>Ga0209342_10003559_pt1 | contig 16393 bp, 12 predicted proteins | sample RifCSP16_2_FD_184023 | JGI IMG/M metagenome (GOLD analysis project Ga0209342, IMG submission 184023) | Soil microbial communities from Rifle, Colorado - Rifle CSP2_sed 16_2 (SPAdes) (version 2) | ecosystem: Environmental > Terrestrial > Deep subsurface > Rock core/Sediment | place: Rifle... | reverse complement strand
ACGTCCGGGCGGTGCAGGACGATCGTCGCCCGTCCACCTTCCTTGCTGTAGCGGACGGCCTGAAAGGCGAAGCTGGCAGGGTCTTTGCCGACGAAGGCGCGCATCCCGGTCCTTTGGCGAGGAGGGGTTCTCGCATCGATTCTACCCCGCCCCCGGTCAAAGCCCGAAGAAGCCGGCCGGCAATCGCTCGATCAGGAACAGGCCCATCCAAGGGCGGGCGGACGCCGCACCCCGGACGCCGGCGCCCGTTGCTCCTGGTCGTCCTTCTCAGTGGACTTGGATCCTCCCGCTCGTTTGCGCCCAACGGCGCAGCAGCGGCGCGACGCGGTAGCGCTCCTCGGCGAAGACCGCCCGCAGATGCTCGAGCACGCGCAGGACCTTGGCCGGTCCAGCGCGCCGCAACCACTCGAGCGGCCCGGCAGGGTAGTTGGCCCCCAGCTTCATCGCCAGGTCGATCGTGGCCTCGTCGGCTGTGCCTTCGCCGAGGGCGAAGGCGGCTTCGTTGGCCAACATCGACATGACCCTCGGCAGGACCAGGCCCGCCCCGTCGCCGATCCATTCGCTCCGCAGACCAAGGCTGGCCAGCAGGAAATCGGCGCGGCGGCGCGGCTCGGGGTCGCTGTCGTCCCTTGCGACCAGCGTGACGGCCCGTCCGGCGCCGGCGAACAGACCGTCGAATCCGAAGATGCGACGGCGTCCGGCGAGATTCGCGGCGGCGTCCGCCAGCCTTTGATCGGAGGTCTGACACAAGATCGGGATGTCCGGCGCCAGACCGCGGTCGAGGCGCTCGAGGATGACCCGGCTGCCCTCCTCGCGGCCGGCGGCGACGATCCCGGCCAGCGGCGTCTCGCCGTGAGCCTCGCGCAAGGCGTACCCGGCGGCGGCCAGGCGCTCGGCCAGGCCCGGCGCCCAGCTGCCTTCACTGACGATAACCAGTCCGCTGGCGCCGCTCTCCGCCTGGGGCACGTCCGAGTCCGGCGACTCCTGGCCGCCGTCGTAGCGGTAAAAACCGCGGCCGGTCTTGCGACCAAGGGTTCCCTGCTCGACCATGCGCGCCTGCAGGGGATGGGGGCGATAGCGCGGCTCGCCGAAGGTCTGTTCCCACATCGAACGGGTGGCGGCGAAGTTCACGTCGATCCCGATGAGGTCCATCAGACGGAACGGGCCCATGCGGAATCCCGCCCCGAGCTCGACGATGCGATCGATCTGCTCGTGAGAGGCCGTACCCTCGCCGAGGATGCGTAGCGCCTCGCCGTAGAACGGCCGGGCGACGCGGTTGACGATGAAGCCCGGCGTGTCGGCGGTGACCACCGGGGTCTTACCCAGCCGAGCGACCAGCGACACCAGGGCCTCGATCGTGGCGTCGGTCGTGCGCGCCCCGCGGGCGACTTCCACCAGGGGCATCAGCGGCGGCGGATTGAAGAAATGCAGCCCGGCTACCCGCTCGGCGGAGGCCGCGCCCGAGGCGATCGCCGTCACTGACAGGGTACTGGTGTTCGTCGCCAGGAGCGCCGGAGGCGGGCACAGACGATCGAGCTCGGCGAAGATCGCCTGCTTCAGCCCCAGATCTTCCGGCGCGGCCTCGATGACGACGTCGCACCCGGCCAGCGAACCGAGCCGCAGCGCGGTCGTCAGCCGTCCCCGCGCGGCTTGCTGGCCGGCTTTCTCGAGATGCTTGCTCAGGTAGGCGGTGGAGCGCTGCAGGGCCTGATCGGAAGTGTCCTGCAGGACCACGGGCAGCCCGGCTCTCAGGGCAACCAGGCCGATGCCGGCTCCCATCGTCCCGGCGCCGACGATCCCCAGGCGAGTCTCACGCTGCTTGGGCACTCCGGACTCCCTCACCCCGTCGGCCGCAAACTCGCTCGGGGGGTCAGCCCCCTTCTCCGGCGCCCAGCGCGGTCCACGGTGTGAATCGTTCGAAAATCGAGCGGCCGATGAACTCGCGCAGCAGAGAGTTGTCCGGCACCAGGTCGGGCGGCATCGGTAGAAACCACTCCAGGAAGACCAACAGTCGCTTGGCTTCGACGTGTTCAGACGTGCCGAAAGGGACCTGGCGCAGCAGCGGCTCGGCCAGGGGCGCCAGCGCCGAGACTTCGTAGACCAGCGCCGAGTTGAACATGACGTCGGCGTTTTCCTGATAGGGGAAGATGTATCGCTTCTCGCCGCGCCGCACGGATTCCCAGCGCTGGATCGTGTCGCTGGCGCTGTAGCCGCGCTGGGCGGCGTCGCGGACGATGCGCCGAATCAAGCGCGTATCGGTGGTGGATACGCGGTTGTAGCGGTCGAGGTTGAGCTGCGTCAGGGCGGAAGCGTAGATCCGATAGGCCTGGCCGCGCGGCAAGCGCGGCGTCAGCGCCGGATTGAGGCCGTGGATTCCCTCCAGCAGCAGGATCTGTCCCGCCTCGAGATGGGCCGTCTGCCCTTCCTCCTGCACGCCGCGCTTGAAATCGTAGCGCGGCAGGCGGACCGTCTCGCCGGCGACGAGGGCTTGCAGATCGTGGTTGAGCCTCGCCAGGTCGAGGGCCTCCAGCGCTTCGAAGTCGAAGGCGCCGTCTTCGCCGCGCGGCGTCGCCTCCCGGTCGACGAAGAAGTTGTCGAGCTCGAGGGCGAACGGTCGAACGCCGCGCGCCAGCAGTTGGACCGAAAGGCGCTTGGAGAACGTCGTCTTGGCCGAGGCCGACGGGCCGGCGATCAGGACGACGCGAATCTCCTCCTGGCGTCGGGCGATCTCGCCGGCGATGGCGGAGATGTGCTGCTCGTGCAGCGCCTCCGAAACCAGGACGACCTGCGCTATCTTGCCGGCTTCGATCGCATCGTTGAGCGCCCCGGCATACGAGATGCCCAGCGTCTCGAGCCAATCGCCGTATTGGCGGAAGGTCGCCAGCAGCTTGGGGTACTCCGGCAGCGGCAGGAGCCGGTCGGCGGCGTGGCGGCGCGGGAAGCGCAGCGTAAACCCGCCCTCGATGAGGGTCAGGCCGAAACGCTGGAGCAATCCGGCTCGCGGCAGCATGTAGCCGTGGTGATAGTCCCGGTGGTCTCCGAGCGAGTACAGCACCAGCCGCGGCTTGCGGCGGTGGCTCAGCAGGCGGACCTTGTCGGTGTAGCCCCTCTGGCGAAAGAGGTCGATGGCCTCTGCCAGGGGCACACGCTGCTTGTCGAAAGGGAGATCGGCCTCGGCCAACTGCCGCATCCGGCCTTCAAGAAGCTCGAGTTCCGGCCCGCTGAGTTGTGGGCGACCTCGGACCTGGCAGAAGTAGCCCCCCGAAGAAACCGAATGGTCGACCGTGAGCCAGGCCCCCGGGAAAAGCTCCTCGAACGCGGCCGCCAGCAGGAAGGTCAGCGAGCGACGGTAGATGCGCATCCCGTCGGGTTCGCCGAGGGTGACCGGCCGCAGCTTGGCTTCCATCTCGATGGGGTAGGTCAGCTCACGCAGCTCGCCGTTGACGACTCCGCCGACAATCGGTTCCGGGAAGCCGTCCAGGTCACGCACGAACTCCTCGAGCGAGGCGCCGCGCGGACCTTCGATCACCCGACCGTCCGGTAGGTGAAGTTCTACCGTTGGTCGGGCTTGCCCTCCATGGACGGAAGAAACTGCGGACGCGGGAGACGAAGACGCCATCGGGGCGCGTCATTTTACTCCAGATGACTTTCCCCCTTCAGCCTCTGCTGCTCGCGCGGCGTTGACTCCCCGTTGAGCCGGCCTGATTAGTCTTTGAACAGGTCGATCAGGCTCCGGTGGTCAAGGGGAATCGGGGCTGGTTTCATCAGAGCGCGCGCCCGGCGATCCTGAGCGTGGAAGCAGGACGCCGGGCGCGCGCTTTTCTGTCAACAACTCGCCGGGCGGCCCACCTGGAGCCTTCCACCGCCGATCCACAACTCGCTCACGACAGTCGCTCACGACGGCTTCCCGGAAACTTCGAGGTTCCGGGAAGCCTCCTGCCCGTAGCCTCCCGCCTCACCCCCTTCCCGTCTTCGCCTGGCGACTGTCTTCGATGCAATGGAGCGCGGCGGAGAGGCCCTCCGCTGCGCCACGGGCGGCTTCGCGCGGGGTGGAGATCATCAAGGAGGCGGAGGGCCTTTGGCCCCCCGCCTCCTTGAAAGCCTTACCCGTCCCCCGGCTTGACGCCCTCGCAATCACACCCAACCCGCCGCGGGAGGGGTAAGGAGTGGGGGCTTTGAGGACGATGGTCCCTTTTCCGCAGCCCGCTAAGCCTTCTCCTCTTCCAGAAAGGCGGGGCGGCAGCACAAGACGAGCTCCTTGGCGGCGCGCACTTCGTCCAGCCGCCCAAAGGGCGTATTGTGCGGAGCGGTGTGCAGGACCTCGGGGTCGGTGCGCGCCTCGCGGGCGATCGATTGCATCGCCTCGACGAAGCGGTCGAGGGTCTCGACGCTCTCGGTTTCGGTCGGTTCGATCATGAGCGCTTCGTGGACGATGAGCGGGAAGTAGTTCGTCGGCGGGTGGAAGCCGTGGTCCATCAGCCGCTTGGCCACGTCCAGGGCGCGCACGTCCGGCGCCTCCTCCCAGCTCCCTTCGGCGACGAACTCATGCATGCAGATCCGGTCGAAGGGGACACGGTAGGTGCTGCGCAGCCGGGCCCGCAGGTAATTGGCGTTGAGCACGGCGTGATCCGCCACCGCCCGCAGGCCGCGCTTGCCCTGCATTCGCATGTAGGTGAAGGCCCGCACGTGCATCCCGAAGTGGCCGTGGAAGGCCTTGACCCGCCCGATCGAGCGGGACGGCATCACCAAACCGTACAGCGGCGCTTCCTCCGCCTCGCCGTCTTCGACGATCTCGACGATCGGCCCGGGGAGGAAGTCCAGCAGCGCTTCGGCGACGCCCACCGGCCCGGAACCGGGGCCCCCGCCGCCGTGCGGGGTCGAGAACGTCTTGTGCAGGTTGAAGTGCAACACATCGAACCCGAGATCGCCCGGCCGCACGACCCCGAGCAGCGCGTTCATGTTGGCCCCGTCGCCGTAGACCAGGCCGCCGCAGCGGTGCACCTGCTCGACCACCTCCAGCAAGTGTTCCTCAAACAGGCCGAGGGTGTTGGGGTTGGTCAGCATCAGGCCGGCGACGTTATCGTCACAGGCCGCTTGCAGGCTGGCCAGGTCGACGTTGCCGCGCGCGTCCGACGGCAGCTCGATCACCTGCATCCCGGCCATGGCGGTGCTGGCCGGGTTCGTCCCATGGGCCGAGTCGGGGATCAAGATCTTCGTGCGACCGCTGTGGCCGCGGGCGCGGTGATAGGCGCGCAGGATCAGGATCCCGGTCAATTCGCCATGCGCGCCGGCTGCCGGCTGCAGGCTGACCCCGGCGAAGCCGCCGATTTCCTTGAGCCACTCCTGCAGGCTGTACATCAGCGCCAGATTGCCCTGCACCGTCGTTGGGTCCTGCAGCGGATGCGTGTGGGCGAAGCCGCTCAGCCGGGCCACGTCTTCATTGATCTTCGGGTTGTACTTCATCGTGCACGAGCCGAGGGGGTAGAAACCGGTGTCGATGCCGTAGTTGAGCTGCGACAGGCGCACGAAATGCCGGATCACGTCGATCTCGGCCACTTCCGGCAGCGGCAGGGTCTCACGCGTCAACCCCGCCGGCAGCGGCGCCAGGGGTACGTCCGGCTCGGGCAGGGTCACGCCCATCCGGCCCGGGCTGGACAGGTCGTAGATCAGGGGCTCAACCATGGGTCGCCTCCTCCAGGACGGCGACCAAATCGTCGATCTCATCCTTGCTGTTCATCTCGGTGACGGCGATCAGCATGTGGTTGACGAGGGACGGGTAGTCCGCCCCCAGATCGTAGCCGCCGATGATCTCATGTTCGAGCAGGTGCTCATTGATCTCGGCCACCGGCCCCGGACAGGCGACCACGAATTCATGGAAGAATTCCCCCTCGTTCCAGACGCGGAAGCCGGGGATGCGGCCGATCTCGGCGGCGGCGTAGTGGGCCTTGTGGTAGCACAACTCGGCCACGCGCCGCAGCCCCTGCCGCCCCATCACGCTCAGGTAGACGGCCGAGGCCAGCGCCATCAGGGCGACGTTGGTGCATATGTTCGAAGTGGCCTTCTCGCGGCGGATGTGCTGCTCGCGCGGCGTGAGCGTCAGGACGAAGCCGCGCTGACCGCGGCTGTCGACCGTCTCGCCCACCAGCCGCCCGGCCATCTTGCGCACGTAGTCCTTCTTGGTGGTGAAATGGCCCAGGTACGGCCCGCCGTACGAGAGAGGGATCCCCAGCGGCTGTCCCTCGCCGACGACGACATCGGCGTCGAAGTCCGACGGCGGCCGCAGCAGCCCCAGGGCCAACGGGTTGACGACGACGCACAACAGGGCTCCGACGGCGTGCGCCGCCTCGCCCAGCGGGCGGAAATCGGTGACGCCCCCGAAGAAATCCGGATACTGGACGGCGACCATGGCCGTGTCGGAGTCGATCACCCGACCCAGATCGGCGGCGCGCGTCCGGCCGTCCTCGTCCCCGACGATCTGCAGATCCATGCCCTGCATGTAGGTGCGCACGGTCTCCCGATAGTGCGGATGCACCGCCGGCGAGAGAACGATCTTGTGTCGTTTGCCGCGGTGATGGTTCAGCGCCAGGATTACGGCCTCGGCCAGCGCCGTCGCCCCGTCGTAATGGGAGGCATTGGAGACGTCCATCCCGGTCAGGTTGCAGATCAGGCTCTGGTATTCGAAGATCGCCTGCAGCGTGCCCTGCGAGACCTCGGGCTGGTACGGGGTGTAGGCCGTGTAGAACTCGCTGCGGCCGCAGGATGCGTCGACCGCCGACGGGATGAAATGGTGGTAGGCCCCGGCGCCCAGGAAGCAGGCGTTGTGACGCATATCGAGGTTGGCCTCGGACAGCGCCTGCAGCTCGGCGGCCGCCTCGAGCTCGGAGACGGCTTCCGGCAGGTCGAGATCCGGGAAGCGGAATTTCGACGGGACGGCCTGATACAAATCGTCCAGGCTCGCCACGCCGACGGCCTGCAGCATCGCCCGCCGATCGTCGTCGGTGTGCGGGATGTAGGCCATCAGGTGGCGCGCTCCTGGCAGTAGGCCTCGTATCCGGCCGCGTCGAGCAGCGCCGTGAGTTCGGCCGGGTCGGCGATCTTGATCTTGACCATCCAGGCCGCGCCGTGGGGATCGCTGTTGATCTGCTCGGGGTTCGCCGGCAGGGCCTCGTTGACGGCGGTCACTGTCCCGGCCACGGGCAGGTAGACTTCCGCGGCCGCCTTGACCGACTCGACGGTGGCGCAGGTGGCCCCCTTGGCGACCGCATCGCCCACGCCGACGGTCGTCTCGAAGAAGACGATATCGGACAGCTGCTGCTGAGCGTAGTCGGAGATGCCGATCGTGGCCTGATCCCCCTCCACCCGAATCCACTCATCGTTCTTGGTGAACTTGAGATCCTGCGGATACGCCATACCAGCCTCCCGGTTCCAGAGATAACAGAGGGGCGCACGCCAAGCGAGCGTGCGCCCCTCTGTCCATGACCTGAGAGATTCACCTCGACGAGGTTTGCCCCTTCGGTGTCGGACGACTTTCCAGAGGGCCGGCCAGCCAGGGTCCTTTGAACCTGAGAGTTTCGTCCCGGGCCTGCACGGCGGTCGGGACTTGCCCCTTCGGTGCCCGGCCGAGCCGGGTCTCTCCCCTGGCTGTGCGATCTGTGAGGGGATTCTAGAGGCGAGACCTGCGGGAGTCAAGCAACAGGTGCCCTTCGTCCGGGCGGGAAGGCTGTTCGGTGAGGCTTCGTTGTGATCGAGACCAGGGGCCACGGCTCCTGGGTGTACCCGCGGATGCGTCATTCCGAGCGAGCCCAAGGCTTTGCCTGGGGCGAGAGAGGAACCCCGAGGCCCAAAATGCGCTCCGTGCCCAGCGAGTGCCATGAACGCCGCGCCCTGGCGATTCCTCGCTCGGACCTCCAACTCCGCTTTGCTTCGGTCTCTACGCTCTTCAGCGCAACCGAAGGGGCGCAGACCGCCAAGGGAGGGAACCATGGTTCGGCCCTCGCTTCGCGCAGCACTCCGGAGGAGCGGAATGACAGTTCACAGGGAACGAGGCTCCCACCTGTCAGCGATACACCCGTGCCACCCGCTCGGTGATCCCGCACGTGACTTCGTAGTTGATCGTCCCCCAGCGCGCCCCGATCTCCTCGGCCGTAATCCGCTCGTCCCCCTGCAATCCGAGCAGGACCACCTCGTCCCCGGCCCGGGCCTTGGGGACCCCGTCGAGCTGGACCAGGCACTGATCCATGCATATTCGACCGACGACCGGAACGCGCCGACCGCCGACCAGGACGAGGTTGTCCTCCACCCGACGGTATCCATCGGCGTAACCGACGGAAACGGTCCCGAGCCGCTCCTCCCCGCGGGTCACGTAGCGGTGTCCGTAACTCACTCCTTGCCCGGGCGGGACGATTTTAACCTGCGTCAGGCGGCTCTTCCATTGCAGTGCCGCTTCGAACGCTTCCGGCAGGCGCACCTCGGCCGACGGGTGCATCCCATACACTCCCACGCCCGAACGCACCATGTCCCAGCGCGCCTCGGGATAAGCCAGCGCGCCGGCCGTGTTGGCGGCATGTACCCACTCCGGCCGCAACCCGGCGGCCTGGAGCGCCTCGACGACTCCGGCAAAGGCTGCCTGCTGTCTTTCTGTCGTGCCCCGGTCGGCGCCATCGGCGCAGGCAAAGTGAGTGTAGACGCCCTGGCAGGTCACCCCGGCGGTGTCGGCCGCCTTGCGGACAAATGCCGCGGCGTCGTGCGGCGGCAGGCCGATCCGATTCATGCCGCTGTCGACTTTGACGTGCACGGCGGCGCTCAGGCCGGTGGCGGAGGCCGCCGCGCCGGCGGCCTCCAGCTGGTCCTGGCTCCACACCGTCAGGCTGAGCCGCGCCTCCAGAGCCTCGGCGACGCGTTCGGCCGGCGTGAACCCTAGGATCAGGACGGGGCCCTCGACTCCCTTGCGGCGAAGCTCGAGGGCTTCTTCCACACGCGCCGTTCCGATCCAGGCGGCGCCGCCGCGCTGCGCCGCGCGCGCCGCCGGCGCCGCGCCGTGGCCATAGGCGCCGGCCTTGACGACCGCCATCACCGCCACATGGCAACGACCACGCAGTCGTTCCGTGTTGCGCTGGATCGCCCCCAGGTCGATGTCGAGCCATGTGCTGTGCAGCGGGTGGTGGTTCATGCGATCGCGTTGGAGGCCGGCCGGCGGCCCGGCGTCTGTCGCCGCCGGGCGATGTCCGCAGGCGAGAGTATAATGCGCCCCGCATGGAACCCGCCGGCTGGGTCACGCTCGCGCTGGTCGGGGTCGCCGCAGTGCTCCTCGTGACCGAGCGGCTGCGGCCGGATCTCACCGCCCTCCTCATTCTCATCGCCCTGAGCCTGACCGGGATCGTAACGCCCGAACAGGCCTTCGCCGGATTCAGCCAGTCGGCCGTCATCACCATCCTGGCGATCTTCATCCTGACCTTCGCCCTGGAACAGACCGGGGTGACGCACTGGGTCGGCATGCGCCTGGTGCGCGGCCTCGGCGCCGGCGAGGCCAAGTTGGCGACGGCACTGATGCTCACCGCCGCCGCGCTGTCCCTGGTAATGAACAGCATCGCCGCCGCCGCCGTCCTCCTGCCTTCGGCCGTGGCGATCGCCCGTCACACCGGCCACCAACCGTCCCGGCTGCTGATGCCTTTGTCCTTCGGCGCGCTGATCGGCGGGACGGCGACCCTGCTGACCACGGCCAACATCCTGGTCAGCACGACCCTTACCCGGGCCTCGCTGCAACCCTTCGGCCTGTTCGACTTCCTCCCCACCGGGCTGCTGATCATCGCCGGTGGGGCCATCGTCACGGCCTTGCTCGGCCCGCGCCTGCTTCCTTCGCGGGACATGGCCGGCGAAGTGGCGCGCATGCGCCGTCTGCAGACGGAGCTGGCGCAGGTTTACCACTTGGGCGAAGGTCTGACGGCCTTGACGGTGCGCGCCGGCTCGGCCCTGGCCGGCCATACTCTGCGGGAAGGGGCCTGGGGCCAACGACTGGGATTGACGGTGCTCGGCGTCGCACATCAGGGACACGTCGCCCTGGCACCCAATGGCGACACCTTCATTCGGGACGGCGATACGGTTCTCGTCGAAGGGACGCCGACCGAGGCCGTCCTGACGGAATACGGACTGAAGGTCATTCCGGCCGGCCAGGAGCTGCAGCCGACCTCCGAAGATGTCCTGCTGGTCGAAGTGATCCTGGCCCCGCGTTCGGATTTTGAGGGCCGCACGCTGAAACAAATCCAGTTCCGGGAGAAGTTCGGATTGCAGGTGCTGGCCGTCTGGCGTCAGGGGCAAGTCGTGCAACAAACGGTGGCCGACACGCCGCTCCGTTTCGGCGACGCCATGCTGATGCAGGGATCGCGCGACAAGGTCGGCGTGCTGCGGGCCGACCCCAACTTGATCATCCTCGAGGAGCAAGGCTCCCAGCGCGTCGGCCGCAAGGGATACCTGGCCGCCGGGATCCTTGCCTTCTCGCTTGGCCTGGCGGCGACCGGCGTCATGCCGATCGCGTTGGCGACGCTCACCGGAGCCGCCCTGGTCGTCCTCGCCGGCTGCATCCGCATGGACGAGGCCTACCGCGCCATCGAATGGCGCACCGTCTTCCTCATCGCCTGCATGATCCCGCTCGGGATGGCCATGCTCGACACCGGCGCCGCCTCCTTCCTGGCGGCGGCGGTCCAGTCCCTCACAGGCGGGCTGGGCCCGCTGGCCACCGCCGCCGCCCTGTTGACGCTGACCATCACGCTCAGCCTCTTCCTGGGAGGGCAGACGACGGCCGTTGTCGTCGCCCCGATCGCCATCGAGGCGGCCGGCCTGGTTCACGCCGATCCGCGCGGGATGGCGATGGCCGTCGCCATCGGCTGTTCGCTGGTGTTCCTGAGTCCCCTCGGTCACCCGGCCAACTTACTGGTGATGGCCCCCGGCGGTTACCGGCCGCGCGACTTCCTGCGCCTCGGTCTGCCCGTCACGCTGACAACCTTCGTCTTGGCGCTGGTCGGCCTGCACTGGATCTGGGGGCTGTGAGCGCGTTTTCGTTTGTGGTCGAGGGGCGCGACGGGCGGGCCCGCGCCGCCACGCTGCGTACACCGCACGGCGAGTTGCGCACACCGATCTTCGCTCCCGTCGGGACGCAGGCCACGGTCAAGGCCGTCACGCCGGCACAGCTCGAAGAGCTCGGGGCCTCGCTGCTGCTCGCCAACACCTACCACCTCCATCTCCGTCCCGGCGCGCAGGTCGTCGAGCAGATGGGCGGCCTGCACGCCTTCATGGGTTGGCGCCAGCCGATCCTCACCGACTCGGGCGGCTACCAGGTTTTCTCCCTCTCCGACCGCCGGCGCATCGACGGCGATGGGGTCACCTTCCAATCGCATCTGGACGGTTCGAGTCACCGCTTCACGCCGGAACGTGTGATCGAAATCCAGCAGCAATTGGGGGCCGACGTCATCATGGCGCTCGACGAGTGCCCGGAGCCCCAGGATCGCCTGGCCAACGAGCGGGCGCTGCGGCGCACCCACGCCTGGGCTGAGCGCTGTCTGGCGGCCAAGACGCGCAATGACCAGGCCTTGTTCGGTATCGCCCAGGGGGGCATCTTCGAAGACCTGCGCCTACAGTCGGTCGAATTCATCGTCGGCCTGGGATTCCCGGGCATCGCCATCGGCGGACTATCCGTCGGCGAGACCAAGGCCGAGATGCTGGCGGTGCTCGACGCCATCGAGCCGGCCCTGCCGGCCGATCGCCCGCGCTACCTGATGGGGGTGGGTTCGCTCGAGGATTTCGTCCAGGCGGTGATGCGCGGCATCGATCTGATGGACTGCGTCTTTCCGACGCGCCTGGCGCGCAATCACGCCGCGCTCACACCGCTCGGCCGGATCCACCTGCGCAGCGCCCCGTATGCGGCCGACCCGCGACCCATCGACCCGGACTGCGCCTGCTACACCTGCCGGTCCTTCAGCCGCGCCTACTTGCGCCACCTGGTCGTCGCCGGAGAGATGCTCGGCGCCACCCTGATCACCATCCACAACTTGACGGCGCTGATCTCGCTGGCCGGCCGGCTGCGGCAGGCGATCCTGGACCACCGGGCCGACTCGTTTGCCGCTTCCTTCCTGGCGGCCTATCGCAAACACCGCCTGCCGGAGCCCGTCCCGTGACCGTCCTTCAAGCCGTGATCCTCGGGATCGTTCAGGGACTGACGGAGTTCCTGCCGGTCTCGTCCTCGGCCCACCTCGTCATTGTCCCGTGGGCGCTCGGCTGGGAGTTCGATCCAGCCTACGCCTTCGCCTTCGACGTCCTGGTCCAGATGGGCACTCTGCTGGCGGTCGTCGTCTACTTTGCGCGAACGTTGCGGGAAATGCTCGCGGCCGTCGGGTCGGGCTTGCGGGCGCGGCGTCCGTTCGTCGACTCGCAAGCCCGGCTGGGATGGCTGATCCTTGTGGCGACGCTCCCGGCCGTCGTCGCCGGATTGCTCCTCCACGACCTCGTCGAGGCCGTCTTCGGCAGCCCGACGGCCGTCTTCACCTTCCTGCTCCTTACCGGCGCGCTGCTGGCCGGCGCCGAGCGCTTTGGCCGGCCGCAACGAGGCCTCGATCATCTGAACGCTGCGGACGCGGTCGCTGTCGGCGCGGCTCAGGCCCTGGCGCTGTTCCCCGGCATTTCGCGTTCCGGCAGCACGATCTCGGCTGGCCTGCTCCGGCGCCTCCGCCGCCCGGAGGCGGCCCGCCTTTCCTTTCTGATGTCGATCCCGGTCATGGTCGGAGCGGGCCTCGTCGGCCTGAAAGACCTGGCCGATCTGGCGCCGAGCCCCGAGCTCCTTCTCCCGGTGGCGATCGGTTTCCTCACCTCGGCGATCGTCGGGTATCTCAGCATCCGCTGGCTTCTGGCGTACCTAGCCGGCCACCGCCTGACCGTCTTCGCCGTCTACTGTTTCGTGGTGGGGATCCTGGGGCTGGTATTGACGTGGCGGGACGGATGAAACGACGGCTGGCGGTCGCCGGGGCTCTTGCGATGCTGTTGTTGGCGGCGTGTTCCGGCTCCACGCCGACGGCGGTTCCACCGCCGCGGCTCGTCTCCCAACCGTTCTACGAACCGGTGCTCGTCGAATGGGCGGTGGCCTATCGGGATACCCTGACCGCATCTCTCCCATTCGACCTCGATACTCGGACGCGCGACGAGGCGCTCGATCGAGTCGAGCAAGGCCAGGCCGGCCTGATGGTGACGTCCGGCGAGCCCCCGGCTGGATGGTTCGCCACGCCGCTGGGCCGGCTGGGCCTGGCCGTGGTCGTCCACCCCGACAACCCCGTGCGCGACCTGTCGCTCGACGAGGTGCGCGACCTTTTCAGCGGCTTATCCGATTCGTGGGATGACGTCGGAGGGCGCGAACTGCCGGTTCAGCCGGTGCTGCCTCTCCCGGGAGAACCGATCGGCGAGGCCTTCTCCACTCTGGTCCTGGGGGAGGCGAAACCGTGGCCGGGGACCCTGCTGGCCCCGACGGCGGCGGCAATGGCGCAGCTCGTCGCTGAGGAACCGGGCGCCATCGGTATCTTGCCTCTGGCGGCGGTGCCCGAGACGCTGCGCAGCGTCCGGATCGAGGGCATCCTGCCGGGCGCGTCGACGATCGCCTCCGGCACGTATCCGCTGACGGTATCCCTGGTGGCCACGGCGCCCAGCGAGCCCGGCTCACCGCTGCGCGATTTCCTGGTCTGGATTCAATCGCAAGCGAAGTAGTCCCGGGCTTCAGCCCGGATGCGTCCCCAGCCTAAAGCCTGGGGCTTCCATTCACCCACAGGGATCACGGTGCGGTGACGTTGCAGGCTAAAGCCTGCGGCTACCGCGCCTCAACAAGGAACGGATTCGTCGCGCGCTCCCGGCCGACCGTCGTCGACGGGCCGTGGCCCGTGAAGAGCCGCGTCTCTTCCGGCAGCGAGAGAATCTGCTCCTCGATCGAGCGGAGCAGCGTTGCCCAGTCTCCTCCGGGCAGGTCGACCCGACCGACGCCCGAGGCGAAGATGACGTCCCCGACGAAGGCCACGCCGGCCTGCGCGATCACGAAAACGACGTGACCCGGCGTGTGTCCGGGGGCATGGCGCACCTCGACCTCGAACCGCCCCGCCCGCAGGATGGCGCCGTGGGTGAGCTCGACCGTCGGTTCCGGCCCGGGGTCGAAGTCGGGGAACCCGAACCAAGGCGCGCCGCCGAGCGCTTTCCACAGAGGGTAGTCTTCCGGGTGGAGCGCCACCGGGAGCGGCGCCTGGGCCCGATCGGAGAGCTGGGCCGCTCCTCCGAAGTGGTCGAAGTGGGCGTGGGTCAACCAGATATCGGTGACGCGCCAGCCGCGCCGCTCGGCCTCGGAGGCGAGCAGGGCGCCGTCCCAGGCGGGGTCGATCGCTACGGCGGTGCCGGAGAGGCCGTCGGCGATGAGATAGGCATTGGTCATCGCCGGTCCTAGCTCGTAGGAGGCGATGATCAGGCCCTGCTCGTTGGAGTCCATGGGAGGACGATCCTAAGCAACCCTTCTCGCGCGGGCGCTAGGTGGCCAGGCATGCTGGGTCCTCCGCGCTCAATGGGAACGAGGCATCCTGACCCCCTCGCCGCGCCTCGGCCGTTCGCCCCGCGGGCTCGCGCCCTCGGGGCGCCGGCCCGGACGGGGGACAGGCTCCGTCGAAGGATGCCGGACAACGCCAGCGGGCTGGCGCGCTTCGATATCATCCCGAGCAGAGCGAGGGACTTTGCTCAGCACGCCTGCCAACAAGGAACCTTGACCGAAGTCGAAGGATGCCGTCACGATTTCAGGTCATCTCTCCTGCCGAAGCCTTGACGAGTATACCCGCGTGCGTGCTTCCGCCGCGCCGCCGGAGGTGCTAGACTGATTTCGTCCCTCGGCGCGAGGCAACGTGGCGTCCTATCCCCCTGAGCCCTTCCGCATCAAGGCCGTCGAATCCATCCGATTGCTCGATCCAGCGGCGCGGCGCCAGGCCCTGTTGGCCGCCGGCTACAACATCTTCGGCCTGCGCGCCGAAGACGTCTATATCGACCTGTTGACGGATTCGGGCACAGGCGCCATGAGCGACCGCCAATGGGCGGCCCTGATGCAGGGCGATGAGAGCTACGCCGGGGCGCGGTCTTTCTTCCATTTGAAGGAAGCGCTCGACCAGATCTTCGGCTTCCCTTACTTCGTGCCGACGCACCAGGGACGGGCGGCGGAGAACATCCTGTGCGCCCTGTTCGTTCATCCGGGCCAGGCGATCCCCTCCAACGCGCATTTCGACACGACCCAGGCCAATATCCTGGCGCGCGGCGGGCGCCCGGAGAACCTGGTTATCGCCGAGGCGGCCGAGCCCTCCCATCCGCATCCCTTCAAGGGCAACCTGGACGTAGAGAAGCTCGAGCGCTTCATCCAGACCGTCGGCGCCGGCAACATCCCGCTGGGGATGATCACGATCACCAACAACGCCGGCGGCGGGCAGCCGGTCTCGCTGGAGAACCTGCGCCAAGTCAGCGCCGTCTACCGACGGCATCGGATCCCGTTCTTCATCGACGCCTGCCGTTACGCCGAGAACGCCTACTTCATCAAGCAGCGCGAGCCCGGTCAGGGAGATCGGTCCACCCTCGAGATCGCCCGCGACATCTTCGCCCAGGCCGACGGCGCCACGATGAGCGCCAAGAAGGACGCCATCGTCAACATCGGCGGATTCCTGGCGATGCGCGACGAAGGCCTCTATCAACGGGCGTGCAACGAGCTGATTCTGCGGGAGGGGTTCCCGACCTACGGCGGCCTGGCGGGGCGCGATCTCGAAGCGATCTCCGTCGGCCTGTGGGAGGGGCTGGACGAATCCTACCTGGCCTACCGGGTGGGCCAGACCGCCTATCTGGCCGGACGCCTGCAGCAGGAACAGGTCCAGGTCATCCAGCCTCCCGGAGGTCATGCCGTCTATATCGACGCCGGCGCCTTCCTACCGCACATCCCGCGCGACGCCTTTCCCGGCCTGGCCCTCTCGGCGGAGCTCTATCTCGCCGGCGCCGTTCGTGCGCCGGAACTCGGCTCGGTGATGTTCGCCTATACCGACCCCGAGACGGGCGAGCGGCGTACGCCCAGCCTGGAGTTGGTGCGGCTGGCGATCCCGCGCCGGGTCTACACCCAGGCCCATTTGGATTTCGTGGTGGAGACGGTGAAACGAGTGCGGGACAGGGGCGCCGAACTCCCCGGCTACCGCATTACCTACGCCCCCGAGCTGCTGCGCCATTTCACGGCGCGCTTCGAGCAGATCTGAGAGGCAAGGAAATCTCCTGTCGCGCCTTCGAGGGATCCCGCACCCCGCCCCACCCCCCAAGGGTGGAACTCGCGGGATGGGTCGAAAACCGGGGGATGGGTGAAGTTGTA
>Ga0209342_10003558_pt1 | contig 16394 bp, 12 predicted proteins | sample RifCSP16_2_FD_184023 | JGI IMG/M metagenome (GOLD analysis project Ga0209342, IMG submission 184023) | Soil microbial communities from Rifle, Colorado - Rifle CSP2_sed 16_2 (SPAdes) (version 2) | ecosystem: Environmental > Terrestrial > Deep subsurface > Rock core/Sediment | place: Rifle... | reverse complement strand
CGGGCGTTCACCACCATCCCCCGATGCATTGCCCTGGGCAATCGGGTCGGTTCCGCTGGGCGCCCCCTGCATGGCGCCTGCCGCGCGCTCCCCCCTCCCCGCTCCCCCAGCCTCCCCTTGACCGCTGGCGATGCTCGAACCGGATTGGCCAGGTTGGGAGCCTGCGCCGTCCGCCCGGCCGCTGGTCATGCTGCCCTGGCTCTCGCCCTGAGCTGCTCCTGCCGCGTCCCCAGCCTCGGCCAGCTCCCCAGCGGCCTGCAGCAGGCGGACCTGGGCCTGCGCCAGCGCTTCGGCTGCGTTCGCGGCCATCTCCGCCTGCAGGATCTGCTGATTGATCTGCTCCAGCGCCTGGGCGGCATCGTCCAGGCTGGGCCGTGTGGCGGCGGAGTCGCCGTTCTGCAGAGCGGCGCCGGCGTCACGGAGCGCCTGAGCCAACTCGGGAGCTGTTCCCCGCAGCATCTCGGCCGCTGCCCGCAGTGAACGAGCTTGAGCCTGCGCCTGCGCAGTGGTCGAGGGTTGTAGTTCCATGCGCTGCAAGGTCTCCGCCGCTGCCTCGAAATTGCCTTGGGCGAGCTGCGTCCCCAGCTCCGCCAGGTCCTGGTCGGGCGCCTGGCTCAGACGCGCACCCGTCTGATTCAGCGCATCGGCCAGGTCCAGCGCCTGCGGCCTGGCGAGCTGGCGCAGCTCACCTTCCGCTGCTGACAGCGCGGACAGTGCTTGTTCGGGGGAATGTGCCTCGCCCACGCGTTGCTCCACGGTCTGCAGCGGTTGCGCCAGGGCCTCCCGACCCGTTGGATCAATCTGCTCTGCCTCTGAGATGGCGACATGAAGGGCCTCGATCCGCGCCACCTCGGACTCTACGGCGCGTTGAAAGGCCGATTGCCGCGCAGCCGCCTCGAAAGCCGGTCTCCCCAGCGGCAGCAGCAGCATGGAAGCCGCCAACAGCAGTGCAGCGATCAAAGCGTCCCGGCCGAGCCGCTGCAGCGGGAGGGAGGGCCCTGCTTGCACTGCCTGGCAGGCCTGCAGTGTATCTTCCAGCTGCAAGCGCGTCAGGCCGGCGGCGGTGGGCCAACCGCGCTGTCTGAGTTCAATGGCCGTGCTCAGCCGCTCATGCAGCCCCAACTGCCGGTCCAACCGCCGCGCGGCCGCAAGCGGTGAGCACGGCCATACCAGCGCCATCCCGGCGGCCAGGGCTCCACTGGCGCCCGAAGTTAAGACCAACAGGCGCACGTAGGTCGCCGGCGGCAGCGCCCGGGCATGGACGGCGGCCAGGGAGAATGCCAGCGCGGCTGCCAGTCCAAAGATGGCTCCGCGCAGGCTCCAGCGCACGGCGGAGCCGAGCCTCAATTGGCGTCTCCACCCGACGTGCAGGTGCTCCAATCGCGCGTACCGGTCCGCCAAGAACGCGTGATCCGTCGACTGCAATGCTCAGACCTCCGGCCGCCGGACAGCCCGAATGCTCAACCAGATCAGCAACAGGCTCAGCAGCAGGTATCCCAACACGTAGCCGATCCAGGGGGAGGGTACCGGCAGGTCGGACGGATTGGGGTATTGGGCGCTGCTTGGAAGAGGGATGGAGTAATACCAGGGCGACTGCGCATCAACCAGGATCGCCTCCGAGGCGATGGCGGCGATCAGTGGATTGGAGCTCACCAGGATCCAAGCCAGGCCAGCGAGGACAACCGCCGTGGCCGGTCCGATGTCGCCAGTCCCGCCAGTGAACATGATCTCCAGAATCGGTGATGCGACGGCAAGTAGGAGCATAACCAGCAGCGGCACGCCAGCGATGGTTGCGATGCTGACGGCGTAGCCGAGCACAGTGGCAGCCAGCGTGCGCTTGAGCACACTTGACAAGAACACACCGACCGCACTCAACGCCACGGCGGTGGTGATGAGCATCAGCGCAGCAATCAGGATCTCCTCCAGGGAAACACCGCCCAACAGAAAAGCCAGGCTCTGGATAGGGAAAGCAGCCAGCAAGAGCAGGAATAGGAAGGAGAGCGCGGCCAGGAGCTTGCCGGTCACCAACTCGCGGGCCGACAGCAATGTCGTGCGCAGGATATCGAAGGTCTGGTGGTCTCTCTCGGAGGCGATAGCGCCGGCCGTGATTCCAGGGGCGATGAAGCTAATGGTGATGAACTGGATCAGGACAGCCATGCCGAAGATGCCTTTCCCGACAACCTGGCGAATGGCCAGATCGTAGCCGGAGATCATCGGCCGACTGGCCAACGGTATGAAAGCCAGACTGATGCCTCCGCTGAGTACGAGCAGATAGACGGTGAGCACCACGAAGGCCCGTCGTCCCCGCATTCGCCCGCGCAATTCCTTCAGAACCACCGGGTTCTTGCGCAGCCTTTCCATCCAGCTCATGTCACCTGCCCCTTGGTGATACGCATGAAGACATCTTCCAGATCGTGTCCAGATTCCCCGAACCGAAGCACCTTAAAGCCACGCTGGGCCATTCCGCCCAGCACCTGGCTAAGCGCCTGGTCCTGGCCGGCGAAGTGAAACTCTACCAACTGACGGCCTGGGATGTGGTTGCCCGGCATCAGCCTCGCATCCGCCACGCCCTCCAATGTTTGGAGATGCACCAGAGCCTCCTCGGCGCGTTCAAGCAACACCACCTGAACCCTTCGCTGGCTGGCGAGTTGCATCCGCAGGTCCTCCAGCGATCCGATCGCCAAGATCTTCCCAGCCTCAATGATGCCGATTCGGGTGCAGATTTCGGCCACGTCGCTGAGGATCTGGGTCGAGAAGAAGATGGTCTTTCCCATCCCCGAAAGCTCCACCAGTAATTCGCGGATCTCCACCCGCGCCCGAGGATCCAATCCCGAAGCGGGTTCATCCAGGATGAGTACCTGCGGATCGTGCACCAACGTGCGCGCAAGACTCAGCCGCTGCTTCATCCCCCTGGAAAGCTTGTCGACGAAATCCTCCCGTCGGTGATCGAGCTCCACCAACTGGAGCAGGTCATCAATCAGAGACCCCCGCTCATGCTCAGGGATTCTGTAGCAGGCCGCGAAGAAGTCCAGGTATTCCCAGACCTTCATGTCGTCATACACACCGAAGAAATCCGGCATATAGCCTATCAGCCGCCGCACGCTGCGAGGGTCCGTGCTCACCGAGTGACCGGCCAGCCAGGCATCGCCGCTGCTTGGCCTGAGCAGCGTGGACAGCATCCGAATCGTGGTGGTCTTTCCGGCACCATTCGGGCCGATGAAGCCGAACAGCTCGCCCTGTTCCACCGAGAGGTCCAGTTGCCTGACCGCGGCCAATTGACCATAGTTCTTACTAAGGTTGCGGATCTCGATGACCGAGCTCATGGCTCAAGCACCATGCTGAAATCAGACTGCTGCAGGACGATCACGACCCCTTCGGCGGCGTTCTCCACATGCAGCCGAACTTCCCCACCCGTTCCCACATAATCCCCCGGGGCAGGAATTGGGTTGTCCCCCCACTCCAGGCCAGGAATATTCTCCCAAGCAGCCGCGTCGAAATTCCACAGCGAGATGAAGTCCGCAGGCTCGGCACCCTGGGAAACGCCATCCAGGTGCAGGATAAGCGCCTGGACGGAACGATAGCTGATCCCGGCCGGCGGGGTGAAGCTCAGAGTGTAGCTCCCCTGCATGACCTGCGCGCCATAAGGTGAAGGGGTCGAGCCGTGAGGGTCTGCCTCGAGCAATCGCCACGCGAAATCCGGAGGATCAAACAGTATCACACTGGGCGGCAAGGTCGTCGGAAGGCTCGGCCCGGGCAGCCCGATGCCGGCCGCTGTCTCCGGGGCAGCAGCGCCAGATATCGGGCCCAGCTCGAATACATACAGAGTGAGATCGTCGGGGTTGCTGCTGGCCGCCAGTGCGACATTCACCGGTGCGGCCTTAGACCAACCGGCCAGATATGCTCCTGACCAGGGTAGCCCTCCATCTCCCAGCAGGGTGGCGGACATCAGAATGCTCCGCCGATCGGATTCCGAGTCCCGGCTGGCAGGGGAGCCACTTGAGGTTCCATCGGAGACGGCGGCCAGCGCGGAGAAGGCCTCCAAATATAGTGGCCCCTGCCTGGCTGTGAGCGGGAGCTGGGCATCCACCTGCCGAAGTTCGCCCGGGTCGAGGTCACCCAGGGGGACCTCCCTATAAGGCGTAAGCACTGCCGCATCCTCGAGTCTAAGGCCGATGGCGGTGATCTGGCCTTCCACCATGAGCCAGTTGCCGTCGGCCCTGATGACAAGGCTGTGGGCAAGTTCAGGTGCCGCGATGTCCCCCTGCACCACAACCCCCCGAACCGAGGCGGTTTCGAATTGCATACGGGTCGAGCTAGACCCGTCTTCGGCCTGGCGTAAGACCCAATCGCCGTCGGTCAACGGATATCCACCCGCAAGAGGCCGTGCCAATAGACCTGGCGGGAATTGCATCTCCAGCGTCCGGCGACTTGGCGAGAAAGCCCCGAGCAGCCCGGTGACACTGGCTCGCTCCGCACCGACGGGCACAAAGACGACGGCCAGCCGATTGAGCATCGGCCGGCTGCCGCGCGAAAGGAATCCGAAAGCAAGGGCCGCGCCGCTGAACAACAGGACCAGGGCCGGGATGGTGATCCATGCCAGCTCGCGGCGTTTGGCTCTGCGCAGAACAATGTAGTGCAGCGGGCCCAAGGCGAAGGTGTATAGGACCAGGAAACCGCACACGGCGCCAATCGGAGGGAGCGCCAGCCCGGGGAACATCGACACTGCCCCGGCCGCCAGACTATCTTGAACGTCCCGGATTGAGGCCGGCGCTCCTTGGCCGCCGAACAGCAAAGCGCTGTAGAGATAGGCCATGTCCGGCCAGTCCTCAAGCGGGGCCAGTGTCGGATCAGCGGCCAGGAACGTCACTTGTCCAAGCCCAAACCGACGGGTCGCGACCAGAGGCAGGCCTGCTTGCTCGATGAGCACCTGGGAGCCGATGATCGGGCTCCCGATGGCCAGTGTCGCCTCACCCTGAGGTCCAGGTCCCGCCCCGACATACGAGCCCATGGCATCCAGGTTCGGTACTTGCTCTGTACCGCGGACCTCAAGGGGAAGCAGTTCGCCCAATCCGGCGGTCGTCTTCTGCCAGTTCGGTCCGCCTCCGACCAGCAGCCTGCCACCGGCAGCAACCCATGTCGCCAGGGCCTGCCTTTGGCCGCCGGTCATTGCGCCGGTATCCAGGTCGTCGAGGATGAGTGCGTCGAGAGACTCATACGCTGCCGCCCGATCCGGAAGGGTCTCGACCGCCATCAACGCGATCTCCGCCCGCGTGGCTCCCGCCTGACCGCTGGGGGTTCGAATGAGGTTGAAGGGGGTCGGGTTGGCGGCCGCAACGCCCACGAGCCTATCGTTGGTCGACAGGCTGATCATCGGTAGGTCGGACTGCGCGATCAGGCGACCTTCCGCAAGGAGGCGGATGTCGAGCGATCGCGTCCCGCTCGCAGGATACACGTACAGGGTGAGGTTCTTGCGCGCGCCTGAGGGAAGTGAAACGGTCAAGCCTTGTCGATAGGCTTGCCCTGAGCGTTCCGGTCGGAGGGAGACATCCAGTGACGCCAGCGTGTCTGGCCCGTCGTTGGCCAGCACAATCCGCACAGGAATCCAGCGCCCCTCTTTGAAGTAGCCGTCAAAGCCGGCGGAGGCGCTCCAGCTGATCCCTCCGTCCGTTTGGGCGCGCGCCGGACCCGATGCCTGACCCACCACAAGGACCGCTACCGAGCATACCGCCAGCCGGATGGCTGCTAGCGCAGTCCGGCCCCCTAAGCCCATCCGTGAGGTCATGCGTCTAGCTTGACAAACTAAATCCTGCCTGTCAATGGGTCGCGAGCATGATCTGCGTAGGCGTTGATCCCACGTAGCTCAAGCGGTGGCAAATCGTCGGTTTCCAGGCCCGAAGGAGCGGGCTCAGGGCGGCGGGGTCGGCGTGAAGATCATCTCGGCAATCTGCTCCATCCGGGCCTTCGCCTGCGCTTGATAAGGAACACGCCTGAGTCCCTGAAGAATGTCGCCTCGGCTCGCTGGAGCAGCTCGACACCGTCCTGATGCCTTCCTTCGGCCTGCGCAATCAGCGATTGAACGTAGAACAAGAGCCCTCCCCTTCCCCAGCTATTCGCCATCCCAAGGTCCAAATCCCGCAGGGCCAACTGGGTGTTTCCCATCTCCTGGTGAATCAGCGCCCGCAGGAAGTAGCGATTCCCACCATAGTGCGGGGCCTCGGCCAGCAGAGCGTCCAGTTCCACCAGCGCCTGCTCCGCCTGCCCCATATGATACAGAATCTCGATCCGTTGTTCCGTGTAGTCGCGACATATGGGACAAATGGACAGCGCAATCCCTGTGTGTTCAAGTGCGTGCGGGTAGTCTCCCAAGTGCACATAGACGTACCCCAGGGTGTCATGCAAGCCCGCATTCGGGCAGCCCCCTCCCCCCGCGCTCTGCCATCTGCCGCTCGACTTCCTGGAAAGCCTCCTCGTCCCTGCCTAGACGGACTAGAATGAAGGGAAGCCCTCGCCGCGCCCGAGGGTAGCTGTTGGGCAACTCCAAGGCCACCTCCAGGTTCTCGAGGGCTATCTCGGACAGTTCTTCCTGGTCAACCCGGTATTCGACGATTCCGCTAAGGAATTCGGTGAACTCGACCTTCACAAGCTCCTGCAACAGCCACTCGAGCAGGCTCCGCAGCCGGTCCTGCTCTCGCCCGTCCTCCTCGGTCATGAAGGAGCTCTCTGGTGTCTCACTTTACATGAAGCACGTATTTACACACAAAACACTACACCATCAAATCGATCGTCTCCGTCTACCTTTTACGCATGAATCGATCATAATAAAGCGCGGGAAACTGCAGCTACGAAGGATGAGGACTCCGGGGTCGCGTGTTCGAATCCGAAAACAGCGGGCTTGGGAAAACGAAAAAGACACCCGATCGGATGCCTTTTCCTTCATTCAGGTAGCGGGGCTGGGATTCGAACCCAGGACCTTCAGGTTATGAGCCTGACGAGCTGCCACTGCTCCACCCCGCAGCGGTCCTCTTTATGCGTGAGGCGGATTATAACAGCCGCGTACAAGAGCGTCAAGCTGTCAGTCGCCGAAGAGCAGCGCCCACCATACATCCCACCTGGTCGGCAGACTTTGTGTCGTCGAAAGGACAGGAGTGGACGTCGGCTGCGAACCCTCCGGCGAGATCGGGACAATCAGCTTCTCGCCCTGGCCAACCATCTTGGCCTCGCCTCTCGCCCATTGCTCGACCATCCCCTCGCTCGTCGCCAGTGCAACCTGCGTTTGCAGTCCCGCCTCTTCTTCTTCCAGCGCCTGGACCTGGGTGCCGAGCATTCTGGCGTCCCGCTCCAGTCGACGCGCATCGCCCATCCGCCGCGTGAGGTCCCCCAGGATGAATACCCCGATCACACCCAGGATCGCCAGACCGATGTTAGAGAGCTTGGATCTCTTGCTCAGGGTGCCTCCCAACGCAACGCCATCTTACCCGGGGCTTGCGGATGCTGCAAGCGGCAGCAAGATTCGTGCCCCCTGCTGCAGGCTCCCGGAGCCTGTTCATCGCAATCAAAAAGCAGCCCCACTAGATTGGGGCTGCCGATGCCGAAGGGGGGATTTGAACCCCCACGAGCGTAATGCTCACTGCGCCCTGAACGCAGCGCGTCTGCCAATTCCGCCACTTCGGCGAACAAAATAATTCTACTTCATCCGGTGTGCCTGTCAACGCTTGGCCATGCTCCAGAAGAAGTCTCGGTCGTCATTCTCTTCCAACCTTCCGGCAGGCAAGTGCAACAACACTTTGCGGAGTGTGCCGGGCGCAAAGCGCCCGGCACACTCCGCAAAGTGATTCCCCTCCCCCCGCATGCATGGGGAGGGGCAAGGGGTGGAGGTTCATCGCGTACTCGGCTGTCGCAGTTTGCGCTTACACGGGAGAAGCGAAGATCTTGGGGAGGGCAACATGCCCACGGTTCTTCCCGCGTGACCGAAGCCAGACAACTCGACCAGCGCGGATCAGGCCGCGACTTCGCGCGCCGCCTCATCCAACTTCAAGCTGATCACCTTGCTGGCGCTGTCCGGGCTCATGCTGACCCCGTAGACAACCTCGGCGGCCTGCACGGTCTGCCGGTTATGCGTGATAATCAGAAACTGCGTCTGCGCCGACAGCTCGCGCAGAAGGTCCCTGAAGCGAGATACATTCGCCTCATCCAGCATAGCGTCGACTTCATCCAGGACACAAAACGGGGTTGGGGAAACCCGCAGCAACGCGAAAACCAGCGCACAGGCCGTCAGGCTGCGTTCGCCGCCGGAGAGCATTGCTAATCCTTGCTCGCGCCGGCCAGGGAGCCTGGCCTCGATGTCGATCCCCGTCTGGGTGACATCGTCTGGATCGGTCAGCGTCAGCCGGACCGACCCCCCACCGAAGAGCCGGGTAAACGTTTCGCGGAACGCGCTGGCCACTGCATCGAACGTCTGGCGGAACCGGTGCTCCATCAACTGATCGAGCTCGGTGATGACTTCCTGAAGTTGGACCTCGGCCCGCTTCAGGTCGTCGACTTGTGCCGTAAGGAACTCGACTCGCTCTTTGACTTCTTGATGTTCGCGGCGCGCCTCCGGATTGACCGCACCCATGCGCCGCAGCTGGTTCCGTAGTCGGTTGACTTGCGATTCCAACTCGAGCGGGAGTTCGTCCACACGGGGTAGTCGTTCAACCAGCCCCTCGAAGGGCAGAGGCTCCTGGCCGACCGCGGTTTCGCCGAAGTCGAACGCCACCAGACCGAAGTCATCTTCGATGCGACGCTTCAGAGCCGAGAGCTCTTCATCTCTGCGGGCAAGTTCAATCTGAGCCTGCGAGTGGGCCTGTTCCGCCGATTGGCGTTCGAGACGTGATCGAGATTCCTCCTCCTCAAGTCCGCCCCGCTCACTCTCGGCCGCCGACAGTCCTTCGTTCACTGCCTGCATGCGCGAATTCAATTCCGCCAGCTTGGCCTCAATGGCCTGCATACCCCCTTCTGTCTCACGTATCGAGACAGACAAACGTTCCCGCTCGGCATTAGCGGCCTCGATCTGGTCCCTCCAGCGCGCCGCCTCTTGATCTCGCCTTTCCAGTCGCTCCGACAGATCGGCGACACGCGAATCGACTTCTTCGACGGATCTTGCCAGGACCTGCAACCGGGCTTCGGCTTCAACCATCTCAAGCGGGCGGTGAGCCTGGACCGAGGCCAATGCCTCGACCGCCGACTTGAGCTCCTCAGCGAGCCTGGAGGTGTGTGCCTCCAATGTCGAACCTTGCTCGAGCAGGCTGCGGCGGTCTTGCTCAAGCCGGGCTTCCTCATCCAGCAAAGTAGCCTGGATGTCCTTCAGCTGCTCGAGGTGCCGGTGAGCAGCCTCTTGTTCCATGGCGGCCTTCCCATGCCGCAGCCGCGCCTCGCGCTCGCCCTCTTTGGCCAGGTCCAGATTGTGCTGGGCCTGTTCTTGAGCCACCCGAAGCGCCGGTATCCTCACCGCGAGCGCCGAATGCCGACCCTCCACTTCCTTTAACTTTTGCTCTGCCTCATGCAGGTCGACTTCGACACGTGATCGCGCCTGCCCATCCACGCGAACCGCGGTGGCACCGAGCACGACATGACCCGCAGGGTAGAAAACATCACCCATCAGTGTCACCAGCCGCGAATCCGCAGGCAGCTCGCGAACGAGTCGTCGGGCAGCCGCCCGATCCCGGACGACCAGAATTCGGCCGAGAAGCAGATCGACCGCCCGACGATAGGGTTCTGGCGCATGGACAAGCTCTGCGGCGTTTCCCAGACAGTCCGGGTCCTCCAACGGTTCAAGCCGCGGGATGACCTTGAGCTCATTCAGGGGAAGCAGCGCCGCAGACCCTTCCCGGGACTCTTCGGTCAACCAACCCAGGACTGCAGCGACGTCGTCGACACCCCGGAATGCGAGCGCGTCATGAAACTCCCCCAGGGCGGCGATGATGGCGGCCCGAATAGCGGGAGACGGCGCAATGACCTGGCCCAGCTTGCCGATCCATCCGCCGAATCTGCCTCGGCCGGCAGCTTCGGTGAGGCTGGCCTTGAGATCGGCCGCGCCATTCTCCGTTGCCCGAAGCGTGTCCAATCTGGCCTCGAGCGCCGCCTGTCGGGTGCGCGCATCCGACAGTTCACGGGCAAGCTGGTCCAGCTCGTTTTGTCCCGTGGTCACTTGATCCCGCGACAAGGTGAACGCCTGGCTCGCCTGACGCACGGCATGATCGACCTTGTCTACGAGAGTTCGCCCGGCGTCGGAGGCAGTTTCTGTCCGGCTGTGGTCCTGCTCAGCTTTCTCGATAGAGGCGTCCAAATCCTTGCGCCGGCGGAGGATCCCCTGGATCTGCTCATCAAGCTGGCGCAGTCTGCCGGCCCACTCCGACCGTTGAGAACTCACGCTCTCGAGAGCCCGCCGCGCTTGGGTTTCCTTCTCTTCCAGCAGTTCTCGATCGGTGCTGGTCAAGGCGCCGAGCGCCCGCTGATGGTCAATAGCTTGCCTCGCCTCGGCCAGCGCCATGGCCTTTCGGGAATTCTCAGCGTGTTCTTCTTCCAGTCGAACCGTCAGAGAAAGACGGGACGACTCAAGCACGCTCAATTCCGAGGATGCGCGGTCGGCCTGCTCTCCCAGCCAATTCTTCCTCTCCCGAGCCACGGCCAGCCGTCTGCCTTGCACCTCCCGTTCGGTATACAGGCTTGTAAGATCTTGTGACAGGGATTGAAGCTCGCCCCGCAGCTGTGACAACCTGCCGCGGACAGCCGCCAGCTCTCGATCGGCCTCCGTCTGCTCCTCACGCAATCGATCCCGCGATCTTCCCAACTCGTCCGCCCTCGCCTGAGCGGCGTCAAGAAGCTGTACCAGTCGGAACCAGTGATACCCGTGCCATACGCGCAACGAGGCTTCGAGATCTTCCTTGACCTTGTCGTAATCCTGGGCCTGCGCCGCCTGGCGCTCAAGGCTCCGCAACCGGGGTCGGAGTTCACCCAGGATGTCGCGGACCCTCTCGAGATTGTGCCGCGTCGCTTCCAGGCGGCGCAAGGTCTCTTCTCTCCGGCTCCGGTACAGCCCGAGCCCGGCCGCTTCTTCGAACAGCCGACGTCGCTCCTCCGCCTTGAGCGACAGGGCGGCATCGACCAGACCTTGCCCGATGATGGTGTAAGTCCGCTCGGCCAATCCGCATTGGGCGAGCAATTCGGAAACATCCCGCAACCGGACGCGTTGGCCGTTCAGAAGGTATTCGTTCTGGCCGTCGCGGTATGCGCGCCGTCCGATGCTCACCTCATCAAAATCGATCGGCAGCCAGCCGTCGGCGTTGTCAAAGGTGATCGTAGCCGTGGCCATGCTCGCCCGGGAGCGGGCGTCCGACCCGGAGAAGATCATGTCCTCCGTTCGCTTGCCTCGCAGCAAGCTGTAGGACTGTTCACCCAGGACCCAGCGAATAGAGTCGGCAATGTTGGATTTCCCCGACCCGTTCGGGCCAACGATTGCCGTGATCGTCGGTGCGAACTCAAAGGCGATCTTGCTGGCAAAGGTCTTGTACCCTTGCAACTCGAGGTACTTGAGGCGGGGAGGAGATTGGGCTATCGGCGTCAAGGATCTATCCTGTCTAGTCGCGAAATACGGGTTGCCCGGCTTTGGCCAGGGCATCGGCTGCCGCGTTCTGAGCAGCATCTTGCTTGCTGTGTCCCCGGCCTCGGCCGCGCAATTCTTCTCCGACAATTACATCGACTACAAATTCACGGGCGTGATCCGGGCCTAACGCGTCCACCGTCTTGTAGCGCGGGGTTTCTCCGAGCTCGGCTTGGGCCCAGATCTGGAGCGAACTGCGCGCGTCCAGGAGAGTCTGATCTTCGAGAATGGTCTTGGCCGCACGCTCAAGCCGGGGCTCTAGAAAGCCGACCAACGCCGGATAACCCCCGTCGAGATAAAGGGCTCCGACAACGGCTTCGAATGCCGCGCACAGCAGGGCCGGACGAGCACGTCCACCGGAGGCTTCCTCCCCCCGGCCGAGCCGGAGCACATCCCCGAGCTTCAGTTCACGGGCAAACTCTGCAAGTTGTTCGGTTCGCACCAGAGCCGAACGCATCCGAGTCAGCTGCCCCTCGTCCATTTCGGGGAAGTGATTGTAGAGCCAGCCAGCCGTCAGGAAGTCGATCGCTGCGTCGCCTAGATATTCCAGGCGCTCGTTGTCTTCCAGGGCGTCCGAGTGTTCGTTGACGAATGAGCGGTGCGTCAGCGCGCGGCGCAACAAACTCAAGTCCTCGAAAGGAAGGTCAACCTTTCGGGCCGAATCCATGGTGCCTATCCACTTCCTAGAGTTGAACTTGGGGGACGCCGTGAACCCAGGGAGAACTGAGTTACCCGCGTACCACCAGTTCCAGTGCCGCTCCTACCTGGGGGACCTAACCCGGCAGCGAGGCTCCCTGCCGCCTCAGCCGCCCCGCATTTCGTGTTTCCAGGGGCAGATCGGTATACCCGTCGCAAGCCAGGCCGATTTTAGCCTGAGAAAGCCCTGAACGCCAGCACCGCATTGTGGCCACCGAAGCCAAAGGCGTTGCTCAACGCCACCCGGACGGGCAGCCTACGGGCCTCGTTAGGGATGTAATCCAAGTCGCACTCGGGGTCGGGCGTCTTGTAATGTAGCGTCGGAGGCACAACCCCTTCGAGGATGGCCTGAACGCACAGGATGGCTTCCAGTGCGCCCGTCGATCCCATCATGTGGCCGGTCATCGACTTGGTCGATGAAATGGGTACGCTGTAGGCACGATCCCCAAGCGCAGCCTTGAGGGCGCGGGTCTCCGAAATGTCATTGAGTTGGGTGCCCGTCCCATGGGCGTTGACGTAGTCCACGTCCTCCGGCTGCAGCCCGGCCGAGTCGAGAGCCAGACTAATTGCCTTGGCGCCGCCCTCCCCGTTTTCAGCTGGCGCGGTGACGTGAAACGCGTCGGACGTCCCTGCATAACCGGCCAGCTCGGCCAACACATGTGCGCCTCGAGCCCGAGCGTGCGCCTCGCTTTCGATGACTAGAATCGCAGCTCCCTCGCCCATGACCAGACCGTCTCGCTCAAGATCGAAAGGCGCAGGTGTGTTATCCATTTCGTCGTTTCGGCGGGAGAGCGCGCCGAGCCGATCGAAGGCGGCGATCCCGATTCGGGTGATCGTGGCGTCGGAGGCTCCAACGATGGCGACGTCGGCCGTGTGATTGCGCACCAGCAACCATCCTTGGCCGATCCCATCCGCCCCAGAGGCACAGGCCGAGGCGACGGAAAAGCATGGCCCCTTGGCTCCATTGTCGATGGCGATCAAGCCAGCCGCACCATTCGGCATGAACATCGGGATCACGAATGGACTCACCCGCCTCGGTCCCTGAACCTCCATCCCCAGAGTCGCACCCTCGAGCGTCGTCAGCCCTCCGATGGCCGTAGAAACAACCACGGCCACTTGCGATGGATCCTCTTGGCTCATATCCAGCCCGGACTGGCGGAGCGCCTCCTGGCTTGCGGCGGATGCCAATGCCTGGAAGCGGTCGCGGCGCCTTGCCTCACGTGCATCCATGTATTTCTCGGGCTCAAAACCTTTGACCTCGCACGCGATCTGCACCAGCAAATCTGAAGCGTCGAAAAGCGTGATCGGACCGACACCTGACACGCCGGCGATGGCGTTATCCCATGTCTGCGAGACGCTGTGACCGAGAGAGTTTATGGTTCCCATCCCCGTGATCACAACTCGTTGCGTCATCCGGGCCTACCTCCATGGAGAACGTCGAGCGCTTCAAGCGGGATGCCGGCAATTCCGAAAAACACTACGCACCGGCATCTGACCGTTCCGAATTGCACCCCCGCACCCGGTAGTTCCATCCCTCGAGAAAATGGGAGCGCAACTCGCAGAGCTCGTCGGGCGGTGTTCACACCGCATCGGGACTCTTGTAACCCGACCCGGTGAGGACGACGACGACGGGATCCGGCAGATTGTCAAGAACGGCCATGAGAGCCGGCCACACGACGGCCGATGTCGGCTCAACATACAGCCCGCGTCGACTGAGTTCATCGCGGCCGGCTGAGATCTCATCTTCCTCTACGGCCAGAATCCTGCCCCTGGACGCCTCAACCACTTGCAGCACGGCGTCGCCTCGCAGGGGCTGGATGGTGCGGATTCCCTCTGCCAGCGTCTCGCCTTCGGCGGTCCACCCCAGACCGGCCGCCCCAGACGTGTGGATTGCCCACAGCGGGGCACACGCTCTTGCCTGGACTCCGATCCACCGCGGCCCGTGATCCACTGCACCGGCCTCAACCATCGCCTTGAAACCAAGGTCCCCCCCCAGGAGGAGTGTACCCTGTCCGACAGGCAAGATGACTGCGCCGGGTGGCCCGTCCAGCTGTTCAACAAGCTCGAACGCCAGGGTCGCCATCCCCGCAAGCCCGTGGGGGGCGTAGGCGTGGCTGGCGTAGATTGCTCCGGTTTCGGCCTCTCGTTGGACCGCCTCGGCTGCAGCCGATCGCGGGCCGGGGACGCGAGTCGTCTGCGCGCCATAGGCTTCGATCTGGGAAATCTTGGGCCCCGAGGCCGAGGCCGGCACGAAGATCTGGGCCTTGATCCCTGCTCGGGCCGCGTACGCGGAGAAGGAAGCCCCGGCGTTCCCTGACGAGTCTTCTACGGCTTCTTGCACGCCTAGCGCCAGCAGAGCGCTCACCAGAACTGCAGTTCCTCGGTCCTTGAACGACCCCGTCGGGTTCAGATACTCGCACTTAAAATGAACTGTCCTTCCTCGGATATCGGCAGCGATCAGAGGTGTCCCGCCCTCGCCGAGGCTGATGAGCGGTACTCCGTCGGGGAGGGGGAACATTCCCCGATACCGCTCAAGGGAGTGACGCGCATACGAAGCAATCGGCCTTGATGTGTACCGGAGCGGCGCGGAGAATTCATACAGCCCTCCGCACTCCGGACAACGATACGGGAAGCCGGCTGAGGGATAGGGGCGGCGGCAGCTGCTGCATGAGAAAGGCCATGCGTAATCGAGATGCGGTGTCTGAGCGGTAACCGCCTTCATCGACGCTTGTCTTGCTCACCCGGAATGTAGTCGCCTTCGACCCAGACTTCTCCTTCCGGGCTGACCTCCTTCTTCCAGATCGGTACGATCTGTTTGAGACGATCGATCCCATATCGGGCCGCTTCAAATACCCCGGTGTCGCGATGCGCGGCAGTGCAGGCGATCAGAACGGTCGGGGTCCCCGGCTCCAGGTGTCCGATGCGCTGGACGATGGCGATCCCTTCCACGGAGGGCCAGCGCTCACGGATCTCGTCCGCCACTTGCCTCATCTTGGATTCGGCCATGGGTGTGTACGCTTCGTACTCGAGGTGGTCCGTGTCGTGAGGTTTGCCGCGTTCCGTCCGTCCGCGAACCATCCCGGTGAAGACGCACGCCGCGCCGGTACTGGGCAGGACAATGTCATCGAGCAGGATGTTCAAATCGAGCGGAGATTCTGTGATCCGAAATAGAGTTGGCTGAGTTTCCGAGCCCCCGCTCACCGGGGGGAAGATCGCGACTTCATCGCCGTCGGCCAGCTGTTCACCGGGAAAGGCGTACTCCCGATTTACCGAGACAAGCACCGAATCAAGCGCAGGACCCAGACTTTGGTGCCGCTCGCCCAATGCCTGCTTCAGGTCGGAGACTGTCGACTCAGCCGGGATCGATAGAGACTCCTCCCTGACCCCCGCCCGATCGCGAAGCGTAGCGAAGTACAGAACCCGGATCTGCATCGTCAACCCTCGAGCACAACGTCGCCGCTCCGGCCCCCGTGCTTCTCCAGCAGGCGGATGTCGGCGATCCGGGCGCCTCGTTCCACGGACTTGATCATGTCATATACCGTCAGTGCGGCGACCGAGACCGCGGTCAGTGCCTCCATCTCGACGCCGGTGCGGGCGAAGGTGCGCACGCTGGCCGTGATCCTCACCCCTGGAATGGCCTCGCTCAACTCGACCTGGACCTCGATGTGGGAGAGCGGCAGCGGATGGCACAGAGGAATGAGCTCCCAGGTGCGTTTGGCGGCCATCACCCCCGCCAGCTCGGCTACAGCTCGCACGTCCCCCTTTTTCAGCTCGCCGGACCGGACGACGGCCAGAGTCTCCGGCGAGAGCTGGACTTCAGCCCGCGCAATCGCCCAACGTTCGGTCTCCGGCTTACCGCCGACGTCCACCATTCGCGCCTTCCCCTCAACGTCGAGATGCGAGAGTTGGTCAGCCATTCAATCATTATACTTGGCGCTTCGCGCGCCGGGCAAGACAACGGGAGCGGCAGGCAGGCAAGCTTCCCGTCTCAGTCTTGCTTATCGTTAGGAGAGGTCCAACCCCCTCGAAGGGTTTGCTGAAGTGAGAAGTCGTCGGCTTC
>Ga0209342_10003557_pt1 | contig 16396 bp, 16 predicted proteins | sample RifCSP16_2_FD_184023 | JGI IMG/M metagenome (GOLD analysis project Ga0209342, IMG submission 184023) | Soil microbial communities from Rifle, Colorado - Rifle CSP2_sed 16_2 (SPAdes) (version 2) | ecosystem: Environmental > Terrestrial > Deep subsurface > Rock core/Sediment | place: Rifle... | reverse complement strand
GCGGCTTCGGTCTTGGCTGTCTTGCGTCTTTGTTTCAAGGTCTCTTGCCTGCGTTTTCTGCGCCGGCGCAGTTCACGTTCTCTTTCACGCACGAGTGGTTCTCCTTTCACATAAGGGTGATAGTGAAACTCAGCCCGCACACTATAGCTGAGATGGACCCGTTTGTCAATAACTTCACGGCTTTTTCTGCTTTGATATATTTTGGTGATTCTGATACGGTGTGAACACCGTGATGAAGGGCCGCTTTCCATTTTTTCCAGCTTATCCCATACGTATAATTTTGGCTTGCTATTTACCGGCTGCTGTACTATTGTTTTTTATCATCCACCCGCAACCTCGATATCTACGCAAATTTTATAAAACAAAAGTATCCTTTTTCAGATGAAGCAATCAGGGCTGGCCTGTATGAAAGGGAACGAACCCATTGCACATTTATCCAAAGACTGCCATCAACGTCTGCTCGATGATCGCTGTATGGTCGTGGACGTTGAGACCACCGGCCTCTCACCCCGGCGCGGCGACAGAGTGATTGAAATAGGCGCAATCTCCATCCAGAATAAGATCATCGTCGAAGAATTCCACACGCTAATACAAATCAATAAACGCATTCCGATGCAGGCTCAGCAAATTCACGGTATTACCAATGCTATGCTGGTCGGCAAACCGAAGCCGGAAGAAGTGTTTCCCCGGTTTCGAGCGTTTATCGCAGACAGCGTTCTCGTCGCCCATAATGCCCAGTTCGATGTCGGGTTCCTGCGCCATGAATTCGGCCGCCTCGGGTTTGGGTTCGACAACCGATACGTTTGTACGCTGGAGATGAGCAGAGCACATTTTCCTCGGCTGCGGGATCATAAACTGCAAGCGGTGTATCGGCACTTGTTCCGGGAGCCGATAGGGGCGATCCAGCAGCACCGTGCGCTGGACGACGCGAGGATGGTTGCACGGGTGTGGATGGAGTTGATGAAAAGATAGAGGAAATGCGCCTTGTACAATAGGGAGGGGCCGGATGGGAGATCGTCTGAAATATGAGCGGTTCCTGTGGTTTCACAAGACCGTCAAGTCGCAGGTATATCCCAACGCGCGCAGGCTGGCGGATGAATTCGAACTGTCCAGCCGCACGGCGCAGCGCGATATAGAGTTCATGCGCGACCGGCTTCACGCGCCCCTCGAATACGACCGGGAGCGAAACGGCTACCGGTATACCGATCGCTCTTTCGAGCTTCCGGGGATGATGCTCACCGAGGAGAACGTCGTCGCCGTGGCCCTGGCGGTGCGGCTGGCCTCGTCGGTCCCGGATGAGAGAATGAAGCAGGGTCTTTGCTCATTTCTCGACGAGCTTCTCGGCAGGAACGGGAGGGGCGGGCTCTGCTCCACGGACATCGCCGAACTGATTTCGGTCAAGAATGTCGAGTATTCAAAAGTTTCGTCTCCCCACTTCCCCGCGCTGGCCGACGCGCTTCTCAAGGGCAATTCCCTTGAGATCACCTATCACTCTCCCCATAAGAATGAAACGACGATCAGAAGCATTCGGCCTTTGCATCTTCTCCTCTATATGGGAAGCTGGCACGTTATAGCCTACTGCGCGATGAAAGAGGGCCTTCGGGACTTCGTGGTGTCCCGTATACGGTCCGCAAAGCTCGCGGCTGACGGCCTGGCTCTGCCGCGCAATCTTCCGTCAGTAAAGGATTACGTGAGGAAGAACTTCGGCATCATGCAAGGTAATAAGGGCGTGCCGGTGAAGCTGAGATTCGCGTCGAATGTCGCGCCCTGGGTGGCCGAGCAGGTATGGCATCCGGCGCAGAAGACCGTCTTCGGCAAGGACGGAAGCCTTGCGCTCACGTTCCCGGTTGCGGATTTCCGTGAGGTGACGCGCCGCATTCTGTTCTACGGCGCGGATGTGAAGGTGCTCTCGCCGAAAACACTTGCGCGGGAGCTGCGGAAAGAGATCGGGCGGATGGCACGGGTGTATTAAAATCCACTGCGACAGAAATTGACGTAGGCGGCGTGATAAGCTGAACGGACAGTATGAAAGAAAGTGAACTCAAAAGTTATTACCGGTATTGGGGTAAGGCGGAGAAGGACGGGCCGGGCTACCATCTGTTGCCGTATCACTGTCTCGATGTGGCGGCGGTGGCTGCAGCGTGGTGGGATGAGAGTCCGACTATTCGTCTCTCTTTTCGTCGCCGAACCGGCTCGTCGGAAGAACAAATACGTGCATGGGTTCTCTTTTTTGTCACGCTGCATGATTATGGCAAGTTCGATGTGCGTTTTCAGCTTCGTGTCAGGCCTATCTGGCAGACGCTCTATCCGAATGCGGGAAGTTATGATTCTCTTCCGGCGGTACATGATTGCCGTACATATTATCATGGTGAACGAGGCTTGGCCTGGTTCATGAAAGATCACGGAGCAATGCTCGGACTTGAATCCGGCGAATCAGACATTGGTCTGAGTTTTTTGGATGATCCCGAAGACTCTTCGTCAAATCTTTGGCAGAACTGGAAACCATGGCTGGAGGCTGTCACCGGCCATCACGGTTATGTAAGGCCTTCTGAATATATAGATGCCGCTTCATTGCCGCCGACATGCGACCGGCACTTAGCAGTTGTTGACCAAGAAGCCAGAACTGTATGGCTGGCTGCATTGGAGCAACTCTTTTTAAAGCCCGTTGGGCTCTGCATTAACAATTCCCCTCCTGACTGCTCATCGCTCATGGCTGGTTTTTGTTCCGTTAGTGATTGGCTCGGGTCGCGGTGTGATGCCGACAATTTTGTTTATCATAATCAGACAATGGAGCTGAATGAGTATTTCAAGGCGATACGTGAGGGCGATGCCCGCCGGGTCCTCCGTTTTGCCGGTATCATCGGTCATCCTCGTCAATACGGCAGCGTTGGTGCTTTGCTTGAGCATGACGATCAGCCCCGCTCGTTGCAAACGATAGTAGACAGACTCCCGCTTGAGCCTGGTTTGACCATTATAGAGGCCCCAACAGGCAGCGGGAAGACGGAAGCGGCGCTTGCTTATGCCTGGCGACTCATCAATGCGGGACTGGCAGATTCAATTGTGTTCGCCTTGCCGACGCAGGCCACCGCAAATGCTATGCTCGGGCGTCTCAGGCGAATTGCTCCACTGCTCTTCGCTGATCATCTTAACTTATTGTTGGCCCACGGCTCGGCTCGTTTTAATAAAGAATTTACTGCAATCAAGCATGCAGCACTCACAGGGTATGAAAAGGAAGACGGTTGGGTGCAGTGCAGTGAATGGTTGGCTGAGAGCCGAAAACGCGTCTTTTTGGGACAGATCGGCGTTTGCACAGTTGACCAGGTGCTGATTTCTGTGCTTCCAGTCAAGCACCGCTTTGTTCGCGGTTTTGGAATCGGGCGGAGCGTCCTTATCGTTGACGAGGTGCATGCCTATGATGCTTACATGTACGGTTTGCTGGAAGGAGTATTGCGAGAACAGCACGAGGCTGGCGGATCATCATTGTTGCTCTCGGCAACACTACCCGAGCGTCAACGGCAGCAGCTCTGCAATGTCTGGGGTGCAAAGTTAGAGAAACGAGGCGAGGAAACGCCCTATCCATTGGCGACTTGGTCCGGCGAACGGACGATTCTGCCTTTCGTTCTCGATCCGTCCCAACTTAGACAGAATAATTCCGTGATTGTGGAGCCGATTCGCGTTCCTCAGATTGTGCCCGATGAAAACTTGATACGTCGTATTGTGGCTGCTGCCGAACAGGGGGCGCAGGTGGCAATCGTCTGCAACCTGGTTGACGTTGCCCAGGGTTTAGCCCGACACTTGAGAACCATGACTGCCTTGCCGGTTGATTTGTTCCATGCCCGCTACTGTTTCATCCATCGCAGGGAAAAGGAACTGGATGCCATTGCCCGTTTCGGTCCAAAAGGAGACCGCGCTAAGGGGCGTATTATTGTGGCGACTCAGGTCATCGAACAGTCCCTTGACCTTGACTTTGACTGGCTGATTACGCAGCTCTGTCCCGTAGATCTTCTGTTCCAGCGCATGGGGCGACTACATCGTCATAGTCATAATGGCCCTTTCCGTCCGAAGGGATTCGAAAAGCCACGTTGCACGGTGCTGCTACCTGACGATGATAGTTACGGTCTGCACGGGGTGATCTACGCAAACAAGCGAGCTCTTTGGCGTACCGGCCAGAAACTACTTTCAGCAACTGATGGAGAGGTTGTTTTCCCCCGCGCCTATCGTACTTGGATAGAGGCAGTCTATCAGGACAAACCATGGGAAGATGAGCCTGCCGATATAACGGAAAGCTATGATAAATTTAGAGGCGAAGTCGAGGAAGTTAAAAAATATTTGGCGCAAGCAATGATAGAGAGAGCAAGGGGGATGAATCCGTTTGCAGATACGGACGAGGCGATTACAGCAGTGACGCGTGACGGCGACATGAACCGGACGGTTATCCCGTACTGCCGCACTTTACAGGGAAGGATGCTGATGGATGGAACTGTCCTGGAGACGCTGGACGAGCGTCAAAGTCTCGAAGCATTATCATTGAACAGCGTGGGTGTTCCCAAATCGTGGGGCTATTGCTTCGGAGCCGAAGAAATCGACAAAGAAGGGAGGCGCTGGCTTGAGATGGAGCAAGATGGGGAATTCTACATAGGGAAGATAAAGGATGTGACGTTCAGCTATCACAAGGACATCGGATTGGAGAAAAAGAAATGAACTTGCTGATCGAAGAATGGATTCCGGTTCGACCGCTGCCTGCAGGCGCTATGGACAAGATCGGGCTGAAACAGTTGCTCTGCGGGGATGGGAAATGGGAGGTCTGCCTTCCGCGGGACGATATGGAGCTTGCCGCAATACAACTGCTGATCTCCATTACGCAGGTGCTTCTAACCCCGAAGACACCTGAAGAATTGAAGACCCGCATTGCGAAGCCGTTGCCCGAGAGCGAATACGATGCCGCTATAAAGCCTTATGCCGGCTGGTTTCAGCTGGATCATCCAAAGTATCCGTTTATGCAGGTGCGAGGAGTAGTGGCAAAAATTATCACTCCAATGGATAAGCTTTTTGCTGGGATTACCGGTTCTGAAAATTGCTGTTTTGTAAACGAACCTAATGTGGTATCGCAAATTTGCAGTGGGTGCGCGGCGATAGCTCTATTTAATCAGGCTTCGTGCTCGCCAAGTTTTGGCGGTGGGAGTGAGGGTGGATTCAAAAATGGGTTGCGAGGTAGTGCTCCTATAACAACCCTTGTTCAAGGCAACCATCTTCGGCAAACGGTTTGGTTAAACGTACTTAATGAAACGAATCTGCTTCAGATAATCCCTTGGCATAAAGAAACCGCATCGCAAATGCCAACATGGATAGAGCCGATTAAAGAACGTGCCACAATTAAAGCGCAACAGATCGGACTTTTTAGGGGCCTCTTCTGGCAGCCAGCCCATGTAGAGCTTCTGACTCCCGAAGCTTCCGCCCAGTGCGCCTGTTGTGGAGTCACTGAAGGCAAAATGTACAGCGGTTTTTACAAAGCACAATTCGGATTTAATGTGAGCGGTACATGGCCGCATCCACATTCTCCCAGAATAATGGACAGCAAAAATGAGGGTGAAAAGTTTTTGTCATATAAGTTTTCAACGCCCTCATGGACACAGTTAAGCCGATTCGTCGTGCGCCAACAAATGGACGACACGAACATTGAGGGCCAGCAACCGGCAGCTGTTGTGATGCAAATGAAAGATATTATGAAAAGAAATGCTGAGAAGCTTCATTTGCTCGTCGGGGGCTATCGAAACAATCAAGCGAAGATACTCGAAAGACGCCATGACGTATTTACCCTTAATCATGGGTGGGAGGCTGATACAAAGACAATAAAATATCTAGTTGAACAAGGCCTCTCTTACAAAGAAGCCTTGTATTCAGCAGTGACCCTTTTCATGAAGGGTCGGGATGACAAAAAACGAAAACTACAGTCGCTGAAAGGGATTGGACCAAAGATTAAACTCAACCAAGTCGCAGTAGCGCAATTTTATCGGCGCACCGAACCGACGCTGGAAAACACGTTAGCTAAAATTGATTTTTCTGCGCCTGATATTGAACTGACAAGAATGCGTACAGCACTGCGGAAGATAACCGCTGAGATGTTCGAGGAAGTGACGATGCCATATATGAACGATCCAGAGTTGATCAGAACAGCAGCGGTATCAAAGTTGATTCTGCGCAAACATCTTAATGAGCTTGAACCGCAACAGAACAAAGGAGGAAGCGATGGCACAGGGACTCCCTAACTTTATGGCCCTATACGAGGGGTGGAAAAGACTGCCCACGGGATCACGGGCTGAATTGCGACGCGTTGCAAAACCGGATGATTTAATATCCGTGCCCGGCTTCTATCGTCTTTTTAGCGGACAGGCCGCGACAGAGTGGGAGAAACAGGCTTTTCAACGACTGATATATATTCTCCCGCACATCACTCACTTTGAAGCGGATATTGGTCTCGGCAAAGCTCTCGCAAAAGGAAAGAACGTCAGCGAGAAACGATTATTTCAAATTGTGCGGTCGGATTCTCCGAATGATGTAATCCAGTTGCGTCGAATATTGCAGATGATCGAACCAGCGGTAAACTGGCCCAAAGCGGCAAAGCTGCTGTGGTACTGGAATGATCGCAGCAAGCGTGATCTTCTCGAAGATTACTTCATCAATCAACCAAAATAACCAATCTTAAACGCGAAAAGGAGCTTACCATGAATAAGAACTTCGTAAATTACCACATCCTTATATCACACAGCCCGTCATGCCTTAACCGGGACGACATGAATATGCAGAAATCAGCGGTGTTTGGTGGTAAGAGACGAGTGAGGGTTTCAAGTCAGAGTCTTAAACGAACGATGCGTACTAGCAAATATTATGGTGAAAACTGCGGCGAAGCAAGCATTCGTAGTAAGCATTTGGACTTACTGAAGGTAGAATTTGTGGAAGTATTTAAAGATGAGTTCGACGAACCAACCATCCATGAGGCGTTAGAGCGTTTTGCGAAAACCAAAACAACAAACGAGAGCGAAGAGGAGCCCGTCTCGGAAGAAAATGAGAAAGCTGAGAAGAAACTAGCTGTCGCTCCCTGGATAAAAGAAGAGTTTAAAATAATCTGTAATGCCATTAAGGAGGTTAAACAAGAGGGTTTGACCAAAGAAGAGCAACAAAAGGCAAAAGAAAAATACGAAAAGCAAAAAGGAAAGAAAAAACAGGATGCTCAGTATTTTCTTGATCAGGTATACGTAAAAAAGATCGAGGACAAGATATCCATACACACTGCAGCGCTGAATAAGGCTGTGGGAACGGCACTTGATGTAGCACTATCCGGACGCATGGCTACGTCAGGTCTTATGACCACTATAGAAGGCGCCATGGCCGTTGCGCATTCCATTACTACCCATGCTGTTGATGCCGATATTGATTGGTTCACGGCCGTCGACGATCTGCAAGAAAAGGGTTCCGGTCACCTGGACACGCAGGAGTTTTCAAGCGGCGTGTTCTATCGCTATGCAAGCCTGAACCTGAAGCAGTTGCAAATGAATCTCGGTCTTATCCCCGACATGAAGGCCGACGAGACGCCTGAAAGCCGGAAGAAGGCTCTTGATGTCGCCGCGCATCTGTTGCACTTGATGGCAACCGTCGTGCCGTCAGCCAAGCAGCAGAGTTTTGCCGCGCATAATCTGGCGGACGTGGCAATGGTTTCTTTCTCGGATGTTCCTGTGTCGCTCGCGAATGCTTTTGAAGAGCCGGTAAAAACGGGTAGCGGCGGCGGTTTCCTCAGGCCCTCGGTTGAGGCATTCCATAAGTACTGGCAGGCGGTTCATACTGGTTACGGCCTGGATGAACGGTGCGGGATTTTCTCTATCACAGAGATGCCGAAGGACGGGATGAACGCCGCGAAAACTCTGGACGATCTGAAGGCATGGGTGCGTGCCAGCGGTGAGGTGTAGCCATGCCGGATTACTTGATTCTCAAGCTGCATGGCCCCATGCAGGCCTGGGGCGAGCATTCATTCGAAGGCCTGCGGCCTTCTGCCAATTTTCCAACAAGAAGCGGTCTGCTTGGTCTTCTCGGCGCATGTCTCGGCGTCATGCGTAATGATCGGGCAGGGCTGCAAGCGCTATCCGATAGTGTCGGCTTCGCTGTACGTGTGGATCAACGGTGCCTGGTCAAAAAAGATGGAACATTACGGCCTTTGCGCATTATGAAGGTGACGGATTATCACACGGTAATAAACGCTAGGAAAGATTACACAAGCTTGGATGGTCATGACAACACGATCCAGACATGGCGCGAGTATCTGTACGACGCTGAGTTCACTGTGGCGATCTGGAATTATCCGGGCGCGCCGGTCAGCTTGTCCGATATTGAAAAAGCGGTCAAGCTGCCGTTGTTTACGCCGTATCTTGGGCGGCGCAGTTGCCCGATTGCACGGCCATTGTTTCAAGCGCGTCGGGAAGCGTCGGATGTCTTGGAAGCCTTCAAAGGAATAGAACCGCCGGGCGGGACGATCTATAGCGAAGAAAAGGTGAGCGACCGCATGAAGCGTGTCCGTGACGTACCGCTCATCCATCAGCCGCGCCAGTTTGCCGCGCGGAACCTCTATGTTCACGGAGGCGACAATGTATCTGAGTAAAATCATGATAACCGGGGCAGCTTGCCGCAATCCCTATGAAATTCACTGCGTATTGTGGAACCTGTTCCCTGAAGCGAAAGATGCTGAGCGTGATTTTCTTTTCCGTGTCGGGCAGTTGGACCAAAACCAAGCCGAGATACTGATGCAGTCGGCACGAGAGCCGGAAACATCATCAAAATTTGCGCGAATACTGGCTTCCAGGGAATATCCGTTATCGATGCAGGCTGACCAGCGATTGCGGTTTCTCCTTGTTGCCAATCCGGTGAAAACTATCGTGGATGAAGGAGGCCGGAAAAATACCAAAGGAGACCCAAAGAAATGTCGTGTGCCGCTTGTACGTGAGGAGGAACAACGTGCATGGATAGAACGGAAATTGGGGGATGCAGCAACAATCGAGTCTCTTGTAATTGATCCCGTATCATCGCTCAGGTTCAGGAAGTCCAAGGAAGACAGGGCCGGGAAGATACAGCCTGTCAATTTTCAGGGTGTCCTCGCGGTAACAAAACCGGAAGCCATGGTGGAATTGGTGCAAAGCGGCGTTGGTCCAGCCAAAGCATTCGGGTGCGGCATGCTTTCTCTTGCGCGGGCATAAACCAAAGGCTTTGGCTGCGAGCTTATGCTGGTGAGGCGGGTGTGAGCGTTCGGGCTCGTGCGGATGGGATGTGAGGTCGTGACATTTTGTCACGGGTTGCGGCAACGGTCACTTGGGAAGGGTGCGGGCAAATTGCCACCCTCCTTCGGTCACAAGCATAAAAAAGGGGGGGGACAAATTGTACCCCCCCTTGAACCGTCCGGGAAAATCGGACAGTTGATTTGAAAGAATTTTTATGTGAGATGTCTGATTAGGGGCAGTACAAATTGTACTTACCCTTGGCAAGGCAGTCGTCGACAGAATGGAGACAACTCGTGGAGGAGCATTTGTAATGCCGCGAAAACTTGTCCAGTACGCCGAGTTGCTCGGCCAGATCAAACAACGGATCAGGCAGGGGCAGGCCCGTGCCGTCCTATCCGCCAATGCCGAGCTGATCCTGACGTACTGGGATATTGGGCGGATGATTCTGGAAAGACAGACACGGGAAGGATGGGGGGCCTCTGTCATTCCTCGGTTGTCCCGCGATCTTTACAGCGAACTGCCGGAAGTAAAAGGATTTTCCGAACGGAACATCAAGCGAATGCTTGCGTGGTACCGAGAGTATTCCGCTGCCGCATTTGTGCCACAGGCTGTGGCACAAATTAAGGCGTCCGTAAAAGTGCCGCAGGTCGCGGCACAAACGGAAAGTCAGAATATTTTGCAACGTCTTGTTGCAAAAAATGCAACAGCTCATATGGCGACAACACGACAAATTGTTCCTGGATTGCATCAGTTGTCCGAAAAGATCGGACGACTGACATGATTTAAATGGAGTTATTGAGATGTGGATGGCTACGTGCTTTTATGGAGTTTCACCCCTGGTATCTGCTCGAAGTGCCTGTCGAGGGTGAATATGGAAAGGTTGTGCTCGATCGCTATGACGGCGATGAAAATATCCGATAGCGGAATAGTCAGGCCCTTTTTCCTGAGCGCCGAGGACAGGTCTCCGGCCTTTTGCCAGAGGGGTTTGGACATCTCCGCGTATTTCAGATGGGAGACGGTCGTCAGGACCTGCGCTTTCTCCACGTCCGATCTTACGCCCTGCACCAGCTCGAACAGGACGACACCGCATGTCCATACCGCATCTTCGAGGATGAGGGCTTCGAGCGCATCGCCGGTTCCGGATCGCTGTTTGAAAAATTCTATCCAGACGCTCGTGTCCGCCAGTATGCCGCTACTTTTTTCGCTCAAGGAGCTTCTCCCGTGCATGCTGCGCTTTGATCTCGCGCTCTTCCTCTTTTTTCCAGTCGTAATCGATCTTGATCTTACCCCGGAGCGCAAGCAAGTCCATCATTTTCTTTTGCCGGATGAATTCTTGGACGGCGGTGGTTATCGCTTTGGTCTTGGATTTTTCACCGGTGGCCTTCTGGGCCTCAGTGATAAGGTCGTCGGGTATGTTCAATGTTGCACGCATATCATGCACCTCCAGAATATGCGGTTATTATATGCGTAGAAAACGTGAAAGTCAAGGGTTATCACTGTTGAAACAGTTTGAACGGGTTGCACGTTACCACGAGGTATTGGCATGACCGAACCTATTCTTCCTCCCCTTAAACCCATCCCGATGAAGGACCGCGTCTCGGTCCTGTTCGTGGAAAAGGGTAACCTCGACGTTTTGGACGGGGCGTTCGTGATCGTGGACAAAACCGGTGTGCGAATGCATATTCCGGTCGGCGGCGTGGCGTGTCTGATGCTGGAACCGGGAACGCGGGTTTCGCACGCGGCCGTTACGCTGGCTTCGCGGGTGGGCTGTCTGCTCGTCTGGGTTGGCGACGGCGGGGTGCGGTTGTACGCCTCGGGTCAGCCGGGAGGAGCGCGGGCAGACCGGCTTTTGTATCAGGCAAAGCTGGCACTGGACGACGACGCGCGTTTGAAGGTGGTCCGCAAGATGTACGCCATGCGGTTCAAGGAAGAGCCGCCGGAAAGACGCAGCGTTGAGCAGCTTCGCGGCATCGAGGGCGTGCGGGTGCGCAAGATGTACGATCTTCTTGCCAAGCAGTTTAAAGTGGAATGGAAATGCCGGAACTACGATCATACCGAATGGGGGAGCGGTGATGTGCCGAACAGGTGCCTGAGTTCAGCCACGGCGTGTTTATACGGTATAAGCGAAGCGGCTATCCTGGCCGCCGGATATGCGCCGGCAATAGGTTTCATCCATACCGGCAAACCGCAGTCTTTTGTTTACGACATCGCGGATATTTTCAAGTTTGAGACCGTGGTACCGGTGGCGTTTCGTATCGCATCGCGGAACCCTGGTAATCCGGAAAGAGATGTTCGTATTGCATGCCGGGATGCTTTCCGGCAATCCAAGGTGCTGCAGCGTATCATCCCGGCCATTGAACAGGTTTTAGCAGCGGGTGGTCTGGAAGTGCCGAAGCCGCCCGATGAGTCGGTGGCTCCAGCGATTCCCAACAAGGAGGGCATGGGCGATGCTGGTCATCGTGGCTGAGAACGTTCCTCCCCGGTTGCGGGGTCGTCTGGCTATCTGGCTGCTTGAAGTCAGGGCAGGGGTCTATGTTGGTAAGGTTTCGAGACGCGTGAGAGAGATGATCTGGGAACAGATGGAGAAGGGGATGGAAGACGGAAACGTGGTCATGGCCTGGACCACGAACACGGAATCAGGCTTTGACTTCATGACCCTCGGGAAAAATCGTAGGATTCCGAAAGAGATGGACGGTATTAAGTTGGTGTCTTTTCTGCCGGAAAACGGCGCTTCAGATGATGCAGAGACGGTAGTGAAGCCATAGGCGATATTATGGTATTTTACTCGGTAGATTGTTGACCCTCGAAATTGTTCCATGATTTCGGGGAAGTAGAGGAAGTATGTTCCCCGCGTGCGCGGGGATGAACCGGTAATTTAAATGTTCGTCAGTAACAAAATCAGATGTTCCCCGCGTGCGCGGGGATGAACCGGAAGGGTCTGTCTGTGTGTCTGTTTTTGCGTCATGTTCCCCGCGTGCGCGGGGATGAACCGACCGGGGCCAAGGCTTGGGTCGTTGACAAACAATGTTCCCCGCGTGCGCGGGGATGAACCGCTCTCGGCAATCGGCACAGACGGCCTCCCGGTATGTTCCCCGCGTGCGCGGGGATGAACCGGCACTAAGAAAAGCTAAAGTGCCTGGTTTTAAATGTTCCCCGCGTGCGCGGGGATGAACCGACTGCGTGGGGGAAACCTACAGGGATACACAAATGTTCCCCGCGTGCGCGGGGATGAACCGAATCCCCTGCCGCCGTCCTCTTTAGGCAAATTATGTTCCCCGCGTGCGCGGGGATGAACCGACCGCCGCGCCCGAGGAGTTCTGGGCCGATGAATGTTCCCCGCGTGCGCGGGGATGAACCGTCGGAGGCTCGCCCGCCCCCGCAGCCGACCAAATGTTCCCCGCGTGCGCGGGGATGAACCGCGCCTTGACATGGGCGAGCTGCCCCCGGAGACATGTTCCCCGCGTGCGCGGGGATGAACCGTCGTCCCTGTTACGGGTGCCTTCTATCAAGCCATGTTCCCCGCGTGCGCGGGGATGAACCGAACAACGGGGCACCGTCGCAGATGGAGCGGAAATGTTCCCCGCGTGCGCGGGGATGAACCGATACTCATGTTATGCCGGATATATGGCACTGAATGTTCCCCGCGTGCGCGGGGATGAACCGTTGTCTAATAATTCAGCCGCTCCCGTTGATACATGTTCCCCGCGTGCGCGGGGATGAACCGTGGAACATCGAGTTAGCAGGAAGTGATCCCGTATGTTCCCCGCGTGCGCGGGGATGAACCGTCATTAAGGCAGATGAAATGGCGGAGGCGGATATGTTCCCCGCGTGCGCGGGGATGAACCGGTAGAGAGGACGCCACCGTGGGCGCGCAGGACATGTTCCCCGCGTGCGCGGGGATGAACCGGATCAGCAACGTGAAGTCCGCCGCTTGTGCAGATGTTCCCCGCGTGCGCGGGGATGAACCGGCGGGCCGAGCTTACCGCCACAACAGCCGCCCATGTTCCCCGCGTGCGCGGGGATGAACCGTCCGGCGCATCTTCAGGCGCATTGAGCAGAGAATGTTCCCCGCGTGCGCGGGGATGAACCGGTTTTGGGTGAATGTTCCAGTAGGCATATTTGATGTTCCCCGCGTGCGCGGGGATGAACCGCCATTTTTCTGCTCGTTTCTTGCTGTGAATAAATGTTCCCCGCGTGCGCGGGGATGAACCGGCTGCCCCCTTGATCTTCTCGTACTCGGCCCAATGTTCCCCGCGTGCGCGGGGATGAACCGGGCTGTCTTATAAGCCTTGCGTAAAAGAACGAATGTTCCCCGCGTGCGCGGGGATGAACCGCCAGAAAACTTCTCGCAGAGATCGAGGGGGATATGTTCCCCGCGTGCGCGGGGATGAACCGAGATTGCCGACAATTTAGAGAGTGCCGACACGATGTTCCCCGCGTGCGCGGGGATGAACCGAAGGACCTCGTGTTGATAACTCCTTCGGGTAAATGTTCCCCGCGTGCGCGGGGATGAACCGCCAGCAACCTGAAAGCAGACTTTGGCATTTTGATGTTCCCCGCGTGCGCGGGGATGAACCGAAAGACTAATCAGGCGGCGGCCGACGCGGAGGATGTTCCCCGCGTGCGCGGGGATGAACCGTGCCTGGTTTTAAATTCAAGATTTGCCTTTGAATGTTCCCCGCGTGCGCGGGGATGAACCGTTTACGCAGCATCGCGTGGACGACCGCAGGCCATGTTCCCCGCGTGCGCGGGGATGAACCAAAATAAATTTACTTTTCATGACAAAATCCTCCATGTTCCCCGCGTGCGCGGGGATGAACCGCTCAAAAAGGCGCCGATGCCCAGGGGTGGAGTATGTTCCCCGCGTGCGCGGGGATGAACCGGGGAGGAATAAAATGACGCTTGCCAAACGATTATGTTCCCCGCGTGCGCGGGGATGAACCGAAAGGGGGAAGATAATGGACAGAAAACAACAGATGTTCCCCGCGTGCGCGGGGATGAACCGGCCGCTGATACGTCTGCATCAAGCGCGATGCTATGTTCCCCGCGTGCGCGGGGATGAACCGGTAGTGCCGCCCGGAGCAGGCGTGGCAGGCTTATGTTCCCCGCGTGCGCGGGGATGAACCGAAGTATATGAACGAGAATGATGTTACGCCGATATGTTCCCCGCGTGCGCGGGGATGAACCGGACCTCAACAAGTTCCTGCACGAGCAGCTCGAATGTTCCCCGCGTGCGCGGGGATGAACCGACGCTAAGAACTGCTTTAAATTCAAAAATTGGATGTTCCCCGCGTGCGCGGGGATGAACCGTCCGGTAATGCTTGCGAATAAATATTTCTCCGATGTTCCCCGCGTGCGCGGGGATGAACCGAGATCATGGGTCAGCGGGAAGGTCAACTCATGATGTTCCCCGCGTGCGCGGGGATGAACCGGTACATGTGGCGAAGAACCAACATAGCATCGTATGTTCCCCGCGTGCGCGGGGATGAACCGATGATCCCGATACTGCAATCGCTATCCAAGGAATGTTCCCCGCGTGCGCGGGGATGAACCGTGCGCTTGGCAAAATGTAATGTCTCCTTGTGTATGTTCCCCGCGTGCGCGGGGATGAACCGGGATGAGGGATATCTGAAAGGGTTTCTGGTCGATGTTCCCCGCGTGCGCGGGGATGAACCGATGAACATGTCCTGAACGAATTGCGGCAGAGGATGTTCCCCGCGTGCGCGGGGATGAACCGGACAGCCGCCTTTTTTCTTAGTAGGGCTTCGGATGTTCCCCGCGTGCGCGGGGATGAACCGTTCGACGTGGCAGCGCTCCAGAAGAGCGAGTTATGTTCCCCGCGTGCGCGGGGATGAACCGCCTGGGTACCGATAGCGGTTATAATCGCCACGATGTTCCCCGCGTGCGCGGGGATGAACCAACGATCTGCGCCAGTAGGCAAAATTTTAACGCATGTTCCCCGCGTGCGCGGGGATGAACCGTAACCTCCCCGACATTCACGCCTAAAAATGCCATGTTCCCCGCGTGCGCGGGGATGAACCGCTCTCTGTTCACGTGTTCGTTTATGCTCTTAAATGTTCCCCGCGTGCGCGGGGATGAACCGATGATTAGGGTTGACACAAGCTGGGGTATCGCATGTTCCCCGCGTGCGCGGGGATGAACCGGCCATGTTTATTTTCACTTCCCTATTTATTGGATGTTCCCCGCGTGCGCGGGGATGAACCGTGGCCGTACTTACGCCTGTAACGCTCGGAGTAATGTTCCCCGCGTGCGCGGGGATGAACCGAGGGCAGGCGGCGCATACCTCTTTGAGAAACTATGTTCCCCGCGTGCGCGGGGATGAACCGGCTGTCGAAAACAATGTCCTGTGCTCCGTAATATGTTCCCCGCGTGCGCGGGGATGAACCGAGGGGTGAAATAAATAAACCCCTCCGTATCCTATGTTCCCCGCGTGCGCGGGGATGAACCGAACATTCAACCTTCCGGGGATTAAGCCTTTATATGTTCCCCGCGTGCGCGGGGATGAACCGGAGCAGAAATGATAACCCTGCGTTGTGATGGTATGTTCCCCGCGTGCGCGGGGATGAACCGCGGATGATTCCGACGACGACACGACCGCATTTATGTTCCCCGCGTGCGCGGGGATGAACCGCCAGTCCTTGATCCCCACCCCCGCCAGCTTCGATGTTCCCCGCGTGCGCGGGGATGAACCGGCCGGGCGGCAAAGTTCTCTGCTTCGGATGGAATGTTCCCCGCGTGCGCGGGGATGAACCGTCGTACATGATCGGCTTGCCGTCCTTGCCCTGATGTTCCCCGCGTGCGCGGGGATGAACCGATGGTTGTAACCTTGGAGAAATCTCACTTACATAGCGTCCACTCGGATGGGCGGACGAGGATTGAAACTCCTCTCTACGAGGCTAAAACCCCGTATCAAGTACGGGGCAGGCTCTGTGGCTACCCTTCCACGGTGTCCTTCCATAAAATACGCGGAGCTATTTTTCTCTTGATTTATTTCCCTTGTATGATAATATGACATCTGCCGTGGGCGAGTAGCTCAGCTGGGAGAGCGCCGCGTTCGCAATGCGGAGGCCGAGGGTTCGATCCCCTTCTCGTCCACCAAAATAAAACAAAGCTGG
>Ga0209342_10003556_pt1 | contig 16396 bp, 14 predicted proteins | sample RifCSP16_2_FD_184023 | JGI IMG/M metagenome (GOLD analysis project Ga0209342, IMG submission 184023) | Soil microbial communities from Rifle, Colorado - Rifle CSP2_sed 16_2 (SPAdes) (version 2) | ecosystem: Environmental > Terrestrial > Deep subsurface > Rock core/Sediment | place: Rifle... | reverse complement strand
CGAAGATGCCCCGCGTGGCATGCGCGTCATCCAGGGCGCGGTGGGTAGCTGGCAGGGGTACCTTTAACGCTTGAGCCAGTGCGCCCAGGTTATAGCGACCTGCCCCAGGCAAGAGAACCGAAGCGAGTTCGTATGTATCCAGAGGCTCATTAGAATTCAGAATTTTATGGCGGCGAAGGAAGCCAAGATCGAAATTCACATTATGCCCAAGGATTGGCGCATCACTGATGAACTTCGTCAGCTCAGATAATACTGCCTTCACGGGTGGCGCACGCAGAACCATTTGATCGGTGATGCCGGTCAATTGGGTGATAAACGGCGGTATAGGGCGACCCGGGTTGATCAGGCTCGTCCATTCTGCCTCTACCCGGCGCCCATTAAAGCGCACAGCGCCGATTTCGATAATGGCGTCTTTTTTCGGATCCAGGCCCGTGGTTTCTATATCCAGCGCGACGATGACGGTCATGTGTGGGATTATACCCGCGTTCCAAACTTGAACCCACGGATAATATTAGCTGTAAACATAGTGAGTCCAGCAACCATGCTCTCTTAAGAAACTGTCACTGCAAGCCATGTCCTGAACCCAGTGATCGGTTTTCTAAAACCTGGATATTGAGCGTCAGGCGATTCTGGTAAACTTGAGGCGACCGTTTAGTAATTTATTTGCACCGCGGTCCACAGACTGTCTCTGAAAGCAATCTCCACGAAGAGGCGCACATGATTTTTGAAATTGCCAACCGCTTGCGCGCGAATATTCAAAAAGTTATCGTCGGGAAAGATGAGGTTATCGACCAGACACTGGTCGCCGTGCTGTGCGAGGGGCACCTGCTCCTTGAAGATGTACCTGGAATCGGTAAAACTACCCTGGCGCGCGCCCTGGCAGCCTCCTTAGGCTTTACTTACCGCCGGATTCAGTTCACCCCGGACTTGCTCCCCTCTGATGTAACCGGGTTGAATTGGTTCAATCAAAAAGAGCAGGAGTTCGAGTATAAGCATGGACCGATTATGAGCCAGGTGGTGCTGGCAGACGAGATCAACCGGGCCACGCCGCGGACTCAATCTGCTCTCCTGGAGGCGATGCAAGAACGGCAGGTAACCATCGATGGGGTTACCCGCCCGCTTCCCCGCCCGATTATCGTCCTGGCGACTCAAAATCCAATTGAACTGGAGGGGACTTTTCCCCTGCCGGAAGCACAAATCGACCGCTTCTTGATGAGGATTGCGATCGGATATCCTTCGGAAATTGAGGAGAACGTAATTCTGGAGCGCTTTAGGGCGAACGATCCGCTGCCGGCTCTCACGGCGGTAACTTCACCGGGCGAAGTGCTCGAGCTGCAAGAATTTCGGCGCCAGATCAAAGTTGTTGAGCCGGTTCGCGAATATATCGTCCGCGTGGCTCGCGCGACCAGAGATCACACCGATATCGAATTGGGAGCTTCACCCCGCGCCACACTGTCGCTTTATCAGGCAGCGCAGGCCTGGGCAGCGATTCGTGGGCGCGATTATGTTATCCCGGATGATGTGAAACAGCTTGCCCCCAGTGTGCTCACTCATCGACTGATGGTTGCCCCCCAGGCGCAGTTACGTGGGCGCAAAGTGGAAGATATGATTGCAGATATCGTCGATACAGTACCGGTGCCTGTGGAGAACTGAGATGAAACTGAAGCGCTGGGCAGTTTTCCTGGGGCTGTTTCTGTATCTCGGCCTGGTGCTGCGAGCTTCTTCCCTGGTCGGAATTGCCATCACAGTGCTCGTGATCCTTGGCCTGGCTGCGATGTGGAACAGGTACTCTCTCAAAGGCGTTCATTACCGGCGCAATTTTTTTTATACTCGCGCATTCCCGGACGAGGTATGGCCTGTCTCGCTTGAAATTGAGAATCAGAAAATCCTGCCTTTGTCATGGCTACGCATCATCGACCCATGGCCGTGGGCAGTTGCTCCGCAGGATCAGGAGTTGTTGGCGCTCGGCAGCACGAAGGAAATGGGCTATCTCACCCATGTCTTCAGCCTGCTGGGGTACCAGCGCCGGCGAAAGAATTATGCTCTGCTCCACCGAAAGCGGGGGATATATCAAGTAGGACCAGCCCTCTTAGAGACCGGCGATGTTTTTGGTATTTTCAGCGCTCACCAGGAAGCGGGGGGAGTAGAACAACTCACGGTGTTTCCGCCTCTGTTGTCGGTCCCTGCCCTGGCTACGCAGCCGGAAAATCCATTTGGAGATAAGCGTTCCAGGCGCAGGATCTATGCAGACCCGAATTTGCCCATGGGCATTCGCGATTACCACCCGGAAGACAGTTTTAGGTATATCCATTGGCCTGCGACCGCTCGGGCTGGCCATGTACAGGTGAAGGTTTTTCAGCCAACTTCTGAGCAGATCCTCATGCTGTGCTTGAATGTTTCTACCTATCCGCGCTATTGGGAGGGGGTATACCCAGCTTTATTGGAGCAGTTGCTTGGGGTTGCAGCCGGCCTGGTATCTCAAGGCATCCACAGCGGTTATCGAGTAGGGATCATTTCGAACGGTTGTCTGGCGAATTCTGACCAGCCGTTTCGTATTCCTGCAGGACGGTCTCCTCAGCAATTGGGACGTCTCCTGGAAGCCCTGGCTGGGGTGGCCCCTGTCGTGGTCGCCCCATTCGAGCGCTTTCTGTTGCGCGAAGTTCCCCGAGCTCCTTACGGCGCGACCTTGCTTATCTTAACGGCGATTTATTTGGATGATCTTGCCGAGACATTGCTGCGTCTGAAAAAGCACGAGCGACGGATGACCTTGATATCCCTGTCCGAACAGCCTCCGCCGGTCATTGCCGGCATACCCATTGTGCATCTGCCGTTTCACCCAGCGGATATGGATAAAGCAGTTAGCTCTCTCCCGGAGCGAGAACAGACGAGCCAGTAGGTATTTTTGTAAATGCAGCCGGTCATACAAGATCCCCGCCAACTGTCAGACTTGATACAGCCGAGGAATCCCTGGCGCACGTTTGCAGTATTGGCGCTTATGGTGATGGAACTGAGCTGGGTCGTTTTATGGTCCAACCTGCTGATCAGCCCGGATGGTCGCCTATCTTATCTGCGGACTTTTCTGGTTTTCGGTTTTATCATGGTTAGCGTTTTTTCCGTCGTGTCGCTCCTGAATTTCTTGGATCTAAATCTCTATGCGACTCGGGCGATTGTATTTTTATTGTTGTTGGTCAGTACGATCTTCGGGTTGGGAAGTCTGGAAAAAACTTACAACCTGGTCAGTCTGAGCCAGCTACCCGTCAGAATCATCGCTTCTTTTACCGAAGGCAGCCTCAATCCAGGGGAATTGTTTGTGATTTTCGTCACCTTGTTCCTTTGTTCGAGATCAATAGCGTTGACGAGCAAACCCGTCGGGTCTGAAATGGCTGCCAGCGGTTTCCGGACGGGAATTTTGATGTTTTTAGGATATGCGTTATTACGACCTGTGGGACAGAGTGGGCCTCATGGCGGGTTTTATGTCTTTCTCTTCTCTGGATTGCTGGCCATGAGTTTGACCAGGATCGCTTCCGTTGGCCAGTTTCGGGGTGGGCAGCAAATACCTTATAACTGGCGTTGGCTTGGAGGGATTGTAATTTCTATTCTGGTCATCCTTGGCGCGGCCATACTGGTGGGCAGAATCGCAGACGAAGGATGGTTAAGGATTATTATCACGATATTTGCGTGGATGGGATATGTTCTCACGCTGTTAATCAGCCCGTTATTGTGGCTGGCGATACGGGGTATATCCTGGATTTTTGAAATACTCAACCTGGAGGCGCTCCTGGAGTTTCTGAAAGATGCCTATCAAAACCTCCAGGAAGTTTTGAAAACTGCGCTGGCTGCCTTGCAAAGCCTGTTGTCTGGCTTTCGGGAAAGCTCCATATTCAAGATCTTTACTTTTCTTTCAAACGCACGATACCTGCTCATCTTGGTGGGGACCCTGGTGATGATTGTGTTCATCGCCTGGATGGTGAGGCGATTTCGGTTTATACAAACTGAATTAAGCGCTGATGAATACAAATCTCTGCTCGACCAACAGGATTTATTGCATCTGATCATAGCTGCGCTGCGCAGAAGCCTGGACAGGATTTTGGATGGCTTTGAGAAGGCGTTTCGTTTACAGGAAGTGAGACGCCTGTTAGCTGCGGCGCGGATACGAAGAATTTATTCTCAATTGATGCGCTTGAGCGCCAGATTAGGCAGCCCCAGACCGCCTGCACGCACTCCGATTGAGTTTTTAGCCCCATTAAATCGCCTGTTCCCCAATTTGAAATCCGAACTTGAAGTGATAACGTTCATGTACGTAAAAGTTCGCTATGGGGAGCTGCCGGAGCCGAGCGACGAGATCGCAACAGTCGAGCGAGCCTGGCAGCGCATACAGATGGAGGGCAAGGGGATGATGCGAGCCGAGAGAAGGCGGGCGGATTAAAAAAAGCGACGCACCCTCCTGGTTGTGGCGCTTCAAGCCACAACCGTGCGTCGCAGCGTTAATCTATATTTGATGTAATTTACGTGCAGCAATAGCGGATATCAACCAGCGTCTCGACCAGAGGCTCGATGATTTCCTTGACCTGGGCTTGATCTAAACCTTCGACTTTAAACGTTACCAGGCGGTTTGTGCTGTCTTCACCGGAAAACTGGCCGAACGCTAAGAAGTTGCCACCCGCATTGGCGATGGCCTGGGTTAGCCTGGCAAGCTGGCCGCGCTCTTCATGGACAAGGGCGGTCACGCGCACGCCGATATCGCGAGCTCCCATCAACTCCAGAAAGATCTTGAACAAGTCTGTCTCGGTGATGATTCCAACAACGCCATCGTTGCGAACGACCGGCAAACCCCCAATTTTATTATCCGCCATGATGCGAGCAGCTTCTTCGATCGGGGTATCCTCCGTGACGGTTAGCACATCTTTGGTCATCACGTCTTTCACGGTGATCTTGCTTAGCAGATAATTCATTTCCCAAACGCTTAATGATGTGGCAGGCGAGGGAGAGGCATTGAGCAGGTCTTTATCCGATACAATTCCGATCAGTTTGCCATCTTTGATTACTGGGGCGCGACGGATATGTTCGCGCCGCATCATATTTAATGCGTCAGTAATCGGCATATCCTGACGTACGGAGATCACTGGATGACTCATTCTTTCACCAACTAACATGCCAACCTCCTGAGATGATATTTAGAATAATCGTCAAATACCCCGCAATTGTGATCAGATTATCCTGATTGGGAAATTATTATAATCCGAGGTATGCTGATCGTACATGTTCATTTTTGGCGAGTTCGCGGCTATCGCCCTCTAGTTCCACACGACCTTGCGAAAGCACGTAAGCATAATCGCTAACTGCAAGGGCCATTTGCACATTTTGTTCGACCAGAAGCAAGGTAATCCCCAGGTCTCTGAGATGATTCAGCGTTTCGAACAATCCCAAAACCAGGACAGGAGCGAGACCCAGGGATAACTCGTCGATCATCAACACTTTTGGCTCCGCCATGATCCCCCTGGCGATGGCTAACATCTGCTGTTCACCACCGCTCAGCGTGCCAGCCTTTTGGTTTTTGCGCTCTTGTAAACGAGGTAACAATTCGTAGACGCGTTCCAGATTACGACGGTAATGCGCCTTCGCCCGCCTGGGAGAAGCGCCCATTTCAAGGTTTTCAGCGACTGACATATCGGTAAATAGTTGGCGACCCTCGGGTACCAGGACGAGACCCATCTCCGCTTTCGTGTAGGGCGGCAGGTGGCTGACATCCTTGCCTTCGAACCAGACCGATCCTTTCCAGGGTCTGGACAAGCCCATGACCGTGCGCAGCAGAGTGGTTTTGCCTACGCCGTTAGAGCCGACCAGGGAGGTCAAACTGCCTTCCATTAGTGAGAGTGAAGTTCCCCAGAGTATCTGGACTTCGCCATAACCGGAGGTCACTTCACGAATTTCGAGTATGATCATATTGTTTTCCTGTTATTTTCATCCTCATCCTGAGGTTTACACCAGTTTTGGTTATGCTGCGCAGTTCAACCAAAAATTCCCATGCACTTTAATCGTTTTGCTCCATCAAGCGCTGCGCCAGTTTTGGATCACCCAGGTAGGCCTCGATCACTTTCTCATCCACAGCAATCTCTTCAGGTGTGCCTTCGGCGATTTGTTGACCGTAATCCAGGACAATGATCCGATCGGAGACATTCATGACAGCGTGCATCACGTGCTCGATCATGATGATGGTTATGCCTTGTTGGCGAATATTTCGGACGGTTTCGACCATCATGGCGATTTCTGCTCGGTTTAGACCCGCAAGGACTTCATCCAATAATAGTAGGTATGGGCGCGCAGCAAGGGCGCGGGCCATCTCGAGGCGTTTCTTCTCGGCGACATTCAGGCTGCCTGCCATCTGATCTATACGTGGAAGCAGACCGAGGAATTCCAGTACCTCCTCAGCAACCATACCTGCCTGGCGCAGGCTCTGATTTTCGCGTCCAAAACACGCCCCAACGATCACATTTTCACGAACCGTGAGTTCGTTTAACGGCTGGACGATCTGATGGGTACGGGCCATCCCCATACGGGCATGATAGTAGGTTTTTGTTGTGGTCACATCCTTGCCGCGAAAGATAACGCGGCCGTCTTCAGGCGGATAGACCCCGTTCACCACGTTGAACAAGGTGGTTTTTCCGGCACCGTTTGGACCGATCAAGCCCAATATCTGACCCTCGGGTAGATCGAAGGTGACATTCGTGAGGGCCTGCAATCCGCCAAAGTGTTTACTAACCCCTTGTATGGATAGCAATATGGTCACGCCAGTACCCTCCTAAGCGACGAGAACCGATGGCGAAGCCAGCCGATAGCACCTGCCGGAATGAACAGTACAATCAGCAGCAACAGCACCCCGGAGACAGATAGCTGAATATCTTTGAAGAAATTGCTGGTTACCAGATAACCACGCATGCCCTGATAGGCTAACGCTCCCAGGATTGGTCCGAGAACGGTTCCCTGACCACCCAACATCACCATAACCAACAACTCGATAGAGGCGTGCAGGGGGAAAGCCACATGTGGTTCCACGTTGCCGTTCTTGAAGAAGAACAACACGCCGACCATACCGGGTATGATGGCTGACAGCACGTATGCCCAGGTCTTGGCATCGGGGGCGACAACTCCCATAACTTCGGCAGCGTCTTCGTTCTCTCGAATTGCCTGCAAGCCCAAGCCGAACTTCGACGTGCGGACCAGGTGACTGACGATAAGAGAGGCGAATGTCAGCACGACCATAATATAAAACGACATGCTCAACGCCTGGGCCGTTCCGCCATAGGCTCTGTAGACCGAGAAGTTGAGTGTCATGCCGATCGGGCCTCCGAACAGGTCAAAATTATTGATGAACGCTTCCATCGCTTCGTTGATGCCGATAGTTGCCAGGGCAAAGTAAGCGCCGCGTAAACGCAGGATCGCTTTACCCAACATAAAGGCCAGCATCCCAGAGGAGATCCCACCTGCCAGCATCCCCATCCAAATCGACCAGCCTTGTTCATTGACCAAGTACAAGCCAATGTAGCCGCCAAAACCATAGAAAACGATGTGACCAAAACTGACATAGCCGGTGTAGCCTAGCAAAATGTTCAGGCTGGAAGCCAGCGCAATAGCCTTCAAAATCGTAAAGACGATTTCGCGGTTGGAGACATTTCCCGTGAGGATCGGCCACAGAACCATCCCCGTAATTGCAAGCAGCGGAAAAAGAAGACCGATATGATTTCGCCAGTATTTCATTTCTTTGCTCCAAAAAGTCCGTGCGGCCGAACTAAGAGGATGACGACAAACAGGCCAAACTCAATGACGGGTACCCAGGAAGTCTCCATAAAAGCGGGAATTACGCTTTCGAGCACACCCAGTATCAGGCCGCCAAACAACGCGCCAATCGGGCTGCCCAGGCCGCCCAGCACACCGATGACAAAGCTTTTCAATTCGTAACCGCCCCCTGATAGGATACTGAAAGGGAAGAAAGTGGCGATCAATGCGCCGGAAACAGCCGCCAGCATGGTGCCAAGCCCAAAGCTGAGCGCCAGGATGCGTGTAGAGGGCACGCCCATCAATTCTGCCGCGGCGCGGTTGTTGGTTACGGCTCGGATGAATTTCCCAGGCCGGGTTTTATATAAGAATAGAAATAGCCCACCGGTAAACAGTATTGCGATCCCTGCCGCGATAACGCGCGTTACGAGAATAATGGTGGAACCAAGCCGAAAACTGCCTACGTTGAAATCTACGTTATATGGTGAGGTTGTAAGGGCGGCTGTTCCCAAGCCAATGATAATCATGTTGACAGAAAACGTCGCCAAAAGCGATGAGAGGTGTGGGGCATCGATCACCCGGTGGACTGCCACGAAATAGATCAAGATTCCGATAATCAATCCGATGATTGCGATCAAGAACAGGCCAATGTACGGGTTGATGCCCATTCGGATGAAAATGAAGAATGTGCCAAACATTCCCAAGGCGATGATCGGCCCATGAGACAGGTTGATGACGTTCATCACACCCCAAATCAGAGTCAAGCCCATGGCAGCCAGGCCAAATACAAACCCGAGCAAAATACCGTCAGGGAGAGATGCCAGTAGCAAGTTAATTTGTTGCATGTTTGCTCTCGTTATTAGATAGATGAAAACCATCCCCCCAGGTTCGCTGAGGGGATGGTTTTAGGGAAAAGATTTAGGGGACCGGGTTTGGATAGAGCGGATCCGCCGTGGCGACATCCGCCGGAGCGATGATCACCCGCTTTAGCTCGCCAGCTTCATTCTTCTGCCACTGGGCGACAACCATTTTGTGCGCGATCTGCAAACCGTGGGCTTCTTCGGAGGTATCGAATTGGATGCCGCCGTAAAAGGTGAACAGGTTCATGGCGTTCAAGGCAGCTTTAACTGCTTCAGGGTCGACCGAGTCAGCGTCGATGATAGCCTTCTGCAAAACCAAGCCAGCGGCATAACCACCAGCAACATGATAGGTTGGGGGATCTCCAAAGGCAGCTTCGTAAGCTGTGGCGAATTCTTCACCCGAGGGACCGAACCATTCTACGCCCATGTTGGCGGCTTCTGCTTCCGTATGGGTAGCGGCAAGTTCCCATTGGCTGGAAGTAGCAATACCCTGGGCAGCATCACCCAATTCGGGGAATTTGGTGTCGGCAGGGGCGACCAGCAAGTAAGCGAATTTGAGCCCAATTTGGCGGTCGTAGAGGGCGCGGGCAAGGGCAGTGCCGTCATTGTAGTGACCACCACCGAGTAGAACGGTTGCTCCAGAACCACTGATCTTGTTTACGATGGGGCCAAAATCAGCGGTATCGGAAGCATACCCTTCTTCGAGAACGATTTCAAAGCCATTCGCTTCCAGATAGGGCTTGATGCCTTCTACTACGCCGGTAGAGAACTTATCGCTTTCGTGAACGAGTGCGATCTTGGCTCCAGGATCTAGCTCTTTGAGCATGTCTACCGTGCTGACCATGTAGAGGCTGCCGGGTGTGTACAACTGGAACAGGCTGGTATTACCGGTTTTGTAGGCATCGTCATCCGCTGCGCCGGCTGTGATCATTACTTTGCCGTTCTGTTCGGCAACAATGGATGCAGCAGAGGTCAGGCCAGAGGAATAAGGGCTGATTAAGAAATCAGCGTCGTCTTCTGTAATCAGGCGTGTGTACAGTTCTTGCACCCGTTCGGCGTTGGATTCATCGTCGTAGGTCTTGAAATCGAACTTGACCACCGTGCCATCGGTCAGTTTGATGCCGCCTGATTCATTGACCTGGTTCATCCATAAAGTAAATCCATTCACCTGGCGCTTCGATGAAACTTCCTGGCTTCCGGTCAATGATGAGGTAAAGCCAATCACCACAGTTACTTCTTTGGTGGCTGGTTCTTCCGATTTCGTCTCCTCTGTTGTTTGTGGTTGTGGTTCTTCGGGAGCGGCTGGTTGCTGCTGGCAGGCTGCAAGCAGCAGGCTGAGGGTGACCAACAATACGGTTAGCACAAAGAGCATACGTTTCATTTTGTTACTTCTCCTTCCATCTTCATAGGGATTAATGGGTAGATAGCAGGTATTTAGTCCTGCCTCTTGATTGTAAAAGACTTCTACAAAAATATGCTAAATTTACGGGGAAACTCTATAAATAAGGGATAAAATCCGCTCTACCTTCAAGCTTCGAAGGAATATCCTATCCCCCGTTCTGTGAGCAGATAACGAGGATTGGCTGGGTCATGTTCGATTTTTTGGCGCAGGCGCCCAATGTACACCCGCAAATATTCATTCTCCGGGCCATATTCAGGTCCCCAAACATGCTGCAGAATGGTCTGGTGGGGTAGAACTTTGCCAGCATGTTCCATCAGATAGACTAATAGGTTGAACTCAGTTGGGGTAAGCTCAACAACTCGCCCCCGGACGGTGGTTTCGTGGCGCTCCAGGTCTACCGTGATATCTCCATGCACCAACCGCCCTTGCCTGGTTGGCGATTCGGCCCAACGAGCCCGGCGTATTACCGCCTGAACCCGCGCCAATAATTCACCCACCCCAAAAGGTTTGTTGAGATAATCGTCTGCGCCCAGGTTCAGTGCCCTGATTTTATCCCCCTCTTCGCCAAGCGCAGATAGCACGATAATCGGAACGAGCGAGCTCTGGCGGATGCGCCGGATGGTTTCCAGGCCATCCATGCGCGGCATCATGATGTCCAGAATGACCAGATCGATATAATTCGTGTGAAATATCGCCAGCGCTTCCAAACCATTGGAGGCGGTCAAGACATTATAGTTGCGGACTTCGAGATTGCGCCTGACGAAATCTCGCAAAGGCTTCTCATCATCAACAACAAGGACTTTGGGAGCGTTCATTTAAAGGGTATCTACCTAACCTGTGTCTCTTCCAATGAGGTTTTGCCGGAACTCTTAACCGTATTTCCCGCCGTGTTATCCTCGAGAGGCAGTGAAAACGCCACGCACGTGCCTTTCGGCTGTTGCTCCAGCCAGATCTCGCCGCCATGTGCATTGACAAAGCCCTTGCAAATGGCGAGTCCAAGACCTGCTCCTGGTGCGGTACGGGTCAATCCCTGGTCGAGCCGGTAAAAGCTTTGGAATATGCTGTGGCTATATTCTGGAGGGATGCCGGGGCCTTCATCCTTAACCCGAATGATCACCTGGTTATCTGCAATTGTGGCGCTTACCGTAATCGGGGAATCAAAGCCCGCGTATTTGGCTGCGTTTTCGATCAGATTGCGCAGTACAGATTCTATGCGTTGAGAATCTACGAATAACGAGGGGACATCGGCTGGGATATCTACCACCAGGCGAGAATTTGGGTCGGGATGAGTGCGCAGGGTGGCGCGATTTACCAGCTCGGTTAAATCACATGCAGTACGGCTGACACTCAGGTTGCCCGATTCGATCCTGGACATATCCAGCAGGTCGTTCACCAACCTGCTCAGGCGGTCGGTCTCACTTGAAATAATTTGCAAGAACTCGCGTTCGGTGGGCTTATCCCACTCTACATCCTCAGCCAGTAAAGTGGTGGCGTAACCCTTGATGGCTGCCAGAGGCGTACGGAGCTCGTGTGAGACAGTGGAGATCAAGCTAGACTTCATGCGATCGATTTCGCGAATGCGAGTGACATCCCGCAAAATGTGGCCGCGACCGATGAGCATGCCGTCCAGGTCGGTGACTTCAAAGCCTTGCAGGCGGAAAAATCGGGTCTCATGATTTACTTTTACTTGAATTTCCACACGCCTGGTGCCTTGACCCGTAAACACCTCATCGACTGCATGGCGGGTGAGAGCCCTGGATTCTTCGCTATCTGCGAGCGCCATCGAGAGCAACTGGTCGATCAGTTGTTGCACGGGGGCGCCGATAATCTCCGGGATGGTGAGAATAATCATTTCAGCGATGCGGCGGTTAGCGTATAAAATGTACCCCTGCAGATCCTCCAATACCAGACCATCCTGCAATGACTCTATCAAAGCCTCGAGGCGCCGGGTTTGCTCCTGTAGGCGCATGTCGCTGCGAGCGAAGAGGGCGGCGTTCTCAATCGCCATAGCGGCATGGTTTGCGAAGCTGGTGATTAAGTTGATCTCGCGTTCGGTGAATACATGGGGGTCGGGTCGATAAACCAGCAAGGCGGAAGGTGGAGCATGGTGGGCGAGCAGGGGGACCGCCAATAAAGATCGGTAGCCTTCCGAACGTGCTCTGGGCCGGAGAGGTGCATACGATGCGTCTTTCTCGGTATCGCTCACCTGGATTGGTTCACCGGTTCTGATGGCTCTGAGCGCAATCGAATGTGGCTCCGAAGGTGAGATCGCCAGTTTTCCTGCGTACAGGTTAGACAGCCCCTGGCTGGCGACGGCGCGGAAAACGTTACGTTTTCTATCCAGGGCGACGATCGCCGCCATTTGAATACCCATTAAACGCTGTACCTGTTCCAGAATGCGGTTCAGCACTGTTTGCGAGTCGAGCGTTGAAACAACCGCGGCGCTGGTTTCGAGTAAGGTGGACAATTCATTCAGACGAGCCTCGATGGCGGCTTCCATGCGAGTCAGGCTGCGAATTAAATGTCCGATTTGATCCGGTCTTTCTTCCAGGTGATGCATCGCGCTGCGGGAATTATCGGAAGTGCCTGCCTCCAAACCGATCGTCTGACTGAATGTAGCCAGGCGTTCGATGGGGCGGATAACCTGGCGGGCCAACGCCAGCCAAAAGAACAACCCCACAACCAGAAATACACCTATAGAAAGCAGAACCCCTTGATGGGTGGCGCGTACAGTTGCAAATGCTCTGGCAGTGGGCCGGTTGACGATCACTCCCCACCCGGCGCTCGGGATCGGCACGTAACTGTATAATTTTTCCGGGCTGTTTTCTTGCTTTTCGATGATATTACCTGTCTGTCCGGAGAGCACTGTCGTGGCGATCTGTGGACTGCTTTGAGTGAAATCGGCCAGCAGCACAGACGGGTCAGGATGGGCGATCACGCGCCCTGCTGCGTCGATGATTTGAACTTCAAAATTCTCTTCAGCCCCGTATTCGGCTGTGATGCTCGCCAGGGTAGTGCTGAGCGACTGTAATTTGATGTTTGTCGCTACCAGCCCCAGAAATTTTCCAGATTCGTCCCAGATGGGCATTACGGCTGTTGTCACCGGCTGTTCTGTGGTGGGAGAAATTCTACCCAAGGAGAGTAGTGAGTTTTTCGTGGTGAGGGCGCGTTGGAAATAATCGCGATAAGAAAAATCATCACCCACCGTAGATCCAGGTCCTGTGGGCATGTGGAACAGCATAATCCCCTTTTCATCCAGCCGGTAAACCAGGTTAACATCCGGACGGGCGCTCATCAGGGTGGCAAACAGGTTTTTCATGCCGCTTGTATCGGCACTGATCACCTCGGGATAATTTGCCAGCTCTTCGACTGCCCGGAGGGCATAATCTAATGCTGTGTTGGTCTCCTGGGCAATGGCACGCGCTAATGCGAGATCGGCGGCTTTGACATCCTCTTCAATCCGCTCCGAGGTTATCTGATCAAACACCAGGGAAGCAATAACCACTGGACCTACAAAAAGCAGGTAAAGGGCTAGGAGCTGTAAACCAAGGTCACGCCGGATCGAAAATTTCATCAGTCTTGTTCTGCAAATGCGTTAAAGATGCGCGTGATATGCTTGGCGCCTTTGAGGTACAGGTCAAGGCGCACGTTCTCATTCGGCGCATGAGCGCGCGTCCCCGGATAGCCTACCCCAGCAGTTGCGATAGGCACATTCAGGTAGTGGACGAAGGCATGGTTTGGGCCAGATCCACCGATCATGGGCACGATCTGCATGGGTACGCCATATACGGGTTCAGCAGCTTTTACAACAATATCGATGAATGGGTCGTCGGGGTCCGTTCTGGCTGGGGATTCCCCGCCCAGGTATTCGATCTGAACATCGGAGAAGCCCTGAGCGTCCAGATGGCGGCGCAGATTTTTCAACACCTGCTCTGGCGTCTGGTCTGGCACCAGGCGGAAGTCCACTTTGGCGGACGCCCGGGCGGGAAGCACTGTTTTAGGTCCCTTTCCCTGGTAGCCGGAAGTCAGACCACAAATTGTACACGTTGGCTCGAAGACCTCTGCCAGGCGCAGTTCCACGCCGCCTTCAAGGCCGCGGAGAAATTGTTTGACGCCGTAGCGGTTCTTGTACTCCTCCGCAACCTCCGGCAGGGCTTCCATCAGCGCTCGGTCTCGCTGGCTGGGAGGCAGAACAGCGTCATAGTGTCCTGGTATGCGTATCCGCTCGTCTGGGCCTTTGAGCGAGCTTAACGCCCAAACCAGGCGCCAGGCTGCGTTGGGAAAAATTGAACCGCCAATGCCTGAATGGACATCCACGCTTTGTGTCTCCACTGAAAGCTCAACGTAACAGATGCCTCGCAAGCCCAGGTATTGCATAGGCACTTCGCGGTGGTCGACGCTGCCAAACTCCCAGATGCATGCATCGGCGGCAAGTTTATCGCGATTGTTTTTTACGTAGTCATTGAGGTGAATGCTGCTGACTTCTTCTTCGCCTTCAATGATGAATTTTACGTTGCATGGCAGTTCGCCTGCTTCTCCCAACAGGGCGTCTATGGCAAACAGGCGGCTGGTTATATGCGCTTTGTCGTCGCTTACCCCGCGAGCATATAATTTGCCATCTCGCAAGGCAGGTTCAAAAGGTGGACTTTCCCATAATTCTAAGGGCTCTGCTGGCTGGACATCGTAGTGGTTGTAAAAAAGCAGGGTTTTATCCCGTTTGCCTTTTCTCTCGGCGAAGACTACCGGCGCGCCATCCGTAGGGTTAATTTCCGCCTTGAAGCCGCGCTGCTCGAGCATTCGAGCCACCAGTTCGGCGCACTCCACCAACCCCCAGTTCTGGGCTGCCACGCTGGGCTGCGCTGCCAGCCTGGAGAGTTCGGCGATGCTTTGATCGAGATGACTTTCCAGGTAAGCGTCTATTTTATTGAAGTCTTTCATTCTACCCTCCATGGGGAAATTTATCAAAACAGCCGGTAGATGAGCGCATCACCAAGGTAGGAAAAAAATAACATTTTGATCGTCTCACCAAGCCAACACCAGAACAAGAACAGGTACACTGGCATTTTCAACGCCCCCGCGGCAACCCCAGCCAGATCGAAGAATGGATTTGGGATCGCCGAAAGAATCAAAATCGTGAGGGGCCCGTTTTTTTGCATCCAGTGAGTCAAACGCGTGTAGAAATCGATCCGCTCGATGATCGCCTGCCCGCTGAAACCCGCCAGATAGCCGGTTAGCTCACCAAAGGCAGCTCCCGCGCCTGCCGCCAGGGCAACACCAAGAGGGTGAAAGACAGCTCCCATGGCAAATATAACCGCCACTCCGGGAGCAGGCAAGATAACGGTTGCATACGCCAGGAAGGACAGGATAAATATTCCGGGATATCCATAAATAGCATATCGTTCGGCCTGGTCGCGGATGCTGAATACATACATACTGATCGCCACAACAAGGATGACGGCGAGGATGCGAGCCATGGTTGATCTTCGGGAAGCGCTCATGAATTATGATTGCCGCGGGATCAGCCAGGGTATATTCTGGCTCCCAGGAGAGATTCAATACGGGCGACAACCATATCCATCGCGACGGTATTTAAACCACCTTCAGGGATGATGACATCCGCGTAACGTTTCGACGGCTCTACGAATTCTAAATGCATCGGTCGCACAGTTGACAGGTATTGTTGAATCACAGAACTCGTTGTCCGACCGCGCTCATCGATATCCCGTTGCAAGCGCCTGATAAAGCGAATATCCGCGTCGGTATCCACATATATTTTGACATCGAACAACGCTCGTAAAATCGCATCGGCAAAGATCAAGATGCCTTCCACGATGATAATGGGTTGTGGCTCGATGCGAGTGGTCTGACTCGTGCGACTATGCGTTTTAAAATCATAGATGGGCACTTCTATCGCTTGATTCTGCTTCAACTGCTGGATGTGCTGGATAAGCAGTTCTGTATCCAGGGAATTGGGGTGATCAAAATTAATGGATTCCCTCTGCATGGGAGGCATGTCACGCAGATCCTTATAGTAAGCATCATGCGGCAGATAAGCGATGTGCCTTGCCCCCACTCTGGACAGAATCACATTAGCTACCGTGGTTTTCCCGGAGCCAGTACCACCTGCAATTCCAATCACAATTGGGGTTGCAAGATCAAGCATGTTGGAATTATACTGGAGGCGAAGAGTTTTTGGATCTTCCCGGTGGAATAAAACAGCAATTTCTAAGAATGCCGCGCGAGGAGCCACCGAAGGGATTCGAACCCTTGACCTGACGTTTACGAAACGCCTGCTCTGCCGACTGAGCTACGGTGGCAAGGAAAGACAGAGCCAGTCAAACCGCGCGGGTCATTATACAGG
>Ga0209342_10003555_pt1 | contig 16397 bp, 12 predicted proteins | sample RifCSP16_2_FD_184023 | JGI IMG/M metagenome (GOLD analysis project Ga0209342, IMG submission 184023) | Soil microbial communities from Rifle, Colorado - Rifle CSP2_sed 16_2 (SPAdes) (version 2) | ecosystem: Environmental > Terrestrial > Deep subsurface > Rock core/Sediment | place: Rifle... | reverse complement strand
TAGCCCTGGGAATTCGCCCCGCCTTCGATCATTTGTATTTCAGCGACAAAAACGTTCGGAACAGATTTGCTCTTAAAAAAAGAATTTACGAAGAGGATCGCCCACGCGTGTCTTGCGAGGATGGAGATTGCAACAAAATGGTCGGTCAAGTCGTTCGAAACCTTCCCGAACGATGCTTGGGTTTGGCATTTATCGATCCGGAGGGTTTCGAGGTAGATTTTGCGGTCTTAAGAGATCTCGCCAGTCGACCAATCGACGTCTTATACCTGTTTCCAAGCATGATCGGCGTGAAGCGAAATCTCCGCCAGTCGTACGTGCAAAAGGGCGGTCGCCTCGACGCTGTTTTGGGTCCTGAGTGGCGAAACGTTCCGGCGGCTAGAATCGCCATGGGGAAAGCCGTTTCCGAAATGGAATTATCAAATGTGGATAGATCGTTGATCCATTACTTGCGGCAGCAGGTATCAGCGTTGGGTTTAGTCCACCAGGATGACAATCCACCGCTGCTACGGAACGAGCAAAACGCTCCAATGTACCATCTATTGTTCTTCTCGAAGGATGTGGCCGGGTTAAAAATCTGGAAGGGAATAAAAAAGATCGATCCTGGAGGTCAGAGGTCACTTCCCGGTATAGAATTCTGATAATTGAAGAAAATGAAACACGATGATCTGGCCTTGTAATCTTGCCCAAGTCTAACCCGCCAGCCCTTTATGAGATGCCCTCGGACTGCTCCGGTTGAAAGGTAATTCTTAAAGTCGCCCCCAGTAACGGCCTTTAGTTTTAAAATTGTATAGATTGAAAGGCCTGGCCCTGGATACTGGACCTGGATATCCACTATCCGAATTTTGCTCCTGGGTTCCAGCCGTTCAATCCTTCCATAGGCGCTGCGCGCTACTCAGGATGACCGGTAGCGGATCTCCGTTTCCCCGAGTAAGCCCGCCCTTCGGTACGGCGGCGCGACGCCGCCTACTCAGGGCGTCCGGTTCCCCCGAGTAGCGCAAAGCGCGTAGCGAGGGGAGGGCTGTATCGAGGGGCGCTCCTTTCCAGCCGTTTAAATCGCTCCTTGCGCTGGCGGCGATATGCCGGCGTGTTTGCTAAGATCGCAAATCAGCCATATCTTCCGGGGTAAATTCCAAGTTGCTTAGGCAAAGCGGTCGGAGCCGCAATGATTACCATGAATATGTCCCGCCGCACCCGCACAGCGAGCCCCGAATGATCGATACTCATGCCACTGAGAAATCAGGCAGGCGGCGGATTTTTTTCGGCTGGTATATGGTCGCCGCGAGTATCGCGGCCAACACGATCTTCTCCGCCGCCTATTTCCAGGGCTTCGGCGTTCTCATCCTCCCGATCGAACGCACCTTCGGCTGGGACCGCTGGGTTATTTCAGCCGCCATGTCGCTACGCCAGTTGGAGTCCGGCATTGTCAGTCCCGCTGTTGGTTTCCTGCTCGATCGCTTCAGCGCGCGTAAATTGATTTTCTGGAGCGCCATCATCTCAGGCGTCGGCTTCATCGGCCTCGGCTGCACCACCGGCATCGTCACTTTTTTTCTCTGCTTCGTGGTTGTTTCCCTGGGAGCGTCCGGCATCAGCCACGCGGTGACCTGGCCGGTGATCATCTCGCGGTGGTTTCGTCGCAATCGCGGCTTGGCCATGGGGCTTGCGGTCACGGGCCCCATGTTCGGTTCGCCCATCGTCGTGCTGAACACGCAGATCCAGGAGGCTTACGGCTGGCGCGTCGTCCTGTTCGGCTATGGCATTTTGGTCTTGGTCGGCATCACGCTTCTCAGCATGCTGGTGCGCGACCGGCCCGAGCCCTACGGTTTGCGACCGGATGGCGACCCACCGGAGGAGAGCTCTTTCATTGAAAACTCAAGCGGTCCATTGCGCCGCCGAACGGATGCCGGGCTGACGCTGCATGCGGTGTTCCGCACCAAGGAGTTCTGGCTATTCACGAGCTACTTGGCGGGGACCTTCGCCGTAAACTCCGCGGTCCAGGGCCACATGATTCCCTACTTCCAGCAAGACATCGGACTTAGCGCCGCCTGGGCGGCCGTGGTCATGTCCATGATCTATATCATCAGCGGTATCGGGCGCATCGGCGGCGGCTATCTGCTGGATAGGATGGACTATCGCCTCGTCCTGGCGGTCGTCGCCGGGATGATGGGCCTTGGCCTGTTGTACCTTCAGGTCGTGGCCGTCGAAACGGTATGGGCGACATTGCCCTTTGCGCTGATGTTCGGCGTCAGCTTCGGCTGCCTCGTGCCCATGCGTGGCGCCGTCGGCAGCATTATGTTCGGCACCCGGGCCATCGGCAAAGTCCTGGGCTTGCTGCAGGGGGGGCCCATTGCGGCGGGCGTTATCGGCCCCTTGGTCATGGGCATTATCTTCGACCTGAATGGGAACTACTCCGTGGGCATCTGGGGACTCATCGTCATCAGCGCTCTCATGGTGCCGCTGTCTTTAGCCATGGCCTCGCCCACCGAGTTGGCCAAGCGTATTGCGCAGCAGCCGATCAACGATGATGACATTTAATCTTTCTAGTAAACTCTCCACGGAATTTTCAGTTAGAAACAAAGAGCCCCACCAGGGCGGGGCTCTTTGAGTTTTTTGCAGAGAACAAAGAAAAACTACTTGATCTTCGGCAGCACCTTCTCGCCAAACAAATCCAATTGTCTTGGATCGGGGTCGGCCACGCCGATGATCAGAGTGCTGAGCCCCTTGCTCAGGAAGTATTGGATGCGCTCGACGCATTGTTCGGGGCTGCCGACGATGGACGAACTTTCCACCGGGTTTCGGATCCGGCCGTAATAGCGCATGGTGTAATCTTCGACGCATTTTACTGCTTTGGTTTTGTCGTCGTTGATGGCCATGAATGCGAGGCTGGCTCTTTCGATTGTATTCGGATTGCGTCCCGCCGAACGCGCGTAGCCGGCGATTTTCTCCCACGTCGTCTGGAAATCGGCGATCGCCGAGCTGCCGCAAATGTAGCCATCGGCCCAGGTGCCGGAGCGCTTGAGGGCGACTTCGGCGCTGCCGCCGGTCCAGATGGGCGGATACGGCTTCTGAATGGGGCGCGGTCCTATAGTAACGTTTTCCACGTTGAAGAATCGTCCCTTATGGGTGACATTGTCTTCGGTCCAGAGCCGTTTCATCAGTTGCACCTGCTCCACCGCCCGGCTGCCGCGGTGTTCGTAGGGAATCTCGACAGCTTTGTAGTCGTTGTCGCGGCTGCCGAAGCCGAGACCCAGCGTGAACCGCCCATTCGAGATGAAATCCAGAGTAGCGACGATCTTGGCCAGGTGTGTGGGGTGGCGTGTGTTGCCGAGCAATACCGAGGTACCCAGACGAATTCTTTGGGTTGCACCCGCAGCTGCGGCGAGAACCGTTAGGGTTTCCAGATTATCGTAGGCAATGCGGTCGATGCTCCACATCGAGTGGCAGCCCATGGCTTCGCATTTCTTGGCGAAGTTGACGGCATTCTCCGGTTTGGTTAGCGGCGCTGGATTGACCCAGGCAAGTCCGATGTTGGCCATATTTTTTTCTCCTTAGGTTGAGCGACTTGTCATTTCAAATCGTTCCAAACGTTCACGTAGTTCAAGCCGTCTAGTAAAAGCAAGATAGACCACCCTGCGGGCGCTTTTCAAGTTTTAGCGTTTGCGATATATGAAACTCCCGTATCCCAGCCATGAAGATCAGCAACGTAAAGACGATTCGCCTGCGCGCGGCGATCCCGGCGGAAGGACAGGTGTACAGCCGCTCTGGCGTTCGCAATACCCGTTCGACGACATTGGTTCAAGTCGAGACTGATGAAGGGATCACCGGAATCGGTTCCTGCTCGGGCAATGGCGAGCTGATCGAAGTGATCGTTGGTAAAGTTTTAAAGCCGCTTTTAATCGGGATGGCCCCGACCGATATCGATGCCATCTGGGACAAGGCGTACATCAGAGGCGGGCATAAAGAATTCGGCACGCGCGGCATCGGCGTTGTCGCCCTCAGCGGGGTGGATATGGCGCTGTGGGACATTCTCGGCAAGGTGCGCGGCGTTCCCCTCTACCAGCTGCTCGGCGGCAAGTGCCGCGACAAAGTTCCGGTTTACGCGACCGCTCTCTACCCCGAAGAGCCGTCTAATGTGGCCCGGCGGGCGCGTGGATTCGCCGAACAGGGGTTTTATGGCGTGAAAATTAAAGTCGGTTTCGATCTGGATCAGGATATCCGCATTGTGCGCGCGGTGCGTCGGGAACTCGGCAAAGACTTTATGGTCATGACCGATGCCAACCAGGGTTACACCCTCGAGGTTGCACTCAAAGCGGCCGATGCATTTGCGGATTGCGATGTCTTTTGGCTTGAAGAGCCGCTTTTCGTCGAAGATATAGAGGGGCATGCGATGCTGCGCGACGGGAGTAAAATTCCGATCGCCGTGGGTGAGAACCTACACACCTGTTATGCTTTCGAAAACTTCATGGTTAGGAGCGCGGTAGATTTTGTCCAACCTGATGTTGCGCGCGCCGGCGGCATCAGCGAAATAAAAAAAATCGCCGCAACAGCCGCAAAACACGGCGTGCCGATATCTTTTCATACCTGGGGCGACGGTGTGGCCCTCGCCGCCAGCGTCCATTTATCTGCCGCGTTGCAGGAGTGCATCGTGATGGAACTCGACTATACCTATAATCCCTTGCGAGAAGAATTGCTTCGAGAGCCCTTAAAAGTGGCCGGCGGCTGCTTAATCCCCTCCGAGAAACCGGGATTGGGTGTGGAACTGAATGTTGAAGCGCTAAAACGGTTTGCTTTCTCAGGCTCTGATGAAATACTCGTCCGGCATGAAGCAGTAAGGTATGTTTAGAAAATTTATATGATTTACTTTCCTCCACTTACTTTCGGCTTCGTGATGTTTTGCACTTGGTGGCAGTTAGCTTTGTAGAGGTAGACATATGCAACGACTTTTAATTCTATGGGCGGTGATTTTATTTCCATCGCTGGTCGCTGGACAATCGTCGAAAGTGCGGATGGCTTATACCTCCATCAATATTCAGATGACTCCCATCTATATGATGAAGGAGTTCAATTTGCCGCGGAAGCATGGACTGGACGCGGAGATTCTCATGATTCCGGTCAGTTCCAGGGCGCTTCAATCAGCTTTAGCTGGAGAGATTCAATTTTTAACCAGCGGTGGCGTTGCCAATATCAACGCTAATATGGCGGGAGCCGATTTTGTCGGGCTCACTTCGACCATCAGCACTTTTGTTTTCAAGATCATGGGCCAGCCGGCCGTTAAGGAGCCAAGCCAGCTCAAGGGTAAAAAAGTTGCCATATCTCGGATCGGCGGGGCGAGCGATTTTTCTCTTCGGTATGCTCTGGAAAGATGGGGGCTTACGCCTGACAAGGACGTAGCAATCATTCAAGTGGGTGGTGAAAGCGAAGGTTTTCTCGCCTTGCAGAATAAAGCGGTGGATGCGGCAACGATTTCCGAGCCTTTCACTACGCTGGCCCAGCGGGGTGGTTTTTCCCTGGTGGCCGATCTCAGCCGTTTGAATGTGCCGTACACATTGCATGGCATTGGCACGCGTAAAAGCATTGTCCGTGATCGGCGGGAGATGGTGCTCCGTTTTATGAGGTCGTACGTGGAGGGGATTCATTTATTCAAGACCAACAAAGAACTGTCATTGAGTACACTCAAGAAGGTCGCGCGTCTTACCGACGTTTCAATAATGGATAGTGTTTATGACGATTACAGTCAGCGGTTGGTGCCCGCTGTGCCTTATCCTACCACCGCCGGGATTCAAACGATCATCGACCACCTCACCAAATCTCGACCGGAGGCCAAAGCATTAAAAGCCAGCGACTTCATCGACGCGTCAATCCTGAAAGAGATCGAAGATAGCGGTTTTGTGAAAAAGCTGTACGGGAATTGACCCCGCCAAGACGCTCCGAGTTACACCTGACGAAACTTCTGTTGATCTTTCGAGTTGGTAGTTCCGTGTTGTTTTCAACTCGATAGTTGTTAGTATTATCCCGCTCTTATGTATGAGCAGGATACAATTGCGGCCATCGCTACGCCCATTGGCGAGGGTGCGGTGGCGATCGTTCGTGTGAGCGGGCCGGATGCCGAGCGCATTGCGACTAGTGTCTTCGTGCGTGCTGAAGGTAAAAACGGCAAATTGGTGTCTCACCGACTTTATCACGGCAGGATTCGAGATCCGAGGTCAAACAAGTTCTTAGATGAAGTCTTGCTCGCGGTGATGCGCAAACCGCGCAGCTATACCGGCGAAGATGTCGTTGAAGTGCATTGTCACGGCGGCGCGTTTGTGGTTCGACGAGTCTTGGAGCTTATGCTTTCTCAGGGTGCGCGCCACGCGGAGCCCGGCGAGTTCACGCAACGTGCATTTTTAAACGGGCGCGTCGATTTGGCGCAAGCGGAGGCGGTGCTGGACCTTATTTGCGCACGCACGGAGAAAGGTGTTGAGATAGCCATCAACCATGCCAGCGGTAAGTTGTCACAGTGGGTTCATGACTTGCGCGAAGAACTCCTCGATATCCTGGTGCAGGTCGAAGCCGCTATCGACTTTCCGGAAGAAGAAATAGAGCTACTGCGGCAATCGGAACTCATTGGGAAAATTGATTCTTTACGATCTAAGATGGGCGAAGCCATAGCTACTTACGATTGGGGTCGCTTATTGTTGGATGGCGCTCGTGTGTGTATCTGCGGGCGGCCCAACGTCGGCAAGTCAAGTCTTCTCAATGCGCTGTTGGGCGAGCAAAGGGTGATTGTTACCCCATTTCCCGGTACGACTAGGGACGTCATTGAAGAAATGATCAATCTTAAGGGCTTGCCTGTGGTGCTTTGGGATACTGCGGGAATTCGCATGACCGAAGATCAGATAGAAAATTTTGGCGTTGAGTTGTCTCTAAAGTATGTCGATAAAGCCGATGCTGCCGTTGTCGTTCTCGATGGTTCTGTCGAGATGACTGAAGATGATCTACGCTGCCTGCAAGCCACGGAGAGCAAAAAACGGTTGATCGTAATCAATAAATCCGATCTGCCGCAAGTCATTAATATTGTTAAGCTTGGACAATCGATGCCCAATGGAAAATTAATCCAAATTTCAGCGAAGAGGGAAACTGGTTTAGATAATTTTAGGGAATCGTTGCGTGACCTGTTACTGAATCAAGAGATCGAGTTGCCAATTGTTTTGACCAATCTGCGCCATAAGGCAGCGTTAGTTGCAGCGAGCGAGGCCTTGGACTCAGCAGTTCATTCACTGAGAAATAACTGTGCGCAGGAATTTGTTGCTGTGAATCTGCAAGAGACCAAAGAGCGGCTTGAAGAAATCATTGGCAAGATGACAAGTGATGATATTTTAGAACAAGTTTTTAGTAAATTTTGCATAGGTAAATAAGTAATTAGTAAATTATTTAATAATATAATTTAAATCGTTTCACGTGAAACAAAAAAATAAGCAATGATGAGAATATTTGACGTAATTGTCGTTGGGGCCGGCCATGCTGGGATTGAAGCCTGCTTGGCTGCGGCACGCATGGGCTGTGACACTTTGATGCTAACATTAAATCTCGATCATATCGGCCAAATGTCATGCAACCCAGCCATTGGTGGAATTGGTAAGGGGCATTTGGTCAAGGAGATCGATGCGCTTGGTGGCGAGATGGGGCGCGCCATTGACGAGACGGGGATTCAGTTTCGAATGTTAAATACTCGAAAAGGGCCTGCAGTGCGAGCGTCGAGAGCCCAAGCGGATAAGTCTCTCTATCGTCAGCGGATGAAACGTGTCTTGGAAAGCTGCCCTGGCTTACTGCTTAGGCAAGGTAGCGTGGAGCGACTACTTGTAGTCGATGGAAATATAAAAGGAGTAGAGACACAGATCGGTGAAAACTTTTTTGGGCATCGAGTGATATTAACTACGGGAACCTTTCTCAGGGGCTTAATTCATATAGGAGATCACAGTTATTCGGCTGGACGGGCTGGCGATTTTGCGGTTCATGGGCTTAGTGAAGCACTCATCAATCTGGGATTTATAATTGGCAGACTCAAAACTGGAACCTGTCCTCGTATAGATAGTCGGACAATCGATTATTCTAAATTGTACCCCCAACATGGAGATGAAATTCCAATTCCGTTTTCGTTTTCAAGCCAACGTATAGTACAACCGCAAGTTCCCTGTCACATCACTTATACGAATAAGCGGACTCATGAAATCATCCGTTCTGCGATTCATCGCTCACCGATGTACTCAGGGGCTATTAAGAGCAGGGGCCCTCGTTATTGTCCCTCCATTGAGGACAAGGTAATGCGCTTCGCGGATAAAGAGCGGCATCAAATTTTTTTGGAACCAGAAGGATTAGATACGGTTGAAATTTATCCAAATGGTCTCTCTACTAGCTTGCCATTGGATGTTCAAAGCGAAATGGTCCATTCAATAGAAGGACTTGAGCACGCTGAAATCATGCGACCAGGATACGCGATAGAGTATGATTACATTGAACCAACGCAGCTTTATCCATCTTTGGAAACTAAATTAATTCGAGGGCTATACCATGCCGGCCAGATTAACGGTACGACGGGTTATGAAGAAGCGGCAGCCCAAGGAGCCTTGGCTGGCATAAACGCCGCATTAAGTATGCGTGGCAAGGAGCCATTTATATTATCTCGCGATCAGGCATATATAGGTGTTTTAATTGATGATTTAGTAACAAAAGGAACTGATAGTGAACCTTATAGGATGTTCACATCAAGGGCTGAATATCGTCTGCTCTTGAGAGAAGACAACGCTGATTTGAGACTTTCTGAAATTGGGCATGAATTAGGTCTCGTATCTGACGCGTCGTATCAACGAGTCATTGCCAAAAAAAACGAACTCATTGATTTGGTACGTTATTTAGAACAAAAACAAATCACGCCGACGCCGGCAGTGGATTCGTTGCTTACTACATGCGGATCATCACCCCTGAAAAAAGCCACTTCTCTAGCTCAGCTATTGCGGCGACCAGAAATTTCACTGGAAATACTGCGAAAGATAGTGCTTGATACACCGTATTTTTCAAGAGATGCAGACTTACAGGCGGAATTGCAAATCAAATACGCGGGATATGTTAATAGACAGATTGATCTTATCGAACGCTTCCAAAAAATGGAACATGCCAGACTCCCCGACGAATTTGATTACGCTAAAATAGATGGGCTTTCGCGCGAAGTACGTGAGAAGTTACTACAGGTTAAACCTAGATCTTTGGGGCAAGCAGCAAGGGTACCCGGTATTACTCCAGCTGCGATCTCTCTTTTGTCGATTCATTTAAAAAAGAGCAGAGGACGATAAAATCTCAGGGATTCAACTAAGTAAGTCGAATCGCCATACGTATTTTCAGTACCAGCGATACGTTTCACGTGAAACAGAAATATTGCTTTCCTTGGGAAGCAACCTATGATAATAGTCTATACTAAGATTTGCCATATATAAACATTTGTTTTTGCAGACTTTTTGTGAATAATGTAATAGCAATAGCCAACCAAAAAGGGGGTGTAGGCAAGACCACAACAACAATTAATTTAGCGGCATCACTTGCCACTATCGGTAAGAAAACACTCCTTGTTGATGTTGATCCTCAGGGAAACAGTACAACCGGTTTGGGCATTGACCGTGCACAGCTCACTGTGAGCCTATATGACCTTTTGGCCGAAGTTTGTGCTTTTGACGATGTCCAACGTCAAACGGAACTCCCTCATTTGTTTGTCGTTCCGGCAACGAAGGACCTCGTTGGTGCCGAAATCGAGTTAGTGGGATCGGCAAAGCGGGAATTTCGGTTGAAGGATGCGTTGGCATCGGTGCGCAGCCATTATGATTATATCTTACTTGATTGTCCGCCTTCTCTGGGTTTGCTTACTCTCAATGCTCTTACGGCGGCGGATTCGTTGCTCGTGCCGATTCAGAGTGAATATTATGCCCTGGAAGGTCTAAGTAGTTTGTTAGAGACAATGAATTTGGTCCAAAAGGGACTCAATCCTCAGCTATGCCTGGAGGGAATTGTCATTACGATGTTTGATAGTAGGAATAGAATCTCCCATCAAGTCGTCGAGGAGGTTCGCGCTCATTTCCCGGACAAGCTCTATCGTACAATCATTCGTAGGAACGTTCGCTTGAGCGAGAGCCCGAGTTACGGCAAACCGATCTGCTTGTATGATCCGAGTTCCAGTGGAGCGCAAGATTATTTAGAGCTGGCAAAGGAGTTGATCAGTCATGGAGCGAACAATTTCAATACCGAAAAAAGGATTGGGTAGAGGACTTAGCGCTTTAATCCCGAGTGCCGTTGAGCCGCAAACGGAGCACAGACCGGACAATTCCCATTCCGAGGTCGACGTCGATCGGATAACGCCCAGTCCCTTTCAACCGCGACGCGACTTTGAAGAAGCCAAAATCGAAGAGCTCGCTTCGTCTATTCGTAATCAGGGGATTATTCAACCGCTCGTAGTTCGACCCAAAGGGCAACAATTCGAACTGATCGCTGGAGAGCGCCGCTGGCGCGCAGCGATGAAAGCGGGGTTAAGCCGAGTTCCTGTCGTGGTGCGCGAGGCGACGGATCATGAAGCGTTGCAACTGGCGCTGATAGAAAACCTTCAACGCGAGGATCTTAATCCGATTGAAGAAGCGAACGGTTATCGCCGCCTCCAAGAAGAATTTCAATGGAGCCAGGAAGAGACCGCCGACAAAGTCGGGAAAAGCAGGCCGGCAATCGCCAACGCCGTTCGTCTACTGACGCTTCCGGCCCTGGTCCAGCACGAAGTTGCGGTGGGAAATTTGCCCGCCGGCCAAGCCCGAGCTCTGCTCGGACTTCACACCGAACCGTTGATTCTCTCCACCTGTCGTGAAGTGATCGCCAAGGGATTATCAACCCGCGAAACCGAAAAGCTGGTTCGCCAATTGATTTCAGGTAAGCGACGGCGACGCCTAGTGTCGCTTATTGCCCCCGACTTAAAAGCAATCGTCGAAATGATGCAGCGATCGCTCGGTACGCGGGTCCGTCTGCTGCCAAAGGCGAGGTCAGCGAAGGGCAAGATCGAAATAGAATATTATTCGCAAGGGGACCTGGAGCGTATCTTTCAAACGATCACAAAAAGTCCTGCCGCTTCATAAAACAGCTGTCCGAAGATCGCCGGCTGTTCTCGCGTAGTCATTGACAAAAACTTCAATCCTACGAATTGATCAGCGCCGCGCGGAGATCCTCGATGTTCGTTATCGGTTCGGAACAGGTGAAGTTGGCGCAAATATAAACGGTTGGTTTGCCATCGACCTGTTTTTTCCCGTGTAACAGCGGCGAGATGCCATCGAGCGATTGATCTGGCGTGACGAGCTGGAGAGTTTTATTCGGCAGATAGCGGGCTTGAATTTCATTTAACAGGTCGGTGGTAGCTGTATCCTCCCGCCGTCCTACCACAACGATTTCTTTCGGTCGGTGCAGGTAAAAATCCAGCGCGCAAAGCAGGTGAGCGAAACCAAAGGGTTGGCTCTCCATGACATCGTAATAGGAGCGCAGAACCTTCTCCGCGCGCTTGAGGTAATCCTCTCTTCCGGTCAGGTGATAAAGTCGTATGAACAGCAGCGTCGCAGCGGCGTTACCCGATGGTATGGACCCGTCGAAAACCGGTTTGGTCCGGCTGATGAGCCGCTCGTGAGATTTTCCGGTATAAAAAAAAGCGCTGTCCGCGTCGTCCCAGAATTCCTGCAGCATAATTTCCGCCAGGTGCTCGGCTCGCTCCAAGGCGGGACGATCAAAAGTAACTTCATAGAAATCGAGAAGCCCCAGGGCAAAAAAAGAGTAATCGTCAAGGTAGCCCAGATGTTTTGCTTGCCCGTCTTTGTAGCTATGGTATAGGCGGTCATTGTGAAACGACTTGGAGAAAATAAAATCAATCATGCGCCGCGCCGCTTCGAGCGTAGCCGGCTGCGGCGATATTTTAATCGCTTCGGCCAGGCCCGATAGCATCAGGCCGTTCCAAGCCGTGATGACTTTTTCGTCACGGAACGGCTTGACTCTTTTCTCTCGTTCCGAGAAAAGTTTTCTTTTCCCCTCGGCTACCGACTCTTCGATTTCACCGCGGCTGCGGCGAAAAAACTTACTTGCCTCATCCAGCGTGAGGCTGAGATGCAAAATGTTTTTCCCTTCGAAGTTGCCCGTTTCGCTGACGTCGTATATCCGACAAAAAACCTCCCCACGATTCTCGCCCAAGAGTTCCATGATCTGATCTTTAGTCCAAACAAAACATTTTCCCTCCTCGCCTTCGCTATCGGCGTCCTGGGTCGCGTAAAATCCGCCCTCAGGATGGAGCATGTCGCGCAGGAGATAGGTCACCGTTTCGTCCACGATGCGTTTGAAGAACGGATCTTTCGTGATGCAAAACGCTTGGCTGTAGAGCCGTAGAAGTTGCGCGTTGTCATAGAGCATCTTCTCAAAATGGGGCACCAGCCATTTCGCGTCCACTGAGTAGCGGTGAAAACCCCCGCCCAAATGATCGTAAAGGCCCCCTTGAGCCATTTTTGTCAGCGTGTGGATCACCATAGCGAGATAACGTTGGCTGTCAGAATGGTAATGGTGACGTAAAAAGAGTTCGTAAACTCCCGGATTGGGAAATTTCGGCGCTTGCCCCAGGCCGCCGTTATCGGAATCATAGGCGCGGGAGATCTGTTCCGCGCATTTCTCGATGATTTCCGGGGCGAAGATCCGTTCGGTCTCTTGAGATTCGGCCATTCGTTGCAAGCCGGCGAGTATCTGATCGACGCTCTTTGCAACCTCCTCTGCTCTTTCATGATATGCGTGCGCGACGCCCATTAGAATTTTTGCAAAGCCGGGCATGCCGAAGCGGTCTTCGGGTGGAAAGTAGGTGCCGCCGTAAAACGGCTTCCCGTCGGGAGTGAGAAATGTCGTCATGGGCCAACCGCCTCGACCGGTCAGCATTTGCACTGCGTTCATGTAGACCTCGTCCAAATCGGGACGTTCTTCGCGGTCCACTTTGATATTGACGAACAAATCGTTCATGAGGGCGGCGATCTTTTCGTTCTCGAAAGACTCCCGCTCCATGACATGACACCAATGACAAGCCGAATAGCCGATGCTTAAAAGGATAGGTTTATTTTCGCTTTTTGCTTTGGCAAAGGCTTCGTCGCCCCAGGGATACCAGTCCACCGGATTATGCGCGTGCTGGAGCAGATAGGGGCTGGTTTCGTGGATCAGGCGGTTGGTATGTTTCGGTTCCATTGATTAAAAGGGGGGGCCGTTTCGCCGGCATCAGCTCCGGGGGATCGTCGACGGTGCGACGATTCGCGGATTGACAAGGCTGTGACTCAGTCGTTTACTACACGATGTGCAAATGAACCAGCTTGATCCCTTTATCCACAACCCAAAGTCTCTTCGCCGGTCAGCGAATTTTCAGGTCGAAGGCTACCGGGCCTTTATCGCCCTTGCGGCTTTGGAACTGCACCGTATCGCCTTCATTGAAGTCCTCAATCTGCGTGCGCGGAGCAAGGCTTCCTCGGTGAAAAAAGACTTCGTCGCTGCCGTCGTCGGGAGTGATAAATCCGTAACCTTTCTGCCGAATGATTTTCTTGATTGTACCCGTCACCTGTTCATTCCTCCTCTTTGAGCGCCAACCTCGGGTATTGGCGATGATTGACAATTCCGAGCAGCCCCCTTAGCTTGGACTTCCCGACTTCATATTGCAAACCCGGCATGAGTTCAATTATCTACTATATCACCGGCCACGGGTACGGCCATGCGGTTCGTTCCAGCCAAGTGATTCGCTGCCTTCGGCAAATGCGCCCCGGCCTGCCGATCCACGTCCGGACCACGGCGCCGGCGTGGCTCTTCGGCGATGCGGTTTTTCATCACCCGCAGTCGATTGACATCGGGGTTCGACAGCGGGACAGTTTAACGATGGGTCTGGCGGAGACCTTGGCGGCCTGTCAGGAATTGCATGCAAACTTTCCCAAGCTCATCGATCAGGAAATGGCGTTTATCAAAAGCGATCAGGTCAAACTCGTCATTGGCGACATTCCGCCGCTTTGCTTCGAGATAGCCGCTCGCGCTGCGATTCCGTCGGTGGCGATCACGAACTTTACATGGGATGTCATCTACCGCGCTTATCTGCGGGATTACGCCGATTTTTTACCACTGATTAAAGAAATCGAGGGCTGCTACAACAAGGCCGGGCTTGCTCTGACTCTGCCTTATGCTTGCGATATGAATGTCTTCCCGCGCCGGGAGCCGATCCCATGGGTCGCCCGGGTTTCCGCTCTAACCAAAGCGCAGGCCAGAGCGAAATTCCGCTTGCCCGATCATGCAACGATTATTCTATTGAGCTTCGGCGGCTTGGGCCTCGAGCGGCTGCCATGGGAGAAGTTACGCCGGCTGCGCGAATATTTTTTCGTCGCGACTGGAAAGGCGGATATTAGCGAGGACAATCTCCTTGTTCTCCCGGATGAACAGCCGCGGTATGAAGATTTAGTTCGAGCCGTGGATGTCATTGTCACCAAGCCAGGGTACGGCATCGTCGTCGACGCGATTGCCCATCGGCTACCGATTCTTTACACCGATCGGGGCGAGTTCCCGGAATACCCCAGACTCGTCGAAGCCTTGGGCGACTGCGCCACCGCTGACTTTATTCCCCAGAGCGAACTTCTGGCGGGGAATATCGCTCCTTATTTGCGGAGATTGTTGGCAAAACCGCAAAATTGGCCGGAGCTTCAACTCAACGGCGCTCAGGTTGCCGCAGAGAAAATTTTGGGATTGCTCGAATCGGTTGTCTAAGGGTTTTCTTACCGCTTTTTAAAAACTCATCTGGCAAGGAATCCCGGTTGACACCTTCCCGTGATTCCTCCAGAGTTGAAGCAGTCGTATGGCAGTTAAAAAAGTTATTATCGCCAAGCCGCGCGGGTTCTGTGCCGGCGTGGAGATGGCCATAGAAACCGTGGAGCGGGCGTTAAAAAAACACGGCGCGCCACTCTATGTGTTCCACGAGATCGTGCATAATCTTCACATCGTCCGCGACTTCACCGCGCGCGGCGTGCGCTTCGTCCAGTCCGTCGACCAGGTGCCCGAGCATGCCAAGTTGGTGTTCAGCGCCCATGGTGTTTCACCTGCGGTATGGCAGCGGGCAAGAGAAAAGCAGCTGGAGGTCATCATCGACGCGACCTGCCCGTTGGTCGAAAAGGTCCATCGGGAGGTACGCCGGTTCGCCGCCCAAGGCTACTGGATCATTCTCGTCGGCCACGAAAAGCATGACGAAATCGTCGGCACGGGCGGCGAGGCTCCGGATCGGATACGCATCGTAGGGAGACTCGCGGAGGCACGGGCGGTGGATATCCCCGACCCGAGCAAAGTCACGGTCCTCACTCAAACGACCCTCAGCGTTGACGATACACGCCAGGTGATCGACGCTCTAAAGCAGAGATTCCCTCATATGCTCACACCGGCCAAGGAGGATATCTGCTACGCGACGCAAAACCGTCAAGACGCAGTGAAGCTGTTAGCAAAGAACGTCGACCTGGTGCTGGTCGTCGGCTCGCGCAATAGCGAAAACTCAAACCAACTCTGCAAGGTCGCCCGAGACAAGGAGAAATCAGCCTATTTGATCGAAGATTGCAGCCAGATCGAAGCGCAATGGCTTGTCGGCGTAGAGCGTTTGGGCATAACTTCCGGGGCGTCGGTTCCAGATCACTTGGTTCAGGATGTGGCGGAACATTTCCGCAAGCAAGGCGCGACTATCGAATTTTTAGGCCTCATCGAAGAAAATATTCATTTTTCCCTACCACCAGAGCAACATTTGTAGATACCTCATTTCTGATCGTTCAAGACCACATAGGTTGGGGAACCTTGACCGATTGGATCGGCGTGGCGTTTATTACATTAAACAGCCCGCAACAATCCTTGGGATAATGGCTGCTGCCTGAATATTACGCACTTGCCTTTAATCTAGGCACTCAGTTTGTTTAATCCCCGTGCAGCCTAAAAAAAACTGTGATGTTTCAAAGGATATTCTTAGTTTGTCAAATTGGTATGGCTGTTGCTGATCTACCCAAAATTAATCTCCAGTAAGTCTAGCACGCGAATCGCCTATCTTTCGAAGGGAGGATCAATGGTGGCAGGTATAAAAAAGTTATGCGCCGTTTCATTGTTAGCTTTGTGGTATATAGCAGCGCCCGTCCCGGCTCTCACCCACGCACAAGAATCGTCGCAGACGCTATCCTCAACTGTGCCAACAGCGGCGCCTGCAGTTCAGCCGAAAATCGATAAAGGTGATACCGCCTGGATGCTCACGTCCACCGCCCTCGTTCTCATGATGACTATTCCGGGCCTGTTTCTTTTCTACGGCGGTTTGGTTCGAAGCAAAAATGTGCTCG
>Ga0209342_10003553_pt1 | contig 16402 bp, 16 predicted proteins | sample RifCSP16_2_FD_184023 | JGI IMG/M metagenome (GOLD analysis project Ga0209342, IMG submission 184023) | Soil microbial communities from Rifle, Colorado - Rifle CSP2_sed 16_2 (SPAdes) (version 2) | ecosystem: Environmental > Terrestrial > Deep subsurface > Rock core/Sediment | place: Rifle... | reverse complement strand
CAATGGATGATTACTAGAAAATGCAACTACCGTTGCAGAGGCTGCAACATATGGCAGGAACAAGAACAAAACGAGCTGTCAGCCGAAGAAATCAAACGCGGACTTGACATCATCAAGAACCTCGGCATCGTGGAAATCGTGTTTTCCGGCGGAGACCCACTCCTGCGAGACGACGCTGAAGAAATCATCAAGTACGCCGCGCGCAGTTTCGTGACAACCGTGTACGACAACGGCAGCATGGCGGCAAAACAAATCGAGGTTCTGCGCAACGTAGATTTCGTGGCGATTTCCATAGACAGCTTAGACGAGGCTAAGAACGATTACATAAAAGGGGTCAAGGGCGCCTGGAGAAAAGCCATGGACGCCGTGGAGACTCTGCACAACGAAGGAGTAAACGTCTGCGTAACACCGACCATCTCTCAGATGAACCTCAACGAGATCTTGGAAATAACGAATTATTTTTCTCAAAAGGGAATTCCTCTCTGGTACTGCCTTTACTCGTACGACATGTCAGCCGACGCAAATCAGCTTTTCAGGATAGGCAAAGCGAACGACGAGTTCGTCATAACCGACAAGGAAGCAATGGTTAAACTCTGCGATTCTCTGATCGAGATGAAAAAGAAAAACAATAAAATCCTCATGACGACCAAACTGTTGAAAGCCCTCCGAAACCTCTACCGAGAGGACCGGAGAACTTGGAACTGCCATGCGCTTCAAAACTTTTTCGTTATAGATCACAAGGGCAGAATCGCAGGCTGCCACATCCACAATTTTGCCGCTTCAGTTTTCGACCTTCCGAAAATATGGAATAGCCAAGAATTCAAATCACTGCGGAAAACTTACCGTGAATGCACACAATGCACTTACTTATGCTACATTTTCTATTCGCTTCATGGAAGCCCCTACGGAAATCTTTCCTTGGCGAGGGACCAGTGGAAAAATTCCAAGTTTCTCCTAAAGGATGGTGCTAAATCTCTAAACTCGGTAAGACTTCAATAACCTTCAGTAGACGCGGAAGAAGCGAATAATCGAATTTTATTTCTTCTTCAATATTGGCAATCGCGACTACGCGCGGTTGGACGTAAAATTCGGGCATTTTGCCCAATATCATCCTAGGGCCACAGTCTTTTGGTTTTCTCAACTCGATTAGAGCAGGCAGAAACACGATGAGGATGAGTAAAGGTGTTCCGAGAACCAGAATGAGAATAGTCTGAGTTAGATTCGGAATCATCACAATCTTTTGAGCAATATGAATTAGTTCCCAATATAACGATTTCCATTACCCAAATGCCGAGTCTTAACCCAAACGTTGTGATCCCTTCGAAGGATTTTAGACGCGAGCAAGTTCAAAAAAGCCTTCATGCAGATCGGCACGTTGAAAAGAAAAGTGAAAATCAAGAGAGGAACAAGCCACTGTGTCCTTGTCCTGCCATCCAAGTGCGCCCCTATGCTTACTTCAAAAAACGGCGCAAAATTCCCTACGAAACTGTAAAAAGAAACTGGCACAGAGAACCAGAGTACACCAACTATAAAAGAAGATCCGAAAAAGATCAGAAAGACACCGACGACGAAAGCAAGCAATGCAATGAGCGGCATGAAGTACACGTTCAACAAAAGCAGTCCATCCAGCTTCTCTTTTGTCCGCAGGTTCTTACTCAGGAAAACATTCACCGAATGCCTATAACAGCAATCCATATGACCGAGTGCCCATCGATATCTCTGCGTCCAATACGCTTTCAAATTATCCACCGCCTCTTCGTAACATTCAGCATCACCGACGTAACGCAACTTGTAACCAGCCAGATAAACCCTAAACGTCAAGTCAGTATCCTCCGCCAGAATGGATTCGTCCCAACCTCCCAAACTCTCTAGAACGTCGCGTCGGAACCCGCCAACCGTGCCTCCGAACTGCGCTATGAGTCCGAGATTGCCGCGTGCTTCTTGGTCGACACGGTACCCGCCGATTCTTTCCAACGCGACCAAACGCGTCACAATGTTCTCAGGTTCATTCAACACGACTACTCTGCCTTGAACGGCTCCAACCTGTCTGTCTGCAAATTCGCGGACGAGTTTTTCCAAGATGTCCTTCTGCGGATAATAGTCAGCGTCAAAGCAGATTATGATTTCGCCTCTGGAATGTTGGAAACCGCTGTTCATCGCCGCCGATTTGCCCTTCCCGCCAATAATCTTGTCTCGGTGAAGCACTTCAATGAAACTGTATCGTCTGGAGTACTCTTCTGCGATATTGCCTGTTTCGTCTGAAGAAGCATCGTTTATGACTATGACTTGCATTTTCTCCTTCGGATAGGTCAACTCAGTCATTCGTTGAAGCAAACGCCCGATTACTTTTTCTTCATCTCGCGCGGGAATCAATACGGTAACTATGGATGAATGCTCAAGCTTCGGGCTAGGAGCAGAGTCGAGAGTAGTTTTGCTTTTTGTTCTTCTCAAAACGGCAAAAGTGAAAATATAATGCCTGATAATGTATATTATCATCACCGCGGTCAAGATCAAAAACAAAGCTTCCAAAACTTCGAGCATCAACTTTTCACCTTCGTTTTCATGTTTTGCGTTTTCGGGAGGATAGCCAAGCTAAGAGACCAGAATGTGACCATCCACATCATGTTTAAAAGAGGATAGGATATAGTGTAGAAAACACCAAAAACCTCACCAAAGTACTCGACACCAACGACGTTGAGTGAGTAGAAGACAAAATTGCAGAATAAACCGACGACGTTGCCTAACGCCAGCAAACCCAGTTTCACAGATAGCGCTTTTGTTAGCTGAAATGCAAGCGATACAAAAAGGAAATCAAAGATGAAGAGAACAACCGCTGATTCAACATTTATTTTGAGCAGGGAAGCAACTGAACACAAGGCGATTATTTCAAGGAAGAAAAGCGAGAGTACTCGATTGAATTCAACTTCCAGCCGGTGCATTTTCCTTTCCGCCTCAGCAATTCGCGATTCGAAAGAATTGAGTATTACGTAAGCGCTGGCGTTTAAAACTTGCGAACATCTAAGCGGAATGAACAGGGGTTTACGAGCTTTTCTTACGAAGGATAACGTTTTCGATTACGTTGCAGAGGACTTGGAAGACTTCTTCCGCGGTCAAGTTGTCCGTGTCTAAGACCAGGTCAAATGGTTTGAAATCTTCGCCCAAATTGAAACCGTAGAGTTGCTTGTAGATGGCTTTGGTTTTTGCCTCTTTTTCCTTCAGCATCTGTAACGCTTCTTCAACAGTGAACTTGTCCCTCTTAGCCACCCTTTCAGCCCTCTTTTCCATCGAAGCCAACAACCATATTTTGAAACCAGACTTGAAAAGCCATGGCATCGTCCAACTGTCCAAGAGAACATTTCCGATTTTCGCGTATTCCAAAAGTTTCTCGTCGACTGCTTCGTCGAATTTGGAGTCTTTTTCTCTTCTTTCCAAGAATCTTAAGCCTTCGAGGCTTTCCCAAAAGCCGCGACCAGACGTGTCGTAGCCTTCTTCCGCGGCTAATGCCTTTAAAGCATCTCCGCCAGAGTAATACTTCAAACCGTATTTGTGGGCGAGTTTCTTGGCTAACGTGCTCTTCCCAGTCCCAGCCATTCCAGAGACGCAGAGAACTAGGCTTTTCTCGTTAGCGCTTTTTGTTTTTTCTTTTCCGCTCATCTTGACGCCTCATCGCGGAATATGGGGCTTACTCCAGGGGCATTATGCCAATTATGCGTTGGACTAATGTTCCGAAGAAAAGTGAGCACAGTAAGTACCATATGAAGAATGGTTGTGGTCCGAACCCTGGTATGTACACTACGTTTCCTGGGAAGAATCCTGTAAGAACAGGCCATATCAAGAAGTAAACGAGGGTGAAGCCAAGTAGCATCATTTGTGGTTTCATCATTTTTTTCTGCATGTTCATCATTTGGGATTCTTTCTTCTTCAATTTTTCAAGCTGTTTCTTGTCATTAGCACGCGCCGCTGCCATCTGCTGAGACCTCCACTCTTTCGTTTCTTTCTGTATAGTTTTGTAGTCCTCCCAGCCCACGAAGCGGCTGATCAGAATCCGGTTAAGTCCACTGTTAATAATGGCTAATGAAAAGGAAATAGCCATTATCGATAATGTTGACCAAGGTACTGCAAAAGAACCCACAGGCACAGTTATCAAAAAGCTCGCGATGTCACTTTGATTTGAAGTTGCACCCTGTAGGGTTATATTGTAATTTCCTGCTGGAAGATTAGGTATTATGAAGGTGCCATTAACAGAATACCCGTCTGAGGTACCATTGACAACGAGTATTTCTCCGAAATAGATCAAATAAGAGCCGTTGGTGTCTATGGTGCCTTGAATATTAACTTGCGAGCCAATCGCTCCAGATTCTGGATTGACAACTTGTATAGTCGTACTGGCTTGTTGAGCCAAAACAGAGGAAAACGTCATGAAAGTGAACAAAGCACACAAAAAAATTAATGCTGCAAAGGCTAATGGATTTTTGTTCAGTCAGACATCCCCTATACATGGTTAACTTTTTCGTTGTAATTGAACATTTACTATTAGGAGAACATTTTAAACTTTCCCCTTAATGCTTACCTTCTCTTCCAACCTATTTCCTAAAAATTCTAGCTAAAATAATAGCAAGATTATTACTTAGCCTATTTTTAGGCTTCCCGTTAATAACCATCTTCGCCTTCGAACCTATAGAACTTATTGACGATTCCGCTTCCTGAAATAAACCAGCAAACCGACACCTGCAACAGCAACCGTGGCCACGGAAGCAGCCGCAACAGGCATAGTTGGGAAAGGCTCCGCCACTTCTACGTTGAAAGCTATTGTTTCTGACAGACCAGTGTAATAAACTCTTGTTTATCATTTTTTGCGGTTTAGGCTTTTTGTGGGATAGGACTTAAGAACTTATTATTGCAATATTAGAATATTCGAATAGGGCATTCCGATGTATAAAGCGAAGATTGACATGAACGTTTTTGAGTTTCAGGCTGACCTTTCTAAGACCATGGCAAACCCTTTGAGGTTGGCCATTCTTCATTTCTTGAAAGATGGAGAAAAAAAGGTCAACGAACTTTCAGAGTTAATCGGTGTGAGTCAGTCGAATGTTTCTCAGCATTTGGCTTTGATGAGACAAAGGCAGATTGTCAAAACTAGAAAACTAGGCACAAACATTTACTATAGCGTGTCAAATCCCAAGATAAGCCAGGCTTGCGACATGGTGCGCGAGGTCCTGATAGAACAGCTCAGGCAGAAGCAGGAACTGATAAAAAACTATCCGGTGTAGAATCACGAAAAACATCTTTGTGCATTTTGAAAGTCGTTTAATTAAATATTGTAATTTCTATTGATTCTATACCCAAAAAATTAAATCAATATGTCAAAAGGCTCACAGAGAACAGGTCATTCACTTCGAAGTTCGAAGTTCAACCCATAAAAACCGTTATAGCAACCGGCATACGATTGAACTCGTTTATGGAATGCTTTAGTCAACCAGTGGATATAGAAGAAGAACAAAAGTTTGACCGCGCCTTAGTGGCAGAACTGGTCAAGGTTCTCGAAGTTTTGGAAAATCTGGAAGACTAGCAGCCGAGAGCAAGGTTGTTGCTTTTTTAGTCAGAAGCCTTTCTTGCGAAGAGTAGCGGCAAGCCCACCAGTGGAATCGACAGCAGCCACAAGTCCATGTTGTGCCCCAGGAACCATGCGTACCAGGTGCTCCAGATTTCATTTCTTCCGAAGAAAATCCACGTCATGTAGTTCCAAAGGAAGAACAAGCCCAAAGCAATGATGATGGCGCCGACGGTTGTTAGGTTCAGTTTTTCCAGAGTTTCCGTTCCTATGGATTTTTTCGCGAAGTACGCTGTGTAAACTGTTAGTGCAAGCATGCCGATTGTTGTTATGGCAAAACTGAACAGGTTTTCTGGGTGAGTCGTTAGGTATTCCATTCCTTTTGTCTGTATTGTTGCAATCCACAGACCTGTGTTGACAAGCCAAAACACTAAAACGTAAACTGTGCCCGCAATCAGCCCCCACTTTATTGCTCCCTTGGCTGTTTTGTTTGGGTTCAATTCGTAGGCTAGTTTGAACAAGGCAACGGGGATGGCTATGGATTCCACCAACAGAGGAATTTCACTTGTCAAAAGAGAAGTCAAAACCGTGAGTATTGAGCCGTCACCGAAACCTCTCAGGTAAACCAAGGGCAGAACGCCCGATACTAGGAGACCCAGCCAATAAATCGCCTCGCCAACCAAAACCACCCTCAAAACCTTCATTGTCGTTTGCGCCGAAAGACATTTTTTCACGAAGTATAAAATTATTCCAGCAAAGGCGGCGGTGCTGGCAATTAACCTGAAAACAAGCCCGATGGATGCGGAAATGTCTTCCACAAAAATAATGGTTGAGAATAAACTTCCGCCACCTCCGAGGGACTCCCATTCGCCAATCCATGACAAGGTGAACATTCCATGGAAAGTGAATAGGAAATACGCAACGGCTACGATGAGTAAACCGATTTTTAGCGGCGAATAGAATTTTTGCTTTGTCATAAGCTTGACCGGCGTCTTATTAGAAAACGATTCGTGCCTTTCACGTATATTATAATTGCGGTTTAAAGAGCGAATCAGCCACTGGAAAAAGAGGTTAGTCTTAAATACAGATTTACGCTTTATTAGAACTCGATAACTCCCTAAGAAGTGACCCCAGTTGAGATTGAGCGACAAGAAAGTAACCAGGTTTCTGTTCCTAACCCAAGGCGTAGGCGCCGTCTTCGTGGGCATTTTTCTAGCCGCCTACTTAGGAGGTCTTCCCACGACTGCAGTTCTACATTCTGAGGCTGCTTTCAGGATTCCCCTCTTCATATTCGGCGCAGTGCTGATGTTTCTGGTGTTGTCAGCTTTTGTTCCCGTGATTCTTTCAGAGGAAGATTAAGTGCGAATTAACATTTAGATTATGATATCGTTTCTTTCCGCTTACACCCGCAATTAGTAGTTGCACGATTGTTTGGTATGTCTTGTTTTAGAAACAGTGGACATAAGCCTTATTTGTATGGCGCGTTATCCTGCGGTAATTCACGAGGCACACCCATGGGAAACTTGACAGTGGCCATTCTAGGCGCGCAAGACTACGCAGCCAGCTTAGGCAAGAAAGGCACATCAACAGACATCACTTTGTTCAACCTGAAGAAAGGCGACGACACCGTAACGTTCATCGAGCCCACGCGTTACCCCGAGAGGTTGGCACCCCTGTTCTACGCCACATCCCTTGCAAAGAAGGCGATTGTCGTCGTAGACGAGTTGAACGCGACATTCGGCGAATGCCTTGTTATGCTCAGCTGCTCACAAATAAACGGCGGCTACTTTGTTTTGAGAAATTATGTGACGAGGGAAAAGGTGGAACCGCTAATAAAAGGCACGGCGCTTGAGAAATTCGAGTTTTTGGAAGACAACCCCGCACTCCTGAAGGAAAAACTGCTCAACGAAGCAGCCCTAAACAATTCGGCGACAAGCCAAGAATGCACGAAGACTGCGGGAACAGTTCCGGTTGACCATTCTTTCAACGTTAAAGGCGTGGGCGCCGTCGTCCTCGGTGTGGTTGCAAATGGAGCTATCGCGAAACACGACACATTGAATGTTCTTCCTGGGACGAAGACGGCGCAGGTCCGGTCGGTGCAGAAACACGACGATGAATTCGACAAAGCCTGTGAAGGAGACAGAGTGGGACTCGCCTTGAAAAATGTTGAAGTGGAAGACCTTGAGAGAGGAACCGTGTTGACAAACGACCAATCAATCAAGACTGGCAAATCAGTGAAAGCCCAAGCCGCCTTGGTCAGGTATTGGCAGGCACCGATGAAGAGCGAGATGGTGGTGCATCTTGGGCACTGGATGCAGTTCATTCCCGCCCGAGTGGAATCCGTTGCTGATGCGGAAGACTGGCGAAAACCCGTGTTAACGCTCAGCCTTGAGAAGGAACTGGTTTACCGACCTGGCGACCGAGCAGTGGTTGCACATCTTGAGGGCGGGAAGCTTAGAGTAGCTGGCACGTTAGAGCTGCCTTAAGAATAGAATCGACGAAGCTGCCTTATTCTACATATTCAGCCTGAATTTAAGCAGGTCCAAGCCTATCCGCCTCCCATCGCTGAAAAGCTTAACTTTCGACGGGCTCTTCCGTTTGGTTTCAGCCCATTCCACGCCGACTTCAGCCAAGGGAAAACCAAGCTTCTTACAGCGCACGATCATTTCGGTGTCGAAGAAAAACCCGTCCGACTTGGTGCTGCTTAAAGCTTGGGAGGCTTTGCGGCTCATCGCTTTGAACCCGCACTGATGATCATGTACGCCGTCGAGAAAAAGCACTCTCACAAACAGGTTGTAACACAAACTGAAAAGTGTTCGAGAGGCGCGCCTCTGCACTTTGGAGCCTTCAACGTGTCTGGAGCCGATGACCATACCGCCAGTCTTTTTGACAAGCCGCAGAATCCGAGGCAGACACTTCAGGCTCGTAGCTAAGTCTACGTCCATGAACACGATTATGTCGCCTTTGGCTTTTTTGAGCGCGTTTTTGATGGCTTTGCCCTTCCCCAAACGCATGGGCGAATGCAAAAGAGTAAGGTTAGGATTAGGTTTAGACATGGCTGCTACTATGCGGTCTGTTCCGTCGGTGCTTCCGTCCTCTGACACAATTATCTCGTACGAGTTCGAAAGTGGGCGGATAGCACGTTCGACTTGGCGGATGCATTCTTCAATATGCAAGGCCTCGTTGTAGGCTGGCAGCAGAATCGAAACATCCTTTCTAGGCCTTGCTTTGGACAATGTTGACCTTTCCTTAACCTTGAATCAACGTTGCCTTATCATAAATTAGTTTTGCATATTCAGCTGAAACCGCCTTTGAGAGGTGGGTTTGATAAATCCTTTTTTAGCAGTCCCATCTATTTCTCTTTGGAAAAGGGGATCATTCATTCAGGATTCGCATTCGTCACCGTCATCTAGAAATCTTACTCGTGAAGGTTTTCGGGTGTGGCTTAGGAGCAAGCTTACCGTTTGGCGAGGGGCTCTGCTCGTTTTTCTGGTAGTTTACTGCTTTGCCCTGTTGATTAATTTAGGTTATATGTCGATTCAATGGGATGAAATCCCCCATTTGTATGGCGGGTTGCTTCTTTTCCGCGGGCAGACTCAAAATTACCTGTCTGTTTACGGGTATTATCCTCCACTCTACGACTTGTTGACGGTGGGTTTCTACCAAGCTTTCGGCGTGAACGTTGCCGTTGGAAGATCAGTGGCTGTAATTTTTTCCTTGCTCTCGGTGTGGATAACTTTTGAATTCGCCAACCGAATGTATGGACCCAAAACTGGGTTAATCGCTGCTGTTCTACTGGGGGCGATGCCGGGTTTCTTCTGGGTTTCACGAATGACCATGATAGAGACCATGCTTGTGTTCTTCTTTTCTCTGTCCCTTTTGTTCTTTTTCAGCTGGATAAGGTCACGCAATGACAAGGCGTTAGTTCTGAGTGGTTTAGCATTTGGTTTTGGTATGCTTGCTAAATACCAAATTGTTGTGGCAGGCATAGTGATGTTGGTAGGTATCATATTTTTTTTCCGAGGTAAAATCAGACCTAACCTCAAAAAGCTTCTCATAGTGCCCATAATTGCTATATTAGTTGTGGCACCGTGGTTTCTCGTGCTTGCCCAGTCTAACCCTGCAGCGATTGGAGGGTACTTTTACTCGGTAGGAGTGGGCGGCGAAGACAGGTCACAATACAGCACGCGCTTTCCCCTCCCCGTGTTCTACTTGGTTGAAATGACTTGGCCCTTCAACGACATCCCAGTTCACCCGATTTCGCTGCCCATTTACATTTTGGGTTTGCTTGGACTTGGAGTCATGGCTTATAGACGGAAAAGAGAGGACAAATTTTTGCTAGCATGGTTCTTAGTAGTTTATGTTTTCTTCAGCCTTGTTCCTAACAAGCAATGGCGCTATGTGACTCCGCTGTTTCCTGTTTTAGCGGTGTCGGCGGCTGGGTTCATTCTACTTGTTTACAGTAGACTTGCAAGCTTTGGGAGGGCTAAGCAATTGAGCTTAAGAAAGTTGTACCTCAGTAAAGTAGCGGCTGCGTTTTTTGTGGTGCTTGCGGCGTCATCGATAATCTACAGTGGCTACAACGCGTATCAGATGACTGCTCGAGACCAAATTCATATTCCCATGGAGGAAACAGCAAACTATATCGCTAGTCACATGAGCCAAAACGAGTCCGCAGTTATTGTTGGCGCATTCAACCTTTTAAACCAAGATATGCTGCGGTTTTATTTACCTGCAAATATGTCGCCAGATCAGATTTGGCAGTATCCTGACTTGCCAGTTGACGCCTTCACACCCAACTTTAACATCACAGAGTTCGTTAGCCTCTGTGAACAACGGAATGTTAGATACCTTGTTCTTTACGATTTTGGAGCTAATACTCCCTTCTTCAATACGACTATGACTTACTCGAATGTCACTCAATTGATATTGGATTCTGGAAAGTTTGGTTACACGGGGGATGAACCCTTCTTCGGTGATGAGCTAAACTATAGGACCTTCTTGGTTGGCTTTCGCCAAGCTTACAACTTGGAACCGTTAAATAATTCTTCGTTGGGACTTTGAAACTTGACTGCTTGTGCTGTCTCTGCTCTTCCTAAACGAATCTAGCACTGCCAAAACGCTTAGCGCTTTGGACGACAGCCAGCGCACGGAAAGATGTATTCTCTTCAATAATTCATATAGAAGATTGCCTATGGCAAGGGCGAAAGCTGGAAAAGCCGGCAGGATATACCAGTAAAGTTTTGTTTGAGCAAAAGTGAATACCACAAGTACTATCGCCATCCACAAAAGAACTAAAATGTCTGCTTTTGAACGCTTGAAAAATGATTTGAACGCGCAAAGCGCTGTCCCGAAGGGTAGCAATATTACCCACAGTAGGTTTTCGCTATTGGCGAATTCGCTAAAATAGTATAAGTAACTCGCGGCGTGGCCTTCAATGGGGCTGGTTGCTCTTGTAATGTTGGAGTATATCAAGAAAACCCGCCAGAACTCCAATCCAAAACGGATGCTCATGTAAATCACCCAAGGAGAAATAAGCAGAAGCCCAACTCCCCAAAAGAGAGTGAAGCGTTTTGTGAAGAGGAACCTTATGCTTCGCTTTGTCGCGGCGAGGTAAAAAACGAGGATCAGCGGAATCAGTAAGGCCTGAATTTGCTTTGTCATTATCGCTAAACCAAAGAATATGCCGCTCAAAACTGCATACAGGCGAGGTTTTTCTGTTTTTTCGCTCAAAACAAAAAAGTAAATGCTACCCAAAATGAAGAAAACGAAAGGAACATCCGTCATAGCATGTCTTGCAAACACGTAAAATGTTGTAAACGTGCCTAAAACAATAGCTGACAGAAACCCTGCCTGCAAGTTATAGAGTTTCTTTCCCAAATAGAAAACCAAAACTAAGGACAAGGCTCCGAATACAGGACTCCAAAACCTTGCGGCAAAGTTGTTAACGCCGAAAACTTGGTAGGCAAGAGACATCAGCCACATGATGAGCGGCGGCTTAGCTATCCACATTGCTAATCCGCCAAAAGCCCAAGGGTCCAGGTAATCTCCAGTTTTATACATGTGAAACGCCCATTGAGAGTACGTTTGCTCGTCAGCAGCCAAAAGATGCCCCCTTCCTAAATTAAAGTACAATATTGTTGAAAAAGCCAGAATTGCCAAAACACAAAGAGCATCCGCATGTTTTGAAAACCAAGACAGATTTTGACCAGAAACATTCCTAGCTTCAGCGTTTCGCTTAGCCCGCCATGTCGAGTGAACAAAAAGCACGAGGACAAAAATAATCACAGCCCCAATTGCACTCGCAATCACATCAAACGCAATCGTAGTCCACGGTAAAGAGTTGTTAGATTGCGAAGGCAAATTTTCAACAGTTGAATCGCCTAGGGCAAAAGCGTAGATCTGATGGTCAGATGAACCAACGTATAGGGTGCCGTTTACAATAGCTGGAGAAGAGTCTACATAATTTCCAGTTGCGTAACTCCATTTTTTCGCTCCTGTAGAAGCGTTAAGAGAATAAATGTTGTAGTCTTCAGAGCCCACATATACGTTGCCATCTGCAACTACAGGTGAAGACCGGACCCAATACCCTGTTGGGCTCTGCCATATTTTCTCGCCATTCGAAGCATTTATACTATAAACGTTGTTGTCGTCGGAGCCTACATAAACGGATCCATAAGCGACAGCTGGGGAAGAGGTCACTGAGCCGTCCGTTAGATATTCCCAAATCTTGGCACCCGTGGAAGCGTTCAAAGCAGAAACGTAACCGTCGTATGAGCCTATGTATACGTAACCATCTTGCACGCTAGGTGAGGAGACAACACTTCCAGTATGGCTGCGCCATATTTGTTTTCCCGTAGAAGAATTAAGAGCGTAAACGTGAAAGTCGTCAGAGGCAACGTACACCACGCCATTTGAGACAGCAGGAGATGAATAAACCTCGCGGCCGATTGAATAATTCCAGAGTTTGGCGCCGCCGGAGGCATTGAAAGCATAAAGGTTACCATTACGGGAGCCTACGTAGACTATGTTGTCGGCTACAGCAGGCGAGGACTCGACCTTGTTGCCGGTAGTATAATTCCAAAGTCGAACGCCATTGGAACCATTCAAGGCATAAACATTACCATCATCAGAACCAACATAGACCACGCCTTCTACGACAGCAGGTGACGACCTCACTTCACCTCCAGTTGGATAGAACCACAATAACTCGCCCGTGGAGGAGTTGATAGAGTAAACCGCGGTATCTTTGCTGCCTACGTAAACGGCGCCGTTGGCTACTGCGGGAGAAGATGCAACAGGTTCCATTGTTGTGAACTTCCACAGGAGTTTGACGGAATTCGTTGGACTGCTGCCAATTGTGTAGCCGCTGTGGCTTGTGTCACGACGGAACATTGGCCAATCGGTGCCAGAACTGGCGCTGGTACCTGAGGCTATTGACATGTAGTATGATTGAATTAGAATAAGGGAAATTAGGATGATTAGTATCCATTTGTGTTTTCTCATTATCATCCTTACAAGAAATCACTTAGAATAGAATATATTAAACTAATTGAACTTCGAGACACCGACGGGTTTCAAAAGGTACAACAAGAGTTATTGGATTTCTAAGAATTCGAAGCCTGTTTCCTTATTCTTAACTCTGCGCGCCTTCCCACCCGTTAACTCCAGCAGGACCACTTCGCCTATTCGCCACACGTCAACTCCCATGCGAACGCACCCGGTGACGGTTTTCTCGTTTCTTCCGAAGCTCGTGTGCATGTGCAGTTTCGGTTTTCCTTCCTCGTCCGTGAAGATTGTGCCGACGCCGCAGGTTTCGTGTACTCCCTTCAGGAGAGTGACCATTGGCTCAGGGGGTATCGCGTTGTCGTTTCTTGGTCCGACGACGACGCGGCTGTTGTCTTTTGCGCCGCCTATGAAGAAGCAGAGTGCGCTGGAAACCTTGTTTTCGGCGGCGAACTGTTCAAGCACGTCGGGAAGGTGGTCCCCGTCGTGTAATCTCAGAACGAAGACTCGTTTGAGTTTGGCTTCGGTGAATTGCATGTTTCTTTTAACTCATTTGGGTTGTGGGCAAGAGGGTATGGATTCCAGTATAAAAACGTGTAATCTCGAAGACGCGTTCGAGTTTTCTTGATTTCTGCTAGACTCTTTTTAGGTAGAGGGGTTTGCCAGCTTCTTCTTTCCCTTTAGAAATGGGCTCGTTTGGATTTGCGGCGTCGACTGTGATGATTATGGTTTCCGCCTTCGAGCTTTCTGCTACCAATTGCAGGGGAAGTTCGATTTTCGTTCTTGATTGGCTGGGCATTCTCATCCACTCTTGTTCCTTATTCTCAATGTGTATTAAGACTTAATAAACTTTTTGTGCGGTCTGTTGGACTCCAAAACACAACCAGAGCACAATAAACTAATTTTTTCTGATAAGGAGAAAAATTTGAGGCATTAATTGGTATTATTGGCATATTCAGGGTTATCTAAGCTTCAATCTGCAAGGCAATAAACAAAAATCGCGCACTCCTTGAACCCGAGGAAACGAAATGCGCAAAAGATTGGATTAAGCTGTTAAATCAATACGGTTTTGATTTATTGCCAGCTTTGAAATCACGTTCTTTTCAGTCACCGCTTTAAATAAGGGGGCTATAGTTTTCCCGAGCAATAGTCTTATTTTCTCAGTACTGTTTACCAGAAGCATGGTATGCATTGTCTTAGCCTGAACTTCACGCCCATCTGCTTCGCCAAGGTTTCGACCTTGTGCAGGTCAATTTCAGGTGTCGTAACCGCCGTAACCTCCACATCCAGCACATGCCTAGCTTTCTCGATGAATCTCAGAACTGCAGCGTATGCTCCAGCGATAGTGGGTTTGCAGATTTCGTTGTATGTTTCTTCGTCGCCTGCGTTTAGGCTCACGCTGACTTTGTCCACGCCCGCAGCTTTCAACTCCCCAACCACATCCCGCCTTGGATTAAGCAAGTAACCATGTCCATTCGTGTTCACTCTAATCGGAACAGGATCTTCATAACGCCACTTAATACACCGAGCAAGCATGAGCAGCAAATCCAATCGTTCCATGGGTTCACCGAAGCCGCAAAAAACTACCTCTTTCCACCTTTTTCTCTTCATTGCTTCGTCGAGTTCCAACGCTATCTGCTCAAAACTCGGTTCCCCGCTCAGCTTTAGCGTGAAATCGCCAACCCCACGCTTGAAGTTCCTGAAGCAGAAAATGCACTTGTTGGAGCATTTGTTCGTGATGTTCTGGTAAAGCTTGTCGTCCACCCAGTAAACCGTTCTCGGCTTATGGTCACGAACCATGCCTTTCCAATGCCTCGAACGTGGTTTTGAGCCATCTTCGTCTCCATAGCCAAAGGGAAGGCAGTAGCACCGACAGTACAATTATCGCAAAAATTAGCCATGGGTTCGTGTTTCCGAACTGCGAGATACCGAAGAACGTGGCAACCGTGTTCGGAAAAGACGTGAGCGTCGTGATAATCGTTAAGTAAAGCGTCACCAGTGTCAACGCCCTGATTGAAAAGTTGATCTTGTTGCTCACTGTGGACAAGTAAGCGTTAATCGAGTCCGAAAGAATCTCTCTGTACGTCTCAACGATGTCTATTTGCCTTGTTAGATATTCATGAGTTGTATCGAAAAGGCTTTTCGCCTTCGCAGAAAGATACTCAGCGTCGCTCTTTTTCAGGTTAAAAACCAAGCCACGTTCGTACCATAAAATTTTGTTAAAACTCGTCAACCTCGACTTCGCCCTGAGAATTCGCTTCACAAGAGTGTGATCAGTTTTCTCCACCACTTCCTCTTCCAAACGTGAAGCAAGGTCTTCAATATGCTCTAAATGAACGAAATGGTCCGCGACAACCTCGTCCAATATGTAGAACGCAGCAACCGCAGGCTGATCAACCCTAACTTTGTCCAGCCTTGCCTTAGCCAAATTAATAATCCTCTGATCCTCACTCTTAGCCACTGTTACCAGAAAATACTTCGAAAACGCAATGACCAACGGCTTGACTTCTTTCTTCGCGAAAATCTCCCGGACAATCACGAAGTTGATTACGCCGAAATCGGACTCCAACCTCAAATTCACGACGTTGCCAGTTTCAGGCAATAGCAGGAAATCCAGCGGGATTTCGGAAACCTCTGCGACCTTCTGCAGCTCCTCTATTGTCGGGTCAACTACTTCCAGCCAAATTCCCGTCAGTTGTGCCCGTTGCAGGTCTTTCAGTTTGATTTCGAGTTCCACGTTGTCGGCTAAGCTTACGAGACGCAACATCGCTTTTCCCTGTTTCATCAGATAAGGCGTCTGCTGCTTTTCAACTTGATGGTGAATCCGCATGGTGAAGCGAATGGTTTTATTTTGAGCCACACGTAAATCATCAACGTGAAACCGCTGTGCCGTTAATTACTCGCTTTGACCCGTGGCAAAGCAGCCAATGCACATGCCCACCGAAACTCACGTTTAATCCTTACACGGGATGCAGCCACAATTGCGTCTACTGCTACGCATCAAGCTATATTCCTCGCTTCTGGGAATGCCGCCCAAAAAAGGATTTGCTGAAACGGTTGGAACGCGAAGCCCTTAAGCTTAAGGGCGAAACGGTGTCGATTTCTAATTCTTCTGATCCTTATCCGCTGATGGAACGGGAATTGGGTTTGACGCGAGAATGCCTTGAGATTCTCAGTCGCAGCAGGTGCCGAATTCAAATCGTCACCAAATCCACGCTGGTCACACGAGACGCTGACTTGCTCAGCGAAGCACCTGCAACTGTTGCTTTAACGATCACTACGGACAATGACGATTTGGCTAAACGAATTGAGCCAAAAGCGCCATCACCAGCAGAAAGACTGAAA
>Ga0209342_10003552_pt1 | contig 16403 bp, 17 predicted proteins | sample RifCSP16_2_FD_184023 | JGI IMG/M metagenome (GOLD analysis project Ga0209342, IMG submission 184023) | Soil microbial communities from Rifle, Colorado - Rifle CSP2_sed 16_2 (SPAdes) (version 2) | ecosystem: Environmental > Terrestrial > Deep subsurface > Rock core/Sediment | place: Rifle... | reverse complement strand
TATTCCCTCAAAAGGCAGTCTACTGGAGAAGACCGCAAAAAAATTCATCGAAAATGATATTTCAAAGCGGCAAAGTTCACTCAAATATCACATAATTTCCCGCTTTTTCCAGCCTCTTTCCCTTTATGCCTAAATCCGCAATACTGGTAATCCTTTGTTCCTGCCGCATCTTGAGTATCCTCTTCACCGTATCCGGCCCAAGGCCCGGCACCTTGAGTAAGGCCTCTCTGTCCGCCCTATTGACCCTCACCGGATAATGCTCAGGGTGGGTGTCTGCCCAAACCTCTTTGGGGTCTTTATCAAGCCTTAAATTGCCCGAGTTATCCAGGAGGATATCATTCTTTGCAAAACCGTATCTCCGGATAAGAAAGTCAGCCTGATACAGTCTGTGCTCACGAACAAAAGGTATTTGAGGATTTGATAAGCATTGCCTCTCTCCAGGGATATCTCGTTTTCCGAGCCCTTTCTGATATGACGAAAAATAAACCCGCTTAAAATTCAGGCGGTCGTATAATCCGTACATATACTCAATGATTTCCGAATCCCTTTCATCAGATGCGCCCACGATGAACTGCGTAGTGCACTTTACCCGGGAAAACCTGCCCCCCTTTGTTGTGAGCCTGCTCAAAAGCTTTATAGGATGGATGATGTCTTTCATAAAGTCCTTTTTATCTGAAAGCACGTCAAAATGTTTTTTACCCGGGGTCTCGATATTGAGCGACACCGCACTTGCGAGCGAAAGGGAATCCTCGATTGCCGCATCTGAAGCGCCCGGGATAATCTTCAAATGAATATAGCCTCTGAAATGGTGTTTGTACCTCAAGAGCCGCGCAACGGCATTGATCCTCTCCATGGTATGGTCAGGGTCCTTGATGACGCCGGAGCTTAGAAAAAGGCCGGATGCCTTATCTCTTCTGAGATATTCCATAAAGATGCGTGCAACCTCTTCGGGCTGGAGCGTGCAGCGTTGAACGTTGGTCTCTGACCGAAGCGGGCAGTATTTGCAGTCATTTGCGCAGGCATTGGAAAGAAGGGTCTTCAGGAGCACGGAATAGCCGCCATGCGGCAGGGAGACCGGATAGAGCCACTTGCCGTCCTGCCCGCGCTTGCGGTGTTCATCCTTATGCGTTCCGCACGCACACGCAAGATCGTACTGCGAATCCGCAGAAAGTATTTTGAGTTTTTCTATGGTGTCCATGGGGTACTCTGCAACAGAAAATTATTCTTGTTTCTATACAGAGCGTCATAACTTCACATACCTTTGTTGCTCCTCGGCTCGTCGCTGCGGCATACGTAAAAAGTATGCCTCACTCCTCGTCTTCATCGCGCCTCGGTCTGCTTTGTTCTGACGCTCTGTATGCGATCTTATTTATGTCGTTGTGTATAAAAATGCGGAGAGAATTATAGCATAGAGAATGGTGCGCCGTGAAATAGTTTTCCCCTCTAACAAAACAAATGTCTATTTTAGGGCTTTTCAAAAAGATTGCGGATTGCCTGAAAATTCACTATACTACGTTCAGTAAGAAGGTTTCAAAAAAAGGGTGGAGGATAAAAACTGATTTTTCAAGACTTGACCCCCTGACTGCCCCCTGACTGACCCCCTGACCCCACTCAAAAGGGGAGTTGAAGCTGAAACGCCGAAAAGCAGGAAGGTAATAAGGCAGCCGCAAATCCTGCGTTTCTTAACAATATGCTTAATGGCGTGCTCTGGCTTCCGGCGTGAAGGCATTGACTTAGTGGCCTCCAAGGGGCACATTTCGACAGGCGACACTTAAGGTTCCAACGAGTTGGTATATTCTATGAGACACAACCGCTTCATACAATTGGCCGTCTTGCTCATAATCGCCGCAGCCCTGGCAGGCGGGGCATGGCTATCTCTTCTCCAGCCTGTTAGCGTGCAGGTCGCTGAGACGGAACGGGATGTGACCATTCAGGTCTTTGGCTTAGGAACGGTCGAGGCGCGGGTCCTGTCCCGGGTGGGTTTCGAGGTGGCTGGCACACTCATCGAACTGCGCGTGGACTATGGCGATCGGGTTGTCGCCGGAAAGTTGCTGGCACGCCTCGATAGCCGTGAGCAGGAGGCGCGGGTTGTGCAGGCGAACGCCGCGGTCGTGCTGGCCGAAGCAGCGATCAATCAGGCCGCCGCGACGATCGAGCGCGCTCAAGCGAATTTGACACAGATAGCACAGGTCAATGAGCGGCGCCAGAAGCTGGTCCAGGAGGGCTTTGTGTCGGTCGAAGCAGCGCAGGATGCGCAATCGGCGTATGATATGGCTCGCGCAGAGCTGGTGGAGGCCAAGAGCGCCCTGGAGGTGGCCCGCTCCAATCTCGAACAGGCGAATGCGCAGGCCGTCTTCGAGAAGGAGCGGCTTGCCAAGTACGCACTTTATGCGCCTTACGATGCTGCCGTGGTCTCTCGCCATCGCGAATTGGGGTCGATGCTGACTGCGGGTGAACAGCTCTTTACCTTGGTGGACCCAAAGACTATCTGGGCGCTCGTTTATGTCGACGAGGCGAAAGCCGGTCGGGTGCGCGTCGGTCAGCCGGCCGATGTTACCCTTCGCTCCCGGGCCGGTCGGCGGTTCTCGGGACGGGTCGTGCGGATCGATATCGAGAGCGACCGGGTCAACGAGGAGCGCCGGGTCTATGTCCGGTGCGACGATTACCCCGTCGAGTTCTATCTCGGCGAGCAGGCGGAGATCGTCATCACGGTCGGTGAGCTCGCGGAGGCGCGTCTTGTGCCGCAGACCGCCGTGACCGGCCTGGATGGACGAAACGGTGTTGTCTGGACGGTCGAAGACGGCCACCTCGCACAGCGTGCCGTCAGGTTCGGCCAACGCACTCTGGACAACCGCTTGGAGATCATGGACGGGCTTCCGCCCGGCGCTGAGGTCGTCGTCCAGCCCACCTCGGGGCTGAGGATCGGCCGGGCGGCCACCGTAAATCGCCATGGAGGACGGCCATGAATCTCGCCTTCCGCGATATCCGCCACAAGCTGGGGCGATTTGTCCTGACCTGCCTGGGGCTGAGCCTGCTGCTCGGTGTGGTGGTGACGATGGCCGGCATCTACCGTGGAATGATGGCCGACGCGTTGGCTCTGCCCAGGTCGATCAATGCGGAGGTTTGGGTTGTCCAGGGGGGCACTAATGGCCCATTCGCCGAGACCTCGCGCATCCCGGGGGACACGCGCGAGATGATCGCACGCATCGACGGCATCGTTGCGGCCGGCTCGGTGACCTTCCAACCCGTGCAGATCGATCGCGACGGACAGCGTCTTAAGCTGGAGGTCGTGGGTTTTGAGCCGGGGCGACCTGGCGGGCCCGTGAACCTCGCCGCCGGGCGCGACATTACCCGCAGTCATTACGAGTTGATCGCCGATCGCAAGACCGGCCTTACGCTCGGGGACAGGCTGGAGCTCGGTCGAGACGTCTATACCGTCGTCGGACTTACCGAGTGGAACGTCACGGCTTCTGCGGATCCCGTGGTCTACATCACGCTGCGGGATGCCCAGGATCTGCAGTTCGACCTAACGCCGCCCGAGGCCCGGCGGGAGGCCGCCCGCGGCATGCAGCGAACGAATACGGACATCGTCAATGCGGTTGTGGCTCGCATTTCACCCAATATCCCAGTCGAGGCCGTGGTCTTTGAAATTGGTCGCTGGAAGCACCTGTCCGTGCTCAGCCAAGCTGAGCAGGAGGCGATCCTGGCCACCGTCGTCATCAAGCACGCGCGTCACCAACTCGGCCTGTTCATGGCCGTCCTGACCATCGTCTCGGCCGTCATCATCGCACTGATTATCTACACCCTGACGATGGACAAGCTGCGCGAGATCGCCACGTTGAAGCTCATCGGTATGCCGGACCGCACCATCATTGGCATGATTCTTCAGCAAGCCTTGCTGATGGGTGTGGTCGGGTTCTTCATCGGTGCCGCCCTCGTCTCGACGGCGAAGGACCGGTTTCCGCGGCATGTCGTCCTGGAGCCGACCGACCTCGGCATCCTCTTCGGCGTGGTGGTCGTCGTCTGCCTGCTGGCGACCGCCCTGGCTGTGCGCGCGGCGGTACGGGTCGACCCAGCACGCGCCCTGGCTGGCTGATGCAAACCCAGAACTATATGAATCCGCTGATCGAGCTACGCGGCATATCCAAACATTTCGGCGAAGGCGAGACGCGCGTCGATGCTTTGCGCGACGTGACGCTCAGCGTGGGAGCCGGTGAGGTGGTCGGGCTGCTGGGACCGAGTGGTTCCGGCAAGAGCACGCTGCTCAACGTGATCGGCTGCATCGTCGAGCCATCGGAGGGATGGATGAGGCTCGACCGGGAGGTCGTCTATGATAGCCAATGGCAGCGCCCTGACTTACGCCGGCTGAGACTGGAGAAGATTGGCTTCATCTTCCAGTTCCACAACTTGCTGTCGTTCCTTGACAGCACCGACAATGTCGCGTTGGTCCTTCACTTGGCGGGCTGTCCGAAGGGTGAGGCAAAGCGGCGCGCGGTCGATCTGCTTGAGTACCTGCAAGTCGGCCATCGCAAACACGCCATGCCAGCCCACCTCTCCGGCGGCGAGGCGCAGCGCGTGGCGATCGCTCGGGCATTGGCCAATCGGCCGCGGATTATTCTCGCCGACGAGCCGACCGCGGCACTCGACTCCGAAAGGGCCGGAATCGTGATGGACCTTCTTCGCCAGCTCGCGGTCGAGCAGCACGCGGCGATCATCGCCGTCACCCACGATGAAAAGATCATCGGCCGCCTCGACCGGATTTTCCGGTTGCGAGACGGACAACTGGTAGACGATGGGGATTCGGCGAGGGCATAGGCTGGTGGGGACCGGATTCATTTGCTTGTCAGTATTGTGGTCGCAAGTGATGAGAGGAGTGATGAGAGGTGTCAGACCTTGACATTTGACATTATGAGCTGATTGCAGTATAGTCCCTGCATGGGGAGACCACTCAGGATAGAATATCCAGGCGCTGTGTATCACATTACCAGCCGAGGGAACGAAAGAAAGACGATATTTGTTTCAGATGAGCATAAAAAAAGGGGACAGATTTATTTTTGTCCCTACGCTCATATCAGCATAGAACATTAATTAAGTATTATGTTCTCAGAATTAGAGGGGACTGAACGACAATTTTGTATTGAGATTGTGGTTTGTTTTCCATATGGTTTTCCTAAGAAATGATTATGACTGAGAACTTTTGCGCCTCTTTAAGTAATCCTTCAGTGGTTGCCAGTAAAGCTCATTCCACCGTTCCTCAAATTGTTCAGGCAAGACTGTATGGACGAGCGTTATTTGCGCACCGTCAGGGATTTTCTCAAACACCATGATTTCAACGCTGTCCAAATCATCTTTATTCCACACGTTACCACGCCATGCACGAACTGTAAGACGTTTGGGTACAATGAGGAGGTTTTTCCCTTTGACCACACCGTTAAAAAGCTTGAAGCTGTCTCCTGTTTTCTTCCCCATCTGCACTTTAGCGCCAATGACTTCACCGTGCTGTTTGGAATCCATGAATATATCAAAAAGCTCCTCCGGCTTGACGCCTTTAAACTTAATTGCTTGCTGATTTGTCCTTGTCATAGCATTTTCCTCTACTTCATGATCTTCCAGACATCCACATCGCCCCCCTTTTCACATCCGACCTGTCCTGAAGCCGCCCTGAAGATTACTTCGGCCACCTCTTGAGGAGGACGCCCCCGATAACCCGAGAGGCGCGTTGCAGTTTCGTCGGGGTTCACGCAGCAGACCTTCAGGCGGGGATATTCGAGCGCAAGGGTCTGCGTAAATCCCCTGACTCCAAATTTCGTTCCGCAGTACACAGACATCTCCTCATAAGCCTCCTTTCCCGCGGCGCTCGCAATGTTGATGATCCCTTTTTTCACTTGCGGAAGAAAGGCGCGGGTCACCTTGATCAGCCCCTCGAGATTCGTCCGGATCTGACGCTCGATATCCTTTATGGTCTGCTTCTTGAAAGGGTTGAAGACTCCGGTGCCCGCATTGTTGATGAGGAAGTCGATATAGCCGTATTTTCTCTTAACCTTCATTGCCGCTTCTGCAATGCTCTCGTTGTTCATGACATCGAGATGGAGAAGGAGGGTATCCGCTGCACCGAGTTTCCTGCACCTTCTCTCGGCTGCCTCGCCTCGTGTCTTCCCCTTGTAATAGGTGAGGACGAGTCTTGCACCTGCTCTTGCGAAGCGGTATGCAGTTTCCCTGCCGATTCCCGAACTCGAACCGGTGATGAGAACTACCTGTGCTTTCACATTCTTCCTCCCAAACCCTGATGTGCTATCCGGCTTTCCTCCATGGTTTTGATGCATTTTCGTGCCGTTTTCTAACGCCCCTGCATTTGGTGAATGTGCCGTTGGGATCCTCGGTCATTCATCCAATCTGAAAACATCTCATGGATACTGAGGCATATTGAAACCCTTCAAAAATGAATCTTAAAGAATCATCTTTTTCCTGTAAGGCAATCGCGTATATCATAGGCAAATAATGGTCAAGCGTCGGAACTGCTAAGGAAGCGGCCTTACCCATGGTCCGATAATCGATCAAATCTTTATGATTCCCGCTGATCAGATTTGATTTCACCTCTTCATCAAACTCAACGGCCCAATCATAGGGTTTTGCCCCCATAGCCTTGAAATCTATTAAGCCAAGGTTGTGTACTATGTTGCCACTGCCGATGATCAGAACGCCTCTTTTTCTTAACTCCACAAGCTCTGACGCCAGATCATAATGATACTTAATCGGTTTAGGACGCCATTCATTGAAAGAATAATTCAAACTCATTTCAAATACGGGAATATCTGCTATTGGATAAATATGTTTTAAAATCGCCCATGCGGCGTGGTCCAATCCCCAAGTGTTGTTACACTTTACGGGTGCTTTCTTAATCAGTTCCGTGACAAATTTGGCGTCACCGGGTGAACCAGGGCTCGCATAATCCATTTGGTACAGCTCATCCGGGAATCCATAAAAATCATAGATTGTCCTCGGTTTTGTCATGCATCCAACATACGTAGCACCGTTTGTCAACCAATGCGCTGAAATAACCATTACCGCGGTTGGCCTTGGCAGATTTCTTCCTAATGCAGCAAGGCTGCCGGTAAAATCATTTTTTAACATGATGTTTATAGGCGAACCATGGCCTATGAACAATACAGGCATTTTCATGACATTATGTCTATCTCCGTTACCTGGCGCATGCGCATTTTCACTCTCATCCTTCCAAGAAGCCCTTGAGAGTCTTCAGGTCGCGCTCAACCAATGTGACATCTTCGGCAAACTTCTCGTCTGACATGTCGGGCCACTGGAACAGGGTGAAGATGATCTCGCTTCCGGAACCGTTAGGAATCACGCGCATCGGGTTCAATATCTCCAGACCGGGCCTCGGATACACATAGTGGTCGAGAACCCCATATTCGTTGCGCCCAACGAACTTGATTCTCATAGGGCCGTCCAATGTCTCCACGATCCAATCCCCCTCCGACCTCCTGACAGACCGGCAAAATGCCGTCGCCCATTTCGGCAGATTTTCAGGGTTTGAAACGAATGCATACACGCGTCCTGGCGGACTTTCGATTGAAACCGTCAAAGTTTTTGACCTTAGAGTCATCGCAATTTGGACTGCTCCTTTCAAAAATCAGTGATGATTGCTCGGTCATTTAAAGTAATACAAACGATATATGTTTGCGTAGGGTAACCCTGTAAAGCCTGCCCTGAGCAGAGCAAAGGGGTTGCTTTTATGCAGGGCTGCCTGCCTGTGCAGACAGGAAGCCCTGCCCTACATGTAAACCGTGGGGAGCCGGCTTTAAAAGCCCTTGGCCTCAAGGGTTTTGTATTTTACGGCATCCAGAGGTACATAAATCTGATGCCAGGAAAACCTATAAAACTACCTGCATCTATATTTACAAGATTAAGAGTATCGGGCATATCCCACGCAGCATAGATATTACTCTTATAAGAACCGGGCCTTGCATAAGTAATTATAGTGGCGTCTTTAATGCCTGCCCCGTCTTTTGCCACCTCTATGGCATCGTCAAGATAGCCAATATGGTCGATGAGTTTGAGCTTAAGGGCCTGCTCTGCAGTATAGACCCTGCCGTCTGCAATCCTTTTAAGTTCTTCTCTTGCAATTTCTTTTCTGCCCTCTGCAATTGCATCAAGAAACCTGTTGTATAAGCTGTCTATAATCTCCTGTAGAATCTCCCTTTCCTCAGATGTCATTGGCCTTAATGGAGAGCCTATATCCTTTTTATCTCCGGACTTTATGGTTTCATTGGATATGCCTATCTTTTCAAGAAGACCGCTGGCATTTATCTTGTAGGCCACTACACCGATGCTGCCTGTAATATTTGTCGGATGCGCCACTATCCTGTCAGAGGCTGCTGCAATATAATATCCGCCTGATGCAGCTATATCCATAAACTCAGCTACAATAATCTTTCCGGTTTTTTTCTTAAAGTTCTTGAGCTCGTGATTTATTATGTCGCAGGCAGTTACAGTACCGCCGGGGGTGTTTATCCTCAAAACCACAGCCTTAACACCTTTATCCTCTGATGCCTTATCCAGTTCTTCTCTTATCCTCGCTGTCAGGCGCGTCACTGTCTTAAGCCCTATTAAATTCTCTTCTTCTTTGTCCAGGATAACCCCTGATATATCCATGATAAGGATCTTGTCAGCCCCTTTGCCGCCTATTATATGCTCAGTCAGGGGCCCGACTCTGGGGATATTTACACTTACGCAACCTTCAATATAAAAACTGATAACAAGGATAATGAAAATTATCTTTTTCATAATAGCCTCCTAATAGCCTCCTAAACCTCTATCTGCATATCATCTAAGGCACAGAATGTATTGCTGAATATCTTTTTTGCTGCGGACTCTGCTATCTTTCGGTCTTCAATAGTTTTGTAGAGCGCGGCGTCAAAGTGGACAAGGGCAAGCCTTTTTGCCTCAGACTCAAGTGCTATCCTTGCAGCGCTTTCGGGATTAAGATGGGGCCAGTCCTCACAGTATTGACCGCTTTTATATGCGCATTCAGTAATAACAAGGTCGGCTCCTCTGGATAGATTAACCGCATTTTCGCAATAGCCGGTATCAGGACAGTACGAAAGCACCTTTCCATCAAGTTCAAACCTGTATCCGAGTGTTGGCGAGGAATGAAGCATGGGAAGAAATTCAACACGAAATGGAAGTTTGTTCGCATCTGCCGGAAGCTCATGGATTTCGGTCTTGTATCTGAGCCTGTTTAGCGGCATGGTAAAAGGGAAATTGATAAATTTGTCCATAATTTCCCTTGTGCCTGATTGGCCGCATATATGCAGTCCGTTGGTAAAATCAAACTTTCCCAGGATATGCAGTCCCGCGATATGGTCAAGGTGAAAATGGCTGAGGAAGATGTAGGTGGCAGTATTTTCCTTTATATATTGGTCTACCTTGTATAGCCCGTTTCCTGCATCAAGTATTATATTATAGCCGCCTGATTCAACAAGGATGCAGATAGTATTCCCTGTTGGCGTATCATACCAGCCGTTTGTCCCAAGAAAGGTTACTTTCATAGATTTATTGTATAACCTGAAAATAGTATTTTTGAAGACAGATTGCAAGGGAATATTGTAAATCGTAAGCATCCAAAATTTCGGCTCATCCCTTATTCTGGCACAAAGAAAGTCTTCGTAGAAACAGGCTTTAAGGCTGTTATGCGGGGTATTGGTTCTGCTTCAGGTGTCTGTGTGCTGGCAGTCCTACAGCTTCGTTCTTGTTGTATGCAAAGTGAAGCATTTGCCGTTTACGCCTGTTATCGCAGTTGCACACATCCACAATTTCGCTCCACCAATACCCTGCAACCCAGCACAACCTTGACTTAAGCCGAAATTTTGGATGTTCCTTGTAAATCTTGGTGGAGGTTTACAAATCTGTGGCTTATGAGATATAGTTATTTAATATGAAGTGCTGTTTTTCCTGCAAGAAGGAACTTGATATTAGGGAAAGGCCGGGAAGAAATGACGTATGTCCTTTCTGCGGTTCGGATATGAAGGTATGCATGAACTGTAGATTTTACGAGGAGGGTGCATATAATAGCTGCAGGGAGCCTCGGGCTGAAAGGGTTGTTGGAAAGCACAGGGCAAACTTCTGTGAATATTTTGAGTTCAGAGATTCGCATGGTGATACAAAGAAAGATGCAGCAGAAGAGGCCAAAACAAAACTTGAGGAGCTTTTTGGGAAAAAATGAAGCCAATTGTAGATTCTTTGAAATATAATACAACAAAATTTAGAAGCAGATGCATAATCCTTGCGTTGTCGCTTATTCTTATCTCTGTTAAAGTCATGGCAGAAGATGCGCCGAATCCAACAGCCGTAGTTTCCGTAGCTAAAAAAACCAATAACGGCACAGAGAAGGAGAAGCAGGATTTAAACCCTTATAAACCTACATATTTCATGTTTCAATGGGGAACACATGACCCAAGGGACAATCAGCAGCTTTACGCAAAGTTTCAATTCAATATAAAACAGAATATATGGAATGGCCTTTACTTTGCCTATACCTACAGGGCGCTCTGGAGCATTACTGAACAATCTGCTCCTTTTAAGGACAACAGCCATAATCCCGAAATCTTCTACGATATTGACAATGAAGGCTTAGTAAAAATAGGGCAGATAGGCATTGAACACGAGTCAAACGGTAAAGGAGGGGTAGATTCAAGAAGCTGGAACAGGGTTTATTGGGAGCCGAGGCTGGTTTATAAGAGACCAGAAGGTAAGTTGTTTGGATTTGACACGCTGGCAGTTTATATAAAGGCATGGGGTAAATTTGAAGAGGAACAAAGCGATAATCCGGATATCCTTGATTATTACGGCAACGGCGAGTTGACTATAAAACTATACAGCGATGAAAACCAGCTCGTGGTCAAGGCGCGAAAGGGATTAAAGAAAGACTATGGAAATATTCAGGTTGAGTTTATGCGCAGGGTATCAGAAAACTTCAGTCTGTATGCCCAATTCTGGAATGGCTATGGCGAGAGCCTGCTTGATTACAACAGACAGACTACAAGATACGGAATTGGATTTGCGCTTACGCGATAATTTGGGTTCTGAAATTGAAGTAAGCAACAAGGAAAGAATTGTCTAATATGAAAGACTACACAAAAGAATACAGGGAATTTTCTCTCCTGGTCCCTGAAAGGTTTTCATTCCCTATGGATGTATTTGACAGGTGGGGCAGCAGCACAGCCCTGTTCTGGACAGACGGCAGCACAGAAAAAAGATTTACATTTAATGAATTAAAGCTCCTCTCATCAAAGGGTGCAGGCGCCCTTAAAAAGATGGGGATTAACAGGGGCGATAAAGTCCTCGTCATGCTCCCGAATATCCCTGAATGGTGGGAGGTCATGCTAAGCCTTATGCGGCTAAATGCTATACCCATCCCCGCAACAACACTCCTCACCTCAAAGGATATTGAATACAGGCTCAAGGCAACAGATATCAAGGCCATTATTACAACTGATGAAGATGCTGCAAAGGCAGAAGATGCTGTAAAATATTCTTCAGTCAACAGGCCTTTGCTTATGACTGTAGGAGAGGGGGTGATTAATTATATAAGGGAGCGGGACAAAGCAGATATATTTGAGGGCGAGAGGATTTCTTCTCAAGAACCTGCATTAATCTACTTTACATCAGGCACAACAGGGCCACCAAAAATGGTTGTCCATACCCATGCATCGTATCCCCTTGCGCACCTTATAACAGGCAGATACTGGCTTGACCTTAAGCCCGGAGATATCCACTGGAATATCTCTGACACAGGATGGGCAAAGGCAGCATGGTCAAGTCTTTTCGGGCCCTGGCACATGGGCGCAACTATATTTTCTTTTTATAAAAAAGGAAAGTTTGATCCGCTCCTTGCAATAGATATACTGAGAAAATATCCCATTACCACCTTCTGCGGCCCGCCAACAGCCTATAGGATGATGGTAAAGGAAAGTCCTTCTCAAAAGCTCAATCTTAAAACCCGTCATTTTGTGGCTGCAGGAGAGCCTTTGAATAAAGAGATAATTGAAATATGGAAAGAAAGGACAGGGAAATATATCTATGACGGCTACGGCCAGACTGAAACCGTAAATGTTTTGGCAAATTTCAGATGCCTTCCTGTAAAGCCGGGTTCAATGGGAAGGCCTGCGCCGGGATTTGTTGTGGATGTTGTTGATGCGAATGCCCAACCTGTCTTTCCCGGCGTTGAGGGCGAGATAGCTATCAAAGTAAAGCCTGAAAGACCTGTTGGCTTGTTCAAAGAATACCTCAATAACCCTGAAGCAACAGCGGGTGTATTTAAAGGCGCATGGTATCTGACCGGAGACAGGGCATACAAGGATGAGGATGGATATTTCTGGTTTGTGGGAAGGGCTGATGACATCATGCTCACATCAGGATACAGGATAGGGCCGTTTGAAGTGGAGAGCGTTCTTATTGAACATCCTGCTGTAAAGGAATCTGCGGTTGTTGCAAGCCCGGATGAGGTGAGGGGAGAAGTTGTAAAGGCTTTTATCGTACTTACAAAAGACTTTAGTCCATCTGAGACGCTGGTCAAAGAGCTTCAGGAGTTTGTCAAAAATAGGGCTACGCCGTATAAGTATCCGCGCAAGATTGAGTTTGTAGACGAACTCCCAAAGACCATAAGCGGAAAGATAAAGAGAAAGGAACTGAAAAATAAGGAGTTTGAAAGGTAAAGGTTAGGTATTTGTTGTGCGATATAATATTATATTACGAAGAAACCGTCTATATAGGGAATTATCAGTTTAATCTACTTCTTCCCTGCTGAATTGCCTTCATCCTTTTCTATCACCACATGTTCCTTTATCTTTTTGCCGGTCTTTTCCAGCGCCTTCCCTGTTTTTTCCACGGCCTTTGTGAGTCCCTTTTCTGTCTTGTCAGCGGCCTTTTTCAGGCCCTTTCCGGTCTTGTCCGCAGCCTTCTCTGCCCCTTTCTTTATCTTTTCTGTGTTAATCTCAATCTTTTTTTCAGAGGTATCTGCTGCCTCTTCAGCCCAAACCCAAAGCGGACTGAGGCTAAAAAGGCAGAATACGACAACCCATATTGTTATAAATTTTTGCATAGGCCTGCACCGGCAGGGGAATCCTGTATTTTCCAGAAGACTTTCTTTTAATACAAAAAATCTATAGCACAAAAGACACCAGCCGGTCTACAAAAATTTGGGTTGGAAAAAATATATTGAAAGAAGGCTGCTTGTTCTATAAGATTAAGGTGGGTTTTACAAGATATACTCTTGAAGGGCAGGGAATAATGTTTGGCATAGGACTTCCAGAACTAATCATCATTGCTATAATAGCTCTTATTGTCATCGGGCCGCAAAAGCTCCCTGAGATGGCAAAGGCATTCGGCAGGGCCTTTGTTGAGTTCAAAAAGGCGGCAGAAGAGATAAAGAACAGCGTAAAGGATGCTGGCATTGAAAAGATAACAGAACCTTTAACAAAACTATCCGGAGAAGTAAAAACCCCGGAGTCTTCCGCATCATCCGCTATTGAAAAAAATCAGCCAAACCTGTCAGAACAAACCAAAAAGGATAAAGGAAGCGCATAGAGATGCAGCAGGAAAGCAAAATGCCTTTTACGTTCCATCTGGCAGAACTTAGAAATAGGCTTATTATAAGCCTTGCGGCTGTTGGGGTTGGATTTGGTCTTTCTTATAATTTTTCAGAGCAACTTTTCAAGATACTCTCCAGGCCGCTTCCGCCGGATACGCACTTTTCCTTTATAAGGCTGGTGGAGCCGTTTTTTACCTATCTGAAGGTATCCCTCCTTACCGGCATATTTCTGGCAAGCCCTGTCTTGATATACCAGCTCTGGGCGTTTATTGCACCGGGGCTTCATGAAAGCGAGAAGAAATGGGTGCTACCCATTATATTTTTTTCCATAGTCTTATTTGTGGGCGGCGTGGTCTTCGGTTATTTTGTTGTCCTCCCTGTTGGTTTCAGTTATTTCATGAGTTTTTCGTCAGACACCATCAAGCCAATGCTCTCCATGGATGAATATTTTTCGTTTGTGACAAAATTCCTGCTTGCATTCGGCGTTGTATTTGAGATACCCCTTTTTATACTATTCCTGTCGCGGTTCGGGGTCATAGATACCAAGATGCTCTCTGCCTACAGAAAATACGCAATCCTTGGCATATTCGTCCTGGCCGCCATACTTACACCTACCCCGGATGCCTTCAGCCAGATACTAATGGCAGCCCCCATGATGCTTCTTTATGAGGTGGGGATAATAGTGGCAAAGGTATTCGGCAAAAAACCGGCAGAGGGTTGACGCCTGTACTATCTTGGGAAGGCATATACGCCGACTACCATTGTGCGGCCGTAGGTGTTGCGGTTGATATGGAAATAAAGGGCAGGTTCTTTGCGTGTTTCATCAAACACAGAGGCCAGGCCAAAGGCCGCAGCAGTGTGAAAGCAGCCGCAGTAATCCAGATAGTTTTTTAACTCCATCTCAGGCAGGCGGTTCATAAGGTTGTTTATATTGGTTTTCTCAAGGCGGAAGCCGGGCAGGAGATATGTCATATGGCCCTTTTTAAGCCATTGCGATAGTATGTCTTCCACGGCCGTTAACCATGCTGCGGGTGTATCCCCTGTAATCTCTTTTACCATCAGCACTTCCCCGACGGCATTGCGGCTTGCCTTGCCAAGGCACAGCCAGCCGCTACCTTCGCCCATGGGTTGGCTGTCTTCAAGCTGAATGCGGTGCATGTGTTCTGCGCGCGGATGGGAACATTCATCGGCGCCGCCCACCATGGCAAAATCCACCTCGTTATTCTCCAAATCTGTTTGCGCAAGTTTAAGCGCGGTTTCAAAGGAAAACTCTTCCTGGCATACAGTGAGATTGCGTGATTTAAGGCCTGCAGCCTTTGCAACATAGAATCCGGCTGTGCTGCTTACTGAATTGACAAAGCTGTAAGGAGAAACCAGCCCCGTATCTTCATCCATTACCTGCTGGAACAAAGCCACAGTCTTTTGCACCTCGCCAAGGCCTGTGCTGAAATATACGGCAGTGCCCTGATTTAACGGCTGTTTCAGGCGGCTTATGCATAACTGAGAACCCACCACTGCTAATTCTGTAAAATGGCCAGCGCGCCGCAGGTCCTGCTCAGTGAATGTCTTCAATAATGCCTGGAGGTCCAAAGGCATTGCGTCTTCAGCCAGTACCCTGCGGTCAGCAGAGGCTGTATCCTGCCCGGGTCCCAGCGTAGCAGCAGAGAGGATATATATCGGAGACTTCTCAGCCATAGCTTAATACCAGAGAGGTATTATTGCCGCCAAAGCCAAAAAAATTTAACATGTAGTATCCAGGCAGCGCTTCCATTGGGCTTTTAATGGGAGATATTCCAATGGAAGGGTCCTGCTGGTCAAAGCCGATTGCAGGGGGAATAAATCCTGCATTCAGGCAGCCGAGGAATGCAGCAGTCTCAATGGCGCCGCATGCGCCGAGGGTGTGGCCCACATACCCTTTCAGGGCAGTGAAAGGAGGGACTTTGCTGTCAAATACGAGCCTCATGCCTGCCCCTTCTGCAATATCATTATCAATGGTGCCTGTGCCGTGCGCCTTGACAGCAATAACCTGGCCGGGGTTGATATTGGCGCATGAAAGCGCACCAGCCATAGTCTGCTGTATTAAACGGCCGTCCATATTCGTGCTGATTACATTATTGGTGTCGCACAGATTTGTCCAGCCGCACACTTTATTTTTTGCCGTTTTATTTGGCTCCAGAATAAGGACAGCGTATGCCTCGCCAAGCTGGATGCCCTGCCTTTTTGCATCAAAGGGTTTGCAGCCATTGGGGGCAAGGAGCATCAGGGAACGGAAGCCGCTAAGGGTTATGGCGCTAAGCGCCTCAGCCCCGACTATAACAGCGCGCCTGACCTCGCCCATTCTCAGCATATTTGCAGCCGCTATCATTGCATTGGCGCTGGAGGTGCATGCAGTGGTTAGAGTGAGCACAGGCCCTTGAATGCCGAGCTGTTTGGCCAGACGTGAGGCAACATGGCCTGAGCCGCGCCTTGCAAGGGGCGCCGGTTTAGTTATGCCTTTTTCCTTTTGTTGCCTGTATTCCTCTTCTGCCTCAAATAAAAAGCCTGAGGACCCAAGTATGAATGCGGAGTCTGATAATTTTTTTTTATTCAGCCCAGCCTCTGCCATGGCTTCTTCCAGGGCATTTAACACCATGGCATCAATACGGCTGCCTTCATCCCCTGATGGCGCATATTTTACCTGGTTTACCCTTATTTCGTCTTTAAACGGGAGCGGAAAGAGCGATAATGGCGTGCTGCTGTCCCTGCCCTCATGCATATGTTCAACCAATGACTTTATGCCTGAGCCGCAGGATGATAC
>Ga0209342_10003551_pt1 | contig 16404 bp, 12 predicted proteins | sample RifCSP16_2_FD_184023 | JGI IMG/M metagenome (GOLD analysis project Ga0209342, IMG submission 184023) | Soil microbial communities from Rifle, Colorado - Rifle CSP2_sed 16_2 (SPAdes) (version 2) | ecosystem: Environmental > Terrestrial > Deep subsurface > Rock core/Sediment | place: Rifle... | reverse complement strand
AGCCCTCGTTGAGGACGTATTGAAAACTCTTCGTTTCATCGTTATAAATGAGTAAGAACTGATAGTTCGATTCGTCGTGGAGGTTGAACACGAACTGTTCCCCCGGACCGAGCGAGGAGGAGGTCGGCGGCTCCTGCGAGACCCGATTTAGATGGAAGGTCACGGAACGCCCCTCGAACGACACCTCGTACTGGAACGGGTCCACCTTGAGGATGCGCACCCCGTCGTCGGCGTCCATCGCGCGGTACTGAACGTTCGCGTCGTGGATGCCGGTGAGCCGTTCGCTGTACTCGTAGTAACCGACATGGAGGACGCCGTCGTCCCGATCCTCGGGGGAGAGACGCAGATTGCCCCAAACCTCCTTTCCCTGCGTGTGGAAGCGATAGTACAGGTAGTTCTCGGTTGGGTACACCGTCACCTCCCGATCGAGCCGGGAGAACACCGCGCCGAGCACGGACGAAACGTCGTCCAGCCGGACGGGACCGGTGTTCCCTAGGTAGAGGCTCGTGGGGTCGAACGAATCCTCTTGCTCTAGATCGGCCAGGGCCGGGATCGCGCCGGCCATGAAGGAGAATCCGACTGCGACGCTCACGAGCAAAGATCCCAGAACGTTCCTGCGGTACATGGAGCCCCAACCCACAGGGGGGGAAACTCGCGTGGGGTACATTAAACTCGAGGGAATTGGTGTCCTATGCCCCAGCTTCTAGGTCCCAGGTTTCACAGCATTGAACCACTCCGTTCCGATACATGCGTTCAGGTGGATAGATGGTCAGACCCCAAAGTGCTTTTTGGGTGGTGAAGGTGCAGGGGAAGGAGTTGAAGAAGACAGTGAGTTAGGGTTACGACTGCAATTTTCGTGGGGCTAATGGTGGTTTGGCTCGCCTCGCCCGCAAGCGCCCCGACCCTGGGGACCGTGTCCGGCACCTGGAGCAACTTGGTGGGAGCCGGGGCGACGGGCACCTTCCAGACCGTCGGCGGTGAGAACCAGGTGCTCTGGGGTGTCTCGACGGGCCAAGGGCAGAGCGGCCTCGGCTTCACACCGAACCCATCGCTTCCGATCAGCTTTCCCGTAGGACAGGAGTTCGAAATCGGGACACTGCGCCACTTCAACCGGCCGATCTTCGCTCCCGCCGCGACTGCCGTGGATCTGACCATCGGGCTCGGCCTTACCGTCCCACCAGGCAGTCCCTCCTTCACCTTCACCCTCAGTATCCAAGAGACGCCGAATGTAGCGCCCTGCGCGTTTCCAAGTGCGACTCCGTGCGCTGACAAGATCACCTTCCCAGGCGCCTTCTCGACCCAAACCTTCACCACGAGCGGCCTTACGGTTACGCTGACAATCGTCGGGTTCAAGACGAGCCCAGGGGGGCCGCTCCTGGCGGACTTCATTTCGAACGAAGGTCAGACGAACAGCGCGTTGCTCTTCGGCAGGATTACGGCAATAATCCAAGAGGTTCCCATCGACATCAAGCCGGGTAGTTTCCCCAACTCCATCAACCTAAAGAGTCGCGGGACCATCCCCGTCGCCATCCTTTCAACTTCGGATTTCGATGCCACGACAGTCGACAAGACAACACTAACCTTCGGCAAGACAGGCACCGAACACAGCCTGGAAAAGTGCACGAAGAGCAACGAGGACGTGAACGGCGACGGCCGCTTGGATGTAGTCTGTCACTTCCGCACCCAGGACACCGGCTTTCAGGCGGGCGACACAGAGGGCATTCTTAGGGGAACGACCGTCGATGGGATCACGATTGAGGGCAGAGACTCTGTCCGGATCCTAACCTGACGAATGGCCTGTGCCGAGTGCCAGGAGGCCCGAGCCTTCGCTGCCCCCGGGCGTCGCGCAGGGGCCACGCCCGGGTGGTCCGGACGAGGTACCGCGGGATGAAGCCGAAAGTCTCGACGTCGTTCACGCACGCGCCGCGCATGTAGAAGGCGCAATTGTGGCAGCAGTCCATCCTCCAGCAGTCCCTGTCGCCCAGACCGGAGTTCGCGCGTCGTTTCATCCGTGCGCCTCCTCCGTCGCCTTCTCCAGGAACACCACCTGCGCCCATCGATCGCTCACGCGGGCCCTGAATCTCCGCGACGTCCGCGTCCGTCAGGTGGGCGAACCGCCCCCGCTACTCAACGTAGTCCTTGACTTCCTTCTTCCCGACCTGCCGCGTGATCCCCTACCGTCCGTGATCCACCTCGTATAGCGGGAAGACGCGCGCGCCCACCGCTAGGCACGCGAGCCTTACGGTCTCCTCCGGCGGGGAATTCCACCCGGGCGGGCGTGGCGCGAGGACGTGGAGAAAACGCGGCCCCTGGATCGCTTCCGCGATCTTGAGCTTCTTCAGGACGCCCTGGGGAGGGTCCTCCAAACCAACGAAGACGCTCATGATCTACGTCAAGTTCGAACCCAGCCCCGAGTTCAAAGGTCAACCAGCCCCGGACTTCCCCGTACACTGGGAAAACCGGGCATCCATCGACTGATGAGGGAATTGGTGTCCTATGCCTCCGCGTCTAGGTCCCAGGTTTCACAACTTTGAACCATTCCGTTGCGATACATCCGTTCAGGTGGATAGATGGTCAGACCCAAAGGGGGAGACGCATTGCGATTGGAGGATTTGGCTAATGGTCGGGCTAGGAGTGGGGGAAGTCATCAAGCACGATTTGGGCAGCGCACAGGCAAGCAACAGAGTGGCCGGACGGCAGGGGCAGTGGCGAGACGAGCGAGAGCGGCCTTCGTCAGCCTCGTCGTCATACTCCTAGCGCTGAGCTTGCTCAGTCCGATGGCGGCCGCAACGGACCTGACCCTCACCGTTGGAGGGAGGGTTACCATTGAACTGATTTCCTCCGAAGCGGCATTCCGCAACACACTTTCCGTCGTCTCCCCCGCGGTCACAATCGCCGCCACCGGTTGCAAGCTGGAAGCGGCCGTGGGACTCCCCGGGGTGCACATCCTCAGCGAGAAACTCTCCCAGCGCGGGTGCCGGGTGAACTTGGACTCCAATGCGGCCGCGCCCGGCATCCAAGCGTTCGCTTCAGGGACCGTGTTCAATTTCAAGTTCTGCGCGCAGACGGACGCCGATCCGGCTTGTGAGTTTGTCTGGTCCAGCAATCCCGCGCAGAACTCGGACGGCTTCGACCATGTCCAGATCACGCCCATCCGTCCTGCGGAGTTCCCGGGGCAAATCTTCCAATTGGCGTGGGAAGATCTGCCCGATGGCGGGGATATGGACTTCGACGATCTCATCGTCGTCCTGAGATCCGACATCGACACGGACGGGGACGGACTATGGGACGACTGGGAGCAATTCGGGATAGACACGGACGGTGACGGAACCGTTGACCTGAACCTCCCCGCTCTTGGGGCGAACCATCTTCAGCAGGACATTTTCGTGGAAATCGATTTCATGGATTGCTTGAGCGGGGATTGCCCCGTTGGAGACACGCACAGTCACCAGCCAAAGGCCACGGCGGTTGCCGCTGCGGTCGCAGCCTTTGCGAATGCTGGCATCAACCTGCATGTAGACGTCAGCAACTCAATTGCCCACCAGGCTTCCCTGGTGATCCCCGGCCTCTGCTTCAACGTCGGTGCGGGCATCGGCAATTTCGATACCGTGAAGGCGAATCCGGCTAACTTTGGACCCGGCAATCCCCGTCGCTTTGCCTACCACTACGCCCTGTTCACCCATCAACAGATTGCCCCGCAAACCTGGTCGGGATGCGGGGAGCTCCCAGGAAACGACTTCCAAGTGTCGCTGGGTGGATGGAACTTGGCGATGGGGGACCTCGATGCGGACGGTCTCGCGGACGCCAACGTAGGGACGGTTCAACAGCAGGCGGGCACCCTGGTGCATGAACTGGGTCACAACCTGAACCTGCGTCATGGGGGCGGGGATAACGTCAATCGGAAGCCGAACTACCTCAGCGTGATGAACTACGCGTTCCAGATGCGAGGGATTCCCCCGACCGACCCCGACGGTCCCGCTCCCGGTGGACCCCTCACGGCCCGGGTCGACTATTCTCCCGAAGACCTTGCGGACTTGAACGAGGCGAGTTTGAGCGAGCCAGCGGGGATCGGGGACGGAACCGACAACACCAGATACTTCTGCCCCAACGGCGGGCAAGCGATAGGGCTTGGAACGGGTGCAATCGATTGGAACTGCGACGGCGACTTGACAGACATAGGAATCGCCGTCGATGTGAACGGTGATGGCGCCTTCAGCGTGCTCGCTGGATTCGACGATTGGGCCAATCTGAGACTTGACTTGCAGGCCACTGGTGGGTTCGATGATGGCGTGCACGAGCCATTCCCGGACGGGATCGAAATCGACTTTCCTACTCATATACAAGTCGTAGATGAGGTGAAGATCGACATCAAGCCGGGCAGTGACCCGAACAGCATCAACTACAGGAGCCGGGGCAACATTCCCGTCGCGATCCTGTCCACGATGACCTTCGATGCCCCGAGCCAGGTCGACCGCTCCTCCATCACGTTTGGCCGGACGGGATTCGAGCCCAGCCTCAGGTCCTGCAGTCCGAGCCCGGAGGACGTGAACGGGGATGGGTTGCTCGACCTCGTCTGCCACTTCGATACGAGGATAGCGGGCTTCCAGCTCGGCGACACGGTGGGCATCCTGAGGGCCAGGACCGTGGATGGCACCCCGCTCTTCGGCACGGACTCGGTCCGGATCGTCGGCTGAGGGGCCCGCCGCAAGGAGTGTCGCCGCGGACAATCGCCTACGAGTCCCCGCAGGTTCGCGCAATCCGAGAGGTTCGGCCTTCCGGCCCACCGCGTCCACGGAGCGACAACCGACGACCCTCAGGAGGGCCTCCGCTTGCGGGGTCTCACGAGGACGTACGCGAGGCCAATCCCCGCGACGGTGGCCACGGCCACCGTGGGCCAGAGGATATCGAACGTCCCAGACGGTCCCGCGCTCTCCGGGTGGTACACATAGAGCGTCCATGTCGTGGGGTCGAATTCATTGACGAAATCGACGAGATCGGCAAGGCCGAGGTCGATCAGCGCCTGGTTCACGTTGCGCAGGTGCGTAGCGTTGTGCCGAACGTACACGACGCACACCAGGCGACCGAGGATATCGGTCCGGTTGAGATCGTCGACGTCGAAAAAGACCTGTTGATTGAGCACCATCGAGCTGAGGCCGTCCCTCGCCGCCACGTACCCAGGCTCGCCTACGTCAGGGGCATTGATGTCTGCCAAACGGACAGTGCCCACGGGCGAAGCGTCGAGGAGTTCGCCGTCGATCACCTGGCGGACGGACGCACTCTCGTCAATTTCCCAAGCGCTCGCGTTCTCTCCCGCACTCAGGTACAGGGCCAAGACGACTAAGTACACCATCCACGCCTTCAGGAGAACTCTCATTGCCGTCTCGCCGTAGGTCGGGGAAGAGCGAAAAAGGTATCGGACCGCGCGGCGACCAGCGGCTAAAATGCCCTTACGGCATCGCCGTGCTCCACTTCAGCAATCGTTTTCCTCGGGGGCTCTTCAGTCGCCGCAGACACAGATTTCTGTTACAAGCATCCCCGACCGCTTAGTTTGCTGCCATCGAGTGTTGTCAAGACGCGCGTGCTTCGAAACACGATCTGCAGAAGCTTCTTACCTCTCGGCCTTCTCCGGCTCTCTTTTTTTCGATTCTGCCCTCACGCCCTGCCCGTCAAATCCAACGGCGCACAAGTCCGTGACCGATGCGAAGCAGCTCGTCGAACTGAAGGGTGAAATACGCGATCGATTCGAGGATGCAAGGGTAGAACTCACGGTTCACGGCGAAGAACCCGGAGTAGCCTTCCGTCGCCTCGCGCGATCTCTTCGACGGCGACCGCCGGCTCGCGCGTTAGAGAGGGGTTGTGATCTGGGCTATTTTGATCGCGCTCTGAAACCTGATGGCCTGGCGGACTTGTATCAAGATTGTCCTTTGAGAAGGGTTCACGCCGCACCTGACTGCCGGGCGGACAGGCGGTTGAGCGACCGTCCCCCATGGTCAGGACGTTCCCTTCTGAGGGGATGCGTGGGCCAGGATTCGAACCTGGGAACTCCTGCGAGACCAGACCCTGAATCTGGCGCCGTTGACCAGGCTTGGCTACCCACGCACGCGCGCCGCGAGGGATTCCACCCTAGAAGAACCTTGCTGACGCGGCATCCTCGAATATTCTCAGAATATTATAAAAATCGACGAATGGAACTGGGTTACTGCTTCTTGGGCGCCTGCATGACCTTGAGCCAACGACCGGACTCGTGCACCTGGAGCTTGCGCTTCTCCAGGAGCTCGCGGAACGTCCCCCAGTCGATGACCCGAATGCGCTCGTTCTTCCCGTTCGTGAACTGAATGTGCTCGGTGTCCTTCACGACGCCCGCTTTCAGTCCCTGCCTCTCCGCGAGCTCGATTGCGCGCTCCACGCTGATGGGCTGCATCGTCATGCGCGTCCCTCCATAGGGGCCGTCGTTCGCGTCCCTCGCGCGGTGGAGCGGTGGTAGTCTATTTATCGGTTTGGCGGTGTCTCACGGAAGTTTGCGCGCGCGGCCGGAGGTGTCCTAGTCCATTCACCCGAAGCCCTTCGGTAAGTGGGCCCTTCGCCTATAGAACTGGAACCGTCCGCCGAAGGCTCTTCGGCAGCCGATTTTGGCTGGCCTAAGCTCATACGGCGCCAAGGATGGAGGGGAGGAAACCGTTAAGGCCCCGGAACCCATGGCCCCCCCGGGGGGAAACCCCGCCTTGGGGGAGCCGGCTCTCATGAGCCTAACCACTCCTCTCTCTGCGCGGAGAGGGGAGCTCGACGTCATCGCGGCCATCCTTAGGATAGCGTCCGAGCCGATCCGCCCGACGCGAATCCTTTACGGGGCGAACCTCAGCTACCGCCAAATGCAGAAGCACCTGCCCCATCTCGTCAGCGCCGGGCTGATGACGGAACGTCGGGGGTCGTGCCTCGTCTATGAGACGACGGATAGGGGTTCCGAATTCCTCGCAACGATTGAAGCGATTCGAAAGTGCATCGAGTAGTCCCCGAGGTAATCGTCGGAGAACTCAGACATTCCAAGATCGGGCGGTCTCCCGAACCGCCTGGCGGCACCGTCTCGTGAGCGAGGACTTGGTTTGCGTAATCGGAAGACATCGATTCTCGGGAGCCGTCCGAGGCTGGATTGCTCGGACCAGACAAAGGATTGGCGAGAGATTTGGTGTTCTATGCCCCCGCGTCTAGGTCCCAGCGTTCACAACACTGAACCACTCCCTTGCGATACATTCGTTAAGGTGAATAGATGGTTGGTAGCAGCAATCGCTCAAGGGTCTGGAAGGTGAACTCACTGGGGGTCGCGGCCGCAATCGTCCTCGCTATGTTCGTCCTTGTGATTCCCACAAGGTCCACACAGGCGTTGCCCGGCGACTTTGTCGGCACGGTCGCTTTCAGCGTCCCCTGCACGTCGGGCATAGGCGTGGGGATCGCGTTCGATGGCACTAACCTCTGGTATTCATGCTACGGTGGACCCACCACGGACCTTCATCGGGCCAGCACAGCTGGCGTCGTGAGCGCGTCCTACGACATCGTGCCGGGCGGGTGGGCAGGCTTGGGTGCACTCTCGTACGACGCCACACGCAACGCCATCTGGGCAGGCGAGGGCTTCGGCGGTCCCGCCGGCGAGCCGATCTACAAGATTCAGCTGGACGCCGGCAAGAACGTGATTGGCACGACGATCGAGGCCAATGTGGCAGACCCCGGATTCTGTGACGTCGACTTGGACGATGGGCTCGCCTTCGACGCGAATACCGTCGCCAATCCCGCCGACGACGTGATCTACTACAGCAACGACTGTGCCACAACAGTCATTCGTGCGTACAGCGTCGCGGCGTTCCCCGCGGCTGTATTCTCGGAACCGCCCTTCGCTTGGGGCGGCGCGGCTTGCTACAACAGCGGTCTGGCGGTGGGGGGCCAGCTCCTGTACGAGGGATCGGACGGTTGCAGCCACGTGTGGGTCGAAGACAAAGTGACCAAGCTGCCCTCCTACGACTTCACGACGATCGTTCCTGGCGACCCCACTTTCCGTGATGAGGACTTGGAGTGCGACACGTCCACCTTCGCGGTCGACGTGATGTGGTCGAAGGAGGCCTACGCTCCGATGCGGGCCCATGCGTTCGAGATTCAGGCGGGATCCTGCGGCATCGGCGGGGTGGTAGGGGGGCCCGATATCGAAGTCGAGAAGGACTTCCGGTTCACGGACGTCGATTTCCCGCAGTGCAACTTCGGCACACCGCTGCCCTTGGATCACGGGCACGCACTCGTCGATGTCGTCCTCCACCCGAAGACAGGCATCGTCCTGAACACGAACCCGGGGCAACTGTACGGCGTCGAGACGGTGACCGGGGCGGGCATCACCCAGGTGTACATGACGGACACCTTTGGCTTCCAGTTTGATGTGAATCCGCCGCAGGCCCCCGGTGGAGTGACCGTACTAGTACATAACACGACTGCAGGGACGTGTACCGTCACAGACCTGACAAACGGGCCGGGGGTCATCATCACGGTGGACAACACTCTAAACGTGGTGACCGCCTACGTTAACCTGACTGTGGCGCGAGGGTTCGCCTTGACGAGCAGTGAGGAGCTGCTTCTCTTCAAGAAATTCGAGCCGAGCCCCGATTTCAAGGGTACCTTGCAGGTTTTCCCCCAGCACTTCCTGAACGAGGTGTCCGTGGAGGCCCAATTCGGCGAGGAGTCCGCGTCCGCGGGGACCTCGGCGCAGATACATCTTCGGGCGAAGAAGGGGTAGAATCTTTCCTCAAGTGAGGAAGCCCATTTCAGGGAGGCGCCGGCAGACCCCAAAGGCTCTAAGGTTGCGAGGATCGGCGAGTGCAGCTCGCGGGGCTTCCGATTCAGAAAAGGGCCAGGGCGGATGACTGCGGAGGTCTTCGCGCGAGACCCTTTTGCGGCGGCCACCCATCAGGGCCCGTGAGGCCGTTCGGGTCCTCGGGGATCCGGGGGGTCGCGAACGTCGACGTCACCCCCGAGCTCTTGATGGATGTCGGCCGCGCGGTCGGCTCTCGCCATCGCGACGTCGTCGTGGGGCGCGACCCCCGAATCTCTGGCCCTATGCTCGCCTCCGCCTTCTCCGCAGGAGTCCTCTCCGTCGGCGGCTCCGTGTGCAACGCCGGCCTGACGTCGACGCCGACCCTGGCGCGCGGCTGGCCGCACAGCTCGGTACATTGCTCCCGATCGCCCACGACAACCACTTCCGCGTCGATGTCCAAGTGCATCCCAGGCAGAATACGGTCCAGAACACGAACCCCGGCCAACTGTACTGTTTCACGAGCGCGAAGGGAGCCATGGAAAGCTTCGGATTTCCACGAACGGTTCGGAACACAGTTTGACGTGAACCCGCCCCATCTTGGCGGTGGGATCGGGGTGATCGTCGTGGACGCCAGAGGGTTCGCGACCGTCCTCACCGACATCCTCAAAGACGTCTTGACGGTCCAAGCCATCGTGGACAACGCGAACAACTTCGTATCCCTGGACGTGCCCATCGAGGACGCCCTGGGGGGGCCCTCCAAACCGACGAAGACGCTCATGATCTACGTCAAGTTCGCACCCAGCCCGAGTTCAAGGGTCAACCAGCCCCGGACTTCCCCGTACACCGGGAAAACCGGGCATCCATCGATTGGCGAGGGAATTGGTGTCCTATGCCCCCGGTTCCAGATCCCAGGTTTCACAGCATTGAACCATTCCGTTGCGCTTAATCCGTTCAGGTGGATAGATGGTGATGGAGATGCAGGGGAAGGAGTTGAAGAAGACACTAAGCATGGTTACGACCGCAAATTTCTTGGGGCTAATGGTGGTCTGGCTCGCCTCGCCCGCAAGCGCACTGACTCTTGGAAGTGCGTCTGGCACCTGGAGCAATCTAATCGGAGCCGGCGCTACAGGCACCTTCCAAACCGTCGGCGGCGAGAACCAGGTCCTCTGGGGAGTCTCTACTGGCCAAGGGCAGAGCGGCCTCGGGTTCACTCCGAACGCAGGGCTGCCGATTAGCTTTCTCGTGGGGCAGGAGTTCGAAATCGGGACGTTGCGCCATTTCAACAGGCCGATCTTCGCGCCCGCTGCGACTGCCGTGGATTTGACGATCGTGCTTGGCCTGACCGTACCGGCTGCGACCCCCTCCTTCACCTTCACTCTCAGCATCACCGAGACCCCGAATGTAGCGCCCGTAGGGAGCTGTCCGTTCCTTAGCACCACCCCGTGTTCTGACAAGATCACCTTCCCAATCGCTTTCTCGTCCCAAACCTTCACCACGAGCGGCGGCCTCCAGGTTACGTTGGCAATCGTCGGGTTCAGGACGAGCCCTGCGGGCCCCCTCCTGGCGGACTTCATTTCGGACGAAGGTCAGACGAACAGCGTCTTACTCTTCGGCAAGATTACGAGCATACTCCAGAAGGTCCCCATCGACATCAAGCCGGGTAGTTTCCCCAACTCCATTAACATGGAGAGTCGAGGCACGATCCCCGTCGCCATCCTTTCAACTCCGGATTTCGATGCCACCACAGTCGATAAGACATCACTAACCTTCGGCAGGACTGGTGATGAAGACAGCCTGGAAAAGTGTACGAAGAGCAACGAGGACGTAAACGGTGACGGCCTTTTGGACGTAGTCTGCCACTTCCGCACCCAGGACACTGGCTTCCGAGAGGGCGACAATGAGGGCATTCTCAAGGGAAAGACCGTCGATGGGATCCCAATCGAGGGCAGAGACTCGGTCCGGATACTCCACGGAGCGGCACCTCCGTAGTTTCAGGGGTCGATAGTCGCCCGGATCGGCTCCTGGTGGGGGCCTCGGCACGCGGCTGAGCGCGCCCGCTCGCGCGAAACGTTATTGACGGCGGTCCCCATGAGGGCCGCGTGAGCCTCTTCGGTTCCTCAGGAATCCGGGGACTCGCGAACGCGGAGATCACGCCGGAGCTGTTGCTCGACCTCGGCCGCGCGGTCGGCTCGCGCTATCGCGACGTCGTCGTGGGCCGCGATCCCCGCGTCTCCGGACGCATGCTCGCCTCCGCGTTTTCCGCGGGGGTGCTCTCCGTCGGCGGCTCCGTGTGCGACGCCGGCCTCACGTCGACGCCGACCCTCGCGCGAGGCGCCTCCGGATACGCGTGCGGCGCCATGATCACCGCCAGCCACAATCCGGGCGAGTACAACGGGATCAAGCTGTGGAACCCCGACGGCATGGCCTTCGACGAGGATCACCAGAAGGAAGTCGAGGCCTCCCTCGCCGCCAGGGACTGGACGCCTGCGGGCTGGCAGGACACGGGACGGTCCTCGGAGCGGAGCGACCTCGTCGAGCGTCATCGGGAGGCAATCCTGCGCGCGGTCGGGTCCGCGGAGCTGAAGGTCGTCGTGGACTGCGCGTGCGGCGCCACCGCCAACATCACGCCCTACGTGCTACGCGAGATGGGATGCAAGGTCACCGCCCTGAACGCGCAGATGGACGGGCACTTCCCCGGCCGTCCTCCGGAGCCGACGGAGGAGAACCTGACCGCGCTCACGAAGGCGGTGCAGGCGCTCGAGGCGGACCTCGGGATCGCGCACGACGGCGACGGGGACCGGATGGTCGCGGTCGACGCGATGGGCGGCTTCGTCGGCGGCGACCGCCTCCTGGCGGTGTTCGCGAAGGAGCGCGCGCGGAAGGGTCTCGTCGTCCCCGTGGACGCGTCGGCGGCGTTCGAGGACATGCTCCCAGGCGTTCCCGTGCACCGGACGCGCGTCGGGGACGTGTACGTCGCGCAGGAGCTCAAGCGACGGGGCGCGGACTTTGGCGGCGAACCCTCGGGCACGTTCATCTTCCCCGAGCAGACGATGTGTCCGGACGGACCGTTCGCGGCGGCGTTCCTCGTCACGCTTGTGGCCGCGCGTCCGCTCAAGGAGCTCGTGGCGGCGGCGCCGATGTACCCGGTCGTGCGAGGTTCTTTGCCCTTCGAGGCGTCCCGCAAGGAGTCCCTGGGGAAGGCGGTCGAGGCCGCGATCTCCGCGATGGGGAAGGACGTGATGACCCTCGACGGCTGGCGCGTGCGGTTCGACGACGGCTGGGTCCTCGTGCGGTTTTCGGGGACCGAGCCGAAGATCCGCGTGACCGCGGAGGCGCGCCACGTCGCGCGCGCGAAGGAGATCTACGACAAGGTCCTCGCGGTCCTCCAGGAGGCGGTGGGGTGAAGGCGTGGATTCTGGCGGCGGGCGAGGGCACGCGGATGCGGCCTCTCACCGCGAACATCCCCAAGCCCCTCCTCCCCGTCGCGGGCAAGCCGTTCCTGCGCCACGTCGTCGAGGCCCTCCGGGACGGGGGCATCGCGGACCTGTCGATCCTGATCGGGTGGCAGGCGAAGCGAGTCCGGGAGACGTTCGGCCGCGGCGAGGACCTCGGCGTCCGGATCGACTACGCGGAGCAGCAGGAGCGTCTCGGAACGGCGCACGCGATCGGGCTCGCGCGCGCGCACGTGGACGGCCCGTTCCTCGCGCTGAACGGGGACATCGTCCTCACCGCCAAGACCATCAAGGGGCTTCTCGAGATGCACCGGAAGACCGGCGGCCCGGTCATGGCGGTCGCAGAGGCGTCGAACCCCTCGCAGTTCGGGGTCGTGGAGACGAGGGACGGCAAGGTCGTGGGCATCGAGGAGAAGCCGAAGCAACCGAAGTCGAACCTGATCAACGCGGGCCTGTACGTGTTCGACCCGGACGTGTTCCGGCTCATCGAGAAGACGCCGAAGTCCGCGCGCGGGGAGTACGAGATCACCCACACGCTGGCCCTCCTGTCCCGTGAGCGGGACGTGCACGCGTACACGATGGAGGAGGAGTGGATCGACGTCGGCAGGCCGTGGGACCTCCTGAAGGCGAACGAGATCCTCCTGCGAGGGCTGAAGACGGACGTCCAGGGCGAGGTCCACAAGGGCGCGGTGGTCGACGGACCCATCGTCGTCAGCGAGGGCGCGCGTGTCCATGCAGGCGCGGACATCCGCGGGCCGGTCTTCATCGGGCAGGGGTCCGAGATCGGCCCGAACTGCTTCCTCCGCCCGAGCACGAGCATCGGGAGCAAGTGCAAGGTGGGGAACGCGTGCGAGGTGAAGAACAGCATCGTCATGGACGGCACGCACGTCCCGCACCTGAACTACGTCGGCGACTCGATCCTCGGAGAGCGGTGCAACCTCGGCGCCGGGACCAAGGTCGCGAACCTGCGGCTCGACGAGCGGAACGTCGTCGTGACGATGCTGGGGAAGGAGGTCGACACGGGCATCCGGAAGCTCGGGTGCATCATGGGCGACGACGTGAAGACGGGCATCAACGCGTCCATCGACGTGGGGACGATCATCGGCGAGGGCACGTTCATCGGCGTGGGTGCGGTCGCCCGCGGCACGATCGCGCCGCGAAGCCGGATCCATTGAAGGCGGGACGATGCGAATCGGGCTCGTGGCCCCCTGGTTTCATCCGCACGTCGGCGGCGTGGAGACGCACGTCCGCGGTCTGGCGGCGGAGCTCGCGAGAAGAGGCCACGACGTCACGGTGCTCACGAGCAACTACGCGAAGCTTCCGGGCGAGGAGACGCTCGATGGGTTCCGAGTCCGGCGCGTGCGCTGTCCCGTCGTCATCCTCCGGACGCCCGTGACGCCTGCGCTCCGCCGGGAGTTCCCCCCGGGTCGATTCGACGTCGTGCACGCGCACTCGCCGCCGCCGCTCGCCGCATACTACGCCGGGGCGGGGTGCGAGAGGTCCCACACTCCCTTCGTCGTCACGTACCACTGCGACCTCGAAATCCCCACGGCGTACGGCCGTGCGCTGACCTCGTTCTACTCGCGGACGTGGGGCGCGGGCACGATGGCCCGGGCGGCGAAGGTGATCTCGACGACGGAGACGTATGCCGCCACGTCCCGCACGATCTGGCGGTTCAGCCCCGTCGTGATCCCGAACGCGGTCGACCACATGCGCTTCCGGCCCGACGTGGACGGTGGGCCTGCCCGAGAACGGCTCCACCTGAGGCCGGACGATCCTCTCGTCCTCTTCGTCGGCCGCGCGGTGCCGCACAAGGGCATCGAGCATCTCGTGGAGGCCGCGAAGTACGTGCCCGAAGCGATGTTCGTCGTCGCGGGCGACGGCCCGTTCCTCCCCGCGGCCCGCCGATTGGCGGCGTTGTTCGGCGTGGAGGACCGGATCCTCTTCCCGGGGAAGATCGCGTACCGGGACCTCCCGGAGTTCTACGCCGCGTGCGACGTGTTCGTCCTTCCCTCCGTCTCCCGCTTGGAGGCGTTCGGGATCGTCGCGCTCGAGGCGATGGCCACCGCCAAGCCCGTCGTCGTCACGGACATCCCCGGCGTGCGCGAGGTCGTGACGGACGGGGTCGAGGGCCTCCTCGCGGACCCCGTGCACCCGGAGGATTTGGCGGCGAAGATCCGGACGCTGCTCGCGGATCCGGACCGGCGCGTCGAGATGGGCCGCCGGGGACGGGACAAGGTCGAATCGAGATTCCGGATCGACCAGGTTGCGATTGCCGTCGAACGCCTCTATGAAGAGGTCCTGAGGTCGTCCCCTCAAATTGGTGCTAACGGAGACTATCAATCCTGATTTCAGCGGGCGTCGCACGGGGCGTGCTGAGTTTCTTCGAGCACTCAGCGGACATATATCCCGGAGGCACAATAATTCTTGAACCCGGATGTGACAAGACCCATAATGGCATATAGCCGATTCGGCGTGTGCCCCCCCCGCTCGGGCGTCGACACTGGGAGGATGTGCCTTGAAGACGACGGGGTTCGTGGGGTGCGATCGACCGTGCTGGGTCGGCTCGCTCTCCGACTAGCGCCCTCTCGCCGCCGGACAGGTACGTCCACGAGGATCGCAAGAGCCGGGGCCGGGGGAAGGGGAATGCCACCTGTTACCGGGAGGGGAGGGTCAGCGAGAGTGAGCGCGATTGTTCCGATGGTGATTGCGACGTTCGGCCTGTTCGCCGTCTTCGCATCGATGCTCGCTTCTGTCGCGAGCGCCACTGATCCGCCCAAGGTTTGGACGGACAAGGAGAACTACTATCCCGAAGAGGTCGTGCTGATTAATGGTACGGGATTCCTGACCGATCATGCGGTCAACATGACCGTCACCAGGCCTGATGGCGCGCAAGACAACTGGACGGCGGACTCGAACGGCACAGGCTCCTTCAACACGACCTATGACCTCGACGGGATTTTCGGGCTGTATCTCCTTGAGGCGTTCGACGGTACAAACTACGCGAATACGACCTTCTGGGACGCGGAGATCGACTTCGCGCAATGCCGCAACGATTCGAACAATGACAACATCAAAGATGACTGCGATTGGACCGGGGGAGCGCTCAACGCTGTGAATTCGGTTTATGTGGAGGGAAATGCGGTCCCGCAACGATTGTTCCATGAGATTGACGACCCGGGCACTCACACGATGAGACTTCAATACGACTTCACAAAGGCAGACAAATACGCCTACGACTTCCTGACGACCGTGGATCTGACACAGAGCGGCTCCCTTCTCCAGGAGTGCGCGAATCTCCCGACTTTCGTGACTTCGAGCGAATGTTCTAGCGTGTTCAGCGGGGCGATCAATGCCGCCATCCCATCCGATTCGTTCGACGGGGTTTCTCTCCGAGAGTATCCCGCCAGCCGCTACATCAAGATCGGCGGCGTTACCTCACCGTCGATGACCATCGTCGGCCATGACCCCTCCGGCACATGCTTCCAAAACTGCGGCAACAGCGGCGTCAGCATCGACATCACATTCACGACTTCGGGAGCGAACCAACTCGTGGGCCTGTGGTTTGCCGGCCATCTTGCGATCGGGATCGATCCTCCCGGTTCCGCTATCGGCTGGGGCGATGGCTATGGCGCAAGCAGCATTTCCGGATTAAACTTCCACATCAGCTACCTCAAGCTCGATGGCAAGTCAGTCGGGAACAGGGACAACCAAGTCAACACTGGAACCGTCCTGCCGCCGGGCGAGATCAAGATCGTCAAGAAGAGCCTTGGCGGCAATGATACCTTCCCGTTCACCGCGACGGGAACCGACGTGTCACCATCATTCGACATCGTAACGTCGGGCGGGGGAGTTGGCACCGAGGGAACGGGGAGCAAGAGCTTCACGGCCCTCGACACGGGCACCTACACGTTCACGGAATCCACGCCTCCCACCGGCTGGGACTTCATCATCGTCGAATGCACGAAGGAGAAGACGAGCTCGATCACCTATGATCAGCCGAACAGGAAGGTCACGATTGACTTGGTGGCTGCCGATGTCGTCACCTGCACGTTCAAGAACGAGAAGGACGCCGTCATCATCGTCGAGAAGCAGACGGACCCCGACGGGGACACGACGGAGTTCGAGTTCGACCCCTCCTGGGCGGCGAACTTCTTCCTCTCC
>Ga0209342_10003550_pt1 | contig 16411 bp, 15 predicted proteins | sample RifCSP16_2_FD_184023 | JGI IMG/M metagenome (GOLD analysis project Ga0209342, IMG submission 184023) | Soil microbial communities from Rifle, Colorado - Rifle CSP2_sed 16_2 (SPAdes) (version 2) | ecosystem: Environmental > Terrestrial > Deep subsurface > Rock core/Sediment | place: Rifle... | reverse complement strand
GATCGAGCAGGGCCGGACGTTCACGGCACAGGAGGCGCGTGCCGGGCTGCCGGTGGTGGTCCTTGGACACGACCTGGCGGAGCGGTTGTTCGAGGGGCAGGACCCCGTTGGCCGGGAAGTGAAGATCCAGGCCATTCCCTACCGGGTAATCGGCGTGGTGGAGCCGCAGGGGAATCTCTTCGGCATCTCGCTCGACAAGTTCGCCGTGGCCCCCGCCAACTCGCCGGTCAAGCGGTTCGTCAATCCGCCCGGCATCGTGGACCTGGTGCTGATCAAGGCGCAGACCCTGCCGGACATGCAGCTGGCCATGGAGCAGACCGAGGCGATCATGCGGAGTCGCCGAGGCTTAAGGCCCGCCGAAGACAACGACTTCGCGCTGGAGACGTCGCAGGGCATCCTGGATACCTGGGGCAAGATCAACAAGATCCTGCTGGCGGCGCTGCCGGGCCTGGTCAGCATTTCGCTGGTGGTGGGCGGCATCGTCATCATGAACATCATGCTGATGGCGGTGTCGGAGCGGACCCGAGAGATCGGCATCCGGAAGGCGCTGGGGGCGCGGCGCCGGGACATCATGCGGCAGTTCCTGGTGGAATCCGCCACGCTGGCCGTGGTGGGGGCCATGATCGGGATCGCCACCGGCATCATCCTGGCCGAAGCCATCGCCGCCAGCACGCCCCTGCCGGCCAGCGTGGCGCCCTGGTCCATCGCGGTAGGGGTCATGCTGGGCGCCGGCGTGGGCATCGCGGCCGGGATGTACCCCGCCAGCCGCGCCGCGCGTCTCGATCCGGTTGACGCCATGAGGCACGAGTAAGCCATGCTGGCACTGTTCGAAGGGGTAGGCATTGCGCTGGATTCGCTGCGGAGCAACAAGACCCGCGCGGCGCTCACCATTCTGGGCATCGCGATCGGGGTGATGGTGGTGGTGGCGATCGCCTCCATGGTCACCGGGATCAATCGCGGCGTGACCGACATCTTCGAGCAGGCCGGCCCCCGCACCTTCTACGTATTCCGGTTCTTCCAGGGCGGCGTGCACGTGTCTGACGGGTCGGACGAGATGAGCCCGTGGCGGAGAAACCCGCCGCTCACCGTGGAGGAGGCGGAGCGGATCGAATCGCTGGAATCCATCGGGTTTGTGGTGCTGGATGAGGGCACCGGCGCGCCCATGGACTTCGGCAGCCGGAAGCTCTCCTCGGTGGGCATCCGGGGCCTGGGTCACAACTGGCTGCGGGTTTCCGGCGGGGACGTGTACCCCGGCCGCTCCTTCACGGTCCTGGAGGAACAGGCCCGGGCGCGGGTCATCGTTCCCAACCAGAAACTGGCCAGCGAGTTGTTCGGTTTGCGCGACCCCGTTGGCCAGACGGTGAAGGTGGCGGGCGTGCCGTACGAGGTGATCGGCGTCTATACGCCCCCGCCCGATCTGTTCGGCGACGGTAACCAGCCGCGCGCCGTGGTACCGCACCCGACATTCGACAAGTACGTCCCGCATTGGCGCGGTTGGATGAACTACCTGGTGTCGCCCGCTCCGGAAGCCACAGTGGCCGAGGCGATCGAGGACGTCACCGTCGCGCTGCGCACGGTGCGGGGCCTCCGCCCGGGAGCCGACGACAACTTTTCCGTGGTGACCCAGGACAAGCTGCTCGAGACCTGGAACAGCGTGACCGGCGTCTTCTTCATGGTGATGATCGCGCTCTCCAGCGTGGGGCTCATGGTGGGCGGCGTGGGCGTGGTGGCGATCATGATGATCTCGGTCACCGAGCGCACCCGGGAGATCGGCGTGCGGAAGGCCCTGGGGGCCAAGCGGCGCGAGATCCTGTGGCAGTTCCTGGTCGAGGCCGCCACCCTCACCGCCGTGGGCGGGGCCGTGGGGATGGTCCTGGGCGGCATCATCGCGTTCGTAGTCAACAACGTGACACCCATCCCGGCGGCAGTGCCGCTCTGGTCGGTCATCGTCGCCCTGCTCGCCTCGATTCTCACGGGCGTGGGGTTCGGCCTGTACCCGGCGGCGCGGGCGGCGAGGCTGGACCCCGTGGAAGCGCTGCGGTACGAATAACGGGCGATCGAAGGCGAACACGGCGAGTGGCGGCGATCGATTACCCCTGCTCGCCCATGATCGTTTCTGCTCGCCCTTGATCGCCCATTAGCTTGTAGCCATGCAGTTCTTCGAGGGCCTCCGCCTCGCCATCGACTCCATCCTGAGCCACAAGCTTCGCTCCTTCTTTACGCTGCTGGGCATCATCGTGTCGGTCGCGTTCCTGGTGGCGGTGGTGGCCATCATCCAGGGCATGAATGCTTACGTCCGGGAGAACCTCGCCGGGGCCATCGTGGGGCGGAACGCGTTCCAGGTGCGGCGCAATCCCATTCAGGTGGGCCTGATTGACGACGAGCAGCTGAAAGAATTCCAGCGCCGGCCCATCATCGCGCCCGAGGACCTGCCGTTCGTGCGGCGCGCCGTGCCGGATGCCGACGCCATCGCCATCCAGTCCGGCTGGCCTCCCCCCCAGGCGGACATCATCTGGCGAAACCGGACCGTGGGGGACGCCGCGGTCTTCGGGGTCACGTCCCAGTACACCGTGGTGCAGGACTACACCATCGCCGGGGGCGAGCCGATCACGGACGTGGACGTCCGGGAGCGCCGTCCGGTGGCCGTGCTGGGTCACGACGTGGCAACCAAGCTGTTCGGCGAACCGGCGGCCGGCATCGGGCGCAAGGTCCGCATCCGCGGCGCCGAGTTCACGGTCAAGGGTGTGGTGGCTCCCAAAGGCACGGTCCTGGGCCAATCCTGGGACGGCTTCGCGATGCTGCCGTTCACGTCGTTCGAGTCGCTCTACGGGCGGCGGCGTACCACCGTGATCGCGGTGAAGATGCCCGAGGCCGCCCAGGTGGCGGGCGCCATGAGCCGCGCCCAGGAGGCCATGCGGATCGCCCACCGCCTGCGCCCGGGTGAGCCGGACGATTTCACCATCGACACGGCCGAAGGGCTGATCACCTTCTGGGAGAACCTCACGCGGGTGCTATTCACGGTGGTCCCGGCGGTGGTGGTGATCGGCGTCGTCGTGGGCGGCATCGTGATCATGAACATCATGCTGATGAGCGTGCATGAGCGGACCCGGGAGATCGGCGTGCGGAAGTCGCTGGGCGCGCGCAAGCGCGATATTCGAAGCCAGTTCCTGGCCGAATCGGTGACCCTGGCGCTGGTGGGAGGCGCCGTCGGTCTGGCGGCGGGCTGGTTGGTAGCGACCCTGGTTGACGTGGTCTCGCCGCTGCCGGCGAGGGTCACCTGGTGGTCGGCCGTGCTGGCGCTGGGCCTGGGCGCCAGCGTCGGCGTGCTGTTCGGCGTCTACCCCGCCTCGCGAGCGGCGCGGCTCGATCCGGTCGTGGCGCTGCGCTACGAGCAGTAGATGCGTCTTGAGAGCCTGAGTGAAGGGGTAGCCATCGCCCTCGGTGCCGTCCGGGACAACAAACTCCGTTCCGCGCTCACCATCCTCGGCGTCGTGATCGGGGTCGCGACCGTGATGGCCATGGCCTCCATCGTCCAGGGCCTCCGCCAGCAGATCGTGAGCACTCTGGAGGTGACCGGCCCGACCACACTCCGGATCATCCGGTTCTTCTCGCAGACGCCGCTCAACCCCGACGCGTTGCCCCGCGAGGTGCGGATCCGACCGGTGCTCCAGCCGGAAGAAGCGCGGGCGCTCGATGCGCTCCCACAGATTCGCTACGCCGCGATGTGGACCCAGGTCTTCGCGCGGCTCGAGTACCAGGGCGTCCGGACCCAGCTGGCCAGTGTGTTTGGAACCGATCATCGCTTCATGGAAATCGCCGGCGGCGCCCTACGGACCGGCCGGTTGTTTACGGAAGCCGAGGAGAATGCCGGCGCGCCGGTGGCCATTCTCGAGCAGGAGGCCGTGGATCGGCTGTTCGGGACGCTGAACCCGCTGGGCCGCGTCGTCCGGATCGGAGGCAAGCCGCTGCGGGTCGTCGGCATCTGGGAGCGGCCGCTCAACTTCTTCGAGCCGCCGGGGGCACCCAAGATCCAGGCCATTCTTCCCTTCGAGACCGCGCGCCGCTCGTTTTGGTACGACGAGACCAACGCCCTCGTCATCGGGGTCAAGCCCCGGCCCGACGTCTCGGTCGCCCAGGCCATTGATGCCGTCACGGCGCAGCTGCGGCGCATGCGCGGGATCCGAACCGGTGACCCGAGCACCTTCGACATCATCACGGCCGATCAAATCCTGGACATCTTCGACCGGTTGACCGGCGCGTTCTTCCTGGTGATGATCGTGCTTTCGAGTGTGGCGCTGATGGTCGGCGGCATCGGGGTGATGGCGATCATGATGGTATCGGTGACCAGCCGGACGCGGGAGATCGGCGTGCGGAAGGCGATGGGGGCCACGCGGCGGGACGTGTTGTGGCAGTTCCTCGTGGAGGCCGCGACGCTCACCGGCGTGGGTGGCGCCCTCGGCATCGCCGTGGGCCTGGTGCTGGGTGAGGGGCTCAAGCGCCTGCTCGGGTTCCACGCCGGCGTGCCGGTCTGGAGCGCCGTGGTGGCGACCGGCGTGTCGGTGGGGATCGGGTTGTTCTTCGGACTGTTTCCGGCCAACCGGGCAGCGAGACTGGATCCCGTGGAAGCGCTGAGATATGAATAACCCTACCACCTCCCACCCGCCCCGGGGGATGGTAAGGCGATGGAGGACGATGGAGGGGGATGTGTACGCATCCTCTTCCATCGTCTGGGGTGGTGCGGTGTGGAAGGGCATCCCCCTCCATCCCCCAATCTGAGGAACGAGAATGACCACGGTCGATCTTCTGGCCATCGCCGCCCACCGCGACGACGTCGAGCTCACCTGTGCCGGCACGCTGATCAAGATGGCGCGCGCCGGGTATCGCACCGGCATCGTGGACCTGACGGGCGGTGAGACCGGGACGCGCGGAGACGCCGCAACTCGTGGCAAGGAAGCCGAGGCCGCGGCCAGGGTCATGGGCGTGGCCGAGCGAGTGAACGCCGGGTTGCCGGACGCGCACCTGCACAACACGGACGAGACCCGCCGGATGGTCGTCGAGCTGATCCGGCGGTTCGCACCGCGCGTCGTGATCCTGCCCTTCCCCGTCGGGCGGCACCCGGATCACCGCCTTGCGTCCGAGCTTGGGCGCGACGCCTGCTATCTGGCCGGCCTCGCCAAGTACGATGCGCCGGGAAAGGCGCATCGCCCTGAGAAGATCCTCTACCCCCTGGCCTATCGCGAAGACCCGGTCAAGCCAACGTTCGTGGTGGACATCAGCGCCGAGTTCGAGACCAAACTCCTGGCCATCAAGTGTTACGCCTCACAGTTCGACGGCGCGGAGGCCGCGGGCGAGATCCACCCCACGGGCCTCGCGCTATACGACCTGATCCGGGTCCAGAACGCCCACTACGGGAGTCTAATCAGGGCGGCGTATGGGGAGCCGTTCATGACGCAGGAGACGGTGCGGGTGGACGACGTGGTAACCATGGGGGTGCGGTCTATTTGACGAAGGGTCACGCGGCGCCTATTGCGGCAAGCGCTTGAAGAGCTCTCCCAAGTCAACCACCAACTCCTCCGCCTCCGGCAACCCGCGGAGCCTCTCGCCGACGAGATCGGCAAGGAGGCCGCTCGCCGCGCGAAAAGCTGGTCCGCCACCGCGGCGGAGCTGCTCGAGGAGGCGGTCCGCATGCGCCGCGCTCCCGGGATCGGGTTCGCCGACGGCCCAACCGGTCGCCGCGCCATCGTGGCGGGCACCGGGACCGACGTGTGGGAGGTCATCGCCGCCTGGCGCGGCTGCAACGAGGACTTCGACCAGTTGCGGGCCAACTATCCCTGGCTCGGGCCCGCTCCCCTTCGAGCGGCGCTCGGCTACTACCAGCTCTATCCCGAGGAGATCAACGCTCGGCTGACGCACGAGGCGGAATGGACCCCCGACCGCGTGCGCCGGCAACTTCCCTTCGCGACCAGGCCTTCCGGGCCGCGCTAGCTCGTGGCTCCCGGGGCCGAGCCGCTCCGCTACCTGTGGGACGAAGACGTAAACCCCGAGGTCGCCACGGTGGCGCGCACCCTGGGGCTCGACGTGATCAGCGTCCACGAGATCGGCCGACGCGGCCTGTCCGACTTCGACCAGTTGCGCCTTGCCGCCGGTGACGTCCGAATCTTCGTGACGCGGAACCGAGACGATTCTATCGCGCTGACCGTCGAGGCATTCCGGACCGGCGATGCCCACCACGGCGTGCTAATCCTTCCGTACACACTTCCCAACCAGCACCCCACGCCCATCGCGCGGGCGCTCGCGTCGTGGCACACCCGCATGGAGGCCGCCGGACATCCGGGCGCGTATTTCATCGACTTCGTCGGCTGACGCGCCGGGACGCTCTTGTCCCCCCAGAGAGACCGCCGCCTTCGGCACCTTCCTCGCTACCTAGAGCACCACTTCGAGCGGGGTCCCGCGTAGAGTGGAGACTTTGAGAACCGAGAAGCCCAGTAGATTCCCCTGCTGATCCACCCTCTCCATGACCTGGTCCGACGCGGTCTCCCGGAAGAAGCCCGGCCTCTCTGGAACGGCGTTGACGCAGTGTTTGAAAACGGGAGCGAAACAGTTTGGCCCGGCCCGCATCAATCCGATGACGGTCGGCCCGGCGAGGTCGGGTATCGTGCCGGCGCATCGGACTATCCCGTTGCCCGGTCCGCCGAGCCGAGCGTATGTTGCGATCAGGGAACACGACAGAGGAGTACGTACGATGGCCGTGCGGCATTTGGTCACCGCGCGCGAGCTCGAGCGGATGGGCAGAGCGGATTTGGAGCTGGTACGCGGAGAGCTGGTCCCCGTGATGACCCCGGCGGGCGAGCAACGCGGAACACTGGCCGCGTTCTTGACGGCCGAGCTCTGGGCATTTGTGCGGGCGCACGACCTGGGTCGCGTGTACGTCGAAGTCGGATACAAGCTGTTCAGCGACCCGGACACCGTTCGCGGGCCGGACGTGAGCTTCGTGTCCCGCAAGCGGCAGACGACGGCCAAACGCCGCCGCGGGTTCATCCACGGCGTCCCCGACCTGGCCATCGAGATCGCCTCGGCCGACAAGCCCATGACGCAGCTCACCGCCAAGGCTGTCGAGTACCTCGAGGCGGGTACCCTGCTCGTCTGGGTGGTGGACCCCAAGCGACGCAAGGTGCGGTTGCATCGCCCCCGTCAACCCGTCCGCACATTGTCGCAGACGGACACGCTGGACGGCGCGGACGTCCTGCCCGGATTCACGTTGCCCCTGTCGCGTCTGTTCGCGGAGCTCGAGGATCAGTCTGGGTAGGTCGCCGCCGCCGTTTCCCTTTCTAAGCCATTCTCATCCCGATAGCTTTCGCCCATGTCCCGGCCCTCCATCTACCTGGACAACGCCGCCACTACACCCGTGCGGCCCGAAGTGCTGGCGGCCATGGAGCCTTTCCTGGGCGGCGGCGTGTTCGGCAACCCCAGCTCGGCCCACCGGTTCGGCCGCGAGGCGCGGGCCGGCGTGCACGAGGCGCGGCGCAAGATCGCGGCCGCGGTGGGCGCCGAGCCCAACCAGATCGTCTTTACCTCGGGAGGGACCGAGGCGGACAACCTGGCGGTGGTGGGCGCGGCGTTGGCCGCGCGCGCTGCGGGCCGGCCGTTCCGGGTGGCGGTGAGCGCCATCGAGCACAAGGCGGTGCTGGCGGCGGCGCACTGGGTGGAGGCGCTGGGCGGCGAAACGATCGTCCTGCCGGTGGACGGCCGTGGCGGGTTGGACCTGAGCGCGCTGGACGCGGCACTGGCCCGCGGGGTGGCGGTCGTCAGCGTCATGTGGGTCAACAACGAGGTGGGGCTGGTGCAGGACGTGGCGGCCATCGCCGAGCGCTGCCACGCGGCGGGCACGACGTTCCACACCGATGCCGTCCAGGCCCTCGGGAAAGTGGCGTGTACGGTCCCGGCGGTGTGTACCCTGCTCACGCTGTCGGGTCACAAGATCGGGGCGCCCAAGGGAATCGGCGCCCTTGTCGTTCGGGACAAGAAGTGCCTGCACCCGCTGATCCACGGCGGCGGCCAGCAGTCCGGGATCCGGCCAGGCACGGAGAACGTGGCGGGGGCCGTCGCCCTGGGGCGGGCCGCCGAGCTGGCCGCCAAGGAAGTCGGGGCGTTCGGGCCCACCGTCGGCGCGCTGCGGGACGAGTTCGAGCGGCGGGTGTTGGCCGCCCTTCCGGACGCTCAAGTGAACGGCGCCGGCGCGCCGCGCGCGCCGCACGTGGCCAATGTCTCGATCCCGGGCACCGACAGCGAGGCGATGCTGATGCACCTCGATCTGGCCGGCATCGCCTGCTCTTCGGGATCGGCCTGCTCCACCGGCTCGGTGGAGCCGTCGCACGTCCTGACGGCGTTGGGGGTGCCCTGGGATCGCGCGATTGCCGCCCTCAGGTTTTCATTCGGGAAGACGAATACGATGGCGGACGTGGACTACGTGGCGGAGCAGCTGCCGGGGATCGTCGCGAAGGTGAGACAGCTGGCGGGAGTGCTGGGCAGATGAACGGCCACGCGCGCATTCGCCGTCCCGCCCTTTCCTGCCCTGGGATGGGAGGCGGGGCGGAGGCGCTGCCCAGGAGAGGGGTCAGGAGAGGGGTCAGTTGAGGAGTCGGGTTTTAGTCGCCATGTCCGGAGGCGTGGACTCTTCCGTCGCCGCCGCACTGCTGGTCGAGCAGGGCTACGAGGTCATCGGCGCCACGATGAAGCTGTTCTGTTACGGCGACTCGGTGCCGGACCGCCCCTGCTGCTCGCTGGACTCGATCCAGGACGCCGCCCAGGTCGCGGCGCGCCTCGGGATTCCCCATTACGTCTTGAATCTCGAGAGCCGGTTCCGGCGCGATGTGATTGACAACTTCGTGGCCGAGTATGCCCGTGGCCGGACACCGATCCCCTGCGTGCGCTGCAACTCGTTCACCAAGTTCCACGACCTGCTGGTGCACGCCGACGCGCTCGGCTGCGGTTACCTCGCGACCGGCCATTACGCGGTCGCCCGGGACGGCGCGCTGTTCCGGGGCCGGGACCGTGCGAAGGACCAGACGTACTTCCTCTGGGGCATCGCCCGCTCGGTGGGGTCCCGGATGCTGACGCCCGTGGGAGACCTGGCCAAGACCGAGACCCGCGCCGCGGCGCGCCGCCTGGGGCTGGTCACGGCGGAGAAGCCGGAGTCCGTGGAGATCTGCTTCGTGCCAGACGACAACTACGTGGGCGTGTTGGAGCGCCACCTGCCGGCGGACGCCGCGGCGCTCGCGCCGGGCCCGCTGGTCACCACCGGCGGCGAGGTGATCGGGGAGCACCGGGGCTTCGCACGCTACACCATTGGGCAGCGGCGTGGTCTTCCCGGCGGCTCGCGGCGGCCGCTCTACGTGGTGGATATCTCGCCGGAAGATCGGCGCGTCGTGGTGGGCACCGAGGACGAACTGCTCTCGCGGCACGTCGAGCTGGAGGAGGTCAACTGGCTGGTGGAGCCCCTCTCACCCGGCGACGCCTGCGAGGTGCAGGTGCGCTACCGGGCCCGCGCCGTGCCGGCCACGGTGTCGGCCGCAACGGCCGACAAGCTCACCCTCGAGCTGCTGACGCCGGCGCGCGCCGTGACGCCGGGGCAGTCCGGAGTCCTGTACCGGGACAACCAGCTGCTGGGCGGGGGCATTATCTGTTAGGGCGGCTCGGCACAAGTCGGGCGGTGCCGCCGTCGAGAGACGCCCTATCGCTTCAGCCGGTTGAAGTACTGCTTCCGCACCTTCGCCACCTTGGGCGCGATCACGACCTGACAGTACCCCTGGTCCGGGTTCCGCCGGTAATAGTCACGGTGGTATTCCTCGGCAGGATAGAACCGGTCCAGCGGGACCACCCCCGTGACGATCGGGTCGTCCCACACCTTCGCCCCGCTCAGCTCGGCGATCACGCGCTGCGCTTCGGCCTTCTGCTCGGGCGTGTGGTAGAAGACGGCGGAGCGGTATTGCGTGCCCACGTCTCCGCCCTGCCGGTTGAGCGTGGTAGGATCGTGGACCACGAAGAACACCTTGAGCAGGTCGCGATAGGAAATCACGCCTGCGTCGAACGTGACCTGCACCACTTCGGCGTGACCGGTCCGGCCGGTGCACACCTGCTCGTAAGTGGGGTTCGGCACGGTACCGCCGGCGTAGCCCGACTGCACCCGTTCTACCCCGTCGAGCTGGTCAAACGCCGCCTCCAGGCACCAGAAGCAACCGCCCGCGAGGGTGGCGACCACCCTGCCGTCAACAGTCATGCCGTTATGCCGCTATGCCGCCATGCCGTTATGCCGTTATGCCGTTATGCCGTTATGCCGCTATGCCGCTATGCCCTTATGCCGTGTGCGTGTCACGAACGCCGCGCCTGCACTCGCACCGTATGCGTCGCCCGGATGGTGGTGCCCCGCACCGTGGCGGTCAGCAGCCGCCCGCCCACTGCGGCTGCGGGCGTCCAGCGCGTGGTGGCCCGGCCCTGATCGTCGGTCATCACCCGGGACCTTGAGAGCGTCCCCGCGGCCGCGCTGAAGGTCACGGGAGCATCCGCGACGGCGTTCCCATAGGAATCCGTGACGAGAACCGTGACCGGCGTCGCGCGGCCGGGCGTGGCGCTCGCGGGAGGGTTCTGGAACTCCAGGTTGGCGGCGGCAAGCGGTGTGGCTCGGGCCGACACCACCAGGACGGAATCCACGCCCGTTGCCCGGAGCTCCAGCCGCTGAGGTCCGGCGCGGCGTCCTAGGGTCCAGCGGAATTGGGCGCGGCCTGCCGAGTCCGTGGGCACTACACTGTCCGCCACCCGGCCATCCACCGGCCGAGCACGCACCAGGACAGCCCGGACGACGTTCCCCAAACTGTCCTCGGCCACCACCACGATCGCTTTCGCCAACGTCATTGCCGCCGGCCCACGCTGGCCGTCACCCGCGGCGACGCGGGCCTTCGTGGGCTCGCCCGCGGCGGCGCTCGCGGTAACGACGAACGGCGGCATCGTGCGCGGGTTGCCGATTTGCACCCGCACCCGCTGCGTGCCGGCCTGCGGCCCCAGGGTCCAGGCGGCGCGCCCTTCGCCGAGGGAATCCGTGCGGTCGCCTTCGGGAACCAGGGCTCCGCCGTCCAGCGCCTGCCAGCTCACGGGCAGGTTGCCCAGCCTTACGCCCAGGGAGTCCGTGACGCGGATCGTGACGGGAGCCCGAAGCAGTGATCCCACCCGGCCCGCGGGCGATTCGTCGCTCACCTCGATCTTCGTGTTGCGGGGAACCGGGTCGGCTTCCGCGACCACGGTCAGCACCGAGTCCAGTCCTTCAACCCCGATCACGAGTCGTTGCCGCCCCGGGCGTGGGCTCAGCGTCCAGGACGCCCGGACCCGGCCCGCACCGTCCGTCGCGCGCTCGGTGGGCTCAACCACGGCGTCGGCGTCCTCCGGTCGCACGGTGACCAGGGCATTGGGGACGGGGCGACCGCCGCGGGAGAGCACCCGCACCACCACCGGCCGGGGTAGCCTTCGACCGGCCGGCAGCCGCTGCGCACCGCCGGATTCGAGGGTGAGGCTCGCCGGCGCCAGGATCACGTCCACGACGGCCCGTGCCTCGTGGCCTTGCAGGCCTGCCGTGATCACGGCCTGCCCCGGCGCGCGGGCCACCAACCGGCCCGCCGAATCCACCGCGGCGATGCTCGAGTCGGACGACGACCAGGCAGGTGCGAGGCCACGCACCCGGAAGCCGCGGGCGTCGAGCGCACCCGCGTCGAGCTGGACCCGGTCCCCCTCCGGCAGCCGGACCAGCGTGTCGCCCGTGATCATGAGACTGCGCACTCGCTGACGTACCGTGATCGTGGACGCGGCCACCAGATCTCGCACGCTGGCCGTCACCCTGGTGGTCCCGGGGCCGCGCGCCACCACGATGCCGGATGAATCCACCGTCACGATGCGCGAATCCTCACTCTGCCACACGAGCGAGGCGCCCACCAGCGTAGCCCCGCGACGGTCGGTCACGGTCGCCGCGAGGAGGACGGTATCCCCCACCGCGAACACCGAGTCGGCCCGTGGCGTCACGACCACGCGGCTGGCGGCATAGCTGGCGAACCCCAGGCCGCGTGAACCCAGCCAGGCCCCTATCCCTAAGTTCTGGGCGTTGGCCATGAGCACGGCCAGGGCCGCGCCGGTGGTGATGATGGCGGAAAGCCGCTTCGCGGCACCGCTCACGTGGGGCAACAGCGGTTTCACAGCGTCAGGTCCTCACGGCGGGAACTTATCATCGTGCGCCAGGATCCACTAACGAATGGCGGCGGTCACCGCCACGCGTCAAGGGCGATCCCCGCGACAGGCGGTTGACACAGACAGGCGGGGGCCGCTTGACGGCCGGCCGGGCCTCCGCTACGATTGGCCGTACGTATGGTCTCGCGCGTAACGCTGGCTTGCCGCTGTTGTCGCCCCATGCCCATGTGCTGTACCGGCACACGGGAGCGGGCGGCGTCGTGGCGCGCAGGGAGATCATCGTAAGCACGTAGAGCTTCTTAGACCACATCGCACACACAGCCGGCCGCGACCCGTTTCACCTTGGGCGCGGCCGGCTTTTTCGTGTGCGCTGTACCGGACCCTCTACCGGGAAACGACATGGCGATCACGAAGGACCGTCCGCTGGCGATCTATTACGAGCACCCGGACTGGTTCCGCCCCCTGTTCGCGGAGCTGGACCGGCGGGGAACGCCGTATGACCGCTTGCACATCGAAGACCACAGGTACGATCCGGGAGACTGGCGACTGCGCTACGGGCTGGTGTTCAATCGCATGAGCCCGTCGGCGTACACCCGAGGCCGAGGCGACGCTGTCTTCTACACCCTCCAGTTCCTCTCGCACCTGGAGCAGGCCGGCGTGCGGGTCATCAACGGGGCCCAGGCGTATCAGATGGAGATCTCCAAGGCGCTCCAGCTCACCCTGCTCCGCGCGTTGGGCCTCCCCTGCCCGAACGCGCGCGTCATCCATGATCCCTGCCTGGCCGCCGCGGCCGCCAACGAACTTCGATTCCCGGTCGTGGTGAAGCCCAACGTGGGGGGCAGCGGGGTCGGGATCCGGCGGTTCGACTCCGCGGCCGAGCTGGCCGACGCGGCCGGGGCTGGCTGGCTGGACCTTGGGCCGGATCACACGGCGCTGGTGCAGGAGTACATCCCGCCGGAAGAAGGCCGCATCGCCCGCGTGGAGGTCCTCGGGGGCCGGTACTTGTACGCCATCCGGGTGTACTCGCCGGGGGACGTGTTCAACCTGTGCCCGGCGGACGCGTGTCAAACCACCGGCGGGGCCACGCTGGCGCGCACCGCGTGCCCGGTGGACGCGCCGGACCAGGGCCTCAAGGTCGAAGGCTACACCCCGCCCGACGACGTGATCGGCGAGACCGAGCGCATCATGGCAGCCGCAGGAGTGGACGTGGGCGGCATCGAGTACGTGACCGACGCCCGTGACGGCCAGCGCTACTACTACGACATCAATGCGCTGTCGAACTTCGTGGCCGACGCGCCGCGCGTAGTGGGCTTCGACCCGTTCGTCCGGTTGGTGGACTACCTCGAGCGGGAGGCGGCGTAACCATGCGCTTCGGCTACTGGCTTCCCGTCTTCGGCGGCTGGCTGCGCAACGTGGACGACGAGGGCATGGAGGCCTCGTGGCGCTACGTGAGCCGCCTGGCGCGGCGCAGCGAGGAGATCGGATTCGATCTCACGCTCATCGCCGAGCTGATGCTCAACGACATCAAGGGACCGGAAGCACCGTCCCTGGACGCGTGGACCACCGCGGCCGCGCTGGCCGCGGTCACCTGCCGGCTGGAGTTGATGGTTGCCGTCCGTCCAACGTTCCACCCACCGGCCCTGCTCGCCAAGCAGGCCGCCAACCTGGACCACATCAGCAACGGCCGGGTGAGCCTCAACGTGGTCTCCGCCTGGTGGGCCACCGAAGCGCGGCAGTACGGCATGCCGTTCGACGAGCACGACCGCCGCTACGCCCGCACGGCCGAGTGGCTCACCGTGGTAGATCGGATGTGGCGTGAGCCGCAATCGTCGTTCGAGGGAGAGCTGTACCACGTGCGGGACGCCCAGCTGTCGCCCAAGCCCGTCCGGCGGCCGCGTCCCGTGATTTACGCCGGCGGGGAGTCCGAGGCGGCCAAGGAGCTGATCAGCCGCCTGTGCGATGCCTACGTGATGCACGGCGATCCCCCGGACCGGATCGCGGCCAAGGTGGAGGATATGCGGTCCCGCCGGGCGCAGCGCGGTCTCACTCCCATGCGGTTCGGCGCGTCGGCGTTCGTGGTGTGCCGGGGCACGGAGGAGGAGGCTCGGCGGGAGCTGGCGCGGATCACGGACGTGCGCCAGAGCGCCCGCGGCTACGCCAACTACCAGGATTGGATCGCCAACACCAAGCTGGAGCAGCGGGTGAGTCTCGAGGACTACTCGGTGTCGAACCGGGGTCTCAAGTCCGGACTGGTGGGGACGCCCGAGGAAATCGCCGAGCGCATCTTCGCCTTCGAGCGCGCGGGTGTGGAGCTGCTGTTGCTCCAGTTCAGCCCGCAGGCCGAGGAGATGGAGCGCTTCGCTGAGGAGGTGATGCCACTGGTAGCAGCGTCACCGCCCCGTTCCACCGTGGCCTCCGACGATGCCCAGGACCAGGATGAACGCGATCAGCAGGACCGCGATAAGCAACCACACGCTCTCCTCGAGAGTCACACGGCGGTGCAGCGTCGCTGAGATGCGCCTGAGGGGTGCCAGAGCACCCTGCAAGATGGCAGCCAACGCTCTGCGGAGGCGCGGGTGGATCCCGAAGTGATCCCGGGGCTCCGCCGCGAAGAGTTTCCACGCCATGGCGTTCATAGGCGCTCCTCGCGATCAGGCGACAGGCGCGGCCGCCAGCGACGGACCCGGCGGCAGTACCCGTCGTAGGCTTCCCCAAAGGTACGCCGCAGGGCCGGCTCTTCATACCACCGCACGAACAGGTGGGTGATCAGGAAGAACAATCCGGTGAACCCGGCCAGCGCCGCCGACTCGAAGAAGAGTGCCGCGCCGGCTAGGCCCACGCCGGCGCCCACATACATGGGATTCCGCACGAACCGATAGGGCCCTTTCACCACCAACCGGCGCGGCGGGTCGAACGGCGCCGGGGTCCCCCGCCCTACCAGCGCGAACGCCAGCACGCACCACAGGGCGAGCGCCCCACCGGCCACTACGGCCAGCCCGCCGACGATCTGTAGTGCCCCGATTCCCGAAGGGCGGCTTATCCCGGACCAGGACAACACTTGGGCCGGTAGAAATACCAGCACGAAAGCCACGAACAACGTGGCGTAGGTCAACGCCCGGATCAGCACGAACACGTGGCTTAGGGCACCGCCATCATGCGGATCCCGTCGCGCTGTCCGGTCAACTCCCAGCGGATGAGCGACATGGGAATCATGCCGACGGCGTTCAGCTCGTCCATGAACCCCTTCAGGGTGAAGCCATCCCCAACCTGACGCGCACGCTCCGCCAGCAATTGCTCAATCTGGATCTTCCCGATCACGTAGCTGGTGCCGTACGCCGGCTGCTGCAGGTACAGGTGCTGCTCGCCCCAGACCGTGTTCCCATCCTCCCGCAGCCAACCGCGCGGCGTCTGCGAGACGGCGAACGTCACGGCCTCCTCCAGGGTCCATTGGTTGGCATGCATCATCAGGTCGCCCAGGGCACGCGCGGCGCGCTGGGCCAGCAACACCCAGATCAGCTCGCGGGACCGCGGGCGTGCCTCCAACAGCCCGGCGTGCATCATCATCTCTTCCCAGCCGGTGGCGAGGCCTTCGGTGCGGCTGTCGAAGATATTGTAGAGCAGCGTCGCCCGCCGGATGGGGCTGGGATGCGGCTCGTTCGCGGCGCGGGCCAGGTCGAACCAGTGGTATCCGTGGGTCCGCATCACGACCGGATCCCGGTAGTCCACCTCGGTGAAGAACTCGCGCGGCTGCCGATCGCTGAACGTGCCGATTCTCGCCCTGAGGGCGGGATCCATGTAGTCGCGCACCGTGAGCATCTCGCGATCGCGCAGAAACGCCATGTACTCCGTGACCGCGGCGTTGAACCGGCGGGTGTGCTCCGCGGCGCTGGCGACCGGTACCGGCTGGGGGAGCCGCCGGTTCCGGTGCTCCTCCAGCACGAGTGCCGAGCGGGCGCGCGCCAGCTCGCGTCGCATGATGGTGACTTGCTCTTCCCAGGTGATGGGAACCAGCTGAACGTTGCTCAGATGCCAGTTGTAGTTCTCGATGCCCACGCCGGAGGGCCCGGTCTTCGACTCGGCCTGGGCCTCCAGCCAGACGCGGAACCCGTCGGTCGCCTCGCGGGCGCGCCGGGCCTCCGCCGCGACTTCGGGGCTCGAATCCTCGACCCGTGCCGCCAGGGCCGCC
>Ga0209342_10003549_pt1 | contig 16412 bp, 13 predicted proteins | sample RifCSP16_2_FD_184023 | JGI IMG/M metagenome (GOLD analysis project Ga0209342, IMG submission 184023) | Soil microbial communities from Rifle, Colorado - Rifle CSP2_sed 16_2 (SPAdes) (version 2) | ecosystem: Environmental > Terrestrial > Deep subsurface > Rock core/Sediment | place: Rifle... | reverse complement strand
GACGGAGTTGTGGTTGTCAAACGTGAGCAGATAATGTCCGCCCGGCCCGAAGGGGTACGACTCGCCGACCAGTTTGAGCGCACCGCTCGCGTTCTGCGTGAAGATCGCCACGTATTCGGCCGGCGAGGCGTTGAAGAACTTCAAAATGTAAGCGCGGGCGCTCTCGACCAAATGCGTCATCGCCAGCGAGGTGGGGTTGGTCGAGTGCGGGTTGCCGAACACGTTATCGCGCAGCAAATCCAGGTGGGCGCGAACCTGCGAGTCCGCGTACAGCCCCCCGCCCGTGTAGTCCAGGTAGACGTGGCCCGCGCGGTCGAGGCGGGCGTACTCGGTCGCTCTTAATTCGTCGAGCCGCCTGGTCGTCAGATAGTCCGGATAGTCGCGGTGGAATTGATACTTGGCGTCGGCGAAGGAAGCGAGAGACAAGACGGTGGATAAGGACATCAGGCTTCTCCTGGCGGTTGCAGCTGGCCGTAATAGACTCGACAGTCGTACACGATAGCGACCTGACCATCACGTTGATGCGCCTGAAAGATGGCCGCGAGTTCGTTCAGCAGGGCGACGCGCTCCGGGGTTCCGGCTTGAGGCGCGACAGAGGCGGATAAGACGCGGCCTTGCAGGCCATCGTAGTCAACGGTCTGGAGGTTGTCGAAGATTCTGGCCTGGAAAGCGCCCGGCGCATAAAAGGCCCGAAAATCTTCTTTGGCTTGCTCGGTCCCGGAGCAGCCCTGTCTCGGCGAGACATACTTCTGCCACACCCGATCATAGGCGGCGAGGAACGGCGTGTCGGTGCGCGGGATATTCCAGCACAACACAACCCATCCCCCAGGCTTGAGGATACGCTCAAATTCCAGTCGGGTCTTGGCGCGGTCAAACCAGTCAAACGCCTGTCCGGCGGTGATCAGGTCTATGCTGCGGTCGGCGAGCGTCGTCGCCTCCGCCGTTCCGGCGACGCTCGTGAAGCCCTGATACTGTTGGAGCAACTGCTGGCCGGCCGCGCGCATCTCGTCATTCGGCTCGACGCCGAAAACACGATAGCCGTTCTTGAGAAACAATTCCGTCAGCAGCCCGGTGCCCGCGCCAACGTCGGCCACGACTGCGCCGTTGGCGAGATGACATTCCGCCCGGAGCAAATCCACGATGGCCTGCGGATAGCCGGGGCGATACTTGATATAGTACTCGACTGTGCGCGAAAAACGGCTGACCGAGTCTTCCATTTCTCAATTGCTCCCTCAATCCACAATCAATCATGCCCTCCAACATATAGCTGTATCATCTGCTGCCACCACGGCCAGTCGTGCGCCCAGCCATCCCACTCGCGCAGCGCGTTGCCGATGCCCTTGCCCCACAACGCGCCGGAGAACCAGCGGTTGTTGCCGATGTTCGGGTCCTCGCGGCCAATCGACAAGATGATGTCGAGGCGGCGGAGCCAGTTCAGGCGAGCCGGGTCATGCTCGTTGGGGAGATACAGGCAGGGGCAGTTGAAATAGACGTTGTCGTCCACATAGCCGTCGAGCCAGCGCTCGAGGTCGTACAGGCCGCTCATGGCGATGACGCGGTTGGTCTTGTCCGGGTGGCGCAGGGCGAAGTTCATGGCGTGGTACGCGCCGAAACTCGCGCCCGCGACAATCAGATAGGGCGTCGGGTTTTTGGAATAGACGAGCGGTAGGACCTCGTAGAGGAGGTAGTTCTCGAACTCGATGTGCCGCCACGCCCGCGCGCCCGGATGCTTCCACCACGCATACCAGCTCTCGGCGTCTACGCTGTCCACGCAATACATCTGAATCCAGCCGCGCTCCAGGTGCTCACCCAGCGCCCCGATCATGCCCCGGTCCTCCCACTCGTAGAACTTGCCGAGCGAGGTGGGGAAGACGAGCATCCGCGCCCCGGCGTGGCCGAAGACGAGGAGTTCCATGTGGCGTTGGAGGGAGGGGCTGTACCAATGGTGGTATTCGCGATGCATAGTCAATAGGGCAGCAGATTTTGCAACAGATATAACGGAGGCCTCATCCACTCCATCCGCTTACTCTATCCGCCGCCAGTTTCTCACGCCTTTGTCTTGCTCAACACCAGCAAAGAATTGAGCCCGCCATACCCATCCTCCATGCGGGCAGGATTCTCCGGGTCGTGCGCCCAGCGCATGCCATCCACCAGAAACTTGTAAGGGTAAACGTCGGCCGGCGGGCGCGGGATCGTGATCTGCCACATCCCGTGCGCAGGGCCGTGCAGGTGATATTTCTTCGACTGCCAGCCGTTGAAGCCGCCGACGAGCGCCACGCTCCGCGCCGAGGGATCGTGGTAGTAAAACGTGACCGATTTGCGCGTGAGGCGCGGCGAGAGCGGCAGTTCTTCAAACAGGCCGCCCCGCGCGCGGAGGGCAAGCGCCACCGCCGCGCCCGCATTGATCACGCCCGCGCCCTGCTGCGCAAACGGGACCCCGTCGAGCGGCTCGGCGGTCTGGACGAGGATCTCTTTGACCTGCGAGGGAGTGAGCGCCGGGTTGGCCTCCAGCATTTGCGCGGCGACCGCGCTCACCACTGGCGCAGCCATCGAGGTTCCGTCCACGTGCTGATAGTGCGGGTGGATGTACTTCTGCTCGTTCATGCGCCCGCGGATGATGCGGCGGACTTCGTCGAGCGGCAGGCGCCGAGTTTCTTTTTTGAAGCGCGTCTCCGCATACTCCGTCTGCAAGAACCCGCTCAACTCGCGGTCGGACGAGCGCTCGAGTTCCCACAGGAACAGCGCCTCGTTGTGCACCCACGTCCTGGGCAGCATGGGCGCGGCAAGCCAGATCGAGGGCGCTAGGACTTCGGGCTTGGCGACTTTGTGCGCGCCAAAGCCATAGTTGGAAGGCCACCTCCGGCGGAAGCGCGGGTCGAGCACGTTCTGATCGTTCACCCCGCCGACGGTGATGGCTGCGGGCGCGCTGGCCGGGGGGACGATCCGGTGCTGCCCGCCATTGCCGGCCGCCGTCACGACCACCAGGCCCTGCGCGACGGCTTCCTCGGCCAGTTCGTCCAGCATGGTCAGTTTTCCAGTCGAGGGATGATCCCCGCCGAGGGAGACGTTGACCACGCGGATGTCGAAGCGCTCGCGCTGGGCGACGACCCACGCCAGGGCGCGGTGGATGTCCCGCTCGCGGATCCCCCGCCCGCGCGGATTGCCGGTCTTCACCAGCACCAGCCGCGCCTGGCTGGCGATGCCCCGGTATAACCGACTCGACATGAACCCGTTGCCGGCGCCCACCGAGGCGGTCATCAGCCCGTGCCAGTTGGTGACGCGCGCTTTTTTGAAGCGTTCCTTCTCCACGACCTCCGCGCCGGTCGCATCGGCGTAACACAGAATGCGGTTGACCGGTCGGACCAGGTCGGGGTGGGGGTAAAAACCCGAGTCGAGGAAGGCGATGGTCACGCCGCGCCCGGTGTAGTTGGGGTGGGCGTTCACCCGGAGGGGCGTGGGGAGGAGGTGAGCATCGCCGCGGCCGTTGAGCGGGAAGGGCAAGGGTAACGCGCCCTGGATGGCCGACTCGGTGCGCTCAGCGCGCATTTGACGCACCGCCTCGAACACGCAGTCGGGGCAGATGCCCTCGCCGGGTTTCCACTTCGGATGCACGGCTTCAAGGCGGTGCAGGACGCGCGCTTCGAGGTCGCGTTGGAATCGGGCGATAACCGGGTCAAGGGGTTGGCCGCACAGGGGGCAGGCGTGTGAAACGGGAATGGCGAGACTCCTCTGAATGACAGGGGTAGCAATAGAGATGGTCACGTGGCTCTCAAGGGTGGCTCAATTATTTGAGCCGGGCTTAGGGCGTGATTTTAACGGGGCGGAGGATTGGCGTCAAACTTCTATCCCACCCTGCCCTTTCCCGCGCCTGCCTCACGGTAAAAATGAACAGGCTGCCCCCATTCGAAGGTGGCAGCCTGTTCACCACGCGCCGATGATCAGCGCTGGATCAGCGGCAGATAGAGTTTGTTATTGAGGGGCAGCACCGGTCCCGGCACTTTCAGCGCGGCGTCAATCCCGCTGACTGTGCCAGGAGCGGTCACGGCGATCACGTCGGCCAGGTCGTAGCTGGGCTTGTCATTGTAATACTCGCTGACCGAGTCATAGATGACCGAGCAACCATCAACGCGGCTTGTTGTGTAGGAGAAGCGTACGCGATAATCGCCGGACGGCAGACCCGAAAGCGTATAGTTCCCCATTTCGTCGGTAAAGTCAGAGGCCACCCATGAGCCAGGCGTGTTGTAGGCTCGGACATATACATCTTCAAGCGGCGTCCCCGTTTCCTCGGAGGTGACACGCCCGGTGATCTTCCCGCCGCGCGCCAGCACGGCGTTAATGCCGCTCGTCGCGCCGGGCGCGGTCACGTTCACCGCATCGGCCGCCGCCAGGCTCGCTTTGTCGTTGTAGTATTCTGAGATGTAATCGGCGGACGCTCCAGAATACGGATCGAACAGAAGATAGTAGCTGCCCGTCTTTAAGCCTTTGAGCGTATAGTTGCCCGACGCATCGGTGGAAGCCGACGTAATGTAGCGCCATGAGGCGCCAGTGTTGATATAGGCGTCTATGAACACATAGTGCAGCGGGGCGTTGGTGTCGCCGGCCGTGACCTGACCCGTGATCTGGCCCCCGCGCGCCAGCGCCGCGTCAATTCCGCCGACCACATTTGGCGCCGTCACGTTAATCGCATCGGCTGTATTCAGATCGGGTTTATCGTTGTAATACTCGACGATGTAATCGGCGGACGAGCTGTATGGGTCGAACTCCAGCCGGTAGCCGCCGCTCACCAGGGCCGTCGTCGTATAGACGCCCACAGCGTCGGTAGAAGCGAAGCCCACGTAACTACCATTGCTGTTGTAAACGTCAATGGACACATCGTCGAGCGGCAGGTTCGTGTCAGCCGCCGTCACTCGCCCGGCGATCTGGCCTCCCCGTTCCAACCCGGCATTGATGCCGCTCGTCACGCCAGGGACAGTCACGTTAACAGCATCGGCTGTCGCCAGGCTAGACTTGTCGTTGTAGTATTCGGGGAGGTAGGCGCTCGCGGCCCCATAACTCAGCGGGTTGAATCCGACCCAGTAACTGCCGGTCGCCAGCGCGGTGACGGTGTAGAGGCCGCTCGCATTCGTCGTGGCCGACCCGACGGCGAAATTATTGCAGTCGTAAACCGTAACCTGCACGTCTTTCAGAGGCAGCCCCGAATCGTTGGCCGTGACCAGGCCCGTGATCTTGCCGCCGCGGGCGAGGGAGGCATTGATGCCGCTCACGACCTGAGCGACTGTCACGATGACCGGATCGGCAGTGTCAATATTCGCCTTATTGTTATAGAACTCCGCGAGATAGTCGCTGGCTGCGCCCGAGCTCGACGGTCTAAACTCCAGGCGATAGTTACCCGTGGCCAGGCTGGTGAGGGTGTACACGCCTGTCGCATCGGTATAATCGGTACCCACAGAGTTGCCATAACTATTGTAGGCCGTGACGGCCACAGCGTCGAGCGGCAAATTTGTGTCGGCGGCGGTGACCTGCCCGGTGATCTTGCCGCCGAGGGTCAACGCGGCGTTGATCCCGCTCGTCACGCCCCCCAGCGTCACGCTCACTGAATCGGCAGACGCGAGGTTCGGCTTGTCGTTATAGTATTCCTCAAAGTAATCTGACCCGGGCGGATCAAACCAGAGATAGTAGTTGCCCGTCGTCAAGTCTGTGATCGTATAGACGCCGGTCGCATCAGTGGAGTCATAGGCTACATCGTTCCAAGATGCGCTGGCCGTGCTGGTATACGCGCGTACTGTCACATTTTGCAGCGGCAGGCCTGTGCCAACAGCAGTGACCTGCCCAGTGATTTTGCCGCCCCGCGCCAATGCCGCATTGATCCCACTCGTCACGTTCCCCAACGTCACACTCACCGGATCGGCGCTCGCGAGGTTCGACTTGTCGTTATAGTATTCCTCAAAGTAGTCTGACCCTGGCGGATCGAACCGGAGGTAGTAGTTGCCAGTCATCAGGCTGGTGATGGTGTACACGCCGGTCACGTCAGTAGAGTCATATGCCACGTAGTTCCAACTCGAACTCGTGGTGCTGGTGTAAGCGTAGACGTAAACATTAGATAAAGGCGTCCCTGCCCCAGCCACGGTAACCTGCCCGGTGATCTTGCCGCCCCGCGCCAGCGCGGCATTGATCCCGCTCGTCACGCCTCCCAGCGTCACGTTCACCAGGTTGGCAGAGGCGAGGCTCGGCTTGTCGTCATAGTATTCTTCGAGATAATCCTGCCACGAGGGAGGGTCGAAGCGAATGTAGTAACTGCCTGATTGAAGGGCCTTGATCTCGTATATCCCGGATGCATTCGTGGAATCATAGGCTACGTAATCCGAGCTCGTGGTGCTGGTATAGGCGTAAACGGAGGCGCCTGATATGGGCAGGCCTGTACCGGCAGCGGTGACCTGCCCAGTGATCTGGCCCCCAACTTCCAAAATCGCGCCGATATTCGGGGTGACGCTCCCGGCGCTCGCGGCCACATCGTTTGCGCTTGTGTAGTTGGGCTGATTGTTGTACCACTCAGGCGCATAAGGGCCGTACCCATCCACAAATTCTACCTTGTAGGCGCCCGCCGGAACCGTGAGGCTATACGAGCCGGTGCCGCTCGTGTAGTCTGTATCCATCCAGTCGCCTGAATTGTCATAGGCTCCAACCTGGATGGATGACAGCGGCAATGAGGTGTCCGCCGCAGTCACCACGCCGGTGATGTATCCATTCGCTTGTATCACTGCGGTCGGCTCAGATTGTTCCGTGCTGGCTGGTTCCAGCAGCGCCTCGGTTGGTTCCGCGCTAACCGGCTCTGGCGACGCCTCAGCGGGGACGCTTTCGCTAGGCGATGCCGGCGCAACCAGGGGCAGGATGTACTCGACCGGCGTCCCGGCCTGCTCCGGCGTGATCTCGACCCAGGTATTTGGCTCCAGCGCCAGCGGCGCGCCCGCCTCGTCCACCACGCGCAGTTCATAATGCCCGGCGGGGAGCGAGGGGAAGCTGTACCCGCCGTCGGGGCCAACGTAGGTTTCTTCGACAACTGGCCCACCGTCCGGCAGGGCGACCTGGACGCGCAGGCCCGAACGTCCGTTGAGCACCTGCCCGCGGAGGATGAGTTGAGGCGCGTCCTGCGAATCGGCGGTCACGGAGGGCGGATAGTCTCGCGCGCCGGGGCCAGACCCGGCCGGATGCGCCGACGCGCCGGAGACAGGCGTGAGCAACAACAATAGAGCCAGTATCGCGCGATTTGCCAGGACGACTGAGGCGATGAACGGCCGAGTCTTCATTTGAGAATGCATCCTTCTTTGTCGATATCTGAAAATCTGCCTCCGCGGCTCGCTTTCCTTGAGAAAGCAGGCCGCTTAAGGCGCGCGCATTGACCAATGCGCGCTCAACGCATCGCTGCTGCGCCCTAACTTCGGGCGCTTCATCAACGGAGCTGTTACCGCGGATTGGGCGTGTCCTGGCTTGGGGGAGCTATTTATTTCAGCAAGGGACGGGGAGGAGGAGAGCGCCTGTTGGTCAACGAACGGCGCGATGGCGCTGAGGAGTGAATTATCCGAAAGAGTTGGCAGCGCGCTGGCGAGTAAAGAGACACACGCCAGCACGTTCAGCACACGGCGTGCCGACTGGCTCCCAAGCTTTTTGAGCGACATACCCCGTCTCCCTGCCGCTGTCCTGTACTACACGAGGGCGCATTCCTGCGCGCTCGGCTACCCTAAAAACTGCTGAAGATTGTAAGGCAACTCCCTTGCGAAGTAAATAGGCAATTAACGGGCGACCACATGCAACGCTCAAAGCCTGCGGCTTCGTGGGCGTCCGCGAGGGCGCAGAGCAACGGGAAAGATAAACAATCATCCGACAAATTAGATCGGGGCGCAGGAAACAAACCGGCCCGGAGCATGCTCCGGGTCGGCGATTTTCACTCTTCGTTATCGCGGCGCTTTCTCTTGTTGATGCGGCGAATGGCCTTCTTCTTCTCGATGCGGCGGATCTCGCTCTTCGAGACGAACCAGCGCTTGTTGCGCAGCTGCGTCAGGATGCCGCTGCGCATGACCTTTTTCTTGAAGCGCTTAAGCAGTTGCTCCTGCGTCTCATTGGGCCGCAGTGTCACGGAAGTCATCAGGTATCACCTCCTTGCCGAGAAGTCTCTCACGCCAATCGCGTCCGGGTTTCTGACTTGCCTGAGAGCCGGGCGGAAGTTTACCTTGCCGGACCGCTCCTGTCAATGGATTTTCGCTTGCGGGAGCGCGCGAGGAGCCACGCGCCCACGCCCGTGAGCGCCAGCCCCGCCCCGACGAGCATCGGGCGCTTGAGCGCGGCGGGCGTGACGCTGGGGCGGTGGATGGCCTGGTAACGCTTCTCCGGGGCCAGGTAAGCGCGGGCCACACGGGCCATGTCCTCTGGCGTCACCGCTTCTACCTCGGCAAATAGGTCGGGCACGGGCGTCCCTTCGGGGACGAACAGGCTCATCTCCGTCAGCCACCACCCGAGTTCCGAGTTGCCCTCCATCCCCAGCAGCAGCCGCCCGCGCAGCGCGGTCTTGGCTTCGGCCACGGCGGCGGAGTCGATCTTGCCCTCAATCGCCTCGGCCAGGCGGCCCTCCACCTCCCCGAGAATCTCATCGAACTTGTTGCTGTCGGCGGTGGTGTAGACGACGAAGTAACCCACGTCGGTGTACATGGCCGGGTAGACGTCAATGCCGTACACGAGGCCGCGTTTGAAGCGGATGTCGTTCGTCAGGCGCGTGTGCAGGATTTCGGAGAGGACGGAGAGCGCCCAGCGGTCGGGGTGGCTCAACCCTGGCAGCGGGGCCCCGAGGAGGATCTGCCCTTGATCGTTGATGTTCGGCCCGCTCAACCGGACGTTGAAACCGCCCTGAGGCGGGGGAGGCGTGGCCGGGCGGGGCGGCCGCTCCCCGGTGGGGAACGCGCCGAAGTGCTGAACGGCGCAGGCTTCCACCTGATCCGGCTTCACGTCGCCGACGACGATCAGCGTCATGTTGTTCGGCACGTAGTGCCGGCGATAGAACTCGATGACCTGCCGGTAGCCGATGCGCCGGAGCGAGGCGTCGTCGCCGATGACGGGCAGGAGGATGGTGCTCTGGGCGAACAGGCGGCGGCGCACCGCGCGGAACACGTTCCAGCCGAAGCCGTGGTCTTCGATCCAGTCCCCCAGGGCGTCGAAGAAGCCATAGTCGCCGCCCTTTTCCTCGATGATGATCTGCCGCTCCTTTTTGAATTTGTCCTCCGGCAGTGTGGAGCGAAGCACGACCTGTGTCAGCCAGTTGAGGCCGAAGTCCAGGTCGTCGGCTTTGAGGTTGAGCCAGAACACGGTGTCCTCGGCGGAAGTGCGTGCGTTGACCTCGCCGCCGCGCCGCCGCACGCTTTCGATGACCTCGCGCTCGTCCCACTTCTCGGTGCCAGTGAAGAGCATATGCTCGAGGAAGTGGCTGATGCCGTTGTTCTCCTCCGTCTCATGCCGCGAACCGACCGGGACTTGCAGGGCGAGAAATACCGTGCCTGTTCCGGGGCGCGGTTTGACCCACACGCGCAGGCCGTTGGGCAGCACGGCGCGGCGCAGGTTGAACATGCCGTCTTCCTTGAGATGCGGCTGGGGCGCGCGGAAGAGGGACGAGAGACCAGCGAGCGGCTTAAAGCGCGAGGGCTTTTTCATTTCTGGTCAACGGATGGAATGGAGAGATAAAACGAAAGGCGGAAAATGGCCCGCCCGGACGGGAGGCGGAGACGGACGGACCGATGAGGTCATCCCACTGAAGTGATTATACAACAAAGGCGCTGGGTATTGGAGATCGTCCTCTACCGCCTCTGCCGCGCCGCCTCGAACAGAAACACCCCCGTCGCAACAGCGGCGTTGAGCGACTCGGCTTTGCCGGACATGGGAATATGGACACGCTTTGGGGCGAAGCGGCGCGCTTCGTCGCTCGGCCCTTCGGCCTCCGAACCGATGATAAGCGCGCATGGTCTGCGCCAGTCAACATGGTCATAAGGTTCGCCCTCGCGCGCCTCGGCCAGCCAGATTTCCAGCCCCGTCAGCTGTTTCGCCAGCTCCTCCCAACCCGCTTCGATGATGGGCAGGTGGACGTGCGCCCCCATCGCGGCGCGCACGACTTTAGGGTTGTAGGCATCCACAGTGCTGGGCGCGAGGAACACGGCGTCCACCCCGGCGGCGTCGGCGGTGCGGAGGATCGCGCCGAGGTTGCCGGGGTCGGAGAGGCGGTCGAGGACAATGACAAATGACAAATGACGAATTTGGAAATTGAGAAAAGGAACGACGGCGAGGAGGCCTTGAGGCGTCTCGGTGTCAGAAGCAGCGGCCATGACGGAGGGCGAGACCGTTTCGATCTGCGCGCCTAGGCGGGCGAGGTGGTCAACGGCTGTCTTTGCCCGCGCGTCCAGGTCGGTCGTATGGAGCACAAGCGCGGCCTTTGCCTCAGCCCGGATCACCTCCTCCACCAGGCGCACGCCTTCTATGACGAACAACTGTCGGGCCTCGCGTTCCCTACGCTTGGACTGAAGCTGGCGGACGAGTTTGATTTTGGGATTAGAGGAGGAAGTTATCATGGCAGGAGGCAGCCAGCAGCGAGCAATAAGCAGTGAGTAGTTCTCTGCTTTCTGCTGCCTGCCTACTGCTTTCTGATTTTCTCGAACTCGCGCCTGAATACTTCCACTGTCTTCACGTCAATGATCGTGAACCGGATCTCTCGGAGGGGCGAATCAGGGTGAGTCACGCAGAAGTCTTCGACGCTCTTGAGCGCAATGGCCGCGCCACGCCCGACGGGGAAGCCAAAGATGCCGGTGCTGATCGAGGGGAAGGCCATAGACATGAAACCCTGACGGTGTGCAAGTTCCAGCGCCGAGGTGTAGGCCGCGCGGAGTTTCCGGTCTTCGTCGCCCGCGCCCCACATCGGCCCGACCGCGTGAATGACAGCCCTACACGGCAATTTGCCGGCCCCGGTCAGCGCCGGCTTGTCGTGCCCCGCCGGGCCGTGCTGCCTCACCCACGCATAACTCTCTTCCTGAATTTCACGCCCGCCGCGCCGGACGATGGCACCCGCCACCCCGCCGCCATGTGCGAGATGCTCGTTCGCGGCATTGACGATGGCGTCAACTTTTTCTTCCGTCAGGTCGCCGTGATAAAGCGCGAGGGTCTGGCCGGAGGGGAGGGTGAACTGAGTGACAGGCGTTGCCATGACGACCGGGATTGTAACCACTAAGACGCTAAGACACAAAGCGTATCCATTCTTTGCCAGAAACCCGTTGTCTTTGAGAAAACGGGTTTCTCCGGTTAGCGGCTTTGTGGTTAAAACAAGAACCGCACCCTCAACGGATGCGGTTTTGGGATTGGGCGCTTGGGGTTTTGGATTCCGGCGTCACGCCACGCTCTTCGCCGTCTCGGCCACCCTGGCAAACGCCTGCGGGTCTCGCACGGCGAGGTCGGCCAGCGTCCGGCGGTCGAGGTTGACGTTGGCTTTCTTCAAGCCGTTCACCAAGCGGCTGTAGGAGAGGCCGTTGAGGCGGGCGGCGGCGTTGATGCGCGCAATCCACAGCCGACGCAAATCGCGTCGGCGGTTGCGGCGATCGCGATAGGCATACCACAGAGCGTGCAGCATGCCTTCGTTGGCGCGCTTAAACAGCCGGTGGTAAGCGCCGCGGCGTCCCTTACCCAACTTGACGATTTTCTTGTGTCGCAGATGCGGGCGGTAACCGCCCTTCACACGAGCCATGAACTCACTCCTGCGAACGGCCTATGGCCTGGGCGCGAACAATGCCGCACGTGAGCGCCATAAGCCGCCCGCACCATGGGCGACCACCAGGGTCGCCCCTACGGATCATCCGGCCTACGCCGGTGGATTCGCCTTGTATTTCTTCAGGTACGGGGCCAGCCGCTTCACGCGTCTGGCGATTTTTTTCCCCTGCACCGGGATCATCTCAGTGAACTGGGCCTGGGTGCGGGCCGGGGTGCGGCGGCGCAGGTGGCTCTTGCCTTTCTTCGTGCGCACCAGCGTACCGGTCCCCGTCAGGCGGAAGCGCTTGGCAGTCGCCTTGTGGGTCTTCAATTTCTGTTTGCCGTGTTGCTTAGCTTTACGAGGCACGTTCAAACTCCTTGGGTAGTTAGACACAAGGTCCGGGGCAGACACAAGGGTCTGCCCCTACGGTTTATTTCACACAAAATTCACCGGGGCTAAAGGCCGCCCCGGTGAATGCACGGTTCACTCGGTTTTCTAGTCCGGCTTCTGTGCCGGCTGTGGTTGCGGCTGCTCGTCCTTCCTGGCCGCCGGTTTGCCGCTCTTCTTAGGCGCTGGGGCCAGCACCATCAACATCGTCCGTCCTTCCAGGTCAGGCATCTGTTCGACCACCGCCACATCCGCCAATTCCTTGGCGATATCCATCAACTCAGCCCTGGCAATCTGGGGGTAAGAAATTTCGCGCCCACGGAACTTGATGCGGACCTTGACCTTCTTGCCCTCCTCCAACCAGCGGCGCGCATCCCGCACCTTGAAACCGGCGTGGTGGTCGGTCGTCTTGGGGCGCAGCTGGATTTCCTTGACCTCGATGATCTTCTGCGCCTTGCGCGCTTCTTTTTCCTTCTTGGTCTTCTCGTACAGGAATTTGCCGTAATCGAGGATGCGGCATACCGGCGGGTCGGCGTTGGGGCTGACCTCGACCAAGTCCTTCTCCGCTTCGCGGGCCAGCCGCAAGGCCTCCTGGACGGAGATGACTCCGATGTTTTCGTTGTTCGGGCCTATCACCCGCACTTCCCGGACGCGGATTTCTTCGTTGATGCGGTATTCGGATGTGATGGTAGTAATAGTTACTCCTCTTTATAGCAACCTAGCCGCCCCGACGCGCGAGCGGCTGCCTTGCGACGGAGGGCAATATACCATACGGGGGAGGAGTCGTCAAACTAATAGCCGCTGGGCAGCCGGTAAATAGTAATCAGTGATCAGTGAACAGTGGTCAGTAGACAGTCGTCAGACAAGCAGCGACTGGAGACGGATGACGGATGACGGATCACCTGGAAGCAGGGGCGCATCTCGCCGACCGGCAGCCCGCGCCAGTTCTTTTGCGGGACGCGGACGCCGAACCCAAAGCCTGCCAGAGTGGTCAGGTCCGCCTCGGCGAGAAAGCCCAACTGACGGAGGGTTTCGAGGGCCATCACCCCCGTGGCGCGAGAGTTGCCGTCGGCGGTCTTCATCGCGATGCCGAGCGCGGGCGAGGCTGGTCCCAGCGCGCCTGGGGCGAGGGCGAGGCCGTGATAGCCTTCCGCGCCGCCTTTGGAGACGATGAAACCGGGGCGCAGGCGCATCAACTCGGTGTCGAAACCGCCGGGGCCGTGCACCATTTCCGGGTGTGCGGTCATGGCCGCGAAGATGGTCTTTAGCGCGGAAGCGCGCGGCCCGGCCAAGCCGGAGGGGTCAGCCAGCCGCGCAAATCCCGTCGCGGCGTTCAGTAGGGGAACCGCAAAGTTGGGCGCGGAACAGCCATCTATACCCACGCCTATCGCCTGTGCACCCATGCCGCACATTTCGGCAAAAGCCTGGAGGATCGTCTGCTGGACGCCGTGCTGAGGATTGATATAGTCGGCGAACGGGAGGCCGCGCTGCGCGGCGAGCGCCAGCATGCCGGTGTGCTTGCCCGAACAATTGTGCCGGTTGGGGCGCGGAGCGTGCCCTTCGACCGGATGCTCGCCGCACAACAGGTCGCTTTCGCTGACGCCGACTTTGGCCTGCATGGCAGCGACCGTTTCGGCGTGCATGTCGAGGCCTTTGTGCGAGGCGCAGGCGAGCGCGATCTCGCGCGGGGTGAAGCCAAATCTCTCTACGGCGCCAGACTCGACAAGCGGCAGGGCCTGAAACGGTTTGGCGCTGGAGCGCAGGAACGTGACGGCGCGCGCGTCGCCATAGGAGGCCACGAGGCGGCCCTGCGCGTCGGCCACGGCCAGCGCGCCGTGATGCAGCGACTCGACCAGGCCGCCGCGCGTCAATTCAACGACCGGAAGACACTGAGCCGGGTTCATGAGTGTTTCGAGGCGGCCGCCAGCGTGTCGTACACGTGCTCCAGCCCGGCGCGCAGACGGCGCGTATAGTGCTCACGCAGCGCGTTGGAAACGGTAAAGTACTCGAGCAGGTCTTCGGCCAATGCCGCGGCGTCGGAGCGGGTTTTCCTGGTGCGGACGAGGCTTTCCATTTTACGGCGCACAACCTTGAGGAAGTCCTCGACGGCCTTCACGCCTTCCTTGTCGGTGGGCGCGCCGCGCCCTGGCACGACGACTCTGGCCGGGAATTTCTTCTTTTGAAGTTCAGCCAGATTTCCCAGCCAGGCTGCGAGGTTGGCGTCCTGCATAAAGGGCGGAAGGCCGTCGGTCACCGCATCACCCGTGAAGACGATTTGCTGCGCCGGGAGTTCGACCCAGAGCGCGCCGGGGGTCACGCCGGGGCGGTGGACGAGGTGGATTTCGTGCCCGCCTTTGACGAGAGTCATCCGGTCGGTGAAGGTCAACTGGGGCGGGACGACGCGCACGCCCGCCAGGTCAGGCGCGAGGTCGGCGTCGGCGCCGGCTTCGGAGAAGCCGCCTTTGAATGATTCGGGGAACAGGCGCACGCGTTCGTAGGTTAACGCGTGCGCGACGACGGGCGCTTCAAACCACGGGTTGCCCAGCACGCGGTCACGGTGATGATCGAGGTTGATGATGAACTGAACCGGCTTGTCGCTCAACTGGGCGAGTTTGAGCCGCCAGCGCCGGGCGTCTGCCGGGCTGGTGGGCGTATCAATGCAGATGATCCCCTCGGCTGTGACGATGGCCCCCACGGTGACGCCCATGAAACCTGATTCGACGTAGATATCTTTGGCGAGTTTTTGCATACAGACGCCTCTCTCCTGCTCCAGACTCAGGGCAGTGAATAAATGGCTATCTCCAGACGATGCTCGTATGAATTGCGCCTGAGCAGGAAGTTTTTAACGCGCAGATACACCGGGTCAATACGCGCGTAGCGCTCGACGCGGTCCAGCGTGTAACCACGCGCCGCTAAGAGCTGGCGCACCGTCTCCGCCGCTGTGGCGCCCCGGGTTCGATCCCGGCCAATCGTCACCAGCCAGAGGCGCGGTGGGCGCGCCACATCTAACGCGGCCTGAATTTCATCCACCTGATCCGTGTAAAAGTGCCGAGGCGGCGTCCCGCCTGGAAGGAAATAATAGCCGAAAACGCTGTCGTAGTCGCTGATCACCAAGTCGGCCGGCGCGGCGCTCTGGCGCACCAAAGCCGCCGCTTCTTTCGCCGGCGTGAGATAGATCGGGTTGAGGAACTGCTGCCCGGCGAACTGGTTGAGAAGGCTGCTTCCCCACGCGAGGCCGACCGCGCCGCCGATCAACCAGCGCGCCGCACCGGGTGTCAGGTCCATCCAACCGGCGGCGGCGATGAGCAAGAAATAGGGAAGGATAAATAAACCCCGAACCGGAACGTTTAGAAAGGGCGTGCCGCTGGCGACAAAGGTGGTGACGACGGAGACGAACACGAGACTCACCCCGACGAGTCCAGCCTGTTGCCAGGGCGCCTGGCGCCCGCGCCAGAATATCCCCCTGCCCAGCAGGGCGATGATGGCAAGCAACCCGCACCACGCCTCAGGCCGCCAGGGGAAGAGCGTTTCGCCCACGCCGAAGGTATAGGCCGCCGAGGCCAGCCCCAGCGCGAATCCCAGCGCGCTGCGCGCGAAATCTGCCTGGGTGATTTCGGAAGCCAGCCCGGCCTGCGAGCCGACGACGAATAAGAACCACGGGGCAAAAAGCGCGCCAACGATCGCTATGGTCACCGCCCAAGCGAGAAACCTCTTGCGCCTGTGCGCAGGATACAGGAGCAGCAAGCCGTGCGCGCCGATCAGAACCCCGCTGGGATAGAAAGTGTAGAGCATGGCCAGGCCGGTTAATCCATATGCGCCCCAGCGAAGCCGGCCGGCGCGGGCAGCCTCCAGCAGAAGCAAAGCGCTCGCCAGACCTAACGCCAGCGCCAGCGAGTAATAGCGCGCCATCCGGCTGAACTCGATAAAGGCCGGACTCAACCCCAGCAGGGTCGTCGCCGGTAGGACCGCCGACTGCCCCAACAGGCGGCGCGACACGCCGGACATCAGCGCCACCCCGACGATTCCCGCCGCGCTGGAAAACCAACGCACGGCAAACTCGGTCTGCCCGGCTAACGCCCTCCACGCGTGGAGCGCAAGAAAATACAGAGGGGGATGCACGTCGCTAGTTGTGGCGGCGATCACCTGTCTGACGTTCCCCTGAATCATCCCGATGGTCATGAACTCGTCTATCCACAGGCTGCGCTGACCCAACCGCCAACACAGCAAAACCCAACTCGCGAGGACCAGGCCTAGCACG
>Ga0209342_10003548_pt1 | contig 16413 bp, 16 predicted proteins | sample RifCSP16_2_FD_184023 | JGI IMG/M metagenome (GOLD analysis project Ga0209342, IMG submission 184023) | Soil microbial communities from Rifle, Colorado - Rifle CSP2_sed 16_2 (SPAdes) (version 2) | ecosystem: Environmental > Terrestrial > Deep subsurface > Rock core/Sediment | place: Rifle... | reverse complement strand
CTCGGCCTCCAGTACGGAGCGGATGAGAAACCGGGTGGGCGGGTGGTCGTCGACGACTAGAACTCGCTTGGTCATACGGGGCCGAGAACGGCCATTCTAGCGCGGGGCTGTCGCCTCCGGGGCGTGCGAATCTACTTCCGATAAGATATATTATGTAAAGCTAGCTCCGAAGTAGCGGGCTCACGGGCTCATGTGGGGCTTGACGCGCTCCGTCCGCGGCGCCACGATGCGCCGCAGCCATGGCGGCCAATCTCTCCCCCGAGTTCAAGGAGGCCCAGGAGGCCTACCGGAGAGCGCGGGAGCCGCAGGAGCGCCTCGAATGCCTGCGGGAGATGCTGCGCACCATCCCGAAGCACAAGGGAACCGAACACCTTCAGGCGGACCTCAAGACCCGGATCAAGGAACAGAGCGACGACTTGGCGGGTCACCGCCGGGGTGGCGCCAGGACCGGCCCCAGCTTCGTGGTCAGGTCCGAGGGCGCCGCCCAAGTGGCGCTCTTGGGGCCACCGAATTCGGGAAAGTCGCTCCTGCATGCGCGGCTGACCGGCTCTCACTCGGTGGTTGGTCCATATCCGTTCGCGACCAAGATGCCGCTGCCGGGGATGCTGTCCTTCGAGGACATCCACTTCCAGTTGGTCGATCTGCCGCCGATTGCTGCCGACTACGTCGAGCCCTGGATCGGCAACGCTGTGGAGAACGCCGACGCGGCGCTGCTGATCCTCGACCTGGGCGATCCCGGGTGCGTCGAGCAGATGGAGGCGGTGGTGGGTCAGCTCGAGGGCAAGCGGGTGTCGCTGGTGGCGCCCGGCTCCCCTTGTGCGTTAGGTGCCCAGGAGGACGAGCTGGCGAGCCTGTTCCGGATCCGGCTTCCGGCGGTGCTGGTCGCCAACAAGGCCGATCTTCTGGCAGCTCCCGAGGCTGAGCTGCTGGCCTTCCGGGACCTGACCGGCGTGCGCTTCCCCACCGCGGTCGTATCGGCCGAGACCGGCCACGGCTTGGCCGGCCTGGGCCCGCTTCTCTTCGACGTCCTGGGTATCGTGCGGGTGTACACCAAGGTCCCGGGCCATCCCCCCGAGGCCCATCGCCCCTTCACGCTTTGGCGGGGCAGTCTGGTCCGGGACGTTGCCCGGTTGGTTCACCGGGGCCGGGCGGCCGAGCTGCACTTCGCGCGGGTCTGGGGCAGCGGCGAGTTCGACGGGCAACAGGTCAGCGCCGATCACCCGGTCCGGGACCGTGACATCGTGGAGCTGCACTGGTAGAGGGCGCCCCGGCTCGCGCCACCAGTTCCTGGGGGAATCACCGGAGCCCGATCGGCGTTTGCTCTAATGAGGGGATGATCCAGTCCATGCTGCATCCGGACCCGCGAGTGCTGCTCCCGAAGGAAACTCCCCTGCCCGGGCGCTCGAACGGAGTGCCGGTACCGGACCGCCACTTCGTGCTCGGCACGCCGCTGCTTCCGCCTTTCCCGCCCGGGGTCGAGATTGCGCTGTTTGGCATGGGGTGCTTTTGGGGCGCCGAACGCCGCTACTGGCAGACGCCGGGCGTCTACAGCACCGCGGCAGGCTACGCCGGCGGTCATACCCCAAACCCCACCTATCGCGAGGTGTGCGGCGGGCTCACCGGCCATGCCGAGGTGGTTCTGGTCGCCTTCGATCCCCAGCCAGTCCCCTACCGGGAACTGCTGCGCCTGTTCTGGGAGGGCCACGACCCGACCCAGGGCATGCGTCAGGGCCAGGACGTTGGCACCCAGTACCGCTCGGCGATCTACTGCGCGGGCGAGGAGCAGGAAGCCCTGGCCCGATCGACTCGCCGGGCCTACCAGGAGCTCCTGCACGCCGCCGGCTTTTCACCCATCACCACCGAGATCGGACCGGCGCCCGAGTTCTACTACGCTGAGGACTACCACCAGCAGTACTTGGCCAAGAACCCGGGCGGCTACTGCGGCATCGGAGGGACCGGCGTGTCGTGCCAGCCGGCCTAGACAGACTAGACCCCGCGACTACTTCTTCCGGAAGGCGTCGAAGGCGAGCACGTTCTCGGAGCGGTCGAGGCCGCTCGCAGCGGATGCGGCCGGCTCCTCCATCGTGGCCTCGAGCGGTTCGGGCGGCGGCGGCGAGTCCTTGGCGGCAGGCTGGAACTGAAGGCCCAGCCCGACCGAGGGATCGACGAAAGCGGTCAGCGCCGCAAACGGGATGCTGAGCTGCTGGCGCGCTCCGGAGAAGCGCAGCGCCACCGAGAAGGCCTGATCGGTCACCTCGAGACCCCAGAACTGATGCTGCAGGACGATGGTCATTTCCGCGGGGAAGCGGGCCTGCAGGTTCCGCGGCATGAGAACGCCCGGATCGCCGGTGCGGAAGGTGATGAAGAAGTGGTGGTCCCCGGGAAGCCCTTGCTCGGCTACCGTCCGCAGCGCGCGCCGTGCCACGTCCACCAGGGCCTCCGCAATCCAACGCGGGTAGTCGAGGGACTCGTCGGGCATGTGGGCCGCGAGTATACAACGGTCTTGGGCCTCAGACTTCTCGTCTCCAGACGTACAATCAGTCGATGGCGGAGAAGCACGGCCAACCCGGTGGCGAGGTTCTGGAGAAGACCTCCCAGAAGACCGGGAAGCCGCCACTCTACCAGGTGATTCTGCACAACGACGACTACACCACCATGCAGTTCGTGGTGGAGGTCCTGGAGAGCATCTTCCACAAGTCGCCGGCGGAGGCCCATCGGATCATGATGCACATCCACACCCGAGGCCACGGGGTTTGCGGGTCCTATGCTCACGAAGAGGCGGAGACCAAGGTGGCCCTGGTCCACAGCCGGGCCCGGGAGCGGGGCTTTCCCCTGCGCGCCAGCCTGGAGGAGGCCTGAGCCATGTTCAGCCCCGCCCTGGAGCTGGTCCTGAGCGTCGCCTATCGTGAGGCGGTGACGCGACGGCACGCCCACCTGACGCTAGAGCACCTGCTCTATGCGGTGGCCCACGATCCCGCGGGCGAGGAGATCCTCAGAGCCTGCGCGGTCGATATCGATCGGGTGAAGGCGGACCTGCGCCGCTACCTGGAGGACGTGGTCGAGCAGCTTCCCAAGGGCAAGGAGCAGGAGCCGGCGCAGACCCTGGCTTTCCGGCGCGTGATCCAGATGGCGGTGCTCCACGTACAGAGCGCCGGCAAGGACCAGGCTACCGTCGGTGACATCCTGGCGGCGCTGCTGCAACAGCCGAAATCGCAGGCCGCCCAGCTCCTGTCCGCCCAGGGTGTGACCCGGCTGGACATCCTCAACTACATCTCCCATGGCGTGTCCAAGGTACCCCGGCTCGACGACACACCAGCCCCGGTTCCCGCCGGCGAGGGCGAGGAGGCGGCGGGTCCCTCTCGAGATCCGCTGGTCGCCTACGCAGTCAACCTCACGGAGCGGGCGCAGAAGGGGCAGTTGGATCCGTTGATCGGAAGGGCGGCCGAGATCGAAAGGGCGCTCGAGGTGCTCTGCCGGCGACGCAAGAACAATCCGGTCTTCGTCGGCGAGGCCGGCGTCGGCAAGACGGCGCTGGTGGAGGGCTTGGCCCAGCGCCTGCTCGGCGACGACGTGCCCGCCATCCTGAAGGGCGCCGAGATCTTCGCCCTCGACTCCGGCTCGCTCTTGGCGGGGACCCGGTTCCGCGGCGATTTCGAGGAGCGCTTCAAGGCACTGATGGCGGCGCTCTTGCGCCGGCCCAAACCTATCCTGTTCATCGACGAGCTGCACACCATGGTGGGGGCGGGCGCCACCACCGGCGGCACCATGGACCTCGCCAACCTGGTGAAGCCGATCCTGACCGAGGGGAACCTGCGCTTGATGGGCTCCACCACCTTCGAGGAGTACAAGCACATCGAGAAGGACCGCGCCCTCTTCCGCCGCCTCCAGAAGATCGCCGTCGACGAGCCCAGCTTTGGGGACACGGTGGATATCCTCAAGGGGCTGAAGTCGCGCTACGAGGCCCACCACGGCATCACCTACACCGAGGGAGCCATTCAGTCGGCGGTCCGTTTGGCGGCGCGCCACCTGCGCGACTACCGCCTGCCCGACAGCGCGGTCGACGTGATCGACGAGGCCGGGGCCGCCCTTCGCCTCCGCTCCAAGCCCGAGGACTCCCCCATCGTCGACACCCCCGAGGTCGAGCGGGTCATCGCCCGCATGGCCCGGATTCCGGAGAAGCAGGCGACGCTGTCCGAGAAGGACCGCCTGCGCACGCTGGAGGAAACCCTGGCCCGAGTGGTGTTCGGGCAGCCGGAGGCGGTTCGCACCGTGGCCCGCGCCATCAAGCGCTCGCGGGCCGGCCTGGGCCACCCCGACCATCCTGCGGGCTGCTTCCTCTTCACCGGCCCCACCGGCGTCGGCAAGACCGAGCTGGCCAAGCAACTGGCCCACCATCTGGGCAACGAGTTCCACCGCTTCGACATGAGCGAGTTCATGGAGAAGCATGCGGTGGCTCGGCTCATTGGGGCGCCCCCGGGCTACGTGGGCTTCGAGCAGGGGGGGCTGCTGGTGGACGCGGTGCGCAACCACCCCTACAGCGTCGTGCTGCTGGACGAGATCGAGAAGGCGCACCCCGACCTCTTCAACATCCTGCTCCAGGTCATGGACCACGCCACCCTGACCGACAACAACGGGCGCAAGGCCGACTTCCGCCAGGTGGTGCTGATCATGACGTCTAACGCTGGATCGAGAGAGATGAGCCAGGCCGCCATCGGCTTCGCCGGCGAGCGCGGCAAGGACGCCAAGGCCCGCGGCAAGCAGGCCCTGGAGCGGCTCTTGTCTCCCGAGTTCCGGAACCGGCTGGACGCCATCGTGAGCTTCGTCACCCTGACCCCCGAGGTGATGGAGACCATCGTGGAGAAGTTCATCCTGGAGCTGGAAGCGCAGCTCGCCGAGCGGCGGGTGGCGATCGCCCTCACACCCGAGGCGCGCGCCTATCTCGCGCGCAAGGGCTACGACACCACCTACGGGGCTCGGCCGCTCTCGCGGTTGATTCAGACCGAGGTCCGCGATCCCCTGACCGACGAGATTCTCTTCGGCCGGCTGGAGAACGGCGGCACCGTCACCCTGGGCCTGGATGGAGACAAGCTGACCTTCGCCGTCGAGAGCGCTCCGGTTCCGATGGTGGCGCCCGCGGCCGAGCTGGGCCAGGCCCCCACCAGGGATTGACTGTGGAGTCGGCTGTGGACTAGAGTCCACAGTATGCAGACGATCCAGGTCGTGATCGAGGAGGAACTGCTGCGGACGACGGATCGGGCCGCCCGCCGTTTGAAGACCAACCGCTCAGCCCTCATCCGAGAGTCCCTGCGCCGACACTTGCGACATCTGTCCTCGCTGGAGCGGGAGCACCGGGATCGGGAGGGGTACGAGCGAACTCCCGAGACGTCGGATCTGGCCGTTTGGGACAAGGTGCTGGCATGGCCGGAGGAGTAGAGCGCGGCGAGATCCGGCTGTTTCGTTTTCCGAGCCCCGACAAACAGCGCCCGGTTCTGGTGCTGACCCGCGGTGCTGCCCTGAGCTACCTGTCACGGGTCACTGTGGCTCCCATCACCTCGACCATTCGCGGCGTTCCCTCTGAGGTAGCTCTGGGTCTGGAGGATGGCCTCAAGCAACCCTGCGTGGTCAACCTCCACAACGTCGTCACTGTACCCAAGGACGGCCTGGGTCGGCGGATCGCCCAGCTCGGAGGGGACCGCTTGCGCGAAGTGTGCGCGGCCCTGGCCTTCGCCCTCGGCTGCGACGCATAGCGCCGAGGGCACCCCTTGCCCGTCCTCAGGCTCGACGAGCGGCTGGTGTTTCCGCCGGTGCGTTATGCGGAAGACGGCCTGCTGGCGGTGGGCGGCGATCTCAGTCCGGAACGCCTGGTGCTCGCCTACTCGCAAGGCATCTTCCCCTGGTACTCCGAGGGCCAGCCCATCCTCTGGCACTCGCCCGATCCCCGCTTCGTGCTGGCGGCTCAGGACCTCCGGGTGTCCCGCAGCCTGCGCAAGACGATCCGCAAGGGCAGCTACCGGATCACGCTCGACACCGCCTTCGCCCGCGTGATCGAATCCTGCGCCCGAGCCGAGCGGCCCGGGCAACGTGGGACCTGGATCACCGAGGAGATGCGGCGGGCCTACCTCGAGCTGCACCGGCGCGGTCTGGCTCACTCGGTGGAGGCCTGGGAGCAGGGAACGCTGGTCGGTGGTCTGTACGGGGTTTCGCTGGGGGCCGCCTACTTTGGGGAGTCGATGTTCGCTTGCGCCCCCGATGCCTCGAAGGTGGCTTTCGTGGCCCTGGTGGAGCAACTGCTGCGCTGGGGGATCACGCTCATCGACTGCCAGGTGGAGACCGAGCACCTGGCTCGCTTTGGAGCCACGGACTGGCCCAGAAAGGCCTATCAGGCCGCCCTGCGCAAGGCGCTCCGGCACAAGACGCGGGTGGGTCCCTGGCGCTTCGAGACCGGAGCTAGCGAAGGGCCGCTGGCGGCTCCGCCAGCTCGCTCAGACGCTGCCGAGACCTGATTCGGATCTTGCCGCGACCGGTTTCGACCAGCCCCTCACTCTCCCACTGGGAGAGGACGCGGCTCACCGTGTAGAGGGTGGTGGCCGCGAGGTCCGCTAGCTGCTGCTGGGTGATACCTTCCAGGAAGATGCCGTCCGCGCAGCACTGGTCGCCCAAGGGCACCAAACGCAGCAAGGCCCGCGCCAAGCGTTGTGGCACGGGTTCGGTGGCCAGCTCCCGGAAGCGGTCGAGGGTTTCCCGGGCGTGGGCGCCCACCACCGCCAGCACGCCGGCCTGAAGCTCCGGGTGCTGCCGAAAAAGCTCAGACAACACGCTCCGGGGCCAGGCCAGAACCTCGCCCTCTTCCACCGCCTCGGCGGTGAACGGGTAGGCCTTTCCGTCCAGAACCGCCATCGCCGCGAAGACCTCGCCGGGGCCCACGATGCGAACGATGACCTGCCGTCCCTCGGCGGTGAGCTGGGTGAGCTTGAGGCGGCCGGTTTCCACCAGAAAGAGAGCCTCCGCTGGCTCGTCCTGGCGGAACAGGATCTCGCCCAGGGCGAGCGAGCGCCGGCGTGCCTGGGCCAGGGTGGCGCGACGGCTGGGCCCCGGAAGACCGTCGAGAAAGCGCGGGGACGGCGCTGGCTGACCGCTCACTTAGCGAGTATAGGCGCTCTCGGCTCGCGCCAGGCACGGCCGAGAGCGGCACAGCGGCCCCTCGGACTCAGGCGGTCAGCGCCGCCTGGAGCTTCTCCTCGAGCGCGATGGCGCGGGGGTGCAGGACGTTGTTTTCGAGGTGGATGTGTTCGTGCAACTCCCCCTCCATCTCGTTCAGGCCGTGGAACAAGCCGCGATAGGTGTTGCAGGCGTCCTCAGGCGGCGTGAAGTTCCCGGTCTGCTCCCGCAGTTGGAGCAGGAGTCGGCCCAGGTACTCATGGTCGCTCTCCATGGCGCCGATGGGGTTGCGGACGGAGCCAAAGGGCGACCCGGGGAGCGTCTCTCCCTTCTGTTCCAAGTTCCCCAGTTGGGTCAGGTAGGGGAAGAGAACGCGCTCCTCCTTCATCATGTGGGGCTCGATCTCGCCCAGGATTTCCCGGAAGCTGTTGCCAATGGGCTGAAGGTCGGGGTGGCGCTCGCCATGAACCGCCAGGACCTTGTTCATCATCTGGCTCAGCCGAGGCAGCTCGTCCTTCAGCCACTGGTGGTAGCGGTCGACGATGAAGGCCACCAGCTCGGCCAGGGGCGCGTCTTGCCACGAGCGCTGGCTCGGGGGAGAGCCGGCGATGGCGCCGTTCAGGTCCTGAAGCAGGCTCTCGAAGGCGATCCCCTTCTCGCCGCAAACCTCGGTCAAGGGCCGCTTGCCGCCGCAGCAGAAGTCGATGCCGTGGCGCTGAAACACGCGAATGGTGGCGGGGTGGGCGGTGGCCACCTCGGCGATCTGGGTCTCGGGTCGAATCTCCATCAAGAGCGTCCTCCTTGTTGGCCCAGTCTACGGGGCCCCCTCCCCCGCCGTCGTTGCGCTGGAGCAAGGAAGATCGAATCGGGCCAGACGAAGGGCCCGGTGTTCAGGGCAGAGGGACCCAGGCGCCGTCCGGATCCAGCACCTCGCAGGGCCGGAAGTCGGCCTTGTAGCGCATGGCCCGACAGCCGGGGACCCAGTAGCCGAGGTAGAGATGCGGGATTCCCCGCCGCCGGCACTCCTCGATCATCCACAGGATGTTGAAGACACCCAGCGAGCGGCGCGCCTTCTCGGGATCGAAGTAGCAGTAGACGGCGCTCATCGCCGAGGGTTCCAAGTCGGCCAGACCCACCCCCAGCAGTCGCTCGCCTGACCGGTACTGGATCTCCAGGGTCTCGATCCCGGTGGTGTACAGAAGCTCGAACTCCAGCTCCGAGCCGTCCATGGTTCCGTCGTGCCTGCCGGTAAGGTATCGGCGGTAGAGGTCGTGCTTTTCGGCGGTGGCCCGGGGGGCGGAGATCTCTACCGTCAGGTCCCGGTTCCGCGAAGCCGCCCGCCGCATCGAGCGCGAGGGCCGAAAGCCTACTGCCGGGATCCGCAGGTTGTGGCACTCGCAGCAGCCCTCGCACTGGGGCCGATAGACGATGGGGCCCATGCGGCGGAAGTTCAGGTCCATGAGCGAGTGATAGGAGCCGGGTAGCAGGCGGGGAAACAGCAGGCTCAGATGGCGAGCCTGCCTGCCCTCGAGATAGGGGCAGGCGAAGGGCTTCCCGGGCTCGCGCTCCAGGCGCCTGACGGCCTCGGCGAAGAGGCGGGTGCGCTCCTGGTGGCTGAGTCCGGCGGTGGGATCGGCTCGGGTCACTGGCGGCTCCTCAGGCTCGCCGGTTGCCTGGTTCGGGTTGGAGTCGGGTGCTCCCGCCTTCGCAGACCAGGCGCCAGGCGGGGTACCAGGCTAGCTTGCCCGCCAGGACCAGCTCGGCCACCGGCACCTCCACCAGCCGTTCTACGGCTCGACCCAATTCGCGGACTCCCTGCCCCGGGATCAGGCCGGCCCGCGCAATGAAGCGCTGGGTCTCAGGATCGATGCTAAGCCGCACCCCCTGTTGTCGCCACAGGGCGTCGGTGACCATCCCCAGCCGCGGCTGCAGCACGCGCAGGGCGTCCTCCTCCTCCAGGGCCCGGAAGAGCAGGATATCGTCCACCAGCCGGAGCAGCCCACCCGGGAGGTGGCGGCGCGCCGCTTCAACGCTGGCGCTCAACGTTTGGTGGCCTCCGGGAAGAGAGACCGATTCGGTGCCCAGGCTCGACGTCAAGACGAAGACGGCGTGCCGGGCGTCCGCCGTGAAGCCGGTGGCGTCGGTGAGCTGACCAACCTCGAAGACCTGCTGGAAGACCTCGATAACCCGGGGATGAGCCCGCTCCACATCCTCGATCAGCACCACCGCCTGAGGTCGGGCGCGCAACCGGCGGGTGAGCTGTGCCTCTTGCTGCGAGCCGCTGCCCGGAGGCACGCCAACCAGCTTGGTGGTGCTCCGCGACTCAGCGAACTCCGCCATGTCGAAGCGGACCAGCTCCGCTGGGCTGCCCAGGAGGAACTCCGCCAGCAGCCGCGCCAGCTCCGTCTTTCCCACCCCGCGGGGGCCCAGGAACAGAAAGACCGCCAGCGGACCACGCCTTTCCAGAACCCCGCCATGCGCCAGCTTCAGGCGTTCGGTGACCCGCCTGACGGCGTCGTCTTGACCGAAGAGCCGGCTCCTCAGGAAGGGCTCCATCTCCAGCACCCGGGCGCGGCGGAGCCCTGCGGGCCTCTCGCTGAGCAGCTCCTGGGGCAACCCCAGCCGGTTGGCCAGGGCACGAGCGACCTCCCGCTCGGTGACCAGTCCCCCACCCACCCCGTTTCGGTCGGTGACATCCGCGGCCTCGGAGGGGCTCAAAGCGAGGGCCACCGCTTCGTCCAGCGCGGCAATGGCCTTTGCAGGCAAGCGGCGGTCCGGATCGAAACGCAAGCACAGGTCGAGGGCAGCCAGCAAGGCCTCTTCGGCGATGCGAATCCCCTGCCGGGCCTCCCAGTCCGGGCGCAGGCTGCGCAGGATGGCGAGGGCCGCGTCCCGGCTCGGCTCCTCCACCACGACCTTCTCGAAACGCCGGTCGAGACCGGGATCCGATTCCACATAACGCGCGTACTCGGCGGCGGTGGTGACTCCCAGGCAACGCAGGTCGCCGTGGGCCAGAGCCGGCTTCACCAGCCGGGAGGCGTCCTGGTGGCCCTCGCCGCCTCGCCCGCCGCCGACCGCGAGGTGCAGGGGGTCGAGCAGGACGATCACCTCCGGGTGGCGCTGCAACTCCGCCAGGATGGCTTCCAGACGGTCATGGAAGTCGTCAGGGCGGCGGGCACCTTCGATCAGGGTGCCCAGGTTCAATTCCACGATCCGCTTGCCCGCCAGCACGGCATCCTGGCCCTGAACGACGCGTTGGGCCAGGCCCTCCATGATGGCCGTCCTTCCCACCCCGGGCTCCCCGACCAGGACCGGGTTGTTCCTGACCCCGCGAGCGAGCGCTTGCACGACTCGCCGGATCTCGTGTCGCCGTCCAATCAGAGGGTGCAGCCGATCCTGGGCGGCCAGGCGGGTGAGGTCGCGGCCGTAGCGGTCCAGCTCCGGAGTGCTAGGCGCGAGGGCCGGTGGCGCCACCACGAGCAAGCCGGGAGCCGCGCGCCGTTCGGTCGCCAGCGCCAGGCCCCCGAGAGCCTCGGGCCGGACTCCGGCGTCCTCCAGCGAGGCCTTGATGATCCCGCCCCCAGCCTCCACCAGGGCCGCCAGCAGGTGAAGGCTGGTGGTGGCTCCGGCTCCGGCGAGCCCCGCCGCCCGCTCGAAGGCTTCCTTGCAGGCAGGACTGCGGCTGACCGCCTTTCCGCTGGAGGTCTGGGCGCCGATGCCCAGGCGTCCTCGCAGCCGCCTCCGCCAAACGGACGCATCCAGAGCCGCCTGGGTGAGAACGTCGCGGAGCCGCTGACTCTCCTGGTCCACCACCCGGCGGTCCTCGGCTTCGAGGCGGGCGTAGGATTCCGGGAGCTGGGCTAGCTTCTCCAGGCTGAGCACGCCGATCAGCAGGTGCGCGGGCTCGATCCAGGCGTGGCGCGACTCTCCGGTCTCGGCGGCAGCGATCTTCCAGGCCAGGGAGGCGCCGGGTGAAAGGTCGTTCATCGAATCGGAGTGCCGCTCTCGGCCCTACCGCGGAGCGACTTCGTCCGCGGGGTACCGGTCAAGGATGCCGTCTTCTCTCATCACCTTCTCGATCTCGTCGGGGTCCATGGGCAGCCATGCCGACACCACCTCCGCCGCCTGCTCCCCGACCACAATGAGATCCTCAAGGCGAATGTAGAGCTGCTCTTCGGGGACGCGAAGTGCGGGCTCGATGGTGAACACCATGCCCGGGCGGAGCGGTCCGTCGTCGGCCCCTACATCGTGGGTTGCCATGCCGACGAAGTGGCCAAGCCGACCCTGGCCCGCCGAGTCCCGGTAGCTCTTGACGAAGTCGGCCCCCGCCTTCAGGTGCGTGGGCTTGGCCAAGCGAGCCCCGGCCAGGATCTTCTCCATGGCCGTGGCTGCCTCCTGCTTGGCTTGCGTGTGGGTGACCCCGGGTCGGATGGCCTTCAGAATGGCCCGGTAGCAAGCCACATAGAACTGGTAGAGCGCTCGCTGCTCGCTGCTAAAACGGCCGTTCACCGGCCACATGCGGGTGATGTCGCTCACCAAGTAGCCGACGTCGGGAGCGAAGTCCATGAGCAGCAGCTCTCCGTCCCGGAGCCGCCTCTTGCCGGCGTTGTAGTGAGGGTACCAGGCGTTTGGTCCGCTGGCGATCAGGGAGTAGTAGGCCTCCCCCTGAGCCCCGTTGCGGAAGAAGACGAACTTGGCGACTCCATCCAGCTCCTGTTCCAGTATCCCCGGCCGGGTGGAGCGCATGGCTTCCAGGATGGCGAGACCGGCCAGCCGGGTGGAGCGCCTGATGAGGGCGACTTCCCTCGGGCTCTTGATGAGGCGCAGGCCGTCCAGCACCGGCGAGAGGTCGCGCACTTCCAGGCCCGGGAAGCGGCTCTTCAGCAAGGCAAGAAACCTCGCTTCGCGCGAGACCTGGCCGTCCCAGGGATCGGCGGTCCAGTCCGCAACCGCGCGCAGCGCCAGGTCGCGGTTGGTGGCAGCCCCCTCCGCGGGGGCCAAGGGAGTGAAGAGGGGCCGCGGCCGCTCGCGCAGAAGAGCCCGCGACAGGTGCTCGTTCATGGCCTCCAGACCGAAGACGCCGCTGACGCCCGTTAGCTTCTTCACCTCCTCCGCGTCCTCGGCCGAGAGCGACTTCCCCTCGCCCCGTTCGCGGTTCGGGTTGCGGTGGGGCAGGTAGAGGAACGACCGGCGGCTGCTCCCGTCCAGCAGAAGGTAGGCGTGAGGCACTTCGAGCCCGCTCAGGTAGTAGAACTCATTGGTTTGGCGAAAGCGCAGGTAGGCGGAGGGGCTCGGCGCTCCCTGGATGAGAGCCACCGCCTGCGGGCCGATGGCCTCCGACACCCGATCCCGGCGGGCCACCAACTCCTCGGCCGGGAAGTCGCTGGTGAACAGCGGGACGTCCTGGGCGCTGGCCTCCGGCAGAGACCGTCCCACGAAGACCAGGAACACGGCGCAGCGAAGTCGTCTCATGGCGGATCTCCGGGCTAACTCGGGGGCAGGCGTTGGGTGCTGGCTCGCACGGCAACCCCGCGGGCCAGGAGTTCGCCGAGGACCGCGTCGGCCAGGCCGGGCTCGGCACCCAGGATCTCGGGCGGGTGGACGCCGGGACGGCGGAAGCGCCCCTGGGCCAGGAGGCGGGCCACGATCACCGCCGGAAAGGCGGTTGTGCGCGACATGCTGCGCAGACCGCTTTCGGCGTGGTAACGGTCGAGCAGGTCCCACGCATAGCGCAAGCGTTCTTCCCCCCGGCGGCCCTCGACCCGCACCCGCAGGACGGTGATGTCCGCCTCGCCTTCGGCGAAGGTCCACTTGGGAAAGAGCAGGGCGGCTGTCACCTCGAGCGGGCGGACCGGCTGCCCCTTGACCTCGATCAGGTCCTTGGAGAAGAGGCCGGTCTCCCGGAAGGCCCGCATCAGCGCGATGTGGCCGGGATAGCGCAGCGTCTTCTCCTTCATGAAAGGCGCCTTCAGGGTGAAGATCAGGCTGCGCAGCCCGTCGGTGTTGAAGGCCTCCAGGCTCCCGATCTCCGGGAAGTCTAGAAGTTCCGGCTCCGAAAGCGCCTCCCTCACCACCACCTGGCCATGCTCCACCAGCCGAGCCGGCCGGGTGTACTCCTCGATCACGTCGCTGGGGGCAAAGCCCGCCTTGTACTCGAAGGGCCAGCGGCGCTCCGCAGGCAGGCCACCGACGTAGATCTCGATGTTGTCGCACCGATCGAGCTGGCTCGCGGCGTACCCCGCCAGGAGGTTGCTGGTCCCGGGGGCGACCCCGCAATCGACGACCGCGACCACCCCTCTCTCCCGAGCCAGCCCGTCCAGTTCCAGAGCGTTCTCGGCCATGAAGCTGATGTCGACGAAAGGCCGCCCGGCCTCGATGACGGCCCTCAAGGACGCGAAACCGAACACGCTGGGCAGCGCGCCCAGCACCAGGTCGAAGCCGGAGGCGAGCTGATGGACCGCTCGCGGGTCCGAGAGGTCGGCCAGCAGCGTGGGCACTCCCCATCGGGCGGCGATGCGGTCCAGGCTCTCCTGCCTGGCGTCAGCCACGGTGACCTCGAACCCGGGGTCCTTGGCCAGGTCCATGGCCATCGCCGAGCCGATCATCCCGCCACCGAGGATCACGGTCTTCGTCATGTTGTTTCCTTTCCTGCGACCCCGAGAGAACAGCCGAAGGAGGCTAGCCGGTCGCGGCCACGGAATCAATTCGTGCTATCGCCAGGCCCGTTCGGTTCTCCAACCTCGTGCCCGTCCGTGAGTGCTGACAGCCGACCGCGGCCGTCCCCGGCGAGCTATCATGCCCCATGCGCGAAATCCTGCAGGACCTCTTCGCCCACGGCGCCTGGGCCGACGCCGAGCACTGGCGGGCTCTGGACGGCCAGCCGGGCGCGCTGGCGGACCGGGCCGCCTGCGAACGGCTTCACCACATCCACCTGGTCCAACGCGCCTTCCTTGCCCTGGCCAGAGCTGAGGCGCCGCGAATCACCAACCTGTCCGACTACCCCACCATGGCCGCGCTCAAGGAGGCCGTGATCTCGACCCACCAACAGATGGCGTCGCTGCTGACCGCGATCGCGCCCGAGCGGCTGGGGGAGGTCATCCAGGTCCCCTGGTTCAAGGACCCACCCTGCCACATCACCGTGGCTCAGGCGCTGCACCAAGCCGCCATGCACAGCCACTATCATCGAGGCCAGAACGCGACCCGGCTGCGTGAGCTGGGTGGCAAGCCGCCGCTGACCGACCTCATCGTCTGGCACTGGAAAGGCCGGCCGGCTCCCGTCTGGGCCTGAGACGCAGAGGAGACCCGGCGAGCCGTCCGCCTGGCTTGACCACGCCCCAGCGACCGACATAGCCTTCCCGCGCCATGAAGAAGATCGTCGAGTGCGTCCCCAACTTCTCCGAGGGCCGCGATCGCGCCGTCATCGATGCCATCGCCGAGGCCATTCGCAAGACGCCGGGGGTGACCCTGCTCGATGTGGACCCGGGCCAGTCCACCAACCGCACCGTCTACACCTTCGTGGGCAGCCCCCAGGCCGTCGTCGAGGGTGCGCTCAGCTCGGCGCGGACAGCCAAGGGCCTCATCGATATGCGCCGGCACCGAGGCGAGCACCCTCGCCTGGGGGCCATGGACGTGTGCCCCTTCGTGCCGGTCGCGGATGTGACCATGGACGACTGCGTGGCCTGCGCGCAGGAGTTCGGCCGGCGGGCGGCTCAGGAACTGGGGCTGCCGATCTACCTCTACGAGGCGGCCGCCACCCAGGCCCATCGCAAGAGCCTGAAGCAGATCCGCGCCGGCGAGTACGAGGGGCTGGCCGAGAGGATCGGCAAGCCGGAGTGGAAGCCCGACTACGGCCCGGCCGAGTTCCTGCCAAGCTGGGGGGCTACCGTCACCGGGGCTCGGTTCTTCCTGATCGCGTATAACGTCAACATCCTGGGCACCAAGGAGCAGGCCCACCGCGTCGCCCTGAACGTTCGCGAGCAGGGCCGGGGTCCCGGCGAGCCGGGACGTCTCAAGGCGGTGAAGGGCATCGGCTGGTGGGTGGACGAGTACAGCATGGCCCAGGTCTCGATGAACCTCGACGACTACACGGTGACCCCACCCCACGTGGCCTTCGAGGCCTGTGCGGACGAAGCCCGCAAGCTCAAGGTAGGAGTCGCCGGCTCCGAGCTGGTGGGTCTGATCCCACTCCGGGCGCTGCTGCTGGCGGCCGAGCACTACATCGAGAACGAGGGCCTCTTCGTCGTCGACGAGCGGCAGAAGATCCGCCTGGCCGTGGACCGGCTGGGCCTCAGCTCGATCTCCCCGTTCCAGCCGGAGAAGCGCATCATCGAGTACATGATTGAAGAGGGGGGCCAGGAACCGCTGGCGAGCCTCAGCGTCCGCGGCTTCGTGGAGCTGCTGGGTTCGCGAACCGCGGCCCCGGGCGGTGGGTCGGCCTCGGCGCTTCTGGCCTCCCTGGGCACCGCGCTCGGAGCGATGGTCGGCTGGATGACCTACGGCAAGCGCAAGTTCGATGCCCAGGACGCCGCCATGCGCCGGCTGATCCCTCCGCTTCACCAAGCCATGGCTGCTCTGCTACCCATGATCGATGCCGACACCAGCGCTTTCAACGACTACATGGCAGCGGTCGGTCTGCCCAAGGCCACGCCGGAGCATGCCGCTGCCCGCCAGGCCGCCATGCAAGCCGGGCTCCGGAAGGCGGTCGAGGTCCCGCTCTCCACCATGCGCCTCGCCGACACCGCGTGGGCCGCCATGATCGAAATGGCCGAGCACGGCAACTTCGCGTCCCGCTCCGATCTGGAGGTGGGCGCCAAGGCCTTGGAGGCCGGGATCTGGGGCGCCGGCCGCAACGTTCTCATTAACCTCGGCGAGATCGAGGACCCGGCCTTCGTGGCGGCGACCCGCTCCGAGGCGGAGAGCCTCAGCAAGCGAGCCACCGACGCCTTCAACTCCGTGCTCGGCGCCCTGGAGAGGCGCCGTACCTGAACCCTGGAGGCCCGTTCTGGCTCTTACCCGATGCCAGGCCCGGAACGGGCTCGGCTGACCCGAGGAGGAGGACCCTTGCCGCTCTACGAATACCGGTGCCTGACCTGCGGACGGCGCTTCGAAGCCCTGCGACGCATGGGTGAGGACTCGTCAGGCTTGTCGTGCCCGGATTGCGGAGGTCCCGAGCTGCGCAAGGAGGTTTCGACCTTCTCGGGTGGGAGCGGCGGCTGCGGCTCGCCTTCTGGTGGCCGCTTCACCTGAGCCTGAACG
>Ga0209342_10003546_pt1 | contig 16420 bp, 13 predicted proteins | sample RifCSP16_2_FD_184023 | JGI IMG/M metagenome (GOLD analysis project Ga0209342, IMG submission 184023) | Soil microbial communities from Rifle, Colorado - Rifle CSP2_sed 16_2 (SPAdes) (version 2) | ecosystem: Environmental > Terrestrial > Deep subsurface > Rock core/Sediment | place: Rifle... | reverse complement strand
GGCGAGCCTTGCCAACCAGCTCTATCGCCCGTCGTGTCTCAGCGGCCTGTGGGCCTTGGCCTACCACGATCTGATTCCCGAACGAGTGGTCTGGCTGACTAGCGTCACACCCCGGGGGCCCCGCCGCTTCGAGAACCGCTTCGGCGTCTTCGACTACCGCAACCTCAAGCAAGAGGCGTTCTTCGGGTACCAGTGCGTTCGGCAGCGGGGGCACGAGTTCTTCGTCGCCGAGCCGGAGAAGGCGCTCCTGGATCACTGGCACCTCACGCCGGGCGAGTGGACGCCGGAGCGCCTAGCGGGAATGCGGTACCAGAGCTGGGCCCGGCTGAGTCCGGAGCGGCTCCGGGACTGGGCGCACCGCTTCCGTAGCCCGCGTCTGGAGCGAGCGGCCCGTCGTTTCCTCGAGCTGGCGGCCGAGGACGAGAAGGGCACGGTCGTTTTGTGAAGGAGCAGGCGCTGGCCCTAGCTCGGGCCGCGGGGGACCCCGAGCAGAGCCTGAACCGGCTGCGGGAGTATCTTCAGGCCCTGGTCTTGAGGTCGCTCCACGAGTCCGAGGCCTTTCGGTCGCTGGCATTCCTGGGTGGCACCGCCCTTCGCTTCCTCTACGACCTCCCTCGCTTCTCTGAAGACCTGGACTTCTCGCTGCTGTCGGGCCAGGACTATGCGGGAAGGGAGTGGATGACCGGAGTGAAGCGGCACCTCGCGCTGGCCGGATTCCAGCCCGAGGTCACCTGGAACGACCGCAGGACCGTGCACACCGGCTGGGTGCGCCTGGCTGGGATTCTGCACGAGGCGGGCCTGTCGGCGACCCCAGCCCAGAAGCTGGCCATCAAGATCGAGGTCGACACCCGCCCGCCCGCCTTCGCCCGCTGCGAGCGGAGGGTGGTGACGCGGCACCTGATGTTCTTGCTCCAGCACCACGACCTGCCGTCCCTGATGGCGGGCAAGCTGCACGCCATCCTGAGTCGCCCCTATGCCAAGGGGCGGGACTGGTACGACCTCCTGTGGTACCTATCGCAACCTTCTCCGATTGCTCCTAACGAGGCCCTCTTGCAGGCCGCTCTGGATCTAACCCATGGTGCGGCCGCCTGCGACGCGCGGTTCTGGCGATCTCTGGTTCGGACTCGATTGCAGTCGTTCGACATGGAGGCGATTGCGGCCGATGCGCGCCCCTTCCTCGAACGGCCCCAGGAGGCGGCGCTGCTGAGCCGCGAGAACCTGTTGGGGCTCCTGGGGTAGGGAGGAGCTAGGGTCCCTCGGTCGCTGGCAGCACCACTCGAACGGTCGCGCCCTGACCGGGGACGCTCACCACCTCGATGCCGCCTCGGTGGCCTCGCACGATGCCGAGAACCGCGGCCAGCCCCAGGCCGCGCCCCACGAACTTGGTGCTGAAGAAGGGGTCGAAGATCCGCTCCATCGTGGCTTGGTCCATCCCTTCCCCATCGTCCGCGACCTCCAGGCACACATAGGCTCCCGGCGACAGGGCCTCCTGAGTGTGCTGCGTATAGCGATCGCTCTCAGCGCCGAGCTGCAGCCGACCAGTCGCCAAGCGGACGGTGCCCACCTTGGGGCCGATTGCCTCGGCCCCGTTGATGGTCAGGTTCATGAGCAACTGCTGCATCTGGCCCAGGTCGGCACGCACCGCGGGCAGGTCGGGGGCCAGCGCGGTCTCCAGCTGTGTCTGGCTGGGAACCGCGGCGGCCAGCAAGGCGAGGCTCTCCTGCACCACTCTGGACAGGTCGACAGGCCGGAGCTGGAAGTGCCCGCGGCCGGAGTAGGCGAGCATCTGACGGGCCAGGTCGGCGGCTCTGTCGCCGGCCTCGAGCGCCTTGTCCAGGTGTTGCCGGGCGCGGCTGTCGGGGGCAAGGCCCTCCCGGGCCAGGGAGATCCGGCCCAGCACGGCGGCCAGCAGGTTGTTGAAGTGGTGAGCCACGCCCCCCGCCAGCCGGGCGATGGCTTCCCGCTTCTGCGCCTGACGCAGCCGTTCCTCGCTCTGGCGCAGCGCTTCCTCGGCCTGCTTGCGCGCCGAGATGTCTTCCTTGACGGCGATGAAATGGGTGATCGCGCCCGCCGAATCGCGCACCGGGGTGATGGCGGCCTGTTCGTGATAGAGGGTGCCGTCCTTGCGACGGTTGATAACCTCGCCCTGCCAGACCTGGCCCGCCAGGATGGTGCCCCAGAGGCTTTCGTAGAAGGGTTGGTCGTGGACACCGGAGCGCAGCAAGCGGAAGCTCTGCCCCACCGCTTCCTCCGCGGAATAGCCGGTGAGCCGGCTGAAAGCGGGATTCACCCAAACGATCCGGCCGTCACGGTCGGTGATGCCGACCGCGTTGGCCGCGGCGTTCAGGGCGGCTGACTGGATGAGGATCTGCTGCTCGGTCCCCCGGATGGTGGCCTGGGCGGGCTGGGCCTCCAGCTTGAGTCGCCCCAGCGCGCGAGCGCCCCGCCAGACGGCGGCCGCCAGCGTGGCCGAGCTCAGGAGCGCGGTGACGGCGAGCGCGAACTCAAGCCCGAAAGCGCCACCCTCGACACCCGCCCAACCCAGCAGACCGAACACGAAGGGAGCAATGACGACGGCTGGAAGGGCGTGCCGGGCGGCCGGCTTGCCGGCCTCGGGGGTGGAGGGCGGCGCCATCGGTGGAAGGATACCCCAAGGGACCTGGCTCCCTGGCTCTCGGCCCACGGCAGTACAATCCGCCATGCTCTTTGGACCGACGTTCGCCGAGATGCGGGAGCCCTCGCTCCTGCCCACCGACCTCCGGGAAAAGGCGCGGGCCGCTCGGGCGACCCCCCTCGACCCCCTGAACCTCTTCAACCTCTCCTGGAAGGCCACCGGCGAGGTGCCACACTTCGTGCTGCCCGAGGCCCTGACCGGCGTGGCGGCGCCCATCGTGGTGCTCTCGGGGCGCTTCTTCCCGACCGGCTCGCACAAGGTGGGCCCTGCCTACTCGATCCTGGTGGAGAAGCAGATCGAGGGCCGCTGCGCTCCCGGTCGGCAGACGCTGGTCTTTCCGTCGACCGGCAACTTCGGCATCGGCGGCGCCTGGGTGGGGCCGAGGATGGGCTACCGCTCGCTGGTGGTGCTGCCGGAGGAGATGAGCGCCGAACGATTCGAGAAGATCCGCGCCTACGGCGCCGAGGTGATCGCCACCCCCGGCTCGGAGTCGAACGTCAAGGAGATCTACGACAAGGTCAAGGAACTGCGCGGCGATCCGGAGAACCGGATCCTCAACCAGTTCGAGGAGTTCGGCAACTACCGCTTCCACTTCCACTGCACCTCGTCCGCGGCCCTCGAGGTGCTGAGCACCCGCGGTCTGGATCTGGGCGCCTTCGTCTCCGCCATGGGCTCGGCGGGGACCATCGCCGCCGGCGAGGCCCTCAAGCGCTGGTTCCCCGGCTCGGCCACGGTCGCGGTGGAGCCCATCCAGTGCCCAACGCTCTACAACGTCGGCTTCGGCGCCCACCGCATCGAGGGCATCGGGGACAAGCACGTGACCTGGATCCACAACGTGTTGGCCACCGACCTTCTGGTCTGCGTGGACGATGAGGAGTGCCTTCTTGGCTTGCAGCTCTTGCAGGAGGGCACCGCAGCTCTGGTGAAGGAAGGCGTGGATCCGACGCTGGCCGGGAGCCTGGTCGACGGCTTCGGGATCAGCGGCGTGTGCAACGTGTTGGCGGCGATCAAGGTGGCGCGGCACTACGGCCTCACCGCGCGCCAGGCGGTGGTCACCGTGGCCACCGACGGCTTCGACCGCTATCCCTCGGTCCTGCGGCGGCTGGATCGCGAGCGGGGGACCATGAGCGACGCCGAGGCCGGCCGGCGGCTCGCCGTCTTCCGCGGCCAGAAGGGCGACTACGTGCTGGAGGGCACGCGGGTGATTCGCCGCCGCTGGCACAACCAGAAGTACTTCACCTGGGTCGAGCAGCAAGGCAAGACGGTGGCGGAGCTGCGCGAGCTGGAGGACCCGGGGTTCTGGATCGGCCAGCAGGAGCGGGCGGCGGAGTTGGACCACCGGATCCTGGAGCGGCGCGCATCGTGAAGCCGCGGCCGGCCGGCCGCCAGGCAGGGCCCGGCTTCGTCTCCGGCCTCACCTGCATGAGGTGTGGCCAGCGCTATGCGCGTGGACTCGACGGCCCTTGCCCGCGTTGCGGACCGGAGGGCGTCCTCGACATCGAGTTCGACCTGGCGTCGGTCAAACGCTCGCTGAACCGCCGCAGCTTGGCCGGCCGCTCCCACCATCTCTGGCGTTATGCGGAGCTGCTGCCGGTGCCGAGCCAGGCCCGGCGGCCCCCGCTCGCCGCGGGCTGGACCCCACTGCTCGATGCGCCGCGCCTGGCGGCATGGGCCGGAGTGCGCGGTCTCATCCTCAAGGATGAGGGCCGGAACCCCACCGCCTCGTTCAAGGACCGAGCCAGCGCCGTGGGTGTGGCTCGGGCGCTCGCGCGCAAGGCAACCGTGGTGGCTTGCGCCTCAACCGGGAACGCAGCTTCATCCCTGGCGGGAGCGGCGGCCAGCGTTGGGCTGCCGGCGGTGATCTTCGTCCCCCAGTTCGCTCCCGAGCCGAAGGTGGCCCAACTCCTGATCTTCGGGGCCCGGGTGATCCGGGTGCAGGCCGACTACGACGCCACCTGGGAGTTCTGCCAGCGAGCCTGCGACCGCTATGGCTGGTACAACCGCAACGCGGCCGTGAACCCCTCGCTGGTCGAGGGCAAGAAGACCTGCGGTCTGGAGATCGCGGAACAGACGGGCGCGGGGGTTCCCGATTGGGTGGCGGTGTCGGTGGGGGACGGCTGCACCATCGCCGGCATCTGGAAGGGGCTCCGCGAGATGCACGCGCTAGGCTTCATCCCCCGGCTGCCGCGTCTCCTGGCGGTGCAGGCCCAGGGCGCGCGCCCGCTGGTCGACGCCTTCAGGGAGAAGCGCGATCTCATTCCCGGGCCGGCGGAGACGCTGGCCGACAGCATCTGCGTGGGCCACCCGCGGAACTGGAGAAAGGCGCTGGCGGCCGTGCGGCAGTCGGGGGGGACCTTCATTGCCGTGCCCGACGAGGCGATCCTGGAGGCCATGCGGGTGACCGGGCGGCTTTCCGGCGTGTTCGGCGAGCCGGCGGGTGTGGCGGGCGTCGCCGGCCTGCGGCTGGCCGTCAAGGACGGGATTGTCGGCCGCCGTGCCACGGCTCTGGCTGTGATCACCGGGAGCGGCCTCAAGGACGTGCGCACCGCACTCAAGGCCGCGGGCGAGCCGGACAGCCTGAAACCCGACGATGACGACCTGGCCGCGTACCTGAAGGCCCGCCCGATCTCCGGTACGTAACGCAACCACAGAGGCGCAGAGGCACAGAGAACGGATTCGTATAGCGGAGAGCCGGGTGGTGCGGTACGGAGGGCGGGGAGAGGGGTCCCCCCGAGGTGCGAGCGGAGAGGATCGGAAGAGCTTGGAGCTGGCCGGAGGCTTGGCGCAGCAACTCCCCTCTCCCCGCTTGCGGGGAGAGGGATAGGGTGAGGGGGAGCCCATTCCCTATCGGCGCGCCTCTGTGGTTCCCGTTCGTTGCCGTAGCTGACAGCTGATCGCTGAACGCTGACCGCTACCGGTCGTGAGAGGGCGTCAGTGCCCCAGGAAGGGCACGCGGAAGAACAACCAGAAGCCGTTGGCGCCCAGGAGCGCGCCCAACGCGGCGGCGCCCAACGCGGCGTAGAAGACCGGGCGGGCATGGGTCAGGATGGCCATGGCCGCCAGTACGATGGCGATCTGCAAGAGGACGGCTCCGAACTGGAAGTGGGGGTGCTTGCGCTGGTTGAGGTCGCGGCTTTGCTCGTGGCCGCGGGCCACCAGCTCGATCTCCTTCTTCTCGGCCGTGTAGCGCTCCTCCTCCTTGCGCATGTGGTCGAGCAGGGCCTCCTTGTGGCTCAGGGCCTCGGGGGACAGGCTTCCGCGCTTCTCCAGGAGATCGTCCTCCAGGTGCTGCTTCTCGATGCGGTAGAGGTGCTCCCGCATCACCTTCGACTGGTAGAACGCCCACTGGTCGGAGACCTGTTGCTGAGCCAACTGGACATCCTGGCTGGCGTTGCTGCCGCCCATGCCCACGACCGCCAGTGCCACCGCGATCAGGGCCGTGGTCACCGCTGCCCTGCGGACGAACAAGCGGTCCGCGGACTCGTCCTTGTCTCCGGTGTTCGGTCCGACCTCTGAGGACGCCATCCCACCTCCCCCAATCGCGGAGGGCCTGCCCTGATGTTAGCCGAAGCTCAGTCGAGGTTCTTGCGGAAGCGCAACGAGGCGAGGGTGAGCACCGCCGTGCCGATGCCGAAGAGGGCGAGCGCATCGGGCCAGAGGACGTCGATGCCGGAGCCGCGGAGGAAGATGCCCCGGATGATGTTGCCGTAGTAGCGGACGGGAATGCCGTAGGTGACGATCTGGAAAAAGCGCGGCATGTTCTCGATGGGGAAGACCAGGCCGGAGAGGTAGATCATGGGCACCATCAGGCCGTAGATGGAGGCCATCATGGCCTGCTGTTGGGTGTTCACGATGGTCGAGACCAGCAAGCCGAGGCCCAGCGTGTTCATGAGATAGAGCAGGGTGAGGCCGGTAAGCAGGAGGAGCGAGCCGGCCAGGGGCACCCGGAGCAGCAGGGTGGCGAAGCCGACGATCAGCAGCATGTCGAAGATGCCGATGACGACGAAGGGCAGGAGCTTGCCCAGGATGAGCTGCCAGGGCCGGAGCGGGGTGACGATGATCTGCTCCAGGGTGCCGATCTCCTTCTCGCGCACCACCGCCATCGAGGGCAGGATCATGGTGACCAGCATCAGCACCAGCGCCAACACCGCCGGCACGTAGAACCAGCGGCTGCGCAGGTCGGGGTTGTAGAGGATGCGAGGCCGCAGGTCGATGCGGCCCAGGGTGCGCGGAGGTCGCCCGCTCCTGGCTGCAGCCCGTCGCTCTTGGCGTGCGAGCCGGGAGGCCGCCAGCTCCGCGCCGACGGCGGCCACGATGCGCGAGGCGTGGGAGAGGCCCACCACCGCCGAGTTGGCGTCGCTGCCGTCGGCGATGGCCTGGACCTGCGGCCGCCCGCCGCCCTGGATCGCCGCCCCGTAGCCGGCGCCGATCACCACCGCCACCTGGGCCTGGCTTCGCACCAGCCAGGGCTCGATGCCCTCCGCGGTGTCCTCGGTACCCACCAGCTCGAAGTAGCCGGAGCCGGTGAAGCGGCGCAGCAGGGCGCGGCTCTCGGCGCTCCGGTCCTGGTCCACCGCCAGCAGAGGGATGCGGGTAACGTCGAGGTTGGCCGCATAACCCAGCATGATCAACTGCGCCACCGGCCCCACCAGCAGCACCGGAATCATCTTGCGGTCCTGGCGGAGCTGCAAGAACTCCTTGACCACCACCCGGAACAGGGCGTACACGGCTAGACCTCCCGCCGGGTCAGCCGCGCGTAGGCGATGGCCAGGACCACCACCGCGTACAGAACCAGGAAGGCCAGGTCGCGTCCGTAGGGTGCGAGCCCGGCACCCTTCAGGATCACCCCGCGCAGGATCACGTTGAAGTAGCGGGCGGGCACCGCGTAGGTGACGAGCTGCAAGGGCTCGGGCATGGAGCGGATGGGGAAGATGAAGCCGGACAGGAAGATGGCGGGAAGCATGGAGGCCACGCTGCCGGCCTGGAAGGCCATGGCCTGGGTGTCGGCGAAGCTGGAGACCAGCAACCCGAAGCCTAACGCGCCAATCAAGTAGATCAGGGTGGCCAGGAACAGGTCGAGGTAGGGGCCGCGTACGGAGACCCCGAACAGGAAGCGAGCGGCCAGCAGGATGAGGACGGTCGCCAGGAGCGAGATGCCCAGGTAGGGTAGGGTCTTTCCCACGATCAGCTCACCGGGGTGCAGCGAGGTGACCCGAAGCTGCTCCATGGTGCCGCGCTCCTTTTCCCGCACCACGGAGAGGGCGGTGGAGAGCACGGCGGTGAGCATGAGGATGAAGCCGATCAGGCCGGGCACCAGGAACTGGGTGGAGCGCAGCTCGGGGTTGTACCAGACGCGGGGATCATAGGCGATGGCCGGCTCGCCGTCGCCGAAGCTGTCCCGCCGGATCTCCAGGTTGGCCTCGCCGACCAGGGCCTGCGCGTAACCCAGGACGGTGGTGGCGGTGTTGGCGTCGGCCCCGTCCAGCACCAACTGCACCGAGGCCGTGCGTCCCGCCGCCAGCTCGCGGGCGTAGCCCTGGGGGATGCGCAGGATGGCGCGCGCCAGGCGGGTCTCGGTGACGCGGTCCAGCGCCGCTCCCGCCGGCAGGTCGGCCACTCGATCGAAGTAGCCGGAGTTGACGAAGGAGGAGATCAGGGCTCGGCTGCGCGCGCTCTGGTCCAGGTCCTGGATCGCCAAGGGTACGTGCCGAACGTCGAAGTTGAGCGCGTAGCCGTACATCAGCAGCATCATGGTGGGCACGCCCAGCAGCATGCCCAGGGTTAGCGGGTCGCGGGCCGCCTGGCGCAGTTCCTTGACGGCGATCGCCCACACCTTGCGCGGCTTCACAGCTCTCGACCTCGGCGCGCCGCTTCCTCGCTCTCGATGCAGTGGATGAAGACGTCTTCCAGCGAGGGCACGATGCGTTCGACGGCGAAGGGAGTGAAGCCCCCCGCGTCCAGCACCCTGGCCGCCTGCCGTTGGCCGTCCTCGGCCTCGGCGACCACCAGGTGCAAGCGGGTGCCGAAGAGCGAAGCCTCCAGCACCCAGCTCTCCTTCTCGAACCGCTCGTGTGCTTCCAGGAAGCGTGGGCAGTCGACCTCCAGGAGGGCCCGGCCCGCGAAGACGTTCTTGAGCTCGGCCACCGACCCCAGCGCGACCAGCCGTCCGGCGTGCATGAGGGCGATGCGATCGCAGCGCTCGGCCTCGTCCAGATAGTGGGTGGTGACGATGATGGTCACGCCCTGCCCAGCCATGGTGTCGATCAGGGTCCAGAAGCGCCGCCTGGAGACGGGGTCGACGCCACCCGTGGGCTCGTCGAGGAAGAGCACCCGGGGGCGGTGCAAGACGGAACAGGCGAGCGCCAGCCGCTGCTTCCAGCCACCGGGCAAGGAGCGGGTGAGCAGGTCTTCCTTGCCGGCAAGGCCGGCCGTTTCCACCGCCCAGGCGGCGCGTTCGGCGAAGGTCGCGCCCCGGAGGCCATAGATGCCGCCGAAGAAGCGGAGGTTGTCGCGGACCGTGAGGTCGTCGTAGAGGCTGAAGCGCTGGGTCATGTAGCCGATGCGGCGTTTGACGCCCTCGGGGTCCCGGGCCACCTCCAGATCCAGCACCCGCGCCGAGCCGGAGCTGGGGGTGAGCAGTCCGCAGAGCATGCGGATGGCGGTGGACTTGCCGGCTCCGTTGCTGCCCAGAAGGCCGAACACCTCGCCCTCCCGGACCGCGAAGCCCAACTGGTCCACGGCAACGAAGTCGCCGAAGCGCCTGGACAGGCGATCGACCTCGATGACGACTCCCGGGAGCATCACGCCTACCGCCCCAGCGCTCGATCCAGTTGGGCCTGGGCCAGCCGGAGCTGGGCTCTGGCCGAGGTGTGGTCGAGCCCCGCCCTGAGCAGGGCGGTCTCCGCATCCAGGAGATCGGAGGAGGCGGCGACACCCTCTCGATACCGGTCCCCGCTCACCCGCTGGTTCTCGCGTGCCGATTCCAGCGTGCGTTCGGCGACCCCTAAGGCGGCCCGCGCGGTGCCGAGGTCCAGGATCCGGATCCTCACCTCCAGCCCCACCCGGCGCGAAAGGTCCTCGAGCTGATGGCGCAAGGCGTCGGCCTGGGCCCGGGACTGGGCGACCGCGGCCGCGGTCCGGCCCCCGTCGAAGGCGGTCCAGGCCAGGTTCACGCCCAGGCTCCAGGTCCCCTTCCATTCCGCCTCCAGGGGCATCACGCGGGAGTTGGGGTTCGCGTAGTCGTAGGCGGCGTTCAGGCTGACCTGGGGGTAGGCGAGGGAACGGGTGGTCTTGACCGCGGCCTCGGCGGCGGCCACCCGCGCCCCGAGCGAGAGCAGCTCCGGGCGGCGGCCGGTAGCCTCGGCCAGCAACGCGCCCGGCTCGCTCGTGGCCTCGCCGGGGGCCGGCGCGTCCAGGAGTTCCGTCGGATCGAGGCTGCCGTCTGGCGGCAGACCGGTCAGGCGCAACAGGTTGGCGTTGGCAACCGAGGCCAGGTTGCCGGCCTGGAGTCGCGCCAGCTCGGCTCGGTCTCGCTCCACCTGCACCGCCAGCAGCTCGTTGCGAGCCGCCAGGCCCTGGGCCAGCCGGTTCCGGGCGTCCCGCAGGTGGGCGTCGTAGGTGGCCAGGGCCTCGCCCACCACCCGGTCGCTCTCCCGGGCGGTGACCAGGGACAGGTAGGCGGTCGTCACCTCCAGCACCAGGTCCTTGCCCGCGCCTTCGGCGTCCAGGCCGGCGGCCGCGTGTTGCTCTCTCGCGGCGTCGATGGCCGCCGTCAGCCGCCCCCCGGTGAAGAGCGGCAGCGCGACCTGAGCCCGGGTTCGATAGGCGTCGGGGAGGTTCGGAAACAGGGTGCGCGTCCCCAGGCCCGGTGCGGTGATGGTCAGCTCGGGCACCCCGGAGTTCCGAGTGTAGGAGGCGACGGCGTCGAGCTGTGGCAGGCGGGCGGCGCGGGCTCCTCTGAGGGCGGCCTCGGCACCGCTTTGGACGGCGCGAACCTGAGCCAGGCGGGCCGAAGCGACGCGAGCGCGCTCGATGGCCTCGGTCAGGCTGAGGCGGATCACAGGCGCCGGCCCGTCGTCGGCGACGCTCTCGCTGCCGAGCCAGGAAGCGAGGGCGAGGCTCAGGGCAACCAGGAAGGCGCGGGCGTGAGGCGTGCCCCGCCGCGGCTTGATCGGCGTCATCAGCGAACCTCCGGGCGGGCCGCCGTCTCGTCGCGGCGGATGCGCGCAATGAAGATGTCCTCCAGCGAGGGCGCCACGGCCCTGGCCGACAACACGACGACCCCAGAGGCGGCGAGATCTCGGGCCAGCTCGGCCGCAGCTTGCCCGGCGGCATCGCCGGACACGCCGGGCAGCGAGGCGTGCAGGCGCTCGCCAAACGACTGAACGTCGGCGATCTCGGGGCGCGCGGCCAGAAGCTCCGCCGCGCGCCGCTTGGGCTCGGCCAGCACCTCGATCATCGCTCCCGGGGCGGTGGCCCTGAGCTCATCGGGGGTGGAGACGGAGAGGATGCGGCCGCGGTCCATCAGGGCCACCCGCTGGCAGCGTTCGGCTTCGTCGAGGTAGGGGGTGGTGAGCAGGATGGTGAGACCCTCGCGTTGCAGGCGGGCCAGGACCTTCCAGAAGTCGCGCCGGGAGACGGGATCGACGCCGGTGGTCGGCTCGTCCAAGACCAGAAGCTCCGGGGTGTGAATCAGCGTGCAGGCGAGCGCCAGCTTCTGCTTCATGCCGCCGGAGAGCCGGTCCGCCAGACGGTCGCGGAAGGCGTCGAGCCGCAGCATTTCCAGGATCTCGGTCCGGCGCGGCCGCCAGCCGCGTACCCCATGAACCTCGGCGAAGAAGGCGATGTTCTCGTCGACCGAGAGATCGCCGTAGAGGGAGAAGCGCTGGGAGAGGTAGCCGATGCGCTCGGACAGGGCCTCGCTCTGGGCGATGGGGTTGAGGCCGCAGGTGATGGTCGAGCCGTGGTCGGGCTTCAGCAAGCCGAGCACAACGCGTAAGGTGGTGGTCTTGCCGGCGCCGTCGGGCCCGATGAGGCCGAACATCTCGCCCCGCCGCACCTCGAAGTCGACCTCGGAGGCAGCGGTCACCTGGCCGTAGCGCCGCGTCATGCGTTCGAGCCGCACCATCACGGGCGGCGTCTCGGTCACTTCGCCGCTCCGGTGCTGTTGGTGGCGCGCAGGCTGGCCTCGGCCGGCATGCCCGGTTTGAACAGGCCGTCGGCGTTGTCGAGGCCGAGCTTCACCCGGTAGACGAGCTTGACCCGCTCGTCCCGGGTCTGCACGTTCTTGGGGGTGAACTCGGCTTTGGAGGCCACGAAGATGACGCGACCCTGTCGCGTCTGGCCGTCATCGGTTCGCACCTCGGCCGGCTGCCCGATGCGGATCCGGGCCAGGTCGGGCTCGCTCACGAAGATGGTGAGCCAGGCGTCGCGCAGGTCGGTGACCACGCAGAGCGGAGCCCCGGCCGTCACCAACTCGCCAGCCTCGGCCAGCTTCTCGCTCACCAGGCCGGCCAGAGGGCTCACGATGCTGGCGTCCTTCAACTGCTGGTCGAGTTGGGCCAAGCGAGCGGAGACCGCGGCTAGTCGCGCCCGGGAGGCCTCGATCTCCTCGGCGCGACTGCCGGCCCGGAGACGGGAGAGGGCCTGCTCCATGGCCCGCCGCCGCGCAGCCGCCATGTCGCGGCGGGTCCGGGCGTCGTCGCGGGCCTTGGTGGTGCCCGAGTCCTTGTCCAGGAGGCCCTGCATCCGTTCGAGGTCGCGTTCGGCGCCGGCCAGCTCCGCCTCCACGCTGGCCAACTGGGCGGTCAACTCGGCCAGGTCTTGCTCCCGGGCTCCCGCCAAACGCAGCTTCAGCTCGGCCTCGGCCTGTCCGCGTTCGGCCTCGATCTGCCGGCGGGTGAGCTTGAGATCGGTGGTGTCGATCCGGGCCAGCTCCTGACCGGCGGTCACCGCATCGCCCTCGCGGATGGCGAAGCTCAGAAGCCGCCCTCCCACCTTGGCCGAGATGCGCACGTCGGTGGCCTCCACCTGGCCGGAGGCCACGATCAGCGCGGGGTCCTTGCGGTTGCCACAAGCGGTGGCCAGGACGGCGAGGCTGGCAAGGCCGAAGGCGGCTCTCATTCGCGTCATGTCAGCTCCTGGCGGGCTCCCTGGCCGGCGCGAGCAGCAGGGTTCGCGCCAGGGACTCCGTGAGATGGGCGATCAGATCGTCGAGGGTGGGGGCTTTGACGCTGAGCGGAAAGGTCGCCAGTTGTCGTGCCCGGAAGCCCTCGCCGACGAAGAAGAGCATGACGGGTCCGATCATGCTCAGGTGGACCAACAGGGGATGGGCGGGCCGAAAGCGGCGTTGCGTCACGCCTTCCTCCATGGCGGTCGCCACGAAGCGAAGGATGGCCAACAGGGCCTTGGTGGGACCGTTGCCCATGTTGCGGCCCCCGCCGGTCACCTCGCGCAGCATCAGCCGCGGCAGCGCCGGCCGTTCCGCGAAGAGCCGCACCAGGCCGCCGTAGAAGCCAACCAGGCGCTTCAAGGGGTCGGTCTCGGCCTGGCCCAACTCCGCCATCCGGTCGAGCAGGCCGGAGAAGAGCTCGAGCAGGACCGCTTGATAGAGGTCCTGCTTGAGCCCGAAGTGATAGTAGATCATGGCCTTGTTGGCGCCGGCCCGGCGTGCGATCTCGTCCACGCGGGCGCCAGCGTAGCCCTTCTCCACGAACACCGCGGTGGCGGCTTTGAGCAGGCTGTCGCGGGTTTCCACCTGGGCCATTAACCAACCGTTTAGTTAATCCAGGAGCATGGTAGGGCCGGAGGCGGACGCCTGTCAAGCTACCGCGGGTTGTCGATCATCCAGACGTTGCCGGTGGTCTCGGCGTACTCGTAGACGATCCGATCTCCGTTCGGCGACCAGGCCGGGGTGCGCACGTAGGTGTTGAGCTTGGCGTGATGGGTGAGACGCCGCTGTTCGCGGGTCGACCGCGACACCGACCAGATGTTCCAGAACCCGTTGCGCAGCCCCGCGAAGGCGATGGCCTCGCCGTCCGGCGACCAACTGTGCGGCCAGCTCTCGCCCTGGTCGAAGGTGAGCTGCACCGGGGCGCCGCCGGAGGCGGAGATGACCGCCACGTGGGTGCTCTCGCCCCGCTTCACCTCGAGGGCGAGTCGCGCCCCGTCCGGTGACCAGGCGGGGAAGCCCATGGTCTCCGCATCGAAGGTAAGCTGGCGGGGCTCGCCTCGCGGGAGTGAGGCGAGCCAGGTGTTGATGGTGCCGGTCCCCCGCTTCGAGTTGAAGGCGATCTGCCGCCCGTCCGGCGACAGCCGGGGCCAGTCGATGTCCTGATCGACGTCGAGGAGCAGTTCCTCCCCCGTACCGTCCACCCTCACCGACCAAACGGCGAAGCGCCCGCTGCGGTCGGAGAGGAACGCTAGGCGGTCGCCGCCCGGGAACCAACTCGGCAGATCGTCCTCGGCTCGGTGGCTGGTGAGAGGGACCGCGCCGCCGCCGGCGGCGTCCATGACCCAGATGTCGGTGGGGTTTCCGGGCCGGCCGCGATCGAAGGCCAGCCGCCGCCCGTCGGGTGAGAAGGAGGGGCGCGCCGTCTTGCCGGTCTCGGCGGTGAGGGGGCGCGGGCCTCCCGCCGGCTCTCGCGAGGCCGGGGACAGCGGAACCCACCACAGGTTGCTGGTCAGGGTGAGGGCGCTGTAGGCGACTCTCCGCCCGTCACGCGAGACGGCCGCATGTCGGAGCCGCAGCGGCCCCAGGTTCACGACCTCCGACGGCAAGCCTTCCGGCCGACCGTCCCCGGGCGACACCGGGACCTTCCAGATGCCATAGGTGAAGCGGCCGGACCAGGAACAGTAGTACACGCTCCTGCCGTCGGGCGCGTAGGCTGGATCGAACGCGTACGGCTGATTCTGCACCAGGCGCGCGAGGTGGCCGCCGGAGGCGGCCACCGACCAGATCTCGGCGATCCGGCGGTCCGCGGTAGAAAACACGATGCGCCGGCCGTCGGGAGACCAGGAAGGCGCACCGTGGCCTCCGGGTGGCTCGCCAGGGCGGGTCAGCGGGCGCGCCGCGCCGCCGTCCCGGGAGACGACCCAGATCGTCGAGGGCGACAGCGCCGGGACCGCGTTCGCGGCCAGGTCCACCAGAGGCTGGGACTGGAAGGCGATGCGGTCTCCGTCCGGCGACCAGGCCGGGTGCGATCCGAGATCGACCAGCTTCCTCGCTTCGCCGCCCTTCGCCGGGACGATCCAGATGCCCGCGCCGCTGGCGTGATAGGCGATCCACTCCCCATCGGGCGACCAGGCCGGCTGGACGCTCTCCCCCTCGGAGGTGAGGGCCGTCTCCGAGCCCCCCGGCGCCAGCGTCCTGACGTAGATCCGGAAGCCGCCGTTGCGGTCCGAGGCGTAGGCGAGGGACTTGCCGTCGGGCGAGAAGCTCGGGAACACGTCGAGGCCGGATGAGGTCGTCACCTGGACGGGCGTGGGCGGAGGAGCCGAGGCTGGACGGGACCGGTCGCGCCACAGGAGGGCCAAGGCCGATGCGAGGACGAAGCCGGCGATCGCCACCCCCGCGCGCCGGACCGCCCGGCTCCGGCGGGACGGCTCCTCGCCGGCCAGCGCCTTCGCGACATCCGTCGCCGAGGCGAAGCGCAGGGAGGGGTCGGTCGCCATGCACCGTAGGATGACGGCCCTGGAGCGGCGATCCAGGCGAGCGTCGTCGATGGACTTGTGGTGCGAGGGTGGTCTCGCCCCAGTCAGCATCTCGTGGATCGCGACCCCGAAGGAGTAGATGTCCGAGGCCGGCGTCGCCCGGCCACCCTTCGCCAACTCGGGGGCGAGGTAGCCCGCGGTTCCCGAGAGCAGCGGTCGTCCCTCCTGGGAGAGGAACGGGCCCTCGCTGCTGAGGCACGCGATGCCGAAGTCGGTGATGACGGCCCGAGGTCCCTCGGCAGAGGGGACGAGGATGACGTTGCCGGGCTTGAAGTCGCGGTGGACCACCCCCGTGCGATGGGCGGCGGCCAAGCCCTCGCCGAGCTGCGCAACCAGGGGATAGGCCTGGTCGGCGCTCATGGGCCCCTGGGTGCGCAGGCGCTCGGCTAGCGTCTGGCCCGGGAGCAACTCCATGGTGAGGAACGTCACCTCCCGCCCGGTGGCTTCGCCCCGGTGGCGCCCGATGTCGAAGATCCGGCAGACGTGCCGGTGCGTGACCTTGCGGGCCAGGTGGATCTCGCGCTTGAAGCGCTCCAGGGTCCCCTCGGCCGCGGCCAGCTCCTGGCGAATCGCCTTCAGGGCCACCCGCCCGCCGACCTCGAGATCTTCGGCCTCATAGACCTCGCCCATCCCTCCCCGACCCAGGAAGCCGACAATGCGGAAGCGATCGCCCAGGATGTCGCCGGGGAGCAAGAGGGCCGACAGGTGGGCAAGAGCCGGGGTCGCGATAGCCGACGTCGGCGCCAGGTCGGGGTCGTCGGGGGATGGGGAGGGCACCGGCAATGGGCTGGCGTCCGCGTCAGGCGCCGTGGGGGCGCCGGCGGGAGGGAGGGGCCGCGGGTCCTCGGGGGGAGTCATGGTGGCGAACCAGGCACCGCGATTATAGGACCAGGCTATGCTCAGCATCCGAGGTCCTTGCGTTTCGGGTCGGGGGGTTCGGGGGGCGGGAGCCCCCCGGTTCAAGAGCGGCGCCCGAATTCACTATCCGAAGTCTTGCGTTTCGGGTCGGGGGGTTCGGGGGGCGGGAGCCCCCCC
>Ga0209342_10003545_pt1 | contig 16420 bp, 22 predicted proteins | sample RifCSP16_2_FD_184023 | JGI IMG/M metagenome (GOLD analysis project Ga0209342, IMG submission 184023) | Soil microbial communities from Rifle, Colorado - Rifle CSP2_sed 16_2 (SPAdes) (version 2) | ecosystem: Environmental > Terrestrial > Deep subsurface > Rock core/Sediment | place: Rifle... | reverse complement strand
CTAATTTATCTCAAATTCCCGATGGTGAATGGAGTGCGGAGGCAGTGGGTAAAAATATACAAGGCAATCCGTTAAATCTTGACAAAAATATTGCAGTATTCTTTTCATTAGGGCAATGTCCTATATTTGAAGATGCACCGATTACATACGAGGCATTGAGAGAGTGGCTTCCAAGTCAAAAAAGTAAATATGGGAATAACTGTTTGATTGAAGGTATTGTGTGGCATTGCAAAAATGGGGAGATGTTTAAGATAAAGACGAAGGATTTTAAGGGTGATGGGAGGAGATGAATAATTTCTTTACTTGGCACTATTGGAAGCCCGCAGTGATTTATATTATCTTGGGTATGATAGGCATAGTGTTAGGTTACGGGATTGTATATTTAATTTTTAGATAGAAAGGAGGGGTGGAAGGTGATAGAAATTAAAGCACCTAATGAAATGGGGGAAGGTAGCAAGTCAATATTTCTTGCTGGCAGTATCGAGATGGGCAATGCGGAGAAATGGCAAGATAAAGTAGTGTCCCTGATGCGTGATACTAATTGGACGATTCTAAACCCCAGAAGAGATGACTGGGATTCGTCTTGGAGTCAGAGTATCAATAATAAAAGGTTCGTTGAGCAGGTAGAATGGGAATTGGCAGGATTGGAGAAAGCAAATATAATACTTATGTATTTTGATAAGAATACTGAGTCCCCTATTACACTGTTAGAATTAGGACTTCATGCTCGTTCTCATAAGTTAATTGTAGTATGCCCCGAAGGATTTTGGCGTAAAGGTAATGTAGATGTTGTATGCAATATGTATAATATCCTACAAGTATCTACTCTCGAAGAAGTAGTGAATAATCTCAAATGTGAGGAGTTCATCTGCCCTTGCCCTATAGAAATTAAACTTTAAGAAAGGAGAAATGATATGGTAGATGTGAACATTGATTTTAGTAACGCAGTTTTTACGGACACGCAGGATAATGAGTGGGAGTTAGATGAGATTTGCTTACCTAACATCTTAATTCTAAAACACGCAGAAGGTCGGTATAATCACAGCGACCACGAAAGGTTGCACGTTCCGTTTGAAAATATAGGGATATTCTCTATTAGGAATTTATCTATTTGTCCAAATGAAAAAGGGGAGGTGAAAGATGGGAATTAAATGTAAAGAGTGTAATCAACTGATACCCCTATCTTATGCACAGAATGTTGCAGATAAATTAGAAAGTTTAGAAATAGCATTACACAGCAAGTTTGCGTCTCCTATACAATATATGGTTGTTGATGATAATGTTTATAAGCGGCTTTATAGGGATATAATTACTACAGGTGCTGATAACGTTTATGAATGCACTGTCCCTGCTGATTACGTTTTACGCTTGCGAGGCGCTGTTATATACTCAGATAAAATGTGGGATAGTTTAAGAGGGGGGATAAAAAGATGAGTGGGAAATGTAAATCTCATAAATTTGCACTACAGAGTAAATTGTTAATAAATGGTATAAAAATACCTTATTCCGAGAAGTGCGTAGAATGTGAAGAGAATATAGATATTGAGGTTAAATTATTGTGTAATGATATGGTGCAAATTAAATGTGCTTACTCTATTTAAAGGTGAAAGATGAAGATTAAATTTACAGTCGAGGGTCGCAATCCCGTTGGAATGTCCCGACCTCGCAAAGGTAAGTATGGGGATATATATATGCCGAGAGAGACACAGAATTATGAGAAGGTTATCGGCATATATTTTATGACAGCGGAGGGCTTCAGAGAATTATTCCATAGAGTCAAAGGTATTAAGTCCCCTTTTATACGAATAGATATGCAGTGTTATTTTGATAGCAATATATACGCTGATACAGGGAATTGCTGGTCGCTATTGGCAGATGCAATTTATAAGACATTAGGGTTGCCTCAAAATGTAGGAGATAAGAATTTTTACGGCACAATTCATAAGCCAGAGATAGATAAACAAAATCCACGATTGGTTGTAGAGGTGATTATAGATTAGAAAGGAAGGGGGTGATATAGATTATGTCATTTGTTGTATGTGCGATGATTGGGTTTTTTGTAGGATTTGTTGTTGGATTAACTATTTCTAAAAATAAGAAAGGAGCATAATATGATGTATTTTGTATGGCTACTAATAGCGGTTATACTATACTTTATAATTAAATTTACGATAGTGAGAATAGTAGAGGCGGGTGGCGGAATCAAGGCAAACAGATTGCTCATTACTAATATATCTCTGCTGGTATCTATAGCGATAATTATTGTTGCAACAATTAGTTTCTCGCTCTATACCTGCAGGACATATCGGAGTAGTGTATGAGTTTGGCTCAATTAAGGGGCAAATCACAGAAGGACTTCAATTCATTCTGCCTTATAGAAAAGTCGTAATAGCTAATATACAGGTGCAAAGGCACGTGTTTGGGAGATTAGAATCGTTTAGCATAGAAACACAAACCGTGCTTGTAATGGCATCTCTTAATGTTAAGGTTAGCCCTGAGACAATTCAGGAGCTTTACAGAACTGTAGGGGTTAAATGGTTTGAGACATTAGTAGAGCCGAGAGTATCACAAAACTTTAAGGATGAAATAGTTAAGTATAAAAGTGTCGATATAGCCCCCAATAGAGAGGCAATTCGGCACACAGTTAGCGAGAAGTTGAAGGGCGAACTATCATCGTATTCCATAACTGTTGTTGACTTATTGCTTGACAACATAGATTTCTCTAACGCATTTGAAACCTCGATTGAAGCCAAGCAGATTGCTACACAAAGGGCATTGGAAGAGGAGCAGAAAATCAAAATTGTTAAGAACCAGGCTGACCAAGCCGTTGAGAAAGCAAGGGGGGAGGGAAATGCGATTTTATCTATAGCTGAAAAACAAGCTGAAGCTAATAGGAAACTATCTGAATCATTAACACCTGAGCTCGTTCAGTATTCTCTGATACAAAAGTTGGGTGATAAGATAGAGGTTATGATATTACCAGCAGGGCAAAATTTTATATTGGATAGTAGTATGCTGAAGAGAAAGTGAGGTGAAAGATGTGTAAATGTCCAGTTTGTGAATGTAAATATTGTAGTTGTGATGAAGTGTCAATGTGTGAACAATGTAAAGTAGAGATAGCTTCACAACGTAAAGTAGAAGTTGCCTCACAACGTGAAATTCAGATTTGTATCAAATGCCTTCGGCGAGAGTTACGAACATTGGAAACTTTTGCATTTGTGGACATTGCTGATAATGATTGTAAGGACGATAACCATAAATTTGTGGCTATTCCTACTTTGATAAACTATAAAGATACAGCAGAGTATAAAAGATGAAAATTAGATTTAGTATTCCCGTAAAGGCAATCTCTAATAATATATTTTATAGCGGAATACACGGGTGGAAGAGGCAGTCGATTGCAGAAAGCTGGAGGCAGATGATAGATTGTATATTGGGTGAACAGAATGACAAAAACCTAATTAAGCTGAAATTCCCTGTTGATATTACAATCACTGCCTTTTGTCGAGGTAGAATATTAGATAGTGATAATGTCTGTGCTAAAATTATTATTGATGGTATTAAAAATAATGGGTGGATAATTCCCGATGATGACATTCGTTATGTTAGAAAAGTAACCACACAAGCAGTTAAATCGCAAGAGGATAGCGTTGAGGTGATTATGGGTTGAGAGTATGAGCAATCAGATATACACTCAACACGCAAGGGGTAGTGTTCACAAGGGACATAGATGCACCTTAAGATTTGCATATAGGGGTAAGGCGTGTGTGGATTGTGAATGCGGAGTTAAAAAGATAGTAACTATATTGAGAACTTTAAGAAAGGCAAATGAGGATAGTGTCGAGGTTGAAATAGAATGAGAATATGGACATAGAGAATAAGATACTGTGCGGGTCTGCATTAGAAACTCTCAAGTATTGAAGGAAAATACAATGAATAGACGATATATATATAGCAACGATTGGAAGGATAAATGGAACAAGTTAATAATACTGGGCAGGGAAATTGTAGCACGTCTTCTGAAGCAATTCAGAATCCGTTCCTATCGTTGCACCCTGCCCTTTATTTGTTTCGGAGAAGATAGGAGAATGAGCAAAAATAAAAGAAGGGCTTATTTAATGGGGACATATAAAAAGTTTTTTGATTATGAATGTATGAATCCTTTATGTAAGAATGGACTAAATCCAGAAGTCCATCATATTACGCCTCTACAGGCAGGTGGTGTGGATGCCGTATGTAATTATATTTTGTTATGTCAAGATTGCCACGATATTAAAGGTCTCCATAGTGAGTGGACAAAATGGGAATTTAAGCTAACTTATTGGAAATGCCAAGCCGAAATAAATAAATATGGAAGAGCTTTAGATACTTTACTTTATGTAAAAGGTGGTATAAAAGATAGTCAAACATTACAACATAGAATAGATGAGTTAAAGCAGGGCATTAACATTGAAATGGATGAAAATGAAGCCCTTGCCTCCACCTCTATAGGAAATAGGGGCATTATTCGAGGTTTATCGGGGCTGTAGGGCAATATTATTGACAAGACAATGTAATTAGATAGTAAAAGCGTGTAACTTGCCAGAGGGGTATTAAAATGCCCATAGATGAGATAACTGGATTAAATTATCAATTTTCATTTCAACTGGTTGGATTGTCCCAAATTTGTAGTAATTGTGGTCGATACTTTAAGCGTATACGGGGTAAGCAGAAATTTTGTCAAAAAGGGTGTAGATGGAATTATAATAATAGGAAAGATATACGAATGGTAAAAAAAGGCACGAACGGAAGCAGTGAAATTGCGAGAGCAACTGAATGCGTCTTCTGTGCAAAAAAGTTTATAAGTAATAAGCAGACCGATTTCTGTTCGGAGCTATGCCACGAACTTATAAGCAAACCTTAAAAATTAGGGCAACTGTGGGATTTCTTCCTATGATGCAATGAGTTGAGGTCTGCTTTTAATGACTTCCTTTATTCTTTGTAATGCCTCTGTATGTAATTGGCATATTCTCGATTCGGATAATTGTAACATAACCCCTATTTTTTTAAGCGTATAGGATTTAATATAGCGAAGCCGAATTATCTGCCCATTCTGTCTTGATAGATACTTGCACATATACTCTATCAACTCCGAAGGGAAATAATCATCTTTGACTGACGGCTCTATCTCATAATCTTGTGATGTAAGAAGCTGTCCATTATTGGCAGTGTTACGAGAGAAATATAATTGCTCTCTCGTTATATCTACCTTTTGCATTATCGTATCATCACTCGGCGGGTGATTGTGTTCGGATATATATCTTTGAGAAAATATATCTATCCGTCTTTGCTTATTAAATATATTCCTACTTTTTAGTAATCGCCTTAAGTAATCATAAATCGCACCTCGTATCCGTATCCTTGCATATATGCCAAACTTTACATTTCTTGCTGTATCGAACTTATCAATAGCGTCAAGCAATCCCTTACTACCCTCTTGTATAAGGTCATCTATCTGCACAGATTGGGGGACGGCTTTAGCAAAATGCGTTGCTTCATTTATCACAAGCGGTAGGTATTCTTTGACTATTGTATCATGCTTCAAGATACTGCATTTCATTCTGGGGGGATACTTTAAGTTAATTCAGAAAGGGCTGTCAAGGATTATTTATAAATAATATTAAAGATTTTACTTGACTTCTGACGATAGGGTATATTAGGTATCCAGCTATTAAGCGAAAATAAAAGGTTGGTGAATATCCGACCTAATATTTAAGTCCTCACAATCTTTAGCTGGATACCGTGAGGACTTTTTTATTTGCATAATGAATAAAAGTTACAGAGAGAATTATTTAATATCAAATCATTGGAAAGAAACAAAGAATAAATTTAGACAATCTAAATTGTATAAAGGAAAATGCAGTATCTGCTATCGTTTAGTAAAAATAGATATTCATCATCTAACATATAAGAGAATTAGTAAGGAATATTTAAGCGATTTAATGGCAGTATGTAGAGAATGCCATAATCTAATACATAATCTACCTATAAATCAATCCATACGAGAAAAAACAAAACGAATAAAAAAAAGGATAAAGAAATGGATTAGACGAACTTACTGGGATAAAGGTAGAAAATGTCCCCAATACTATGAATTACCCAACTTAAGCTCTGGCTAACGCTGATTAAGAGAAAGGAGTTAATCAATGAATAAACATAATTTAGTATCAAGAGATAAATTACAACACTATAAGATATATAATCGCAGACATCCCCAATTAGCAGAACTTGAAATGCTAAAGATTATTATGTATGATTTAGGAATAGTTCCAATCTATCAATCTATTATAGGTTCTATAATACCTGATATACTAATAAAAACGAAAGGTAAGTCAAAGTGTAATTTATATATTCAAGTAGATGGTGAATATCATAATTGCAGAGAGCAAATGCAAAAGGATATTCGGCAAGACGCATACATTCACAGTAAGGGGCATTTAGTATTAAGATTTACCAATAATGATGTTTTTAATAATAAGCAATATGTAATAAAGCAAATCGAAAGTTACTTAAAAATGTTCCCTAAAATACATCCACAGAGATTTCATTCACCGCAAAGTAGAGAGCGTTTTATAAAAAATATACTTGGAATTAAAAAGGAATATCAAGAGCTATTATTAAAATAAAAACTCTCACCAATCGTGAGATTAGTGAGAGTTACCTTGAGAAGAGGGTTTATTAAGAGTTAGGTTTAGTTATCATCTTCTTCACAAACTCAAATCCATAAACTAATAGATGTCGCCACAACGCTTTAGTTCCCCAATCGGTCATAACAACTGCTCCGACATTTTTACCTATATCGGTTGTTGTCTCTAACGGAACGCCCATCAAATTAGTTACCACTCCAGCAAGTCCGCCCCAAGCAATGTCCGCCCCTACTTTCTTATAGTCCAATTTAGGTGTTCGTCCATCTGCCTCTTTATTCTTTGCCCAGCCGAGTAGCCCCGTCCCTAATCCAGTTAAAGCACCTATGCCTAATTGAATTAAAAACGAAGTCCCGCCTGTCGCCACACCTGTTGCGATTGTAGTTCCTACTTCTCCCGGTGAACCACCCACCGCTCCAGATATGCCTTCGATTACACTTTCTACTACCTTACACCCCGCAATAAATGATAGCGGTATCAACATCATCATCCATAACTTAATCTTCATAATCTTTCTCACCTCACTTTCTTTAATTTAATTTTGTATATGTAATATTATTCTCGACAACCCTATCTCGTTTTGCCTGTGGAGTTACCTCTAACACCTCACCGCATAAACATATTATAGATTTAAGTCGGTGAGTTATAACTTCCTTATGTGTTACCATATCCTCTGGTGTAAATATCGTCTCATCCTCATATCTAAAAAAGCTATGTTCGTGTTTGGGTTGCTGTGGCTCTTCACTGATATGTATGTGTATCATATTATTCGTTTTCTGTAAAAATAATTTCTGCCTCACATTTTTCGTTACGACAGATAATATTACATTCAGGGCAATTATACTCACTACAGATAGGGCATTTCTGTAATACTATTGCCTTACATTTTACGCACTTTATATCTGACATATCAAATTTTGTAAATGGCAATCATACCTATCAATAATTGCCATAGAGAAATTGTGTTATTACAATCGATAGAAAAGAACATAGATAGGTTTTTCATATTCTATTTATTCCTATTTCCCTAATCCGTCCATTTTTGTTTCTATCTTATCAAGGCGCCGTATAACTTCTCTGTAGCTATATTCCTGTGATGTCTCGATTTTCGCTAATCGCTCTGCGTGTGCATTGGCAAATCCCTGCAATGTCCATAGCCAGCTTAATATTATCCCACCGATAATTACAGTTACAGCATAATAAACCCATTTATCTTTTAATGTCTCAATCATCTTTACTATCCTTCATTCTAACCTAAAATTTCTATGCAATTATCTACTATCTTTTTACAATGTTTAACGAATTCCATTTGCGAGCAATCTTTTTTAATCCAATTACACCACTTACAGCACGATATAACATTATCCATTGAATAACCATACCTATTTTCTATTCTATCAAGCCCTACTGTTTCAACAGAATTACCACAATAGAAACAAGGTTTCTGCCAAAAAGTTAGAAATTGCTCATAGGTTAAATTAAAGGCATAACTACGATATTTAGCTTTAGCTTTACAAGAAGAATATAATATTTGGGGGGATTTACCATATTCTCGGAATTGGCGCTTAAGATATACTCTTCTTTCTTCTCTATGTTTAGGATTTGAGTAATATTTCTTTTGGTATGCCCTTATCTCTTTTTTATGTTTTGAGGCATATTTTCTATCTTTCATTCTTTTTTCTTCTCTACGTTTTTCCTTATGTTCTTGGTAATATTTTTTGTTATATTCCCCTTTCCCTTCCTTATGTTCATAATCGTATATTTCCTGATTAAACATAATTAGTCCTTTTTATTTGCTTTCATTTTATCTGATAATCTATCGGCATCTGATTGCTCTTTTCTGTAATGCCTATCGACTAATACTGCATATATCCATACGATTATGCCTGCACTAAATATGGCTATCAGTCCTAATATTATTATGTCCATAAATTCCCTCTAAATTAAAAAAAGGATACCACCCTATCAGCACACTCTCGGTTTCTGTAACCTTCTCGCCTCGTATAAACTTATCTGCAATCGCTCTGATGTAATCTTCAGCGGGCTTTTCGCTAATGCTATTGCCTTTCATCATAGCTTTATTTTTTCGCTAAATGTAGTATTAACTTTATCCGCTCATCTTTTGTTAGAGCGGTAAAATCGTTGCCTTTCTCTAACTTATCAATCGCTGATTTTACAATCAATGAGTTATTATCGTCAATACTTTTTTCACTCTGTATAGCAATAATCGAATTCTGTATCTGTGTAGCATAATCATCAGTAGCTAATTCCTCTACTTCCACTTCGCTTGTTAATGCCTGATGGTCTTTATCCTCACCACCGCCACGAATAGTTATAACATTTATACCAAGAGCATTTAGCTTGTCGTGAAATTTTGCTATATTACAAGCAGTGTCTATTTTGTAGAATTTTCTCATATCATTATCTCCCCGATAAGAAATGTTGCATACGGGTCGGCTACAGCACCTAACCGCGCAATGTCAGCATAAACTGTAAATGCTATAGCCGCATTGCCTCTACACATTAGATTAGAATAATGGTAACCTTCAGAAAGTATCCTCTCATAAAAGATTGAGCCACCACCATATTCACCACTATCCACCACCACCAGATTCACCACACAATCAGTAATGCTATCAAAATTTAATCCCAAATATTTTATGACTGCTTGGCTACTAAAACTTGCCACTGCGGTCAGCTTTATCGGATGAACTCCGTCAGAGATGTATTCCACCATACTACCAGTCCCGTCATTTGCCCTAACCCAAGTAGTGCTATTTATTGAATACGAGGTAGTCTCATTATTATCACTATACGCTGGGCAAGTAAATAATCTTGCCTTCTTTTGATTATAATAACTTACTACTAACCGTGCCGTATCACTATCCACAAACTGTGTAGAACTATCAGTCCTTACCATACCCACAAAACGCCAATTTAACGCATTGCCACTTGAACCCAAATAATATACGCCACTTACTAAAGTTGGAGCAGCGAAACTTGCTCGTAAAGAAGATGGGGCATAAGTAGCATTAGCATTGCTACGATAAATATAATATAGTGTGCTTACCGCCATTGAGTAACCAAAATTAGTCCCAGTTGCAGTAAGTAGATTATTTGTAGTTAAGCAGGTCTCACTATTAACCGTCTCTGTAAGCCCATTTATTTCTATGCTATTGCCCTTATATGGTGATAGCTTTATAACAGTGCCACTCACATAATCTAATCTACATTCTGCAATGGATTTTACTACTACGACCCCTGTCTGATTATTTAAGGATGTTACGCCACCGCCACTTGCATTAAGCGTGGTCCCACTAATTGATAAATTAGTCCCAAGTGTTATCTCTTCAACATCTCCAGCACCAGCGGTTGCTCTGCCAAGAAGCCGATTGTTAGTAGATACATTCTGTATTTTAGCATAGGTAACTTTATCGTTGCCGATAACTGTAACCCCAGCATTGTCATTAGTTACATCACCAGATAAGGTTACTGCTGTAGCTACACCAGAACCATTGCCTACAAAAAGTTTCGCACTTGCAAGTGCAGTAGGTAATAATGCTACCCAGCCACTCCCGTTATATTCATTTAACTCATTAGTAGTTGCATTGTAAATAATAAGCCCAGCTACGGGTGTGCCAATTAAATCCCTTTGAGCAGTAGTCATTCGTGGGGGTAAAAATCCCTGTGTAGTGCTGAACAGTTCAAGTATTGCCGAAGCCACTGGAAAACTCGCCCCGCTTGTTCTTATTATCATTGGCACGCCTGCAAAGGCATAATCCTCACCTGTATTGGCGTGTGTTACTCTGAAATATGAACCACTATTTATGAGCAATTCTACGTGCTTATCGCCCAGCCCATTTTGATATATCTTTACACCATTATTATTAGTAGGATTGTCATATAAATGTAATTCTTCCGTAGTTGCCGTTCCACCATATAAAATTTGCCCACCTGCCCTTCCCGCAAGTAACGCAAACTCCGTTTCAGCTTTACCGCCTACTAATTCGCTGTTATCAACTATTCCGTCATTATCAGTATCGTAAACGGACTTTAGCATATCACCTACACCCGCCTCGTCTGCCCAGATAGGATTAGCACCAATTCCCTGTGTTTTAAGGAATTGCCCACTCGTTCCGTAGCCAAGAGCCACCCAATTAGACCCGTTAAAATATAGTATATCACCCTGCGTATTAGCACTCGCTCCGACTTGCTTAACGCCACCACTATTAAGAACAAGCATATCCGCACTTACCCAGCTATCCGTAGTAGTGCTACGTTTAAATGCCATTACATCTCCGCCACAATCAATAGTAAATAGCCCCTCACCATTTAAGTGCTGTGTTGCAGTAAGTTGGTCTAAATCTTGAAATAATATACGTGGCTGGTTATCATTGATTAAAAGACACGTTCCATAGGCGGAGAATGCTGGAGATATACTCCCTAAAGCTAATCCTGTATGGGCATCGCCGACTACTAACCCCCTCTGCCAAAATGAAGTAGATGCCGACCTAACAGAACTATAAGTATGTGATATATCTATATGTCCAGCACCAAAAGTTAGCTGTGCAGAATGAGTGTCCGTGAGATGATGTATTAGCAACCACGACTGCTGACCCGACCCGCTCTGTATAACACCGCCAACACCTAAATCTTGACCAAAGGCAACTTGAACTGTATAAGGGTCGCCGCTACTAGCAACAGCTGGGTCAAGTGTAGTGCGTAGGAGTAGGCGAGAATTAGTTGGTGCTTCGAGGGAAAGAACTCTTGTCCCACTTTCAGCGCTAACTATGGTATTGTCAGTATCTCTGCCAATATATAAATGCCCATAACTTGCATCAAACCACATTCTTGGTTTATTTACGGTTAAGTCCCTTATGCCAAAGTTATGTGTTCCAGCCCTGCCAATATCTGTTTCTATACTCCACTTTGCAGAATTATTGCTCGCTAATACTAATTGTGCGGATTTAGATTGCCCGCCAGTGCTATTAGAATTCTCTATAACTACCGCAGACGCCCCACTCGCCCCTCCGTCTTTAGTTATATGCAGTCGCTCTGTAGAAGTAAGAATAGTCCCTGTATCGCCAATCTGAACATCATAGTTCGTATCTATTCGCATTGCTTCTGTTAGTGTGTATGTTGAACCAGTCAAATTAGTTACATTAAACACTAACGGCTGTGGCGTTCCAACTGTGCCAAGAAATATAGACGAAATACTCACAGTTCCGTCTAATGCACTTGCCTCTAATTTCAGTGCTGACCCCGTCTGCAAGTTTACGTCTTCAGATAGGACTATCTGCGATTCCCCGCTATCTATCGTATATGGATGTATCCAAAATCCCGCCTCCTCTCCTGAAAATCGTGGCTCTAATACAAGGAAATTTTGGACAAGGTCAGTATTAGATAAGTTAATATAAGGATAAAGTTGCATTCGCCCTATATTAAATCCTCTGTTATTAACAAGCCGTCCCCTTGCATCTACTTCACCAATTAGTGATGTTATGTCTTCGAGGGCGTATTCTAAATTCCTGAAATTAGCAACAAGTTTGCCGTCCCAATTATCTGTATCCTTAAATAACCTTATCGGTTCATTAGTTAATATTGTCATCTTCTTTTAGGTGATTTATATTCTTTAGGCTTGGGAGAAATAGCGCCCATCAACCGCCCAAATCGTTCCCCCGCAGATATATCTTCAGGCGTAGTAGCCATCATTACACTTCTACTTATACCTGGCATTACGCCTTCTATTAAAGCTTGTAATCGCAATGGCGACATCCCAACCTTGCCCGCCAACTCTCTAACCCACATTGGTGTCCATTCCCTATACTGCCGTTCTGCGGGTTTTCGCTGTAATCCGTAAGGAACTATTTCTCTTCCAGTAAATAATTTCTTATTTACGAGTTGTTCTATCAGAGGCACACTCCAGCCAGGTATAGGTGTAGGAATGCCAATATCTTCAGTAAGTTTTGCCTGCGTGCCTGGAATTTGCCCTAATATCGTATCTGCTATACGGAGCGCAGCTTTAGGGTCTCTATCATAAATATAGTCAAGTATATATGTTGGAATTGTGCCAAACATAGCACCAATCTCAAACAATTTAGGAATAAGTATAACTCTATCCCCAATATCAATCGTATAGTATCTTTGGCGGGCTATATTATTACGCCACGTAGGATTATCCCTATTAAGATACCATTCAATTACTGAAGGTGTAGTTATAAATGTAGCAGTAAGTAATGCAAACTTGCGAGGGTTTTCACCTATAAGGCGATATGCTCTGGACGCTCCCTGAACACCTGCGCCAAAAAATGGTATCAACGTTCCTATCTGCCGAGAAATCATACCCTCTCTTGCAAAATTAACGGTTACCTCTCTTGCCATTTGTGCGGCTCGCAGAGGGTTTATGCCCTTCTCTCTTGCCCTAACAAACTCATTAAACCTTGATAATAATTCCCCCTCTTTAACTAACTGCTCATAAAAATTAGCTAATGATTTTATCCCATATACTTTAGCGGGCTTCTTAAACTGAGCCCCTACCATTTTTTCTAATTCTTCACGTGAAGTAAAATCGTAAAATGTGCTACCCTTCATCCCTAATAACTCAAACTCATCAAGATACTTCATTACTTTAGGGTCTTTTATAATACGCTTAAACGTCGTTACAGCTGGAGAAATCAAATTACTGCCCGTCTTGGATGCAAACATCTGCATTGGAACATCCCTTGCTATATTCCGCACCGCCCAAAATGCAGGATTTCTTGTTATAGACCATTGCAATGCTTTAGTAAGAACATTAGAAAATTTAAGAACAGCGTTAAGCTGAATAGGAGTAAATGCCCTTAAACTTTGTGCTAATTCCTTACCAACTATATCATTAGGATTTAGAGCAAAAGTTACTGGGGTGCCGTCTACTTTAGTTCTGATTAGATATTGCTCTGCCTCTTGGGACTTTCTCTCCATTTTACCTGTAATTCTTCTTGCCCATCCCTGCCTAACCGCTTCCTCACCAATAAGCGACTTCATTGTATTATTCTCTATTAGCTTATTTATAATGTAACGTTTACGGGATATAGATGTAAATATATTGGCAATCTCCGTTTGTCCTGTTATACCTTTCAACTCATCTACAAATTTTAGTGAAACGTCATCTTCAAGCCCCTCAAATACCCTCTCAAGCGGAACATACCATTCGGGCTTATTCAGATTGCCCAACGTATCCTTATTGATTATTTTGGCGTCATATAAGTCCTGTATCATTGCCCTCTCATTTTTGCGAATCTCACGCAGATATGGTAAAATCTGTTGTGCCTCGCCATTTGCCTTCATTTCTTCTATAGTATTTAATGCTCGAGCTAACTCCTCTCTTACCGCTTTTTGTTTGAGCAACAACCTCTCATCCGCTGGCGTTTTCTTTAATTGTTCCTCTAACGACTTCAGCAATTCTGGGTTACGTTCCTGCATTGTCATTGCCTTTGCAAAGGCATCTGTCTTTACAAATAGCTTCTTTTTTTCAAGCCCCCTTATGATTTGTCCAAACGGCATACCGCCAATACGTTTAATATTGCCCGTTCTCATCAGTTCCGCATAAGAAATAAGCCCCTTCTCAAACTCCATTGCAGTAGTCCCAGCTACCTGCTTGGCAGTATAGAACCTTTCTGTAATCTTTTTACTTATATCACGAGGTAGTAATTTATCAAAATAGTGCAAGTTGTTTGTAGTATTAAATCTGAATTTATCCCACCCACTACTTTTTATAACAGGTATTTTCGCTTTACCTACACTTTCAATCGGCTGTATTGACAGCCCCACGCCAGCCATTTCTGGCTCTGGACGAAGAACATCCTTACCTTCTATTTTACCTATCACTGGCTCACCTTTTAACTCTGGTATCTTTATGGATGGTTTAGTTGGCAGTTTAGTAGCGGGAGGAAGAGGGAGCTTCACTTCACCCTTTAATCTATTATGCAATTTTGTTAAATATTCAGATGTTACATCAGTAAATTTAGCCCCATCCCACCGTTTTACAGAAACTATGTTATTAGCGTTGGCTGGCTTTGTAATAGTTTCACCTTTCGCTTCTCCTATATTATTAAATTCAACTAAAAACTTACCTTTTGAGGAAGTTATATACTGTGTAGCACTCCCAGGAGTAGGAGCAAAGCTATTAGCTCTCCCAGCAACCCCTCCTTTATATACAATCTCTCCCGAAATAACCTTATCAAGTTCTTTCTGTCCCATTCCACGCCAAGCCACCCCCTTTACAGATTGTAACTTTGGAGTATTGAAATAATTGGCATTTGGGGAAAACCCTGACTGCTGACTTACCTTACTATCTATAAATTCCTTTAATCCCCCAGAAACCTCTCCGATAGGTTCGGTAGGAATAGGAGGGGGTTGTCCCTCAACTTTCGCCGTAGTAACCTCTTTAGGTAGTGGAATTCCCTCTTGAGCAGTAATGGGCTTAATTTCTTTTATTATTTCCGCTATCCGTTCTGGTAATGGCTTTGTTTCAGATATTATCTGCTCTTTAGGTATTGGGATAGCTTCAGGTTTCTCTATCGGCTTAAATTCTGCCGTAGGTATTTCTCGTGCCATTGGACGACCAGCAACACCTTCCCTAAAAAATCGCTCCTTTGCTAATGTTTCAGATAATTGCTGTGCCGTAAGTTTAGGTTCTAATGCACCAAGCTGTTTTGCTACCCTCCCTGCACCACCTATAACCTTCCCCGCAGTTAACCATAGCGGGATTTCTTCTTCTGTGGGAATAGCCATACCGCCTACACTTTCCAATACAGATGACAATCCAGCCCTCAATGGACTCCCCGTCTCTATTTGCTCTTGCTTTATTTCACCAAGATAATTTCTTATATCCCCTACCAACTTATTTAAGGGAGACCGTAACTTATCCGTCTCCCTTCTTTCAATGTCTCTTATATATTGCCAGTTCTCAAAATGTTTATCTCTACCATATTCGTCGGGTTCAAAACGTCCGCCTTCCGCAATATACTGTTTTTTTAGCTCATCCACCTCTTTAGCCCCTATACTTTGGGAGAGGTTCTCCAGCCCAGATATAAGCTCATTATCTGCACTGCCAGTTGTATAAAATTTCTCAAGTTTGCTCTGTATATCTGGCGAAACATCAAGACCAAATTGCGTAGCATAATTTAGTAAGGGTCTAACTCTGTCAACCCTTTCGCCTATTTCTGTTTTTATAGCTTTTTGTTGCTCTCTTATCGTTGGTTCATCTTTTTGTAGTGAACTAAATCCCTCTAAAGCACCCAATAATTCACTTCGTGGAATAGGCGTTTCTTGTGGTTGTTTGGTTTCTGGTGTAATCGGCTGAACAGCAATCGGTTTATCTTCTTGTGTTCTAATAGGATATTTATTCTTAATTCGTTCCAATAAAGAATTATCAGCTTTTTGCGGTATAGCTAATGGCGGTTGAGACGGCAAGGCGGGATACTTACGCTTAACACGTTCTAATAAAGTAGAAGAAGCAGTAGCAGTGTCATCCATTATCTACCTCCCACTCCCTGCTCTTGTCTTATAATTTCCCTTGCATCTTCATCACTATATCCCCGTTCTATAGTTAAATAATTGTATGCTTCAGTTATATCATCATCCCCATTTTGCGTAACTGCTGGCTGTCCAGTTTGTGCCAATAATTCTGTCTCTACTTTTGATAATGGATATTTCTCTATTATTCGCCGAGACCTCTCCATTCCCGTATCGGCGGG
>Ga0209342_10003542_pt1 | contig 16431 bp, 15 predicted proteins | sample RifCSP16_2_FD_184023 | JGI IMG/M metagenome (GOLD analysis project Ga0209342, IMG submission 184023) | Soil microbial communities from Rifle, Colorado - Rifle CSP2_sed 16_2 (SPAdes) (version 2) | ecosystem: Environmental > Terrestrial > Deep subsurface > Rock core/Sediment | place: Rifle... | reverse complement strand
CCTCGGCCTCGATCTCCTCGCGGGGCACCTCGTAGTGCGCGACCTCGAGCCGGGCGGCGGAGATCAGGTGCGCGTAGCCGATCGCGATCCCGCCCGAGACGCCGGCGCCGTGCAGCGTGAAGCTCGCCCCGCTCGTGCGTGCCGCGAGCGGCGAGAGGCTGGTCGTGGTCTCGGGCTTGCCCATTTACCCCTTCATTCCCCTTCCCCGAACTTGTCGTCCACCAGCGCCGCGATCGCCGCGAGCGCGGCGTCGGCGTCCGCGCCCTGGGTCTCGATCGCGATCCGGCTGCCGCGGCCGGCCGCGAGCATCATCACCCCCATCACGCTCTTCGCGTTCACGCGCCGGCCGTTCCGCGACAGCCACACGTCGGCCGCGAACTTCGCTGCGGTCTGGGTGAGCTTCGCCGCGGCGCGGGCGTGGAGCCCCAGCTTGTTCTGGATCTCAACTTCCCGTTGCGGCATGGGCCTGCGGCTCGCCCAGGTGCAGCACGCCCTCGCGGCCGCCGCTGATCGCTTTCCCGGCCACCGCCGCGAGCGGCTGCGCGCGGTAGGTGAGCGCGCGCACCAGCATCGGAAGGTTGACGCCGGCGACGACCTCGACCCGGCCCGGCGCCGCGAGGCGCGCGGCGATGTTCGACGGCGTCGCCCCGAGCATGTCGGTCAGCACCAGCACGCCATCGCCGTCGTCGAGTTGCCGCACGAGCTCCTGCGCCTGCGGGAGGATCGCGTCAGGGTCGTCGTGCACGGTGATGCCGACCTGGCGCACGCGCAAGGGCCGCTTGCCGAGCACGTGGCTTGCGCAGTGAATCAGCGCTTCGCCGAATGCCCCGTGCGCGACGATCAGGATGCCGACCATGCCGGAACTGCTTGAAGGATCACGGATTCCGGGAGTTTACCCCCGCTGGGCATGGACCGGGAGCCGGGGCGCGAAGCGTGCGGATTCCGCACCGGCCCGAGGGCCGGTTCCTCTCCAGCCTCAGCCGCCTTGCGCCTTCACGGCCTTCTCCAGCGCGTCGAGGAACGTCCCCGCGACGTCGAGCCCGGTCTGCTGCGCGATCTCCTGAAAGCACGTCGGGCTGGTCACGTTCACCTCGGTGAGCCAGTCGCCGATCACGTCCAGCCCGACGAGGAGCAGTCCGCGGCTCGCGAGCACCGGGGCGACCGCCGCGGCGATCTCCCGATCGCGCGGCGAGAGCGGACGGGCGACGCCCGTGCCGCCGGCGGCGAGGTTGCCGCGCGACTCGCCCGGCTTGGGGATGCGCGCGAGCGAGTAGGGCACCGCCTCGCCCGCGATCAGCAGCACGCGCTTGTCGCCGTCGCGGATCTCGGGGATGTAGCGCTGCGCCATGATCGAGTGGACGCCGCGGCCGGTGAGCGTCTCGATGATCACGTTCCGGTTCGGGTCGCTGTCGGTCACCCGGAACACGCCCTCCCCGCCGTGACCCTCGAGCGGCTTCAGCACGACGTCCCCCTGCGCGTCGATGAAGCGCTGCAGCTGGCCCTCGAGCCGCGTCACGAGCGTCGGCACTGTGTACTGCGGGAACAGCGCGATCGTGAGCTTCTCGCTGTGGTCGCGGATGGCCCGCGGGTCGTTGAACACGCGCGCACCCTCGCGCGTCGCGGCCTCCAGCAGCCAGGTGCTGGTAACGTACTCGAGGTCGAACGGCGGGTCCTTGCGCATCAGCACCGCGTCGAACTCGGCGAGCGGCGTCTCCCGCAGCGGCAGCTGGAGGCGGTACCAGTCGTCGTCGTGGAGCGCCGCGTTGCCGAGATACCTTTCGGCGTTGATGAAGTGGAGGCGGCCGTGCTCGCCCACGACGCGGCCGCCTTTCCACATCAGCCCCTCCTGGGGCGCGTAGTGGATCTCGTGGCCGCGGCGCGCGGCCTCGACCATCATCGCGAACGAGGTGTCCTTGTAGGTCTTGAGCGCGGGCAGCGGGTCGAGAATGAAGAGCAGTTTCATGACCACCCCTGCGGTGCGGAACCCAGCTCGATTCTAGCCGATCACCGCGACGCCACGGCGCGCCGGCGGGACCGCAACCATTGCGCGAGCGGCCACAGCCAGACGAGGATCGTCAGGATCCCGAGCGCGGCGGCGATCGGCCGCTCGAAGAAGCCGAGGAATCGCCCCTCGGACTTGATCATCGACGTGATGAAGTGCTCCTCGAGCATCGTCCCGAGGATCATTCCCAGGATTGCGGGCGCGACCGGATAGCCGTTCTCCTCCATGAAGTACGCGGCGACGCCGAACACGAGGATCACGCCGACCGCGAACACGGTGTTGTTGATCGCGAACGCGCCGACGACGCAGAACAGCAGGATGATCGGCATGAGGACGTTCCTCGGCACCTCGAGGATGCGCTTCGCCGTCTTGATGCACGCCCACCCTAGCGGGATCATCAGCAGGTTCGCCAGGAAGAACACCAGGAACACGGCGTAGATCTGCTCGGGGTTGTTCATGAAGATCGTCGGCCCGGGGTTCATGCCCTTGATGTACAGCACGCCGATCACGATCGCCGTGATCGAGTCGCCCGGGATGCCGAACACGAGCGCCGGGATCCATGCCCCGGCGAGCGCGCTGTTGTTCGCGGCGCCCGACTCGATCAGCCCCTCGACGTGCCCGGTGCCGAATTTCTGTGGTTCCTTGGAGAACTTCTTCGACATCGCGTAGGAGATCCACGCCGCGATGTCGGCGCCGGCCCCGGGCAGGGCGCCGATCGCGGTGCCGAGCGCGCTGCCGCGCACGATCGACGCCCAGTACCGCTGCGTGAGCGTCCACATGCCGCGGAACACGTTGCCGATCTGGCGCGTGAAGCGCTCGCCGTCGCCGGTCGGCGCCACCGCGTAACGCAGGATCTCGGACACCGCGAACATGCCGATCATCATCGGGATCAGCCCCACCGAGCCGAGCAGCTCGATCGAGCCGAACGTGAAGCGCGGGTGCCCGGCCGGGTTGTCGAGCCCGATCGACGAGATCAGCAGCCCCGCGAGCAGCGACACCACGCCCTTCAGCGGGTCGCCGATCGTGATGAAGACCGCGCAGGTGAGGCCGAGCAGCACCAGCCAGAAGTACTCGAACGAGCTGAAGCGGACGGCGACCTCGGCGAGCGCGGGCGCCGAGGTGACGAGCACGACGGTGCCGAAGATCCCGCCGATCACGCTGAACACGAGCCCGGCCCCGAGCGCGGTCTCGGCGTGGCCCTTCTTCGTCATCGCGTACGCCTCGTCCACGTACGCGGCCGAGGCGGGCGTCCCGGGGATGCGCATCAGCGCACCGGGGATGTCGCCGGAGAAGATCGCCATCGCGGTTGCGGTCACGATGCATGCGATCGCCGGCACCGGCGGCATGAAGAACGTGACCGGCACCAGCAGCGCCGTGGCCATCGTCGCCGTGAGCCCCGGAATGGCGCCCACGAAGAGGCCGAACACCGCCGACGCCAGAATGACCGCGATGACGTAGGGCTCGAAAACCAGCCCGAACGCGGCGACGACCGCAGTCATCTCACCAGGCGAAGCGCTCGAGCACGCCCCACGGGAGCGGGACGCGGAGCAGCTTGTAGAACAGCGTGTGGATCACGAGCGTCGCGACCACCGCGATCACGGCCCCGGGCGCGAGCCGCACGCCGAGCTTGAGGAACAAGCCCAGCAGGCAGATCGCGCCGGTGAGCACGAAGCCGAGCGTTCCCGCGAACGCGGCGTAGAAGACGAGGACTCCGCAGATCGCGAGGAAGTTGGTGACCAGCGCCGGGCTTCGCAGCCAGCGGCCGGGCTCGAGCAGCGGGAGCCCGCGCCGCACGCCGCGCCGGGCGAGCAGCAGCCCGCAGGCGGCGAGCCCGACCGCGATCACGCCGGGGAAGAGCGCCGGCCCGTACTTCTGCCCGGGGATGAGCGGGTAGGCCTGGATGTGGACGAGGATCGCGATCGCCAGCGCGATCAGCGCCGCGCCCACGACCGCGTCGTTGACCCTCACTCTCTGGCGTCATTCCCGCGCAAGCGGGAATCCAGTCCAACGACCGGCCTGGATCCCCGCTTTCGCGGGGACGACGACGCACACCGCGCCGGCGGCGCGGTGTGCGTCGTCACTTCACGATCCCGACCGCCTTCATCGTCGCGCCGAGGTCGCGCGAGGACTTCTCCATGAATCTTGCGAACTCCGCCGGCGGCAGGTAGATCACGCCGAAGCCGCGCGCCGCCATGAAGTCCTTGTACTCCTTCGAGTCGTAGGCGGTCTTCACCGCCGCGACGAGCCGCGCCTCGGCGTCCTTCGGCACGCCCCGCGGCGCCGCCATCCCGCGCCACGCGGCCATCGTCCATTCGGTTCCGAGGGCCTTCTTGAGCGGCGGCACGTTCGGATAGAGCGACGGCGGATTCGGGTCCATGATCGCCAGGCTCTTGACCTTGCCGGCGTCGATCAGGGCGCGCGCCTCGGGGATCGAGCACGGCACGACGTCGACGCCGCCGGCGACGAGGTCCTGCAGGCCGGGGGCCGCGCCGTTCGACGGCACCCACGGCGCGGCCGCGGGGTCGATGTTGAGGCTCTTCAGCATCCCGGCGATCGACAGATGCCAGATGCCGCCCTGGCCGGTGCCGGACGCCTTCAGCTTGCCCGGATTCGCCTTGATCGCATCGACGAGCTCCTTCGCCGTCTTGTACGGCGAGTCGGCGCGCACCTGCAGCCCCGCCGGATCGGCATTCACCAGCCCGAGCGGCGTGTAGGAGGAGCCCTTGAGATCGGTCAGGCCCTGCCAGTGCATCATGCCGATCTCGACCGTGATCAGCCCGATGGTGTAGCCGTCCGGCGCGGCCTGCGCGATCGCCGAATGGCCGACGACGCCGTTCCCGCCGGTGCGGTTCACGACGTTGACCGGCTGCTTGAGGTCCTTCTCCATGATGGCCGCGAGGATGCGCGCGGTGGCGTCGGTGCCGCCGCCCGCGCCCCATGGGACGACGAGGGTGATCGGGCGGTTCGGATATTGCGCGGTCGCGGGCGCGGTTAGCGCTGCGAACGCGACGGACGCGGCGGCGAGCCGCAGGAACGAACGGCGAAGCATGGTGTCCTCCTTCGTTGGATCGCCGCGCGAACGCTTCTTCTTGTCCGCGGCCGACGTGGAACAGGATTTCACACCGGCCACGGCGCTGTCAACGTCGCAGCCGAAACGGCAACGCGGCCCGTCGCCGGCGCTACTTCTGGGCGAGGATGTACGTCAGCATCGCCTGCAGGTCGGCGTCCGGGACCTGCGGATTCGGCGCCATCGGGATCTGGCCCCAGACGCCCTGGCCGCCCGCTTTCACCTTCTTCGCGAGGGCGTCGAGCGCGCTCTTGTCGCCGGCGTATTTCGCGGCGACCTCCTTGTACGAGGGGCCGATGACCTTCTTGTCCACCGCGTGACAGGCGAGGCAGCCGAACTTCTGCAGCAGCTGCTCCGGGTTGGCGGGTGCCGCGGCGGGCGCTGCCGCCGCGACCTGGACGGGCGGCGCCGCGGCTGGGGCCGCGGCCGCGGCGGGCGCGCTGGGGGCCGCCGGCTTCGGCGGCTCCTTGAAATTCGCGCCCGCCTGGTTCGCCAGGTACACGACTGCGCGCGCCACTTCGTAGTCGCTGAGCGTTGCGTCTCCGCCACGCGGGGGCATGACGCCCTTGGGGCTCTGCTTGCCGGCGATTGCGGTCTTCACGAGATCGTCGAGTCCTTCCTTGATCAGCGACGCCCATGCCGCCTTGTCGCCGGTCTTCGGCGCGCCGGCGACGCCCTGCGCGTGACAGGCCGAGCAGATCTGTTTGTAGGTCTCCTCGCCCGTCTTCGCGACGCGCGGCCCGGCGGCGGCGTCCGTGAGCTCGACGCGCGCCACCGGCTGGATGCGGGCGGCAACCGCGTCGGGCGCGAGCGTGGCCGGGTCCACCTTCTTGTCGCTCACGATGAACTGGGTGAGCAGGATGATCCCAAGGACCGGGATCGCGAACGCGAGCACGAGGACGACGACGAGCTGCTGCGGCGTCTTGATCGGCGAGGAATGGGCGTGCTCGTAGCCGGTGTCTTTCATCGTTCGAACCGTGGGGGAAGGGAGCTTGGAGGGCCGCGGGATTATAGCCGTGCGCCTCGACCGCGGCCAAGCGCCGGGGAGAGGGCGCGTGCCTTGCGGTAGAATCCGCGGGCTCTTCCGGTGCGCCCGTAGCTCAGGGGATAGAGTATTGGCCTCCGAAGCCAAGGGTCGTGGGTTCGAATCCCGCCGGGCGCGCCACAGCCGGCCTTAGAGGAACGATCCCCTCCCGCGTTTGAATCCGCTACGCCGGCCGGGCGGCCTCCAGCGCGTGCTGCAGGCGCTTCCGTGTCCGGTGCAGTGTCGTCCACAGGTTCGCGTTCGTGATGCCGAGCGTGCGGCACACCTCGTCCGAGTCGTGGCCGAGCACTTCCCTCAGCATGAAGGCGCGGGCGGCCTGCGCGGGCATGCGGTCGAGATGCGCCTGGCAGGCTTCCCAGAAGCGCCGCCGCGCCTCGGCGGTCGCGGGATCGTCCTCGGCACGCGCGGCGCCGACGAGGCGGTCGGTCAGCTCTGCGCCGCCATCGGCCTCGGCGTCGCCGAGCGCATCGAGGCTCAGCGGCGCGCGACCACGATAGCGGAAGCTGTCGGCGATCTTGTGCTTGAGGATTCCGACGAGCCACGTCCGGGCGGCGCTCCGCCCCTCGAACCGGCAGCCGCCCTCGAGCGCCGCCACGAACGTGTCCTGCACCAGGTCGCCCGCGAGGTCGGGGTCGCGGACCTGCTGCAGCGCGTACCGGTAGAGATACTGGCGATAGTCTTTCAGCGTACCTGCTTCGAGCTTCGCGAGCATGGCGGTTCTCCTGGTGGTGTGATCAGCGTTCGAGGGGTGTGGAGGCTTCGCCCGCGGCGTGACGCGCGGGCGGAGAATCGGCGGCAGGGGCGGCGACCACGGCGACGTCGCCCTCCGCCGCGCGCAGCAGTTGCACCGGGTCGCGCTCCATGACCCGCTCGGCGCCGGCGATGCGGCGCCGGATCGCGTCGGCCGACGCGCCATGGACGACGACCAGGACGCGCGCCGCGTTCCGGATCACCGGCGGCGTGAGCGTCACGAAGTAGCGGCCGGTGTCGGGGTCGAAGTCCGCGAGCGCGAGGCGTTCGATCTCGTCGAGCGCGTGACCGCCCGGGGCGAACCCGCCGAGCCGCCCGTCCGCGGCGAGCGCGACCAGCACGAGATCGAATCGGGGCAGCGCGCCGGCGCGCAGGCTGAAGAAGCCGCGGAGCTCCTGCTCGTAGGCGGTGGCGGCCGTCAGCGGGTTCGCGTGCTCGGCGACCTCCAGGTGCAGCGCGCCGGCCGGAATCGGCAGCCGCTGCGCCACCGAGCGCGCGGCGACGCCGGCGGCGAGGCAGGTATCGGTCAGGAAGAGGTGCGTCGCGCGCCAGAAGCGCTCGCCCGCGGGTGGGAGCGCCGCGACGAGCGCTCCGGTGAGCGCGGCGGGCGAGACCGCGACGGCGAACCGTCCGGTGCGTGCCAGCGCCGCGCGGCCGGCAGCGGCGAACTGCGCGGCGAGCGCGGCCGTGCCTTCGGCCCCTTGCGCGATCGAGATCTGGTTCGGACCCACTGCTGACGCTCCTCGTTAAGACGAGGCGGATCATCGAGGGCGCGCCGCGCCGCGCCCATTCGGGCGAGCGCGCAGTCGGGGTCCGGGAGATTGCGGCGCCCGGTCCGGAATCTAAGTAGTTCTACCAAGTGCCAACCGGGGTTGCCCCTGCTACGGTACGGGGCGTCCGCAAGGAAATGCCCCGCAAGAGCGACTGAACATCACGATGACGACCCAGGCGAACGCCGCCTCCGAGGCCCGGCCGGCGGCCGCGGCGACCGCGACCTGGACCCGGCGGCTGACGGTCCACGTCGGGCTGTCGCTCGCGATCGCGGCGGCCTACGTCCTCTCGGCGAAGGCGGCGCTCTTCCTCTTCCCGGCCACCAAGGAGCTCGCGATGCTCTGGCCCTCGGCCGGCATCGCGCTCGCGGCGCTCCTCGTCTGGGGCACGCGTGCCCTCGCGGGCGTCTTCATCGGTTGCCTGATCGCTCATCTCACCGCGAGCGGGCCGGACGCCGCTGCCGTCGCGTCGGCAGGGCTCAGCACGCTCTACGCGGGCGTCGCCTGGTTGCTGCTCGCGAGCGTCGCGCGGATCGACCTCGGCTTGCGCCGCGTGTCCGACGTGCTCGCGCTCGCGGTGCTCGGTGCCGGGGCGACGGTGCTCATGAAGGCCGGGGTGAGGTTCGCCACGCTTGCGGCGACCAGCGAATGGGTCCCCGGCGCGGTGCTGCCCACGACCGTGAGCGCGCTCGCGACCGGGGTCGGGATTCTCATCGTCGCCCCCTTGTGCCTCACCTGGTACGCGGCAGGGCGCGAGCCCGTGCCGCGCGGGCGGCGCATCGAGCTCGCGCTCGTCGCCGCCGCGACCGCCGGCGTGAGCCTGCTCGTCTTCAACGACCGCCTCTCGCCCATGGTGGCGGTCGCACAGCTGCCGTACGCGCTGTTTCCGGTGATGTTCTGGGCGGGCCTGCGCTTCGGGCCGCGCGAAGTCTCCGCCGCGGTCTTCCTCGCCGCCGTGATCGCGGTCTGGTACACCGCGCTCGGCCAGGGACCGTTCGCCGGCGCCGACCGGCTCGAGGGGCTGGCGTCGCTCTACCTCTTCCTCACCGTCCTCGGGGTCACTTCGCTGCTGTTCGCCGCCGCGCTCCGCCAGCGGGGGGAGGCCGATGCGGCGGTCCGCGCGAGCGGCGAGCGCTACCGTCTGCTGATCGAGCGCATGAACGAAGGGCTCGTGATGCAGGACCGGGACGGGGTGATGACCTACGTGAGCGATCGGTTCTGCGAGCTCATGGGCCGCCCCCGCGAGGACCTCGTTGGCCGGAGCGGGCGCGACATCACGGTGCCGGCGGAGCGCGCCCAGTGGCAGGAGTACTACCGACGGCGCCAGCAGGGCTCGAGCGATTCGTTCGAGCTGTCGCTCCTCAAGGGCAACGGCGAGCCGATGCGGGCCTATGTCTCGCCGCGCCCGCTCTTCGACGAGGGCGGCCGGTACACCGGCAGCTTCGCGCTCGTCACCGACGTCACGGCGCGCCGGCGCGCCGAAGAGGCGCTGCGCGAGAGCGAGCGGAACTACCGGCTGCTGGTCGAGAACCAGACCGAGCTGATCCTCACCCTCGGCCGCGACGGCCGGGTGAGCTTCGTCAGCCCGTCGTACCGCCAGTTCTTCGGCGCCGATGCGGCCGACCCGGTCGGACGGCCCCTCGCGTTGGAGGTGCACGAGGACGACGCCCAGGCGACGGCGCGTGCCTGGGCCGCGGCGTGGCAGCCGCCGTACTCGGCGAGCCTCGAGAACCGCGTGCTCACGCCGAAGGGCTGGTGCTGGCTCGCGTGGTCGGTGCGCGCGATCCAGGACGCAAGCAGCGGCGGCGAGCCGGACTCGGTGGTGGCGGTCGCGCGCGACGTCACCGACCGGCACCGGGCGGAGGAGCAAGCGCGGCAGCATCTGCAGAGCCTCGCGCACGTGTCGCGCGTGAGCTCGATGGGCGAGATGGCGAGCGCGATCGCGCACGAGATCAACCAGCCGCTCACCGCCATCACGAACTACGCCTACGCCTGCATTCGCCTCCTGCGCGGCGGCCAGGCGACCGGCGAGGAAGCGCTCGACGTCATGCAGCGCGTCGCCACCGAAGCCGAGCGCGCCGGTGAGATCGTGCGGAAGATGCGCAGCTTCGTGCGCGGCGAGGAGGGACAGGTGAGCGCGGTCGACGCGAACTTCCTCGTCGCCGAGGTGCTGCACCTCGCCGCGCCCGAGGCGCGGCAGAGCGGCGTCGAGCTCGTCCCGGCGCTCGCCGCCGGGCTCCCCGAGGCGCTCGCCGACTCGATCCAGATCCAGCAGGTGCTGCTCAACCTGGTCCGCAACGCGGTCGAGGCGATCGTCGCCGGCGACTGCGCGGAGCGAGCCGTGCGCATCGAGACCGCGCCCCACGACGCGGACTTCCTCGAGATCCGCGTCTCCGACACCGGGCCCGGGCTCGCGCCGGAGGCGCTCGAGAAGGTGTTCGAGCCGTTCTACACGACGAAGGCCGACGGCATCGGCATCGGGCTCGCGCTCAGCCGCTCGATCGTCGACGCGCACGGCGGCCGGCTGTGGGCGACCGCGGGCCCGCGGCGCGGCGCGACGTTCCATCTCACCCTGCCGATGGCCACGGCGGCGGAAGAGACCGATGCCTGAGCCGACCGTCTACATCGTCGACGACGAGCCCGCGATCCGCGACTCGCTCGCGATGCTGCTGCGCTCGGTCGGGCTCGCGTCGCGCACCTTTCCGAGCGCGCCGGCATTCCTCGACGGGTTCGACGCCGGCGCCCCGGGCTGCCTCGTCGCCGACGTGCGCATGCCGGGCATGAGCGGGCTCGAGCTCCAGGAGGCGCTGCGCGCGCGGGTGGCGGCGCTGCCGGTGATCATCATCACCGGCCACGGCGACATCGCGATGGCGGTGCGCGCGATGAAGGCCGGCGCCGCGGACTTCATCGAGAAGCCGTTCAACGAGCAGGTCCTGCTGGACGCCGTGCATCGGGCGCTCGCGCAGCAGCGGCCCGGCGAGCCGCCGCCGTCGGCGGTTCGCGCCGAGATCGAGGCGCGCGTCGCGACCCTGACGCCGCGCGAGCGCGAGGTCATGCTGCACGTCGCCGAAGGGCGGCCCAACAAGGTGGTCGCGACGCGCCTCGGGCTCTCGACGCGAACGGTGGAGGTCCACCGCGCCAAGGCGATGGAGAAGATGCAGGCGCGCTCGCTCGCCGAGCTGGTGCGGATGGCGATCGCCTGCGAGCTCATGCGGCCCTAGGGCGTCGGGACTCCCGCCGGCGCACGATCGGTCGCTCGCACCCGCCCATCCATTACAGCGACAGCACCGGCGTAAGGCGCCGACCAGCGCTCTCGACCAAGCGCCACGGTCGCCATCCGGAGACCGCGGTTGCGCGGGCGCGAGCCTTCGGGCTCGCGCCTGCGCGGGTCAACTTTCACGCAACAGGAGGTGTCATGAAGATCGCGAAGATCGCGGCAATCACCACGCTCGTCCTCGCTGGCGGCGCGCTGCAGCTCGGCGCGCCGGCGGCACTCGCCGGGCCGCCGGATGAGCGCGAGCTCATCCAGATGATCGAGAAGAGCGGCATGATGAGGAAGGACGGGATGGTCACGAAGCAGGACTTCATCAAGCTGATGGGGCAACGCTTCGACGCCATGGACAAGCAGAAGAAGGGGATGCTGTCCGTCAAGGACGTCGCGAAGATCCTCGACCCGGGCCTCGCCGTCAACTAGCGCGGCGCGGCGGGCGGTCCGCCGCCCGCCGCTTCTTCTCGTTCCGTCTACGGCTGGCCGCCGAGTCCCCAGGGCCTCCCGAGGAAGAAGTAGAAGCTCGAGGTGCCGTTGCTCGTCAGCCCGCCGGCGAGGTAGACCGGGCCGATCAGGCTGTCGAGCCCAAGGAACGCGGACACCGACGTCAAGGTACCGGTCGGGCTCCCCGGCACGAGCGGGCCGCCGACGTTGCCCACCTCGAGCGAGCCGCCGGCGTACACGCCCTCGAGGTACGGCAGGTGCAGGAGGCGGTTGTAGTACACCAGCCGGCCGAACGAGAGCCTTCGCCCGTAGAGCGCGCCGGTGGGCAGGCCCGACTGCTGCAGGAAGCCGCCCCACTGGAAGAGGTCGTAGTTCGGCAGCGGGTCCGAGCCGAGGCTGCCGCCGAACCTGAACCCGGCGTTGAACGTGTGGGGGCCGAACGAGTGGGCGAGCATGCCGCTCGCGTCCCACTTCGTATAGTTGGCATCGGCCCCGAGGGCTTCCCTCGAGTTGAACACGTTGACCGCGCCGGCGTAGCCGGTGCGCGGGAAGCTGACGTTGTCGAGCTGGTCGAAGAACAGCCGCGCCCGGCCGCCGGCCTGCGTGACCTCCTGGCCCGGGTCGAGGGACTGCGGGCCGGTGTCGAGCCTCGGGTTGAGCTTGCCGTAGAAGAGCCCGAGCCGCAGCTCGCCGTACCGCGTGAACTGGCTGCCGAGATCGAAGCCGACCCGCCCGTACGAGACGTCGTAGCGCGCGATGCGGTCGTCGCCCTGGTAGAGGTTGAACAGCTGGCGCTCGATGCCGGCGTAGGGGGCGACGAAGAAATACTGGCGCACATCGAGCGGCTGGTAGAACTCGGTGCGGAGGAAGCTCGTGGTTCCGACCTGCAGCGCGGTGCGCCACTCGGCGCCGAGGCTGTTGAGCCAGGTCATGCGGTAGGTGCCGAGCAGGTTCCAGTACGCGTCGCCGCGGAAATCGGAGCTCAGGCCCAGCCCGAACCGCAGGTAGTTCGGTCCCCAGGGTCTCTCGATCGCCTCGACCGCGAGCACACGGCTGCCGCCCGGCGATCGAGGCGTCTCGAGGAAGCGGTAGTTGACGTGCTCGAAATCGTCGGTGCCGTAGAGCCGCAGCATGTCGCGGTCGAGCGTCGCCTGGTCGATCGGCTGGTGCGGCTTCGTTTGCATGATGGCCTCGAGCACCTGGGGATTCACCAGGCGCAGGCCCGGGAAGACGATCTCGTCGACCGGCCGCAGATCGGGTGGCGCCACCGTGAGCTGCTGCTTGCGGAGCGCCGCGTACTGCGCCGGCGGCAGGCTGAGCTGCGCGAGCCGGTCGGCGACCTTCCGCGCCGCCGCCTCGCCGATCGGAATGGTCTGCACCATGTGGTCGAAGTCGGCGGCCGAGTAGTCGCCGAGCTCGGGGAGGATCAGGATGTCGGTGGCTTTGAGCGCTGCGAGCGAGACCTGCACGTTCTGCTCGGTGAGGATGCCGATCATCTGCCCGGTCACGCTGAGGATCGAGTTCAGCTGGTCGCGCTTCATCAGCGGCGTGCCGAGGTTCACAGCGATCACGATGTCGGCGCCCATGGCGCGCGCGACGCCGACCGGCAGGTTGTCCACGAGCCCGCCGTCGACCAGGAGCTTGCCCTCGACCTCCACCGGGTCGACGATCGCCGGCACCGACATGCTCGCGCGCATGACCCGGGCGACCTCGCCCTCGCTGAAGACCACCGGCTTGCCGGTGACGAGGTCGGTGGCGACGGCGCGGTAAGGGATCGGCAGCTCGTCGAACTTGCGGTATCCGTCCGCCCGGGCGAGCTGCCGGAGCACCGTTTCGAGCTGGACACCGGACACGAGGCCCTTCGGCAGCAGCAGCTCGCCGTCGCGCAGGCCGATCTCGGGCGTGAAGAGGATGGTGTAGTCGTCCTGCTTGCGCCGGATCGACAGCTCCCGGCGGGGCGGCTTCTCCTTGAAGAGGAGATCGGTGGACATCCCGGCGATCGTCTCCTCCATCTGCGGGATGGTGATCCCGGTCGCAAATGCGCCGCCGACGATCGAGCCCATGCTGGTTCCCGCGACGCAGTGGATCGGCACGCGCAGCTCGTCGAGCACCTTGAGCACGCCGATGTGGGCGGCGCCGCGCGCCCCGCCGCCCGAGAGCACGAGGCAGATCTTCGGCCGCTTCGCCTCGGCGGGCGGCGCTTGCGCCGCGGCGGGCGATGGCAGCGCGAGGCTCGCGACGATCCACGCCGCGAGCAGCGCGGCGAGGCGGTTTGCGGTGCGCATCGAGGAGCTCCTTCGGGACGGTCGGTACTGCGCCAACGCTCGGGCCACGCCGGTCACATGGCGTTCGGAGCACAATGGTAATCTGTGCGCCCGCAGCCGGCGGCACGTCGCGCCGGCCCGCGCTCAGGAATCAAGGAGGCCCGGCATGCGTTCCCCGCTCCGTCGACTTGGCCGGATCTTCATTGTCGCGGTCTTGTTCCTGCCGTCGCTCGCCGCCGCACAGGGTGCGCCCGCCTTCACCAAGGAGCAGCTCGATCAGATGCTTGCTCCGATCGCGCTGTACCCGGATTCGCTGCTGTCCCAGGTCCTGATGGCAGCGACCTACCCCGCCGACGTGGCCGACGCGGCGAAGTGGTCGAAGGCGAATCCGAAGCAACAGGGCGACGCCGCGGTGAAAGCGATCGACAGCCAGCCGTGGGATCCGAGCGTGAAGTCGCTCGTCGCGTTTCCGCAGGTGATCCAGATGATGGGCGACAAGCCCGACTGGGTGCAGAACCTCGGTGACGCTTTCCTCGCGTCGTCGAAGGACGTCCTGGACGCGGCGCAGCGCCTGCGAGCCCAGGCGCAGAAAGCGGGCAACCTCAAGTCGACCGAGCAGCAGAAGGTCGTGGTCGAGCCGGCGCCCGAGACGCAGCAGACCGTCATCAAGATCGAGCCGGCGAACCCGCAGGTCGTCTACGTGCCGGCGTACAACCCGACGATCGTCTACGGGCCCTGGCCTTATCCGGCCTATCCGCCCTACTACTGGCCGCCGCCCCCGGCCTACTACCCGGGCGCAGCGCTCGCCTCGGGCATCATGTTCGGCGTCGGCGTCGCGGCCACGGCCGCCCTCTGGGGCGGTTGCAACTGGGGCCGCGGGGACGTCAACATCAACGTCAACAAGTACAACAGCGTGAACGTCAACAAGCAGCTCAACGCGAACCAGACCAACTTCCAGCACAACGCCGCGAACCGAAAAGGCGTGCCGTACCGGGATCAGAAGAGCCAGCAGCAGTTCGGCAAGAACGTCGGCGGCGCTGACCAGCGGGCCGACTACCGCGGTCGCGACCCCAGCCGCGACGCCCAGCGCCAGCAGGCGCAATCCGCGCTCCAGCAGCGGGGCATGGATCCAGGGCAGGGGCGCGAGCAGCTCCGCAACGATCCCGGCACGCGCGAGCGCGCCCAGTCCGCTGCGCAGGGGGCCGGCCGCGACCGGGCGGCTGGCGCGGACCGCGCCGGTCAGACGCGCCAGGCGGCGCCGAGCCGCGGCGGCAGCGACAACGCGTTCCGGGGCGCCGGGAATGCGGGGCAAACGCGCCAGCAGGTCGACCGCGGCAACGCGAGCCGTCAGGCGGCCGCGCAGCGTGGCGGCGGCGGTGGTGCGCGCGCAGGCGGTGGCGCGCCTGCCGGGGGCGGTGCACGCGCCGGCGGCGGCGCGCGCGCGGGCGGCGGCGGACGTCGGTAGGAGGGCGTGCAAATGAATCAGCGCAACACTCTCGCACTCGTCGTCCAGGCCATGGGCTTTGGCTGGATCAGGACCCACGCTGCGGCGGTCGCAATGGGCGCCGCGCTGGCGCTCGCGCCCGCGACGGTCGTCGCTCAGAAAGCGTTTCCCACCGCCGAAGCGGTGGCCGAAGCGTTCGTGGACGCAGTGGCTCGCAGCGATGCGGACGCCCTCCGCACCGTGCTCGGCCCGGACTGGAAACGCTACATCCCGACCGTGGACGTCGATCAGGAGGATGTCTATGCCTTCCTCGCCGCCTGGGCGAAGTCGCACAAGCTCGTGCCGGAGGGCAACGACAAGGTGGTGCTCGCGGTCGGCGAGCATGGCTGGACGCTGCCGATCCCGATCGCGAAGACTGCTGCCGGCTGGCGCTTCGACCTGCGCGCCGGGGCGGACGAGATTCGCACCCGCCGCATCGGGCGCAACGAGCTCGCGGTGATGCAGGCCGCGCTCGCGTACTTCGACGCGCAGAAGGAGTACGCGCTCAAGCCGCGCACCGGCGACGGCGTGCTCCAGTACGCGCAGCGGTTCGCCAGTACGTCGGGCAAGCGCGACGGGCTCTACTGGCCGGATGCGCCGGGCCGGGACGAGAGCCCGCTCGGGCCGCTCTACGCCGGGCAGAAGCCCGGCGAGGGCTACCACGGCTACTACTTCAGGATCCTCAAGGGGCAGGGCAAGGACGCGCCCGGCGGCGCCTACGACTACGTCATCAAGGGCCGGATGGTGAGCGGGTTCGCGCTCGTCGCCTGGCCGATGCGCTACGACGACACCGGGGTGATGAGCTTCATCGTGAGTCACGACGGCGTCGTGTACCAGAAGGATCTCGGGCCGAACGGCGACCCGGCTGCGCGCGGCATGACGCGCTTCAATCCGGACTCGAGCTGGCAGAAGGTGACGGTGCCGGCGCCGGGCTGATAGCACCCCGCGCGAAGCGCGCCCGGAGCCAGGCTCCCGGCCGTGGCAAGATGTGCGGCGTTGGAGTTCGAACGATGTCCGAGCAGCTCGCCGCTTCCGTACCTTCCGCCCCGCCGGCCCCCGCGGCCGAGCCGCTGCGCATCGGGCCCTCAACCGCGCTCGCGCTCCTCTGCGGGCTGCTCTACTACGCCGCGGCCGAGCTCGGCCTCGCGCTGAGGTTCCCGGGGCTGGCGGTCTCGGCGCTCTGGCCGCCGAACGCCGTGCTGCTCACCGCGTTGTTGCTGACGTCGCCGCGCCGGTGGTGGATCCCCCTGCTCGCCGTGGTTCCCGCGCACTTCGCGGCGCATGCCGACGCCGGCTTCCCCGTCTGGCGGCTCCTCTGGCAGATCGGGCTCAACTCGA
>Ga0209342_10003541_pt1 | contig 16435 bp, 10 predicted proteins | sample RifCSP16_2_FD_184023 | JGI IMG/M metagenome (GOLD analysis project Ga0209342, IMG submission 184023) | Soil microbial communities from Rifle, Colorado - Rifle CSP2_sed 16_2 (SPAdes) (version 2) | ecosystem: Environmental > Terrestrial > Deep subsurface > Rock core/Sediment | place: Rifle... | reverse complement strand
TGACGGGACTCCGCTCGGCCGGACCTTCGGCCCGGGCTACGCGAGGGACCCGGCTGGCCGGCGCGCAGAACGCGCCTATCGGCCAGCACGGGAGTGCATCACACCCGAGGCGCCCGGGTGCGCGGCGAGCCACGATCTGTCGCCGAGTTGTCAGGAAAGCAGCCGGGACGGATGGATCACCGGATCTCATCGGAGGCAATCATCGCTTCGAAGAGCGGCTGGAACGAATCCCACACGGAGACCGCGGTTTACCAGGGTTCAGCGGCTCACGTTCCAGCCATTGTGCCGTAGCCGGACCGGCCGGCCTTGTGCGGGACCTGCAGGAAGTTGGGGAGGTGTCAAGTCAGGCGGATCAAGGTGCCCACGGGAGCTCCGGCCAGGGCCTCGCGGACCGCGCCCGATTCCATGCCCGAGAAGATGCGAACCTGAACGCCGGGGACTGCCTTGGCCAGTGCGAAGGCCTGGTTGACTTTGTCCGCCATGCCGCCGGTAACGTCGGTGGATCGAGCCCCTCCTAGCGGGACGTTCGCCAGCATCTCGGGCGTGATTTCCGGGAGAAGTTGCCGGTTCTGTGGGAAATCCGCAAAGACCCCCGGCTCGACGCCGGCCAGGAGAACGAGGGACGGCCTGAGGATGGGCGCCAAGAAGGTCATGACCTTCTCCGTCGAGATGATCGAAGAGCCTCGCTCACGATCGAAGGCCACATCGCCACGGACCACAGGGAGCAGATCGGCGACCAGTGCGCGTTCCACTGGCTCTGAGGCGAGGGCGATGAGCTCCCCATCCTGGCAGACGGCAGATGCCGACGGCGGAAAGGCGACGGCCGGGAGGCCGGCGGCGACCAGAGAGTCGATCACGAGACGGGTAAGTCGGCTGGCTGCCGACCAGACTGAAGCAAACCCCCGCCATTCTTCCATTGTCTTCGCCCCGGCGTGGGTGCCGAAGCGGGCGGCAACCTGATGGCCGTAGGAGCCCGAGCCATGACCCAGGAGCAGACTGGGGTGTTGACTTTCGCGCATTGCCGCGGCGACTTCGGCCGAAAGACGCTGAAGAACCTCTTCGCGGGCCGTCTCAACCCGGTCCTTGTCGGTGATGAGCGAGCCCCCCAACTTCAAGAAGATCGTCAATTCCGAACCTGGGTGTGCATCGTCATGATCGCCCCGGCCGATTCGTAAGCACGGAGCACGCGTTCCCGCGTCTCGGGGGTTACCAGTGCGATCACATTCCCGCCCAGCCCCGCTCCGGACAACTTGGCACCCAGGGCTCCGGAGGCGCGAGCCGCAAGGATCAACTCGCGTAGGGCAGAACTCGACACGCCCAATTCTTCGAGCAGGTCCTGATTCTCGTCCATCAGTGGGCCAAGCGCCTCCGGCTGGCCGGAGTGTATGACCCGGCGGGCTTGTTCGCTGATGTGCCCAATGGCGTCGAAAAGATCGTCGTAACGCTCGGGATCGGTGAGCCAGCCTTGCCTGACCGTGGAGACCGCCACCGCGGTCGGCGCAGGCATGTCGCTCACTCCAATTGCCAACTCGAACCGCCGGCCTATCTTGAATGATTCCGGTGGCGTGCCCCGGACAAAGTAGACAGGTTGGCTGAAGGTGATGACGGTATTGTCGACGCCCGAGGGTGTTCCATGATGAAGTCTTTCGACTTCGAAGGCAATACTCGATTGGCGCTCCAGGGGCAGCGGCGAGCCCAAGTGTTCGGACAGGGCGCGGATGACGGCCACCGAGACCGCCGCGCCCGATCCCAGGCCGCTGGCGATAGGGATCTGAGATGTGACCCGGACGCTCAAGGCTGGTGGATCGACTGCCCGCACTTCGGCGAGCGTGAGGCGCACTACCTTAGCCAGTGGATTGTGCGTCGGACATTCGTGTAGCCAACAAGAGAGATCGACGGCTGAGGCTTGGAGCCACACGTTGCCACGAGGCGAGTCGCTCAGGTCCGTGACTTCCCCGGTAGCTTGAAGCTGAAGTAGGGGGACAGCGATCGCCGGTCGGCCGTAGACGACGGCGTGCTCGCCAAACAGGATGATCTTCCCCGGCGCGTGGGCGGTGGTCATCCTCCGGAGCCGACATACAAGATGCCGACCGCGGCCAGGCCCCAGAGCGCGATCGTCACGAGGAGCGGCCTATCGGAGAGGAAGAGTTCTTCCGGAGCGCCCCCTGCGTCCTCGACATGGATCAGATACAAGTAGCGGAAGACGCCGTAGATCACGAACGGGATGGTGAGCATCATCAAGTGGTTGCGAGGCAAGTTCTCGGCCGAGAAAGTGTAGAGCGAGTAAGCGATAATCGTTATGGCGGAGACAATGACCAGCAATTGATCCAGGTAGGGAATCGTATACCCGTCCAGGACTCGGCGGTGGCTGTTGGCCTCGTCTTGGAGCATGACCATTTCCGCTCGGCGTTTGCCGAATCCGATGAACAACGCCCCCAAGGTGGTCACCACGTATAGCCAGGGGGAGAACCGCACGACATGGATCAAAGAAACGCCGCCGCCGACGCGTAGGACGAAGCCTGCGGCGACGATGAGGACGTCGATGATCGGGATATGCTTTAGACGGAACGAATACAGCACGTTGATCACGATGTACGCCAGGACGATGAGTCCGAAACTGGCGTTGAGGGCAAAGCTGGCAAGGAGCGTCGCCGTAGCCATACCGATCGAGGCGACCGTCGCCGTGCGGATCGAGAGCTTGCCGGCAGCAATCGGTCGCAGTCTCTTGGTTGGATGTCGACGATCCTGCTCGACATCCGCCAAATCGTTGACCAGGTAAATCGTGCTCGAGGCCAGGCAAAGCAGGACGAAGCCGGCTAGCGTCCTTATGAGAGGAGCGACCTGGAGCAATTTCAGGTCGAAGACCAGAGCGGCAAAGATGAAAACATTCTTTGCCCATTGGCGCGGCCGCATCGTTCGGATCAAAGCCAGGATCATGGGTTGGATGATACTCGCATCGCTTTGCGGCGGCAAGCACGCTTGTCATCTGGAGGGGGCGTCTGCCGCGGATCATGTACAATGCGCTTCTGACTGTCGATGTGGACATGGCCTGACTCCTTCTAGCGACAATCCGATTGCCCGGAGGCGGCGCTGGCGAAAAAGCAGCGGATCGATGTCTTGATGGTGGATCGCGGGCTGGCGGAGAGCCGGGCCGCTGCCCAGCGACTTGTCATGGCTGGCCGAGTCCGAGTAGACGAGGAACCGGTCACCAAACCCTCTCAGCGGGTGGGTCCCGGAGAGGAGATCCGCCTCGAGCCGGGACCACGCTATGTCTCCCGCGGAGGCGAGAAGCTCGCCCATGCCCTGGAGGCCTTCCCGATCGAGGTGGAGGGCAAGATCTGTGCCGACGTGGGGGCCTCAACCGGGGGTTTCACCGACTGTCTGCTGCAGCACCGTGCCGCCAGGGTTTACGCGCTGGACGTCGGGCGGGGGCTCCTGCACTGGCGCCTTCGAGAGGACCCTCGCGTGATAGTCATGGAAGGTGTCAATGCGCGCTACCAGCCACAGATGCCGGAGGGGATCCAGATCGCCACGATTGACGCGGCATTCATCTCGCTCGAGCTCCTGATGCCGGTCGTACGCGGATGGCTGGTCGCGGGGGGCCAGCTGGTGGCCCTGATCAAGCCCCAATTCGAAGCCGGGCGGGAATCCGTCGGCAAGCAAGGGGTTGTCCGGGATCCGGCCGTTCACCGGCGAGTCGTCGAGAAGATCCTCTCGGCGGCTTCCTCTACAGGCCTGACGCCGCAAGGCGTGCTGCGCTCCCCTCTGATCGGTCCCAAAGGAAACGCTGAGTTTCTGCTCTGGTGCGTCATGGATGGGCCGGTTTTCCCCTTGGAGGAGCAGTTGCTCGCGCTGTTCGCCGCAGCGGCAGGCTGAGAACTATCGCGCAGATGACGTGTCGGGTATACTGTCCTCCGCGGGAGGAGAGCCTCCCGCCCTTTTACGTTAGATGGCCTGATGGATCCAACCCATATTCGTAACTTTTGCATCATCGCCCACATCGATCACGGCAAGTCCACGCTGGCCGATCGACTACTTCAGCTTACGGGGACCATCTCGGATCGAGAGATGGTGGAGCAGGTCTTGGATAGCATGGAGCTCGAGCGGGAGAAGGGGGTCACAATCAAGGCCTCTGCCGTCCGCATGGCCTACCAGGCCGAAGACGGTACCGAATACGAGCTCAACCTGATTGACACTCCAGGGCACGTCGACTTCAGCTACGAAGTCAGTCGGGCGCTGGAGGCATGCGAAGGCGCCATCCTGGTCGTCGATGCGACGCAAGGGATCGAGGCTCAGACCCTGGCGAACCTGTACCTGGCGATCGGCGCCGATCTCGAAGTCATCCCGGTCATTAACAAGATCGATCTTCCCGCCGCACACGCGGATGAGGTCGCCGAGGAGATACACGCACTTCTGGGGACGGCGCCTGAGGCGATGCCGCGCATTTCAGCCAAGCTAGGGACTCATGTCGAAGAGGTCCTGCGGGCGGTGGTCGAGCGCGTGCCGCCGCCGGCCGGGGATCCTTCCCGCCCGCTTCGGGCGTTGATCTTCGACACACACTATGACTCCTACAAGGGTGTTGTTGCCTACGTCCGGTTGATGGACGGGACCTTGGAGCAGGGCGACGACCTGCATCTGATGGCGACCGGTGTCGACCTCAAGCCGATCGAGATCGGGATCTTCGTCCCCGGATTGCGGCCGACCGGCCGTCTGATCGCGGGCGAGGTCGGCTACGTAGCCACCGGCCTGAAGAGTGTTCGCGAATGCCGTGTCGGGGACACGCTCACCTCCAGTCACCGCCCAGCAGACACGCCCCTCGAGGGGTATCAGCATCCAAAGCCGATGGTCTTTGCCGGCTTCTACCCCGTAGAGGGTGAGGACTACGCAAACTTGAAAGAGGCGCTCGAGAAGCTGCAGTTAAACGACGCCTCGCTGATCTACGAGCTCGAGACCTCACAGGCGCTCAATTACGGCTTCCGCTGCGGGTTCCTGGGCATGTTCCACATGGAGATCGTCCAGGAGCGCCTCGAACGCGAACATGGCATCAACCTGATCGCAACCGCGCCCTCAGTAGAGTACCAGGTGTTGATGACAGACGGGTCGATCGGGCTGATCGATTCCCCGGCCAGGCTCCCCGACCCGTCTCTCATCATCGAAGTCCGCGAGCCGTGGATGGACATTCAGGTCTTCACCCCGGAGAGTGCCTACGGCACGGTGATGGACCTGGTCACCAAGCGTCGCGGCGCCTTTGTCGCACAAGACTACCCGGCCCCCGGACGGGTCGTGCTTGACTTCCAGATCCCCCTGGCAGAGTTGATCGTCGACTTTTACGACCAACTCAAGTCGAGAACCCGGGGGTACGCCTCGCTGGATTATCACTTCTCCGGCTACCGCGTCGATGATCTGATCAAGTTGGAGATCCTGATCAACGAAGAATCGGTCGATGCATTGGCGCTGATCGTCCATCGCAAGGATGCCTACCATAAGGGCCAGGCGCTGGTCTCCAAGCTGAAAGAACTGATCCCGCGCCAGCTGTTCACCGTCCCGATCCAGGCGGTGGCAGGTGGGCGTGTTATCTCCAGGGCGAACGTCCGGGCGATCCGCAAAGACGTGCTGGCCAAGTGTTATGGTGGAGACATCACGCGCAAGAAGAAACTGCTTGAGAAGCAGAAGAAGGGGAAGAAGCGCTTGAAGAGGGTCGGCAGCGTTGAGATCCCGCAGGATGCATTCATGGCCGTGTTGAGGATTGGGGAAGAATAGTCGCAAGAGGCAAGCCCAAAGACACAGGACACAAGACACATGACGCAGGACTCAAGACTCAAGACAGAACCCACGCGAGGGGCTACAAGCTGCGAGCTTCAAGATGCAAGACGCAAGACACAGGACGCAAGGCGGAAGACGCAAGTATTCGATATGCCAGGTTGGTGTTGGCTGACAGCCTGTAGCTCATTGCTTATTGCTAACTGCTTATTGCTTATTGCTAATTGCTTATTGCTGAGAGCTGATAGCTGACAGCTGTTTCCCGGAGGCTCCAATGAAGTACTTGGTCACCGGCGGGGCGGGGTTCATCGGCGCGAACACGGTTGATCGGTTGCTTTCGGACGGGCACACAGTCGCCGTGGTCGATGACCTGTCACGGCCGGGTAGTGAGAAGAACCTGGCCTGGCTGCGTGAGAAGCACAGCGGCTTCTCGTTCTTCCGCGTCGACATTCGAGATGCCGCCGAACTGGATCGTACGTTTGCCGAAGGCCGACCGGTGGACGCGATCCTGCATTTCGCGGCGCAGGTGGCCGTGACGAGTTCGGTCAGCGATCCCCGCTTCGACTTCGAAGTGAACGCCCTCGGATCACTGAATGTCCTCGAGGCAGCCCGCCGTCACTCCCCGGAGGCCTTTCTGCTTCTGACCTCGACCAACAAGGTCTACGGCGCCCTGACATCGCATGCCGTCGAGGAGCGAGACGGGCGGTATCGTTTTTCTGGACTGCCGGGCGGGGTCCCCGAAAGCGAACCTCTTGACTTCTACTCGCCGTACGGCTGCTCGAAAGGAGCGGCAGATCAGTACTTCCTCGATTACAACCGAATCTACGGGCTGCGCACGGTCGTGTTCCGCAATTCCTGCATCTATGGTCGCCGCCAGTTCGGCATCGAAGACCAGGGCTGGCTGGCCTGGTTCGTCATCGCCGCCGTCCTAGGCAGGCCGATCAAGATCTACGGCGACGGGAAGCAGGTCCGGGACGTTCTCTTTGTGGATGATCTGATCGATGCCATGCTGCGTGCCGTGGAGCGCTCGGAGGTCACCCAGGGTCAGGCGTACAACATCGGCGGTGGGCCCGAGAACTGCCTGTCGATCTGGGGGGAATTCGGCCCTCTCCTGGCACAGCTCCGCGGTCGGCCGGTCGAGGTTGAGTTCGATGACTGGCGCCCTGGTGACCAGCGCGTCTACATCTCCGATATCTCCAAGGCCGCCCGGGACCTGGGCTGGTCTCCCAAGGTCGGCGTCGGTCAGGGGGTCGAGCTCCTCTTTGATTGGGTCACCAACAACCGATCCCTCTTCGAGTAGAAAACAACCACATCCCGCACATGGCTTCTAGGCGAGGCTCCGAGTCCCGGAGCCGAGCACGCCTGGGCCGCGATGCTATAATCGCCAGCCTGAAGCTGGCGGGTTATGTGTTCCGGTGGCACGGAAGAACGAATTGAACCGATTCATCCAGGTCCTCCAACCAGGCGTGAGCAAGGTGGAGAAGGCGTCCCTGGGTCGGACCGCTTCGATTGCGATCGCAGCCGAATCCCGGGAAGGGTGGACGGACACTTGGCTCGGGGTGGTTTCTCTGGAAAGCCTATCTCGACCGGAGCGTGGCACTCCGGTTCGGCGGCAATGAAGGTCCTCGTGGTCCTGACCTACTACCGGCCGCACGTCTCCGGGCTCACGATCTACGTCGAGCGGCTCGCTAGAGCCCTGGCGGCACGCGGCCATCAGGTGACCGTGCTTACCTCGCAATACGAGCGTAGCTTGCCGCTGCGGGAAGCGATGGACGGTGTCGTGGTGCGCCGAATGCCCGTCGCTTTTCGCCTGAGCAAAGGCGTCGTCATGCCGACGATAGGTTGGGAGGCGACGCGCGAAGTCTGGTCGCACGACGTGGTTAGCCTGCATCTCCCGCAATTCGACGCGGCCGGGGTTGCATTGCGCGGGCGGCTTCTTGGGAGGCCGACGGTCCTCACCTATCACTGCGACGTCCGGCTGCCGCGAGGAGGGATCAATCCACTGGCGAATGTCGGTGTGAACCTGGCCAACCGCCTCGCAGCGGGGTTGTGTCATCGAGTTGTCGCCTACACCCAGGACTACGCCGACCACTCTCCTTTCCTGCAACGATACATGGATAAGGTCCAGGTCATCCCACCGCCGGTCGAGGTCAAACCGGTCTCGCGCGCGGAGACCGCTCGCTTTGTCCAAGCGCATCGGCTTGCCGGACGGCCGGTGATCGGAATGGCTGCCCGGCTTGCCACGGAGAAGGGCGTCGAGTACCTCTTGCAGGCACTACCGATCATCCTGGGCCAGTTTCCGCGGGCGCAAGTTTGGTTTGCAGGCCAACACGAGGACGTGCTGGGAGAAGCAGATTACGCTCAGCGGCTCGAGCCTCTCCTCAGAGCGCATGCCGATCATTGGCGTTTCCTCGGCCCACTCGAACCAACTGAGATGGCGGCTTTCTTCAAGAGCTGCAATGTGAGCGTCCTCCCCAGCGTCAACAGCACGGAGAGCTTCGGTCTGGTCCAGATCGAATCGATGATGCTCGGCACCCCGGTCGTCGCCTCAGACCTTCCCGGGGTGCGGCAACCGGTCTTGACGAGCGGCATGGGAAGAACCGTCCCGCCTCGGGACTCGCAGGCTTTGGCCGAAGCGGTGATCGAGGTTCTAAGTCATCCGAGGAAGTACAAGGGCAAGCCGTCGGAAATCTCACCTCGCTTCGCACCCGACACGATCGCCGCCCAGTATGAGACGATGTTCCTCCGACTCCTCGGGGGCCGTCTGGCCGTGGGTCCGGTATGAGGCAGGACTTCCTGTGGCTGAATCTACGCGAGCTTCCTTACTTCCGGGCAACCTTGCGCTCGGTCGAAGCAAGAATGATGTCACAGGTCCAGCTCCCGCTGCCGGTTCTCGATGTCGGGAGCGGCGATGGTCATTTTGCCTCGGTAACCTACGATCACGGCCTCGACGTCGGGATCGATCCTTCGATCCGTCCCTTGAGGGAGGCACAGCGGCGTAAGGTCTACCGGCTGCTCATCCAGGCGGATGGGGTACATCTTCCGTTTGAAGACGCCTCTTTCGGAAGCGCCGTCAGCAATTCGGTCCTCGAGCACATCCCGCCACTCGATTCCGTCCTGGCGGAGGTCGGGCGAGTGTTGAAGCCCGGCGCTCCATTTGCCTTCACGGTTCCCAATCCCGGCTACCGCACTGAGCTAAGCCTGCCGCACCTTCTCAGGCGTATTGGGCTGCGCCGACTCGGCGAGGGATATGAGGATTGGTTCATGTGGATGTCCAGGACAAAGAACCTATTGTATGAGCCGGGGTGGAAAGAGAAGCTTGCTCAAGCAGGTTTTACGATTGACCATGCACTTCGATACTTCTCACCGTCCGCGCTGCACGCCTTGGAGTGGGGTCACTACTTCGGAGCTCCATGCCTGGTCCCCCGCGTCGCGATCGGGCGCTGGATACTCGTTCCTCAGAAGTGGAACATGGCGTTGACGGACCGTCTGATGCGAAGATACTATCTCGAGCCTCCCTCTGAAGCCGGAACCTATAGCTTCTACATGGCAAGGAAGTCAGGATGAGGAGGCGTATCGACGTGCAGGGAAACAGTCCCACGGCCTGCAGGGACGCCAGGCCTAATTATCGGCCGCAAACAGGCGCGATTGCGAGGTGGACAAGGTGAGCAAATCCAAGAGGAAGAACCTCCCTCAGCCCGAAGAGGCGACCGTCCTGGATTGGGTCAAGTCCGTCGTCCGCCGGCGCCCGATCAGCGTGGCGGAGGTATCTTCGGCGCGGCGCGCCGGCCGACGTTCATCGGCTAAAGCTCCCGCAATTCCCCGGGTCGCCGAGCGGATAACGTTTAGAGTCACCGCGGCGCACCTGCGTCTGCCTGTGGCGCTCCTCTTGGCCATGCTCGGCCAGATCGGTTTTGACATGCACTCCCAAGCGGTCGGAACGAGCATTGTGCTTTTCGGCCTGGCCCTGGTCCTGGTGGGATGGGCGGTATGGGAAGGTGACTTCACGCTCGAGAGACCCGAGGCGAGCAAGGCCGTGAGCCGCGAATCCGGCGTGCGCGTGCCGTTCCTGGCCTCGGGCGTACTATTCTCCGTATTGGCCTTCTTTGCCGCGAAGGGAGACCGGTTCACGAGAGTCGGCGTCTTCTTCTGGGCGGTTGCCGTCCTCTCGGTGCTGGCCGCATTCTGGGACGGCGGCCCTGACGTGCGGGGAGTGCTCCGTCGCATCTGGGTGTGGTTGAAATCCCCTCACTTCAACCTGTCATTGGACACGTTTGGGATGGCGGTTGTATTCGCCTACGGGGTGGGTTTCTTCTTCAAGTTCGCTGAGCTCGATTTGATCCCTATCAACATGTGGAGCGACCACGCCGAGAAGCTAGTGGATATCATGGAAATTCTCGGTGGGGCGACCTCGGTGTTCTTCCCCAGAAACGCTGGACGGGAGCCGATGCAGTTCTACGCCGTGGCTGCAGCCGTGAAATACCTCGGGGCAAGCCTGGACTTCCTGGCGCTCAAGGAGGTCACCGCGCTCGCCGGCTTCCTCTGTCTCCCGTATATCTACCTCTTTGGCAAGGAGGTCGGCGGTCGGAACGTCGGATTGGCAGGCCTGATCTTGGTTGCCATCGGATACTGGCCGAATGCCATCAGTCGATCGGGGATGCGGCTGCCGTTCCATCCGCTATTCCTGGCCCCGGCAATGTACTACCTGGTGCGCGGTCTGCGCCTCCGCCGGAGGAATGATCTCTTGCTGTGCGGGGCGGCGGTCGGGTTAGGCATTTACGGCTATACCTCCGCCCGTCTCACCCCATTGGTGATTGTCGCTGGTGTGGCCCTGTTTGCACTCCACCGGCAAGCGCAGGGGGTCCGCTGGAGGTCTCTCGTTTGGTTGGTGGTGATCGGCGTCATCGCTGCCGTTGTCGCCGTCCCGATGCTTCGGGCAGCCCTGGACATGCCTGAGGCCTTCTTGTTCCGGACTGTGACGCGTGTCGGGTCGGCCGAGCGCCCATTGCCCGGACCGGCCCTGGTGATCCTGGCATCGAACATGTGGAACGCACTCCGCATGTTCAACTGGGACAATGGCGGGGTTTGGATCCTCTCGATCCCTGGCCGCCCGGCCCTCGATTGGATTACCGGTGCGCTCTTTGGATTGGGATTGGCGATTCTTGTCGTCCGCTATGTCCGCCGGCGCGAGTGGCTCGACTTGTTCCTCCTGATCTCGATTCCGTTGCTACTTCTGCCATCGGCGCTCTCGCTAGCTTTCCCTGACGAGAATCCGCATCCCAGCCGGGCCGGGGGCGCGATCGTGCCTGTGTTCATCATCGCTGCGATCGGGTTGGCGGCGATCCCCGATTGGGCCCGCTCAATTTGGAAAGGCCGACGGTCCTTGATCCTCGGCGTCGGCACTTCGGCCATCCTCCTGATCCTGGCCACGCTACTCAACTACCGGCTGTATTTCGTGGACTTCAAGAACGAACTCGATCACGGGACTTTGAACACCAATGACATCGGGCATGTGATCAAAGGCTTCGCCGAGTCGGTCGGCACCTACCAGACGGCCCACGTGATTCCATACCCGTATTGGGTCGACACCCGTCTTGTCGGCGTCAATGCCGGCCGGCCCGAGATGGATTATGCAATCCGGCCGGAAGACCTTGGTTCGCTCACCGAGGAGATGCAAGCGCAGCTCTTCATCCTCAAGCCCGAGGACTCCGAGAATGTGGAACGGCTGCGAGAGCTCTTTCCTTCCGGGACCCTCTCGCGATTCGTCTCTCCGATCCAGGACCGGGATTTCTTGATCTACACGATCCCCTCGCGGCTTGACCTCCAGCTCGAGCCGACACCGGTGCCCCAGTAATGCCGGCTGACTCGACCGACGCACCCTTCGAAGGAACCTGGTCCACACCACCGGCCACGCCGCGCCTCAGGCGCCCGTCTTTTCCGGAGGTCGCGCTTGTGACGATCCTCCTCGTTGCCGGCGCGTTGCGCTTTGTCGGGCTTAACTGGGACAGTCAGACCCACTTGCATCCGGACGAACGATTCTTGACCATGGTCGAGACGGGGATCCGGATCCCGAGTTCGATCGGGGAGTACTTCGACACCGACCGTTCCCCCCTGAACCCTCACAACGCCGGCTTCTCGTTCTTCGTGTACGGCACACTGCCGGTTTTCTTCGTCCGTTTCCTGGCCGAATCCCTGGGTATGACCGGCTACGACCAGATCCACGTCTTGGGCCGAGCCGCCTCGGCCGGCTTCGATCTACTTTCAGTATTCCTGGTGTATCTGGTCGGCAGTCGGCTCTATCGCAGGAGGGTCGGCCTGCTTGCGGCGGCGTTTGCGGCGACAAGTGTCCTGCTCATCCAGCATGCGCACTTCTTTATCGTTGATCCGTTCGCCAACACATTCATCCTGGGAGGGATCTATTTCGCCGTCAGGGCCCTCGATGAGAGTCGCACGCGGGATTACGTCTTGTTCGGACTGATGCTCGGGATGGCGGCGGCTTCCAAGCTCAACGCGGCCCCGCTGGCAGGCGTGATCGTGCTGGTAAGTGTGATCCGCCTCAGCCGGCACTACGAGGACAGGGCCGCCGCAGTTCGCTTCGAGCTCCAAGGGGTGCTGCTCGCTGCCGTCGTCTCCATGATCACGTTCCGCGTGTTCCAGCCGTATGCCTTTGCTGGCGCCTCCCTCTTGAGCCTCCGTCTCAATCCCAGGTGGCTGGCCAACCTGGCTGAACTTGCGAACCAGTTGAGAGGTGATGTCGACTTTCCTCCAGCGTTGCAGTGGGTTAATCGGGCGCCGGTCCTATTCTCTCTGAGCAACCTCGTGCGCTGGGGCCTGGGGGCGCCGCTGGGCGTACTCGCCTGGATTGGCTGGGGCTGGGCACTGTGGCAGGCCGGCACCGGCGTATGGAAGCGGCATCTCATCCCGGTCATTTGGACCGGCGGCTATTTCCTGTGGCAATCGCTCACCTTCACCAAGGCAATGCGCTACCAGCTTCCGATCTACCCGACGCTGGCCCTCCTGGCTGCCTGGGCAGCCTGGGAGGCCTGGGACTGGGCCCACGCGCTTTCCGAGGAGCGCACCCGGCGGATCGCTTCTTCAGCCGTCGGGGCCATTGGCGGTGGGGTCGTGGCTGCCACGCTGATCTGGGCTGTCGCGTTCACCGCCAACTACGTGCGCCCGGTCACACGCGTCGCCGCGACGCGCTGGATCTATTCCCACATCCCGGGCGCGGCGAACCTCGTGCTCGACTCGCCGGATGGGGCTACGCTCGAACCGATACCCGTGGATCGGACATTCATCCTGGTCCCCGGGGATCCGTACACCGCCACTTTCAGGAGCGGGCAGGAAGGCGAACTGCTCGGCATCCAATTGGAGGTTAGATCCGCGCTTGCCGGAGGCCAGCAGCCAGGCCTGCTGTACGCACAGGTCCTCGACGGAGGGGAATCCGAAGTCCCTCTGGCGTCTACCTCTTCGGTCTGGATGCCGACAGAGTCGGGATCCTTCCTGGATGTCCGGTTTGGCGAACCGACCCATGTCTCACCGGGGGAGCTTCTCCGATTGCGCCTGGACCTCGAAGGCGCGGTCGCCCTGGACCTCGGTGAACAGCTCCGCATCGTCTTTGGCCAAGGGGAAAACGAGTCGACGCAGGACCTGAGTCTGCCACGCACTCGGGTCGGCGTGCCTGCGTCCGGCCCGCTTCGGATGCCATTCACCAGCCACGCAACCGGCCGCGTGACGCACTTCCTTCTCCCGCATCTTGCTGCGCCCGATCAGACCCTGCTGGCAGTTTCGCTCCTGGACGGTTCTGACCCACCGATACTCCTTGCGACAGCAAATACGAGCAAATCGGACCCCGGTGAGGCGCGGCTCGAGTTGACACTCGACCACCCCGTCGACATCCAGGTGGGGAAGGCCTACACCCTGCAGATCGAAACCCGCGATGGGGCCTGGTTAAGTCTGCGTGGCTCGACGATCATCAGCGAGTCAAGCTGGGACGATGGACTGCCGCTTCCCATGGACGGGTGGGATGGCTATGGGGGGCTGTATAGCGGGGTGACGCAGGAACTCTACTGGCCGGACGAGCAAGATGACGACTCGGACGGGGTCTCTGACAAACTTGAGCGGCTGGTCGACTCGCTCGATAACGGCGATTACCTGGTGATTTCATCCAACCGTCAATACGGGACGATCCCTCGGGTCGAAACGCGCTATCCGCTCACCTCGCAGTATTACCGGGCCCTGTTCGATTGCCAGGCTCCCGCCAGCGTCGTCGCCTGCGGCGCAAGAGCGCAGGCGGGTGAAAGTGTGGATCAGCTTGGATACGCGCTGATCGCCGTCTTCGAGAACGACCCTCAGCTCGGACCGATCCGGATCCCCGATCAGGCAGCCGAGGAGACGTTCACCGTCTACGATCATCCCAAGGTCATGGTGTTTCAGAAAGCGCCAGGTTTCTCGGACGCGCACGTGTTGCAGATCCTGGGGAACGTCGACGTCAGCCGCGTTGTCCGGACCAACCCCAACGGCAGGAGCGCTTCAACCAAAACCCTTCTCTTGCCACCAGACCGGTTGCAGGCGGACAGAGCCGGAGGAACTTGGTCGGAGCTCTTCAATCCGGGAAGCCTGGTCAACCGGTCACAGGTGCTGGCTGTCGTAGTCTGGTGGGTGTCGATCGGGATCCTGGGCCTGCTGGCCTTCCCACTGACCCGGGCGGCTCTGCCCGGGCTTCAGGAGGAGGCGTATCCGTTGGCCCGCCTTGTCGGGATTCTGGTCGTCGCCTGGGGAAGTTGGATGATCGGAAGCGCCAACTTCCCCGTCTCCCGGTCAGCGATATTGGGCGTCGTCTTCTTGCTGACGGCTTGGTCGGCATTGCTTGCCTGGAGGGACCGCCAGGTCCTCATCAGCTACGTGAAGGCGAATCGGCGAGAGATTGCCTGGATCGAGATCCTGGCACTGTCCTTCTTCCTGGTCGACTTGTTCATCCGCCTGGGGAATCCGGATCTCTGGCATCCGTCCAAGGGCGGCGAGAAACCGATGGACTTCTCGTACCTGAATGCAGTGATCAAGAGTACGACCTTCCCGCCTTTTGATCCCTGGTTTTCGGGCGGATACATCAATTATTACTACTTTGGCTTCGTGCTTGTCGGCATCCCGATCAAGCTCCTGGGCATCAATCCGACCGTCGCTTACAACCTCGTCATACCGACGCTTTTCGCCTTACTGGGCCTGGCAGGGTATGCCGTCGGTTCCGGCCTTGTCGAGCACGCCTCGAGCTACATTGACTTCCGCCGACCCAGCCGGCGTCTGGCCGGGACGGCGGCGGCCTTGGCCCTCGTCGTGCTCGGCAATCTCGGAACTGCGCGCATGATCTACGAGGGTTTCAAGCGACTGGGTGCCCCGGCCGGGGGAGAGCCGGCCGGTTCGATTGTCGGTTTCCTTGAAGCCACACGCGGGGTGGGGCGGTTTCTAACCCTCCAGGGTGGGATGCCTTATGCCTTGGACTCGTGGTATTGGGATCCGAGCCGGGCTATCCCACCCGCTACGGGAGAACCTGGCCCGATTACCGAGTTCCCCTTCTTCACCTTCCTCTACGCCGATTTGCATGCACATATGATCAACTTTCCCTTCACGGTGTTGACTCTGGCGTGGGGGTTGTCGTGGATCATTCATGCGAATCGAGGCCGGCCGTTGTGGCCGCCCGGTCTGGCCGCATGCCTCTTCATCGGGGGACTGGCGTTCGGGGTGATCAGGCCGACGAACACCTGGGATTTCCCGGTCTACTGGTTGCTGGGCTTGCTGGCCGTCGCCGGTGCGGCGTGGGTCCGGCATGCCGGGGCGAGGCGACCCTTCATCTTTGAAACCGTCCTGGCCTCCGCGCTCCTCTTCGGGGCGGCCCTGGCGCTCTTTCAGCCGTACACCCACTGGTACGCCCAGGGCTACAATGACGTAGAGTTCTGGGAGGGTTCGCATACGACGTTCACGGCCTATCTGACGGTCCACGGTTTATTCCTCTTTACGATCGTGAGCTGGATGGTCATGGAGACGGTACGCTGGATGGCCGAGACTCCCCTGAGCGCCCTCGCCGGTCTTCGTGCGCGGCTGGGGACGATCCTCACCGGCCTGATTCTGCTTGTCTCGATGATCCTTGTCCTGACCCTCGTCGGCTATGCCATTGCGCCGATCGTCTTCCTGCTGCTCGCCTGGGCCATGCTGCTGTTCTTCCGCCCCGGCATGCCGGTTTTGAAACGCGCCGTCCTGGTCATGACTGCTGCTGCCCTGGCGTTGACCTTCATGGTCGAGGTCATCGTCCTCGTCGGCGACATCGGCCGCATGAATACCGTCTTCAAGTTCTACCTACAGGTGTGGACGCTCTTCGGCCTCTCGGCCGCAGCCGCCTTCGCTTGGGTCGTCGCCGAGGTCCCCTTCTGGTCGTCCAGGTGGAGGAATGCCTGGGTCACGCTGGCTGCGCTGGCCGTCTTCTCAGCAGCCCTGTATCCGTTGCTGGCGACATCGGCGAAAATCCGTGATCGGATGGTGAGCGAGGCCCCGCATACCCTCGACGGAGCGGCCTTTATGCCGTATGCGGTTTACTATGATCAAGGCAGTTCGTTCCAGATGGATGAGGACTACCGCGCCATTCGCTGGATGCAGGACAATGTTCAAGGATCACCGGTAATCG
>Ga0209342_10003538_pt1 | contig 16442 bp, 18 predicted proteins | sample RifCSP16_2_FD_184023 | JGI IMG/M metagenome (GOLD analysis project Ga0209342, IMG submission 184023) | Soil microbial communities from Rifle, Colorado - Rifle CSP2_sed 16_2 (SPAdes) (version 2) | ecosystem: Environmental > Terrestrial > Deep subsurface > Rock core/Sediment | place: Rifle... | reverse complement strand
AGGCCAGGAAGCCCCCCCGGCTGTGAAGGTGGCGCCCGACCAGGATGTTTTCGAGGACGGTCATCCTCGGAAACAGGCGGATCTGCTGGAAGGTCCTCGCCATCCCCCGTGCCGCGATCTGGTGGGGCGCAAGCCCCAGCACCTCCGTTCCGCCGAAGACAACCGAACCTTGGTCGGGCCGGAGGAACCCGGAGATCAGGTTGAACAGCGTTGTCTTCCCGGCGCCGTTCGGGCCGATGAGAGCCTTGATGGCGCCCTGCGGCACGTCGAAGGATACGTCCTCCAACGCCTGGAGGCCGCCGAACCGTTTGCTTACGCCCCGGACCGAGAGGAGTTTCACGAAGCCTTCTCCCCGTTGCCGCGGAAGACGTCCCTGACCTCTTCGAGCAGATCCCGCCGAAGGAGACCCCCCGGCGCGAAGAGCATGATCAGGATGAGAATGGCACCGAAGACCGCGTCGTCGTAAGTCCCGAAATACCCGCGGAGGGAAAGATAGTTGAGGAGGAGACTCATCAGGAGCGTCCCCCAGAGGTTCGCCATGCCGCCGATCGCGACGATCGCGACATATCGGACGGATTTCATGACCGAGGCCTCCGAGGGGCCGATGCCGCCGTTGTAATGGGTGAGCAGCACGCCGGCGAGTCCCGCAAAAGCGGCGGACAGCGCGAAGGCGGAAAGCTTGTACCGGGCGGTGGGGATGCCCATCGCCTCGGCGGCGTCCTCGGCCCCGTGGATCGAGGACAGGGCCCTCCCCTCCCGGGAATGGATGAGGTTTAAGAGAAGCACCATTCCCGCGATCACCAGACCCCAGGCGAGATAGTAGTTGGGGACCCGCAGAGCGGCCTTGCCGGAAACCTCGAGGCCGGGGAGGATCGCGAACGGCGGGACCTCGGAAATGCCGTCCGCCGCGCCGAGGAATTCGGTCCCCAGGACGATACGGTAAATGATGACGCCGAAGCCCAATGTCGCCATGGCGAGGTAGTGGCCTTTCAGTTTCAGGACGGGGCCTCCCACGGCGTAGGCGATCCCGACGGTGGCAAGAACCGCCACGAGGCACGCGACCCAGGGATGGACGGTCAACAGTTCCCCCCCGTAGAGGTCGATGCGGAAGGAAAGGATCCCCGCCTTCGCCAGCCACCGGCTTGCGCCGCCCGCCCGGGACGAGAGGTCGTGCGTTGTCAGCAAGGCCGTGATGTAGCCGCCGATCGCGAAAAACCCGGCGTGACCGAGCGAGATCTGCCCCGCATATCCGACCAGGAGACAAAGCCCGATGGCTAGGAGCGAGTAGTACGCGGACATCGTCAGCTGGGTGAGATGGTAGCCGCTGCCGGTGAAATGGGTCGCCATCTGAATCGCGACGATGAGGCCCGCGAATGCGGCGACCGGAAGGTATCTCCCCCTCATCAGAACTCCTTCAGCCGGGCTTCCTCGGCGCTGCCGAAGATGCCGCTCGGCCGGATGAACAGGATGAGGAGCAGAAGGGAGATCGAGATGACCTCCTTGTAGGCGGCGGGCAGGACCCAGATGCTGAAGGATTCGAGTATCCCCAGGATCATGCCGGCGCCTACGGCGGCCGCGCTGTTTCCGATCCCCCCGAGGATGGCGACGGTGAACCCCTTGATCGCCAAAGGCGTTCCGCTGTCGTACTGGACGTAGGTGATCGGGCAGACGACGGCGCCCCCGATGGCGCCGATCCCCGCACTCAGCATGAACGAAAGCGTCACCATGTTCTTCGCGCTGATGCCGCAGAGCCTCGCGGCGTCCCGGTTCGCCGCGCAGGCCCGCATCTGCCTGCCCAGCATCGTGTAGTTGAAGAAGGCGCTCAAGGCGACGACCGCGACGGCGCTGACGCCGACGACCCAAAGGACCTGGGGAGAGATGTACACGTTCCCCATTTTGATGGAGGTGACCGAGGTGCCCGTGAAATAGGGGAGCGCCCTGACGCTTTCCCCCCAGACGTGCAGGGCGGCTTCACGGACCAGGATCGAGACCCCGATCGTGATGATGATCATCCGCAGCACCGACGGGCCCCGGAGCCACCGGATGAAAAGGATGTCGATGACCGCTCCGATGACCGTCGTCACCGCGACTGCGCCCAGGATGGCCACAGGCAGGGGCAGGAACCGGCTCAGCGTGACGGCGGTCATGCCGCCGAGCATGACGAACTCTCCCTGCGCGAAGTTGATGATGCCCGTGGCGTTGTAGATGATGTTGAACCCGATGGCGACGACCGCGTAGATCGTCCCGTAGGTGATCCCGGCGACCACGTATTGGAAGAACAGATCGGGGTTCAATCCCTTCCCTCAACAAATCGGGAGCACCCGCGTTCCCGCGGATGCTCCCGACCAGGTTTCGTGCGGATCCGGCTAGTTGGCGAGGGGAACAAACTTCCCCTTCCGGACGGTCAGCATCTCGAAAGCATCGATGTTGAGGCCGTTATGGTCCGTCGTCGAGAAGTTGAAGACCCCCCCGGTGCCGACGACGCCCGTAAGCTGTTCGATGGTCGCCCTTACCGCATCCATGTCCACCTTGCCCGCCTTCTCGATCGCTTTCACGAGGATAAGGAAGGCGTCATAGGCATGCCCGCCGAAGGTGCTCGCCTCCTCCTTGTACCGGGACTCGTAATCCTTCTTGTACTTGACGAGGAGCGCCTTCTGGGGATTGCTATTCGGAAGCACGTCCGCGACGAGCAGCCGGCCGGCGGGGAAAAGCACCCCTTCGGCCGCCTCGCCGGCGGCCTCTACGTACTTGATGTTCCCGAACCCGTGGCTCTGGAAGATGGGGCCCTTGAACCCGATCTGGCGAGCGTTCTTGATCACGATCGCCTGCGCCGGCTCGATCGACCAGTTCAGGATCGCCTCGACCCCGGCAGCCTTGACCTTCGTCACCTCGGCCGTGAGGTCCGAGGCGGCCTTGTCGTACACCTCGCTGGCGAGGACCGTGATGCCGTGTTCCGGCGCGAGCTTCATGATCTGCTCCTCCCCCGCCTTGCCGAACCCGGTGTTGCTCGACAGGACGCCGATTTTTCCGATCTTCATCGTCTTCATCTGCTGGAAGATCTTAACGACCGCGTCGCTGTCCTTCTGCGGCGTCTTGAACACGTACTTCGCCACGGGGTTGACGATCACCTCGGCCGCCGCGCAGGACAGGAGGATCGTCTTCCCCACCTCGGCGACGCCCTTGATCTTCATCGTCTCGCCACTCGTCGAGGGCCCGATGATCGCAAAGACCTTGTCCTCCTCCATGAGCTGCTTGGCGAAGGAGAACGCCTTCTCCGGGGAGGCGCCGGAATCCTTGACGATCAGCTCGATCTTCCTTCCGAGTACCCCCCCCTTCTTGTTCTGTTCCTCGACGAGCATCTCGAGGGTCTTCGCCTCGGGCGCCCCCAGGAACGACGCCGGCCCCGTCACCGACAGGATCGCGCCGACCTTGATCGGATCGGCCGCCTGGACGCCTGCGCCCACCAGCAGTGCAAGCGCCACGATTGCACAGATGAATCCTCTTTTCCTCCTCATTGCCCCCTCCTTGTTCCTTGGGATTTCCGCCGCCTCCCCCGCTGCAGGACCATTTCTCCCGACATCCCGGGAGCCGGCGGTCAAAACGCATTCTTTCGTTCACGTTTCAGGGGGACACTCTTAGATTCAAGTAGCATGTTGAAAGAGTGTCCCCCGCCATCCTATATCATGTTGGAAGAGGGTCCCCCGCCATCTTACAGGGCGTAGACCTCCTCGCCCCTGAGCACCCGCACCCCGGATCCCGTGAGGACCCGGATCGCCTTGTCCAGCTCGTCGAACCGGAAGATGATGATCGCGTTGTCCCCCGACCGTTGCACGAAGGCGTACATGTATTCCACGTTGATCCCCGCCTCGTGCAGGATCTTGAGGATCTCCCCCAGCCCTCCCGGACGGTCCGGGACCTCGAGGGCCACCACCTCCGTTTTTCCCACCGTGAACCCGTTCTCCTTCAGGACCTGCTTTGCCCGGTCGCTCTGGTTGACGATCAGGCGCAGGATCCCGAAATCGGCGGTGTCGGCCAGGGAGAGCGCCCGGATATTTACGCCCGCCCGGAAGAGAATATTCGTCACCTCGGCCAGCCGCCCGGACTTGTTCTCCAGGAATATCGAAATCTGCTCGACCTTCATCGAAACGCCTCCTTGCCGGTGGTTCTCACAGTTTTCTTTTATCGATCACGCGCCTGGCCTTTCCTTCGCTGCGCTGGATCGTCTTCGGCTCCACGAGCTTCACCTTGCAGGAGACGCCGAGCAGTTCCTTGATCTCGCGCTCGATCCGCTTCGCAAGCGTCTCGAGTCCCTTGATCTCGTCCGAGAAGATCGCCTCGCCCACCTCCACCTGCACCTCGAGGACGTCTAAGGACCCCTCGCGGGAGACGATGAGCTGGTAGTGGGGCTCGACGCCCTCGATCTTCATCAGGACCGACTCGATCTGGGACGGGAAGACGTTGACCCCCCGGATGATGAGCATGTCGTCGGTCCGCCCCGAGATCCGGTCCATCCGCGAGTGCGTCCGGCCGCAGGAGCAGGGGGAGACGCTGAGGCGGGAGATGTCGCGCGTCCGGTAGCGGATCACGGGAAAGGCCTCCTTGGTGATCGTGGTGAAGACGAGCTCGCCGTTCTCCCCGTGGGGGAGCACCTTCCCCGTCGACGGGTCGATGATCTCCGCGATGAAGTGGTCCTCGAAGACGTGCAGGCCGCGCTTCTCCTCGATGCACTCCGAGGCCACCCCCGGCCCGATGACCTCCGAGAGACCGTAGATGTCGAGCGCGCTGATCGAAAGCTTTTTCTCGATCTCCCCCCGCATCGATTCGGTCCACGGCTCGGCCCCGAACAGGCCGCACTTGAGCCGCAAGGACGCGGGGTCGACGCCCTCCTCCGCCATCACATCGGCCAGGTTGAGCGCGTAGGAGGGGGTACACAAAAGGATCGTGGACCCGAAGTCCTGCATGAGCATGATCTGCCGCTTCGTGTTCCCTCCCGAGATCGGGATGACGGTCGCGCCGATCCTCTCCGCGCCGTAGTGGGCTCCCAGGCCCCCCGTGAACAGGCCGTACCCGTATGCGTTGTGGACCACGTCGCCCTTCGTCGTCCCCCCGCAGGTGAGCGTGCGGGCCATAAGCTCCGCCCAGGTATCGATGTCGCGGCGCGTGTAGCCGACGACCGTCGGCTTGCCGGTCGTCCCCGAGGAGGCGTGAACCCGTACGACCCGCTCCATCGGGACGGCGAACAGCCCGAACGGGTAGGTCTCCCGCAGGTCGTCCTTCGTCGTGAAGGGAAGATTCGGCAGATCCCCGAGCCCCCGGACGTCGCCCGACCGAAAACCCGCCTCGTCGAGCTTGCGCCGGTAGAAAGGAACCGCGGAATACACCCTGTCGACCAGGTCCCGGAGCCGCTTCGACTGCAGGGCCGCAAGCGCCTCGCGCGGCAGCGTTTCGAATTCGTCGTCCCAGATCATCCGTTCTCCTCGGTCCGGGGGAGGGCCGCGCGGACCGCCCCGCCGGATTTACCGTCCCGCCTCGCGGGGGGCCATCAGAGCCCGCCCGGCGCGAAACGCTTCCCCGTTCACCTCCACGACTCTCTCCGGAAGACGCTCCCGGAGTGCCCTCAGGTAGCACTCTTCGGGAAGGGGAAGCAGTTGCGAGGCGGCGCCTACCATCACCATGTTCACGGCGCGCACCTCGCGCAGGGAGAGGGCCGCGGCCAGGGCATCGATCAGGTACAGGTTCGGGGTCACCTCGGCAAGCCTCTCCTCGATCCGTTCCGGGTACCGTTCCCGCCCCGTGGCAACCGACGGGGGCATGATCTCCTGCGCGTTGACCACCGCGGCGCCGTCGGGTTTGAGGAAGTGCGCGAACCGCAGGGCCTCCAGTTTTTCGAAGGCGACCAGCAGGTCCGCCGTGCCCGGCTCGATGAGCGGTGAGAACACCTTCGGGCCGTACCGCAGGTGGGTCGTCACCGCCCCCCCCCGCTGGGCCATCCCGTGTACCTCGCTCTTCTTGACGTCGTACCCGCCGAGCAGGAACGCCTCGCCCAGAACCTCGGACGCGAGGAGGATTCCCTGCCCGCCGACGCCCGCGAGGAAAACGTTCCCGCGGGCCTGCCTCACCCCTTCTTCTCCAGGATCGCCTGGAACTTGCACAGCGGGGGGCACTGGTTGCACCCGTCGCACAGGAGGGGATTGATCCGCGCCATCCCCTTCTGGGACTCCTTCTTCCCCGCGGCGACCGCCTCCGCCGGTATGAACGGCACCCATTCGATCGCGGGGCAGCCGAGCTTGCTGCACGCCATGCACCCCGTGCACAGGTCGGTGATCACCTCGTAGACGGGACGCTTTTTCCTGCGGTGCTCCGGGAGGAGAACGCACGGCGCCTCGGTGATGATCACGGACGGCTCCTCGCGGAAGAGCTCCCTCTTAAGGACCGCCTCCGTCCGCACCATGTCGTGCGGGTTGACCGTGTAGACGTGGTCCACCCCCACGGCGCGGCAGAGCGCGGCCAGGTCCAGCCGCCGGGCGGGCTCGTCCATGAGCGTCCTCCCCGTGGCGGGGTTCTCCTGCGCGCCGGTCATGGCGGTCGTCCGGTTGTCCAGGATGATCACCGTGGAGAACCCGCGGTTGTACACGATATCGATCAGGGGCGTGATCCCCGAGTGGATGAAGGTGGAGTCCCCGATGACCGCAACCACCTTCCCGAGCGCGGCCTTTCCCAGCGCCTTCTCGATCCCGAAGGCGTTTCCGATGGACGCCCCCATGCAGATGCAGGTGTCCATCCCCCCAAGCGGCGGGAGCGCCGCAAGGGTGTAGCAGCCGATGTCGCCGGTCACGGTGACCTTGAACTTGTTGAGGACATAGAAGAGCCCCCGGTGCGGGCATCCCGGGCACAGGTTCGGGGGCCTCCCGGGAAGCCCTTCGGCCGGCCGCATGGGACCCGCCTCCCCGGCAATCCCTTCCCGGACGATCCGCGTGGAAAGCTCCCCCGTGATGGGGATGATCTCCTTCCCCTGCACCGCCACCCCCAGGGCCTTCACGTGCGTCTCGATGTGGGGGTCCAGCTCCTCGACCACCACCAGCCGCGACACGCCCGCCGCGAACTCCCGGATGAGCCGCGACGGGAGCGGGTGCGCCATCCCCAGCTTCAGGACCGACGCGTCGGGGAACGCCTCGCGAACGTACTGGTACGAGACGCCGGCCGTGATCACCCCCAGGTCCCGTTCGCCCCACTCGATCCGGTTGCCGTCGAATTCTTCCGCGAACGTAGCCAGCGCCCGCATCCTCTCCTCGACGATCACGTGGCGCCGCCTCGCGTTGTCGGGAAGCATGACCCACTTGGCCGGGTCGCGCACGAACCCGGGGGTAAGGGAAGTCCCCGACACCTCCCCCAGCCGGACCGCCCCCGTGGCGTGGGAGATCCGCGTGGTGCTCCTTAAGAAAACCGGGGTGTCGTATTTTTCCGAAATGTCGAAGGCAAGCCTGGTGAACTCCTTCGCCTCCCAGGAGTCGGACGGCTCCAGCATCGGGATCTTCGCCGCGACGGCGTAGTGCCGGTTGTCCTGCTCGTTCTGGGACGAGTGCAGTTCGGGGTCGTCGGCGGTGACGATCACGAACCCCCCGCGCACCCCCGTGTAGGAAGCGGTGAAGATCGGGTCGGCGGCGACGTTCACCCCCACGTGCTTCATCACCGCAAGCGCCCGCACTCCCGCCATCGAGGCTCCGTGCGCCACCTCGACCGACACCTTCTCATTGGGAGCCCACTCCGCGTAGACTCCCTCATACCGCGCGAAATTCTCGAGGATCTCCGTGCTCGGGGTCCCGGGGTACGCGGAGGCGACCGTAACACCCGCCTCGTACGCCCCCCGTGCGATCGCCTCGTTCCCGGACAGCAGCACGATCTTTTCCCTTGCCGGTACGGACAACGAAATTCCTTTCTTTCCTGCCGGGATATAAGTCTAATAAACTAACATATAGCCCCGTTCCTTTCAAATGCGGAGAGCGGGACTCTGCTATACTTTACCGATATTCAGCCAGGGAGGAAGGCAAGATGAAGATCGGTGTGCTGACCGGCGGCGGAGATTGCCCAGGCCTCAATGCGGTCATCCGGGCGGTGGTCCGGAAATCCGATAATTACGATTCCCGCGTGGTGGGGATCCGGAACGGGTGGAAGGGGCTCGTCGACATCGCCTACACCGACCTCGACACCAAGATGGTCTCGGGGATCCTGCACATCGGCGGCACCATCATCGGCACCTCCCGGACGAATCCTTTCAAGGACCCCGGCGGCCCGGACAAGGTCCTCAAAAACTTCCGCCTGCTCGGCCTCGACGCGCTCGTCGCCATCGGGGGCGAGGATACCCTGGGTGCGGCGAGCAAGCTCTTCGAGCGCGGGCTGCCGGTGGTGGGCGTCCCCAAGACGATCGACAACGACCTGTCGGGGACCGATTTCACCTTCGGGTTCGACACGGCGGTCTCCATCGCCACCGACGCCATCGACCGGATCCACACGACGGCGGAGTCCCACAACCGGGTGATGGTGGTGGAGGTGATGGGGCGCAACGCGGGATGGATCGCCACCTTCTCGGGGATCGCAGGCGGGGCGCACGCGATCCTCATCCCGGAAAAGCCGATCGACGTCGACGAGGTTTGCGACCTGATCCTGCGCCGCCACAGCCGCGGGAAGAACTTCAGCATCGTCGTGGTGGCGGAAGGGGCGAAGTTCGCCGAGAAGCCGGGCGAGAGCGGACAGCTCATCGTCCAGGAGACGAAGACCGACGAGTTCGGGCACGTCCGGCTGGGCGGGATCTCGCAGGTCCTTGCCAAAGAGATCGAGAAACGGACGACGTTCGAATCCCGGTACGTCGTTCTCGGCCACATCCAGCGGGGCGGCTCACCGACCGCCCACGACCGGGTGCTGGCCACCCGGTTCGGCGTATTCGCCACCGAGATGGCCCACCGCAACGAGTTCGGGAAGATGGCCGCCCTTCAGGGGAAAGAGATCGTCCCCGTGCCCTTGGCCGAAGCCACCGCGCAGTCGAAAACGGTCAACATGGGAATCTTCCACATCGCCGAGGAATTCTTCGGCTAAAGAACCGGGACGTTCCCCCGCCTGCATATGCGCCTCGAATAGAAACGGCTCCGCAGCCTCGGAGGGGGGCTCCGTTCGTGGCTCGCCGTGCGGTGAACCTGCACGGCTGCGCTTAACCTCACTGCGCCCCTCCTCCTGCGGCTGCTGCGCCGGCCATCGGGGACCCGGGGCGATGCGGGGGGTTCCGCAGAGCGGCCTGTGGAGCGAGGAAGAACTTGCGTCGAGCGGAACCGGCAGCGAGCGGGCGAAGATCGCGAGCGTAGCGGATGCGGAAGCCCCCCGCGAGCCAGGGGCCCTGGAGGAACACTCGGCTTAAAGGATCTTGCCCTTCGCGTCGAACGCGCCGGGGTAGTAGCGGATCACCGGGGCGCCCGCGCTCCCGTCGACTGCCGCGACGTCGAACCGCGCCTCCCTCCACGAGTCCGGGGGGATCGTGGCAAGGTACGCCCTCGCCGCGGCCACGATTCTTCTTCGTTTGGCCGGCCCCACGGACTCCTCCGGGAGCCCGTGCCCGTTCTCCTCCCGGAAGCGCACCTCGACGAACGCGAGCACGTCTTTGTCCCGGGCGATGACGTCGACCTCCCCGCCCCGGGCGCGGAAATTCCGCTCCACGACCCGCATCCCCCTCTCCCGGAGATACGCGCAGACCAAGTCTTCCGCCTCCCGGCCCGCCGCCGCCCGCTCTTCCGGCGGTCGGGTCACCCGGGAAGGACCCCGCGGAACGTCTTCCGGTGGATCGGGGAAGGGCCGAGCATCCGGAGGGCGGCCAGGTGCCCCCTCGTCGGATACCCCTTGTGGGAGGCGAAGCCGTACCCGGGGTAGACCCGGTCGTACTCGATCATCAGCCGGTCCCGGGTGACTTTCGCGAGGATCGATGCGGCCATGACCGGGACGCAAAGGGAGTCCCCGGAAACGATCGGTTCCTGGTGGATGGCCCCCCACGGGCCTCCTTCCGCCGGGGGGATCGAGATGTTCCCGTCGATGTAGAGAAAATCAGGAACGGGTGCAAGTTTTTCGACCGCCCGGCGCATCGCGAGGAGCGACGCCTGGAGGATGTTGATCAGGTCGATCTCCTCCGGGGTGGAATGGGCGACCGCGAAGGCCAGGGCGTGCGAGGTGATAAGAAAGAAGGCCTTTTCCCTCGCTTTCGGGGAAAGGGCCTTCGAATCGCGGATAGCGGGCCGGTGGAACCCCGGGGGGAGAATGACGGCCGCCGCCACTACCGGGCCGGCAAGCGGCCCGCGCCCGGCCTCGTCGACGCCGGCAACCATGCGAAAACCCCTCGCACGCGCCCGCGTCTCCAACGGGACACCCTACTCCTTGGTCTCCGTGGTCCCGGCTGGCGCCGTATCTCCCGGCGCGCCGACATCTTCTTCCGGGGATTCCGCAGTCTCCTCGACCGGGACGGCGATCCCCTTCTTCCCGAGCCAGTCCTTCTTCTCGCGGATCCGGGCCTTTTTCCCGGATACCTTGCGGAGGAAAAAGAGCTTCGCCCGGCGGACGTCCCCCCTCTTCTTCACGACGATTCTCTCGATGAGCGGGGAGTGCAGCGGGAACGTCCGCTCCACGCCTACGCCGTACGACTCCTTTCGGACCTTGAAGGTGGTGGAGGGACCGTTGCGGTGAAACCCGATGACGATCCCCTCGAAGTATTGTACGCGCTCCTTTTCCCCTTCCCGGATCCGCAGGTAGACGCGCACGGTATCCCCGGCCTTGAACGCCGGGAGGTCGCTCCGAAGCTGCGATTTTTCCAGTTCCCTGAGGAGATTGCTCATCACCCGAACCCCTTTCCCGAGTCGGTTCCCTTTGGAAAACAAGAGTAGGTAATCTATTCCACGCCGCCACCGGGTGTCAACTTTTTCTTCCAGAGATCGGGGCGCCTTGCCAGGGTCCTGCGCGTCCCCTCCTCCCGGCGCCACTTCTCGATCTCGGCGTGGTTGCCCGACAGGAGGACGTCGGGGACCGTAAGCCCGCGGAACTCCCGGGGGCGGGTGTACTGCGGCCCCTCGAGGATCCCCTCCTCGAAGGAATCCCTTTGCGGCGCCAAAGGGTCCCCGATCACGCCGGGAACGAACCGGGCCACCGCGTCGACCAGCACGAGGGCGGGCAGTTCCCCTCCGGTCAGCACGTAATCGCCGATGGAGATCTCGAAGTCGGCCAGATGGTCCGCTACGCGCTGGTCCACCCCTTCGTACCGGCCGCAGATGAGGATCAGGTGTTCTTCCCCGGCCAGCCGGCGCGCCAGCCGGTGGGTCAACAGCTCTCCCTGGGGGGAGAGGAGGACCACCTTCCCCGGCCCGAACCGTTTTCGGATCGCCTCCACCCCCGAAAAAATCGGCTCCGGCTTCATCACCATCCCGCCGCCCCCCCCGAAGGGTGGATCGTCGGTCACCCGGTGCTTCCCCTCCGCGTGTTCCCGCAGGTCGTGCACCTCGACGGCGAGCAGCCCCGCCTCCCTCGCCCGGGCGAGGATGCTGTGGTCGAGCGGTCCGGATAAGATCCCGGGAAAGAGCGTCAAAATGTCGATCCTCACCTTACCAACCCTCCGGGGGGGCCACCACGATTCTACGCCCTGCGACGTCGACCTCGCGGATGAACTCGGAAACCATCGGAAGGAGGGTTTCCCCGTCTTCGCGCCGGATGGCGAGCCAGTCGTGGGCCGGCCCTTCCTCCACGCCGACGAGCTCCCCGACGCGGACCCCCGCAGCGTCCACCACTTCGCAGCCGATCAGGTCCATGACGTAGTACTCGCCCTCCTCCGTGGGAGGAAGATCCTCCCGGAGGACCGAAACCAGGGCCCCTGACCACTCCTTCGCCTCTTCCGGGGTGTCGATCCCGCCCAACATAAAAACGGCGAAGCCTCCCTGGGGCTTGGCCGTTTTCACCTCGAAGTCGCCAACCCGTTTCGTTTCCCCGCCGCCTTTCGCGGACAGCCGTACGGTTCGGACGGCGAGGAGCCCGGACGGGTTCTTCGAATAGGGTTTCACCCGGATCTGCCCCGCCACTCCGTGGGGACCCGCCACGCGTCCCACCTCGATCCGGCGTTCCGTCATCGGATCCCGCCCCCGACCCTTAGTGCTCCGTCTCGTAAATACGGTCTCGTATCGGGCCGATGCCCTAAGGCGTTTCCCCTCCCGGTGCCCGGGGCTCGCGGGCGGCTTCCTATTCGCTACGCTCGCGACCTCCGACCGCTCGCTGCCATTCCGCTCGACGCAAATCCTGCCTCGCTCCATAGGCCGCTCATAGGAACCCCCCGCTGCGCCTGGGCACCGGGAGGCACGCACGAAAACGTTGCCGTATTTATGAAGCGGAGTACTTAGCCATGCCGCTTATCGCGGGGCTTGCGGCTCTTTACGCGACCGCTTTCCTCTCCCTCTTCTCTTCGTGGAACTTCTTCCAGATCCCCGCCTTCCGGAGCAGGCTCCGCACCGTCTCCGTCGGCTGCGCCCCGCGGTGCAGCCACTTGAGCGTCTGCTGCTCGTCGAACAGGAACCGCGGGGGATTCTCCTTCGGGTCGTAGATCCCGACCTTCTCGATGTACCGCCCGTCCCGGGGCGCCTGGGAATCGGCCACCACGACGCGGTACGAAGGCAGCTTTTTCCTGCCCGTTCGCGTCAGACGAATCTTTACCGCCATCTTCTCACCTCCCGAATCGGTCTTCCCGATTTACGATAACACGAGCACGTCTCGTGTTGCGTCTCGTAAACACATTGACAAGCGGGTCCGTCGCACGGGCTCGCGGGGGGCCTCCTCGCCGCTACGCTCGCGACCTTGCGCCCGCTCGCTGCCGGTTCCGCTCGACGCGATTTCTCCCTCGCTCCACAGGCCGCTGCGAGGAACCCCCCGCTGCGCCCTGTGCGCGGCCTGGCCCCTGTCCCAGGCTATCCCGGTGGAGGAACGATGCGTCATGCCATTTACGAGACGCTGCACTAGAAAAACGGCGGATTTCTCGCGCCTTTCTTTCCCCCCGCCTTCGAAAACCGCTTGAGCATCCCTTCCGCCTGCTGGAAGTTCTTGAGGACGCGGTTCACATCCTGGACGGTCGTCCCGCTCCCCAGGGCGATCCTTTTGCGGCGGCTGCCGTTGATGATCTTCGCATTTTCGCGCTCCGCGCGGGTCATCGAGTCGATGATCGCCACGACCCGCGAAAGCTCCTTCTCGTCCGGGGCGGCCGCCTTGAGCTCCTTCATCTTCCCCCCCATCCCCGGGATCATCCCGAGAAGGTCCTCGATCGACCCCATCTTCCGGATGCTTACCAGCTGGTCCCGGAAATCCTCGAGGGTGAACTCGCTCCGGCGGATCTTGCCCGCGAGTTCCTTCGCCTTCTTCTCGTCGACCGTCTCCTGCGCCTTCTCCACGAGGGTCAGGATGTCCCCCATCCCGAGGATCCGGGAGGCCATCCGGTCGGGGAAAAAGGCCTCGAGGGCGTCCGTCTTCTCGCCGACGCCGACGAACTTGATGGGCGCGCCCGTGACCGCCCGGATGGAAAGGGCCGCGCCGCCGCGGGCGTCGCCGTCCATCTTCGTGAGGATGACGCCGGTCAGCCCCACCTTCTCGTGGAACGCCCGGGCGACGTTCACCGCGTCCTGGCCGGTCATCGCGTCGGCCACCAGAAGGATCTCCCCGGGATCGACCGCCTCCTTGATCCGACGCAGCTCCTCCATCAGCTCCTCGTCGATATGGAGCCTCCCGGCGGTATCCAACAGGACGGTGTCGTGGCCTGCCAGGTCCGCCTGCCGCACCGCCAGCCGGCAGATCTCGACGGGGTCGGCGGAAGGGGGGCTGTCGAAGACGGGGATGCCGATCTGGGCCCCCAGGACTTTGAGCTGCTCGATCGCCGCCGGCCGGTAGACGTCGGCGGGGACCAGGAACGGGCGCCGTTTTCTCTTCTGGAGGTGGAGGGCGAGTTTCCCACAGGAGGTCGTCTTTCCGGAGCCCTGCAGGCCCACGAGCATCACGGGGATCGGCGGGCGCCTCGCAAGATCCAGGTCCTGCGACTCCCCCCCCATCATCTTCGCCATCTCGTCGTGGACGATCTTGATGAAGTGCTGGTCGGGGGAGAGGGAGGCCATGACCTCCGCCCCCAGCGCCTTCTCCCTGACGGCGGCGGTGAAATCCTTGACGACCTTGTAGTTGACGTCGGCCTCCAGAAGCGCCAGCCGGACCTCGCGCAGCGCCTCCTCGATGTTCCCCTCGGAGATGCGCCCGTGCCCGCGCAGTTTTTTCAGGACGCCCTGGAACTTTTCCGACAGGTTCTCGAACATTTCCTTCCCCCCTGCCTGCCTGAAAAAGATATATGTACAGGATAACCGCCGGTTCGGTCAAACGAAAATCGGAAGAGGGCGTTCCGGGAGGGGAAAATCCACCTCGCCCGTCAGGCCTTATCCGGATATCTTTTTTTTACTCCGATCCGGTCTGCGTATCGAACTTTCTTTCGATCGGCAACATCTAATGGATGACCAAGGAGGTGGAAGGGATGCGTGGCGGTACCGAGAAGATACCGGGTCTTATCATTGCCGTGTTCCTTCTCCTGTTCCTTGCCCGGCCGTCCGGGTCCAACATGATGGACGGAGGGAAGGACGGGAACGGAGGAGCGGATATCCCCGACGTAGTCCTGCGGAAGGTCATGGTCACCCCGGTCCGCGCGCACGTCGGGGACGTCATCCGGATCGAGATGGAATGGGATTATTGGGGGGACATCACCAAAAACTATTACGACACAAACAAGGCAGCGGTGCGGGCCAACGGCAAGTTGGTGGCCAGCAAGACGTACACCGCCGACTTCGGAGTACGCCCGGGAGAACTCTGCCGGGAGACGTTCCTGTGGGATACGAAGGGGATGGCTCCGGGGAAGTACCGCATCCGGGGAGAAGTGCCCGTGATCCTGGAAAAGACGCCTTATGACAATTACCTGGATGTGAAGGAGCCCGTTTCCCTGATCCCCGTCGGGGCCTCGTTTCTGGCCGGGGAAGAACCCGGAGGATCAGCCGTTGCGGGGGATCCGTACTAGCCGGAACTCGAAGCGGTTGAAATTGAAGGAAAACCGATGATTCCGGGAATGGATCGACTGGGGATGGGTCGGAATCATCCAAGCGTTGAGAAAAAAGAGGAATGAGCGATGCGCTGGAGAACAAAGACAACCATGGTTCTTTTCGTTCCCATGCTCTTTCTCCTGTTGTTTGCTCCACAGGCCGGGCCGAGTATGCTGCACGGATCGGTGGGAGACGGGGCGCACGTCGACCTGGTCGTGAGGAAGGTGACGGTCACCCCCGCCCGCGCGCATGTCGGGGACACCGTCCGGATCGAGATGGAATGGGAATATTGGGGAGATATCACGAACAATTACTACGACACGACGTTTGCGGAGATTCTGGCCAACGGCAAGTCGGTCGCCAAAAAACCGTTCATCTACAACTTCGGTGCCCAACTGGGGGACGTGTACCGGGAAACGTTCCTCTGGGACACGAAGGGGACAGCTCCGGGAGAGTACCGTATCCGGGGGGAGGTGCCCCTGCGGCTGGATGCGACCCCCTATGACAACTTCCTGGTCGTGATGGAACCCGTCATCCTGGTGCCCGAAGGGGCGCCATTTCCGTCCGGTGAAGAAAGCGGGGGAACCTTGGTTGCAAAAAACCCGTTCTGGCTCGAACGATAAAAGGGAGGAAAACGAAAGCGCAACCGATCCCTTCGGAAAAGAGAAAAAAAACAGGGCCCCTTTCGGGGCCCTGTTTCCGATCCGGATTTTCTCGGGCTTTTTAATATGTCCAGACGAGCCCGAGCGAAGCAAGCTGTGCGGGTGTATCGTCGGCCGTGGTCGCCAGCTGATCCTTGATCCCGTCTCCCGGCACGAACGTAGAGTAGATGAAATAGGTGGAGAAGTTCGGGGAGAATTTGTACGACAACTGCAGGTCGAAGGTGGTGCCGGCGTATTTGTCCACACTCGAAACGGTTTTTCCCGCCCCAACGGGAATGTTCCCCGTCTTGTCGAACCAGATCAGGAATACCTGGGCCTTGTACGATAGCGGCTCGCTGATGGCGCCCTTCGCACCGAGGGCGAGGAGCTTTTGCCCGGGGTTGTTCCCGGAGCCTAAGTTGCTGATCCCGCCGTACAGGTTGCCAGGAGTCCGCCTCTCCGGGGCGTAGGAATAAAGCGCATTACCGTAGGGGTTACCCATAGCCTCCCCGAGGATGTTTCCATCCATCCCGATGAGCGGGGTGAACCGGGCGATGTCGGTGATCCCGACGAAGCCCTCGGCTTCGTTGTCGCTACTATTGTCGTCCCCCTTGGCGTAGCGGAAAGCCACGTAGGGATTTAAGGCCTTGCTGACCGCGAGCTCCACGCCTGCGAACCC
>Ga0209342_10003537_pt1 | contig 16444 bp, 16 predicted proteins | sample RifCSP16_2_FD_184023 | JGI IMG/M metagenome (GOLD analysis project Ga0209342, IMG submission 184023) | Soil microbial communities from Rifle, Colorado - Rifle CSP2_sed 16_2 (SPAdes) (version 2) | ecosystem: Environmental > Terrestrial > Deep subsurface > Rock core/Sediment | place: Rifle... | reverse complement strand
AATACAAGATGTCCTGCCGGGCCGGGCGCGGCAGCGTCAGCGAGGCGCCACGGCCAAGGCCGCGCCGAGGCTCAGTCCCCAACCGCCGTCGGCGCGGGTCAAGCCCCGGCGCAGAGCCAGATCGCCGGTGACGCGAGCGCGCCTCAGGCGAAGGCCGAGTCGGGCCTCCGAGTGGGCTTCCACACCGGGCACGCTCTGGCCCAGCAGCCCGGCCACCTCGGCCACCACACCCAGGCCCCCTCGAAGCGGCCGGCTGGCGGCCAGCCCGTAGGCCAGGAAGTCCTGCTGCGCGGGCGGAGAGTCGATCTCGTCGTGGATGGCCAGGCCCGCGTTGGCGTGCAGGGACGTCGACCCGATCCGGGAGGACGCCAGCATCTGTGCCGACATCCGCAGGGTGTTGGGGCCCAAGCCCTGCTCGGAGCCGGTCTCGGGCAGGGTGACCCCGAAGCGCGCCCCCAGCGTGAAACCGCGGTCGAGGCGCGACAGCAGGCGGACCTTGGCCCGAAGCGCCACGTCACCGGCGTCGGAGACGTTGCCGAAGTCGGGATCGCCGCGCACGCCGACCCGTGCCGTCCACTCCAGGTCCATCTCGACGTTGTGCGACGGGGAAAAGACCGCGCGCACAACGGGACCGTCGTAGCGGTCCCGAAGCCGGCCTGTCAAGAAGTTAGGCTCGCCTTTGATGGCGTCCAGGCCGACCTCGAGCACGACGGTACCGGCCGGCGCGGTCAGCGCCTCCTCCGTCAGCAGGGGGCGGGTCTGCGCGAACACCGGAAGCACGAGGCCGAACGAAAGAGCCGTGAAGCCGAGCAGGCGAGACACGCGCAGAAGGTAGAGGCAGCCCGCCTTGCTGTCAAACCTGGGCCGGGCCGCGCTTACCAGACAAGCGGGTTCCGACGGCTATAATCCCCTGTGGCCACGCTCCCCAGACGCCCTTTGCCCCCTGTCTCACGCGGCCACATCTACTCGGCCCGGCGTTTCAAGATGGTGGTGACCTTGCTCACCCTGGTCACTCTCCCCGCGGTGGTCGGCTCGGCCGTCCTTATCTACTACTACATGAAGTCGGCGGTGATGGTGGACCGGCGCCTGCACGGGGAGCGCTGGATGGTGCCGGCCAAGCTCTACGCCCGTCCCCTGGTCCTGCGCAAGGATCTGCCGCTCTCGCTCCCGGGTCTGGTCAAGGTGTTGAACGGGCTCAAGTACGAAGAGACCAAGGACGCGCCCACCGGGCCCGGTCAGTTCTCGGTGGGCAGCAAGAGCGTCGTGCTCTGGCCGCGAGCAGTCCCCCAGGCGCCGCAGGAGTTGGTGGTGGTGGGCTTCGACAAGAACGCCATCAAGGAGATGCGTCAGGTCAAAGGCAAGAAGGCCTTCGCCAGCGTACCCCTGGAGCCGGAGCTGATCACCTACCTCTTCGACGAGACCCGAGAGAAGCGCCGGGTTATCAAGTACGACGAGTTGCCGGAGCACCTGATCAAGGCGGTCCTGGCCATCGAGGACCGGCGGTTCTTCAGCCATCCCGGCCTCGACCCCTTCCGCATCGTGGGCGCCGCCCTCCGCAACCTGAAAGCCGACACCTACCTGCAAGGCGGCAGCACCATCACCCAGCAACTGGTCAAGAACTTCTTCCTCACTCCCGAGCGGACCGTCAAACGCAAGCTGCACGAAGCGCTGCTGGCCTTCGTGCTGGAGCGGCGGGCCAACAAGAAGGAGATCCTGGAGCTGTACCTGAACGAGATCTACCTGGGCCAGGTGGGGTCCTTCAGCATCCAGGGCATGGGCGAGGCCGCCCGCATGTACTTCCACAAGGACGTGGGCAACCTCACGGTGTCGGAAGCGGCCCTGCTGGCGGGGATGATCCAATCACCTAACCCATACAACCCTTACCGTCACGCCAAGAAGGCCCAGGACCGCCGTAACCTGGTGCTCAGAGCCATGGTGGAGGCGGCGTTCCTGGAGGCTCCCGTCGCCGAGAAGCTGATGACCGAGCCGGTAGCCGTCGACCGCCCGCAGGTGGACTCGGTGGAGGCACCCTACTTCGTCGACCTAGTGAAGGACCAGCTCACCAAACGATACGACCAGAAGGACCTGAACACCCAGAGCCTCGCCATCTACACCACCATCGACCTCCACCTCCAGTCCCTGGCCCAGGAGGTCCTGGGCCGCGGCCTGGACAGCGTGGAGAAGATGATGAGGAAGAAGGCGGGCAGGCCCCCGGTGCAGGGAGCGCTGATCGCCATCGAGCCGCGGACGGGTGCGGTCCTGGCCCTGGCCGGCGGACGCTTCTACGGCAGCAGCCAGTACAACAGGGTGACCCTCGCCAAACGCCAGCCGGGCTCGACCTTCAAGCCTTTCGTCTACCTGACCGCCATCGAGGCCACCTTCGACGCCCCCGAGCTGCCCCCGCTCACCCCGGCCACGGTGGTCGAGGACGAGCCCTCGGTCTTCTTCTTCGAGGACAAGGAGTACACGCCGCAGAACTACGAGGGGAAGTACTTCGGCCGGGTGACGCTGCGCAAGGCGCTGGCCCACAGCCTGAACGTGGCCACCGTCAAGGTGGCCGAGATGGTGGGCTACGCCCGGGTGGCCGATCTGTGGAACAAGAAGCTGGCCATGAGCGCGAAGGTGCAACCCTACCCGGCCATCGCGCTAGGCTCATTCGAGGCCACCCCGCTGGAGATGGCGACGGCATACAACATCCTGGCCAACGGCGGCCTCAAGATGGAACCGGTGACCGTGCTCGCGGTCGCCGACGAAAAGGGACGAACCCTGGAGCAGCATGCCCAGGATCCCCAGCGGGTGGTGCGGCCGGAGTCGGCCTTCCTGGTCACCCACATGCTGCGCAGCGTGCTCAACAGCGGCACCGCCGCCGGCGCGCGGGCCATGGGCTTCCAAGCCGATGCCGCCGGCAAGACCGGAACCACCAACGACATGCGCGACGCCTGGTTCGCCGGCTACACCCCCGACCTGCTGTGCGTGGTCTGGGTGGGCTTCGACGACAACACGCCGGTCAACCTCTCGGGTGCTCGGGCCGCCCTCCCCATCTGGGTCGAGTTCATGAAGGGAGCCCTGGCCGGCACCAAACCCGCCTCCTTTCCGGTGCCGCCGGACGCCATCATCTTCCTGGACATCGACCCCGTGACCGGCCGCCTGGCCACCGCCTCTTGTCCCAAGACCTTCTCCGAGGCGTTCATTGCCGGGACCGAGCCGCAGGAGTACTGCCACGCCCACGACGCTCCCTTCGACGCTGCCGACCCGCCACCTTTCCCGCGGCCGTAGGTGGCGGAGGCTGCTGGCGAGTTCGGCGTCACGGTAGGTTTGCACGGAAGAGACCTGATGAAGCGCCCTTGGTTCGCCGTCCCCCTGCTCCTGGCCTTGGTTCCCACCGCTGCGCGAGCTCAAGCCCCGGCTGCGGATTCAGCGGACAAGCCGGCAGAGAAACCCGCCGAGAAGCCGGCGGAGAAGCCCGGCAAATGGTCCGGGTACGTGATGGGTGATTTCTACTACTACGCCGCCGACCACGACAAGGCCTTCGAGAAGCAGAGCGGCCTCTGGTTTCGGCGCATCTACCTGGGCTACGACCGCGAGATTGGGGGCAACTGGGGCGTCCGCATCCGGATGGAGGCCGGCAGCAAGGGCTTCAACGAGACCGCCGACAAGCTGACCCCCTTCCTCAAAGACGCCTACCTCAAGTGGGTGAATGGGCGACACGGTGCCTTCATCGGCCTGTCCCCCTCACCCACCTGGGAGGTGCCGGAGACGATCTGGGGCTATCGTTCGGTGGAGAAGACGCCGCTCGACCTCTACAAGTGGGGAGGGTCCCGCGACCTGGGCCTCGCCTTCAAGGGCAGCTTCGACGCCCAGAAGAAGTTCGGCTACCACGCGTTCTTCGGCACCGGCACCGACACCAAGTCCGAGACCGACAAGGACAAGAAGCTCTACCTCGCGCTGCAGGCCAGGCCGGCCACTGGATGGACCCTCGAAGGCTACCTGGACTGGGAGAGCAGGAAGGGCGACAAGGATGTCTCCACCGCCCAGATCTTCGGCGCCTACGAGCACAAGAAGGGACGGGCGGGGGTTCAGTACGCCCATCAAACGCGAAAGCAGGGAGTGGACAAACCCGCTCTCGAGCTCGACGTGTTCTCCGCCTTCGCGGCCGCTCGACTCAAGGACAAGGCCTGGATCTACGGCCGCTTCGATCGGATGCTGGATCCCAACCCCGACGGCGCCAAGATCGCCTACATCACCTTCGACCCCACGGCGAAGTACAACTACGTCATTCTGGGCCTAGACCTGATCCCAACGCCGAGCGTCCACTTCCAGCCGAACCTCAAGCTCGTGACGTATGACGAGGTCGCCGGGAAGAAGCCGGACTCCGACGTGATCCTGAGCCTGACGTTCTTCTACGTCTTCTGACTAGACGCACGAAGGCCGGCGGCCCGGGAGCGGCAGCGTGCCGCTCCGGAACCGCCGGCCGTAAGAGACCTCAGTTCTGGAAGCCGTCCTTGAAGATGAGGTCGGAGAAGCAGCTCGAGCCGGCGAACAGGCGGACGTCGTCGACCCACCAGCCCGCCGCACCCACCGAGCTGTCGCTCCCGAACCGCCATCGGAAGCGTGCGCTCTGCCCGGCGAAGTCGGCCAGGTTGGCCTCCACACGCCGGAAGTCGGCGAGGCCTCCGACCGTCCCCTGCCAAGCCGCGCGACCACCTAGCGGGTTCCCAGACGAGTTGAGCGCCCCGGTGTAGGGCCCGACCGCGAGACGGGCAGGGTTGGCGGGAATGGTGCCGCCGTTTCCGGCCAGGATGTCGAACCAGTTGGTGCCGTCGGTCGAATACTCGAGCACGCCGCCGTCCCAGCTCGATTCGCTGGCCAGCCGATGCCAGAACTCCAGCCTGGGGCCGCCGGAAGCGGGCACCGCCACCGCACTGGTCAGGGCCAGCGTGCGGTCGCTGACCGCGGTCGGATCGGTCACCCACCAGGATGTCACCGGGGAGTGAGCGTCGGTCGTCACCAGCGCGAAGTTGGCTCCCGCTCCGGTACCGCCTACCGTCCAGTTGCCGGCTCCGCCTTCCATGTTGTCGAGGAAGGTGTTGGTGTCCGGTCCGGCAGCCGTGGCCGAGCGCCGGATCAGGTTGGCGTCCGCGTTGCCGTTGGCGCAAGCCCCGCCGCCGTTGCCGCTGTCGTCCTCCGCCCGCACCACGTAGTAGTACGCGGTACCGGAAGCAACGGTGTTGTCGGTGTGGTTGGTCGAGGCGAGACAGCTCGCCAGCAGGTTGGTCGAGGCAGGGGTGAAGCTCGCGTTGGTGGAACGGTAGACGTTGTAGACGACGTTGCTGCCGCAGTTCTGGGTGGCCGCGGACCAGTTGAGGGTGATGCCGCAACCCGACGTCCCAGCCGAGATGGCGCTGGTGAGGCCGGCGAAGGTGGGAGCCATGGTGCAGGTGCCGGTGGCGGCGGCGTCGTCGCAGCCGCTCTGGGGTCCGGCGCAGGCTTCGGCGTCCAGGTAGCCGGCCACCTGGTAGCTGTAGGTGGTTCCTCCGGAGACCGTGAGGTCGGAGTAGTTGGTGGCGGTGATGCCGGTCGCGATCACCGCGAAGCCCGCGCCGGGGCAGGCCCCGACCGCCCGATAGACGACGTAGCTGGTGGCGCCGGCCGCCGCCGTCCAAGAGAGGTCGATTCGGTTGTTTCCGTTGGGCGTAGCCGTGAGCCCGGTGGGGGCCACGGTGAGCGAGCACTGGTTGCGGCCGTCCAAGGTCGTCCCCGAGGTGCTCAGTGGGTCGAGCCAGTCCTTGGCCTGGGTGGCCGCGGTGCCCCCGGCATCCCAGGAAGTGGCGAAACGGCCGTACATGTCGGAGAGGTTGTCTCCGACCTGACCGCAGGCGGATGGTCCACCGTGCAACTGGCCCACGAAGCGGTGGTCGGCGTTGTAGAGCGGCGATCCGGACGAACCGGGCTCGGTGACGCCCGGAGGCGACGGGAAGAAGGGTGGCGATGGGGACCAGTGCACCCACACATGGGTTCCATCACCCGGCTGAGGGGGCGGCGCGCTGCCGTTGTTGTAGCTCGAAACCACGATCGCCTGTTCCGAGAAGGTGATTCGCTTCTCGTCCGTGGCCGGGTGATGGATGGCCGCGCAGTAGCTGCTGGTGGAGCAAGGGTAGTTCCCCGTGGACCGATCCCACCCCGCCCAGTACAGGTTGAAGCTCGGCGTCGCCGGGTCGTCCATCTCCACCAGCGTGAAGTCGGATTGGCTGCGGGCCGCGCGGAAGAACGACCCGGTGTTGAACTGGGTCAGCACACCGTCTCCGGCGCCGCCGCTGGCAGGGCTACCCGGGGTCCGACAAGTCGAGTTCTGGTAGTTCCAGTAGACGACCAGGGAGGCGGCGTTGCCTGCGTTGATCCCGCAGTGGTTGGCCGTCATGAAGTACATCTTCAGGTCCTGGGCTACGTCGTTTAGCAGCGAGCCCGAGCAGAAGGTGCTGCCCCCGGTGGAGATGACGCCCACCGCCCTCACCTGGTCGCGCCAGGGGTTGCCTTGCGGCAGGCACTCTACGTCCATGTTGCAGGACCCCGAAAGCGGGCTCTTATCGCCAAAGCCACGGTAGCCGTAATTGATGGTGCCGAGGGCCAGCTCCACCTGTTCGAGCTCCGCAGCAGGGACCGTCAACTCGACGGTGATATCGTCCGCGAGTACCACCGGCGTCCACAGCTCGCCGTGATCCTCGTTGTCGGCGGCCGTGAAAGGCCGCACCATCTGGCGGCCATCGCTGGAGTGGACGACCAGTTGTCCGTTCGGGGACATGCGATAGCGGGAAAAGCCGAGGTTGAGAGAGCGGGCGCCGCGGCCGATGACGCGCAGCCGCCACAGCATCCGGCCATCGGGGAGCCGTTCCCAGGTGCCGCGCTCAGAGGGGTTGAGGCTCACCGCGTTGGGAACGGCGAAGCGGGGTGCGAGGTCCATGGCCTCCGCTACGGCGTCTTCGGACTCCAGCTGCGCCAGATCCGGCGCCGCGACCTCCACGTAGTCAATGGCCTCCAGGGGCGCCACCGGCTGGCTCTTGGCCGTGGGCTCCTGAGGCGATTGCGCGAAAAGCGGCGTGGTCGCGAGAAAGACCACAGCGAGGGTTCGCTTCATCAAACCTCCCCTTGTCAATTGTCCAGGGCTTGTTTGCAGGACGCCGTGAAGCCTACCCGGTTCTGACCTTCAACTCAATGGACCCGAGGGCTCAGGGGCTCAGGGCCCCAGAGGCCGGCCTGGACAGTCAGGGTCCGGACCAACGTCCGGGATGAGCGAATCGGGGCCACCGCCGTGCTCGTCACGCTCACGGGCTCATCCGCCCTTGACCGCCCTTACGGCGTGGGAGTAGCGTGTGAGGCAGTGAGCCTGCTGCCCCCCAACTCGCGGTTTCAACACATCGACGAACCCTCTACGACAACGCGGGCAACCAGACGCGTGATGCATCGAGCCGGGTCTTCACGTACGACGGGGAGAACCGGTTGGCGTCCGCGGCGGGCGCAACGAGCTACGTCTACGACGGTTCCGGGCGCCGGGTGAAGAAGGTCCAGGGCGCCAGCACCACGACCTACGTGTACGATGCCTTCGGGAGACTGGTCGCGGAGTACTGCTCGCCGGCGAGCGCCTGTGGGGCCATGACCGGGATCCGCTACGTCACCACGGATCATCTGGGCAGCACGCGGGTGGTCAGTGACGAGGCGGCGCAGGTGGTGGCACGGCACGACTACCTCCCGTTTGGCGAGGAGGTCCCGGTTTCGTTCGGCGGGCGCTCCTCGATCGGTGGCTACGGATCCGAATCCGGAGTGAGGCAGAAGTTCACCGGCAAGGAGCGGGACCTGGAGACCGGACTCGACTACTTCGGAGCGAGATACTTCTCGGGAGCGCAGGGGCGGTTCACCATCCCGGATGTGCCTTTCGCGGACCAGAGTGTGGGAGACCCGCAAAGCTGGAACCTGTATGCCTACGTGCGGAGCAACCCCCTGCGATTCGTCGACCCCAATGGGAGGGCCTGCTTTGACCATAGCGGCACTGCCAGCTGTGCCCAGTACCTCCTCGGCACAGCCAAGGCTGTTGGCAACATTCCGAGCGACATCTTCAATCTTCCGAACCACCTCACGAACCTGGCTATCAGCCCGTTCACCGATTTCCGTTTTCCGGACCTCATTCCCCAGACCTTCCCGGCGACCAACGTAGACCAGCAGGAAGGTATGTTCGCGGCGGCTGTCGTGATGGCCATAGCACCGGTTGCCAAGGTCGGACTCGGTCCAGCGCCGGGTTTGCGTGCCCCAAGTAGTGCAGCCACGGGCGGCAAGACGGTCCTCGGTCACAACCCGGCGTACGTGCAACTCGCCGAAGAGCTCGGTGCGCGAAGGCTGAATGTACCGACGGACGTATGGCAGAAGATGACGCCCGCCGAGCAATGGGCGGCCAATCAGCGGTTCCTCGACCGCGCAATCCGGCGCGGGGACGACATCGTTCTCGCGACACCGGCAAGACAGGCAAGGCCCGGCAGCTTCTTTGCGCGCGAGCTCGAATACCTGGCGAGTAAGGGCTACACCGTAAGTCCCGACGGCCTTCGCCTGGTGCCGCCAGCCAAGTGAGGAGAGGAGCCATGGATTCTTCCTCCCTACGCGAGAAGGCTGAGAACGAGTTGAGCGCCGCCGGGCTCGGGCCCGCAAAGCTCGCGCGAGAGAGGCGCGACGAAGAGCACTCTCGGAATGCTGAAGTGGTCTTCAGCATTGGCACCCTTCGGCTGCGTTTCGTGCGCGACCGCGGCCAGGAGTTTCTAGACCTGGCCTCCTCCGCGGAGCCGGAGCGATTCTTCCTGTTCGACGACGTCGAGCTTGCGATGGGCTGGAGGACCATCGACGCCGTCGTCACGAAGCAGAACCCCGCGGACCTGCGGAATGTGCTCGCCCGGATCAAGGAGCGGCAGGACGAACTCGACCACGCGTTCTCAACGACACATTGGACGCATACGGCTGGAAGGCTGGAGAGCGCTGCGAAGCTGCGCGGCGACGCTTTTCTTCGTCGGCTCCAACAACTGGCGAAGCCAAGCTGACCCGGCAGACTCCGATGCTGGAAGGCGAGCACTCAATCGCAGTCCCGCTGACCTCATGCCCCAAGCAGTGGAGAGGTCCTGTTTGGCCAGAAGTCGGTGGGCCGCACGTTCACCAGCGCGGAAGAGGGAAGTACGTTCAAGCACGCTGGCGAGTCTATAGCCGATGTGGCGAAGGGACTCAGGGGCGGAAAAATCCCTCCGGACGCGCTCCCAATAGAGTACGTCGCTCTCGGGTGAATGCGGATGCGCGTTCACGCGCCTTGCTGTCTTGGCCGCATCGAGCCCGGCGCGCGCCCGCGCGCCGAGTCTACTTACGACTCAGCCGTCGGCATCCCGGCGGTTCTTGACCACCGCTCACAGGTCGGCGCTCCAACTAGGCACGTGCTCACGGCCGGCGAGGTCGACCAGGTGATGAACGGCGCCGGCGGCGGCGATGCCCTCGGCCTGCGCGACCGCGCCATCCTGGAGACGCTCTACTCGACCGGCATAAGGCGCATGGAGCTGGTCAACCTCAAGCTCTACGACCTCGACGTCGAGCGTGGCACGCTCGACGTGCGCTAGGGCAAGGGCAAGAAGGGCCGCATGGTCCCGATCGGCGAGCGGGCGCTCGCCTGGATCGACCGCTACGTCATCGAGGTCCGGCCGTCGCTCCTCGTCGAGCCGGACGAGGGCTATCTCTTCCTCACGCACCTGGGCGAGAGCTTCACGCCGAACCGCTTGACGCAGCTCGTCCGCGAGTACGTGGACAAGGCCGCGATCGGCAAGCGCGGCGCGTGTCATCTCTTCCGCCACACCATGGCCACGCTCATGCTCGAAGGTGGCGCCGACGTGCGCTTCATCCAGGAGATGCTCGGCGACGCACCCGGCCGCGCGGCCCGCGCGCGTGAGGGCCGCACCGGCGACGTCGCCCGCGGCCAGCTCGACCGAGGACCTAAACGGCGAGATGTCGGTGCCGACCGAGTCCGGCGGGAGGAACTGTCTCCGCTTTGGCCGCCGAAGCGGCTGAGGAAGAGGAGGGCTGAGGTCCTCGCTGCAACCACGGACGAGGCAGACCCAGCGCTGACGCCACAATGTAATACACTTATCCCGTGCGCTGCGTATGGGACGGGCGCAAGGCCGAGCTGAACGCACGGAAGCATGGGGTCACCTTCGAGGAGGCCGCCACGGTCTTCTCCGATCCGCTGGCCGTGATCCTCGAGGACGAGAGCCACCCCGAGAACGCCCGCATCATCGGCGAGTCGATCGCTGCGCGCATCCTGCTCGTGGTCTTCGTCGAGCGGGATCGTGACGTGCTGCGGCTGATCAGCGCCCGGCGAGCTACGCGGCACGAGCGGAGGCGTTATGAAGAAGGCGAATAGGATGGCGCAGCGAGAGCCGTCGAAGCGGTCTCTGCGGGAGATCCCGGAAGTGGACTTCCGCAAGGTGCGCGTGAAGCGCAACCCCTACGCGCGGCGGATCGCCGCGGAAGGCCTCGTCGTCCAGGTCGGACGCGGCCGGCCGAAGCGACTTCTCGAGTCAGGCGGAACCACGCCACGCTCGGTGCGGTTTCCGGACGAGATCTGGGCGCTCCTCGAACGGCGCGCCAAGGCCAAGGGACTCACGCTCCATGCCGCGTTGCGAGAAGCCATTCTCGAGTGGGCGCGGCACGCGGCCTGATCTCCTGCGACCCCGTCCGCTCAAGTACAGAGTGTACCGACGGCCATATGCAGGCAAAGGCAAGAAGGACCGCATGGTCCCGATCGGCGAGCGGGCGCTCGCCTGGATCGACCGCTACGTCATCGAGGTCCGGCCGTCGCTCGTCGTCGCGCCGGACGAGGGCTATCCCTTCCTCACGCACCTGGGCGAGAGCTTCATGCCGAACCGCTTGACGCAGCTCGTCCGCGAGTACGTGGACGAGGCGCAGATCGGCAAGCGCGGGGCGTGCCACCTCTTCCGGCCCACCATGGCCACGCTCATGCTCGAAGGCGGCGCGGACGTCCGCTTCATCCAGGAGATGCTCGGCCACGCACCCGGCCGCGCGGCTCGCGCGCGTGAAGGCCACGCCGGCGACGTCGTCCGGCGGCCGGCTCGACCGAGGACCTGGACGGCGAGATGTCGGTGCCGACCGAGTCCGTGCGGGAGGAACTGTCTCCGCTTTGGCCGCCGAAGCGGCCGAGGAAGACGGCGACGAAGCAGGAGCCGTGCGGCGGCTGCCGTCGCGCGGTCCGAGGGCGGCGGGTTCGTCGAGCTGACCCCACCCCGGCTCGCGCTCCTCGCCGGAATAGCTCCGAGCGCCGCGGGGACGCGCGGCGTGAGCGGATGCCGAACGACGATGGCCGGGACGTTGAGCGTGGTGACCGCGGCGCCCGGGCCGGCCTTGGTCGAGGCCGTGTGCCGGTCGCACCGGGCACATTCGGGGATTGCTCGCGCGCGCACCTCCCTCGGCGATCTGGAGGTGTCGCCGACAGGGGTGCAACGGACGCGGCTGCGGCACGGTGAGGACTCAGCCGTCGGAATCCCGGCGGTTCTGGACCACCTCTCACCGGTCGACGCTCCGTCCGCGGGATTAGGGGTCCGTCCGTCTAGAGCACTAGACGGACACGGCCCGGCTGTGGTACGGTCACCGGTGGGTGACCGGTAAGGATGTCCTCAGGCAGCTTCGGGGCGTCGGGTGCCGCGAGGTCCGCAAGCGCGGGTCTCACGTCCGTGTCGAGTGCGGGGAATGCACGACGACGGTACCCGTCCACGCGGGGCAGGATCTGCCGCCCGGCACGCTCCGGGCCATTGAACGTGACTTGGAGCCCTGCCTCGGGAAGGGATGGCTGAAGCGGTGAAGAGCTACCGGGTCGTGTATGAGCTGGACGAGTTGGGGCACTGGATCGTGACTGTGCCCCGCGTCAAGGGGTGCCACACCTACGGCCGCTCGCTGTCCGAGGCACGGGCGCGGGTCCGTGAGGCGCTCGGCCTGTTCGTGGACAATGCGGCACACGCTAGGCTTGCGGACGAGATCCACCTCCCGGCGGACATGCGGCGCCTGGTGGTCAGCTTCCGGGCGGCGCGGGAGCGGGCCGAGCGCGAGCGGAAGCAGGCGGACGGCGCTGCGCGCCGGCTCGCGGTGCGTCTGAGCCGCCGCGACACCGCGGAGTTGCTCAACATCTCGCACCAGCGCGTGCAGCAGATCGCCGAGCGCGCCTGGACCGCGGCCGGAGACCGGGGGCAGTCGGGGGCCCGCAGGTTCCTCCCGCGGCGCGAGATGGCGCTCCTGGCCGGTGAGATCAAGAAGCGCGACGCCAACCGCTAAGGACGCTCGCGTTGGCGCGTCAGTACCAGCAGGAAGTGCTGCGCCGCCGGCAAGGGAAGCGGGGATGACCATGGCGAAGAAGACGGCGTTCATGGACTGGATCGACGGTCAGCTCGAAGCCGACCCGAAGCTCGCGCGTGATGTCGACGAGCTGCTGAGCGAGATGAGGATCGAGCAAGAGCTTGTGGCCCTGCGCGAGAGGCGCGGGCTCTCGCAGCGCGACTTCGCGAAGCTCCTGGGGACGAGTCAGCCCTACGTGGCCAAGCTGGAGTCGGGCCGTATCAAGAACCTCGGCGTGCGCACGCTCCTCAAGTGCGCCACCGCACTCGGTGGCCGGGTGACGCTGCGCATCGAGCCGCAGCGCGAGGCGAAGGTCGCACGCTCGCGAGCCCGCGTGCACAGACGCGTGGCGTGACCGTTTCGGCCGCCGCTGGTAGGAGACGACGCAGATCTACACCCAGGTCCGATCGAGAGCGCGGCCGGGACGTTGAGCGTGGTGACCGCGGTGCCGGGGCCGGCCTTGTCCCCGTGCCTGTCCGAATAGGAGCGGAGTACTGGGCACGAAGACCGCGATGATCCGTGGCCAGCCGGGCGTCCTCCGAAGGGCGGCCCGCACGATCAGCGAGGTAATCATCGGACTAACGATGGTCCGGTGGATTCTGTCACTGCCTTTGCTCGTGGTGAGCTACCTGGCTCACGGTTGCATGGGGGTTCGCGGGCGGCTTCTCCATTGGGCCGCAATGTCTCGCGGGACCTTGACTGCCAGCATGGCAGACGTGCTGGAAGGCGAGGGCCTCGCCCTTGGCCTCTTCGTAGTGGCCGTTCTTGTTCGATGGCGGCTGCCAGCAGGGCGAGTGGGGTCTCCAGCCAGAATAGGCCCAGAGGCCAAGCGATGACGACCGCAGTCAAGGCCATCTACGAGCACGGCGTCTTCAGGCCGAAGGAGCGCGTCCAGCTCGAGGAGCGGACCGAAGTCGAGGTCCTGATCCCGCTGCCCGTGGACGAGGGCGACCCCACCGGCTGGAAGGCCGCCGACCGACTGATCGGGATTGCTGACGATCCAGGCGGGCCAACCGACGTCTCCGAGAACCACGACGAGTACCTGTACGGCAACAAGCGCCCTCGGTGATCTTTCTCGACAGCGGCTTCATCTTCGCGCTCGTCTGCCGGTGCGCGCGGTCATGGACGAGTATCGCGGCCGTGACCTTCGAAGGCTCGTCCTCACCACGAACCACGTCGTCGAGGAGACCCACTGGGACCTCCCTCCATCCCTCCCGATCTAGCTTGACCAGTCCTGCCGACTGGGAGTAGCTTGTGCTGCCCTTGGCAGGGGACTCCGGCCGCTTGGGTCTCCTGCGACTCAGGGGGGACGTTGCCAGCCGCCTGGTGGCTTCCTGACCCCACGGCAAGGCCCGCCCGCCTGGTTCCTGCGCAACCGAAGCCAGCACAAGTTCGTTAGGTGGCTGGCGACAAGGAGTATGGCATGATCTCTCGCCTCGGGTTCCTCTTCCTGTGCGGGGCCAGCCTCTGGTTCACGCTCAGCGGCCTCAAGCAGCGCTTCCCTCTCGCCGGACTGGCGGGGCGCCGGGCCGACCTCCCGCTCGATGACCTCGGCCGGCGGCTGTGGCGGGTGGTCTCCGAGGTCCTGTTCCAGAGCAAGGTGCTGGCCACCCGGCCGGTCGTCGGCTTCTTGCATGCGGTGGTGATGTGGGGCTTCCTCGCCTTCGCCGGCATCACCCCTCATCACCTGTGGCTGGGCATCGCCGGCTTCGACAACGCAGGCGCCACCGCTGGCGGCTGGTACGACGCCTTCGTGGCGGTGTGGGCTGCCGGCGTTCTGGTCGCCATCGGCGGCCTGGCTTTCCGCCGTTTCGTGCTCCGTCCCCAGGCACTGGGCAAGCTGTCGCCGACGTCGGCGCTGGTGTCGGCGCTGATCGCGGTGCTGATGATCACATACCTGTTGGCCTGGGCGGGGGTCTATCCGCCGGCATCAAACGGATGGTTGGCGAACTGGTGGCTGCACACGCTCGCCCTTCTGGTCTTCCCCCCGATCATTGTTCTATCAAAGCACCTGCATCTGGCGCTGGCCCCGGTCGCCATCTTCTTCCGCTCCGAAAACACCAGCCGCATGCGCCCCCTGGATCTGGAGAACGAGGATCTGGGGCTCATCGACTTCTCGAGCCTGCCGCTCAACGACATCATCAACGTCAACGCCTGCGTGGAGTGTGGACGCTGCACCGACGCCTGCCCCGCCAACCGCTCGGGGGGCACGCTGAGCCCCAAAGAGGTGATCCTGCAGATGCAGCGGGGGTTCAGCGCCGGAGGCACCCTGATCGCGGGGTCGGCCAGCGAGGTGGCCGAGGGCAAGGCGTGGGTGTCCGAGGAAGACCTCATGCAGTGCTACGCCTGCGGGGCCTGCGAGCAGGCCTGCCCGGTGGGTGTCGAGCACGTGGGCCGGAAGATCCTGGACCTGCGGCGGGGCCTGGTCAGCGAGGACCGGATCGGCAGCGCCCGAGTCTCCAAGTCGTTTGGCGTGATGGGCAAGGCGCCGCACAACCCCTGGGGTTTCTCCCAGGACTTCCGGCGCACCTTCGTGAGCGAGGCGAAGCTCCCCCGCTTCGGCAAGGACTCGGAATGGCTGTTCTGGCTGGGCTGCGGCAACAGCTACGATCCCCACGGGCAGACGGTGGCCAAGGCCATGCGGACCATCCTCGATGCGTCAGGCGTGTCCTGGGGCGTCTTGGAGGAGGAGACCTGCTGCGGAGAGCCGGCGCGCCGGATCGGCAACGAGGCCCTGTTCCTGGAGCTGTCCGGGAAGCTGGTCGAAACCTTCCGCCGGCAGGGCGTGCGCAAGATCGTCACCTGCTGCCCCCATTGCACCAGCATGCTGGACGGGGACTACCAGCAGATCGAGGAGTATCGCGAGCTGGGGATCCAGGTGATGCACCACAGTGAGTTCATCGCCAGTGTGATCGACCGGCTGCCAGTCCAACGCAAGCAGGGCACGGTGGCCTTCCACGACCCCTGCAACCTGTCCCGCGGCCGCGGCATCGTGAGCGAGCCGCGCGCCATCCTGCAAGCCTGCGGCGGAGAGCTGCGGGAACCCCGCGACCACGGCCGCGCGACCTCGTGTTGTGGAGCCGGCGGCGGCCAGCTCTTCATCGCCGACGACTCCAATCCCGACCCTGCGGCCCAGCGGGTGAACGTACAGCGCTTCAACCAGCTCATGGAAACGCGGCCCGACATGGTGGCGGTGGCCTGCCCCTACTGCCCGATCATGTTGAAGGACGCCGCCCAGGCCGCCTCGGCGGAGGTCCCGATCCTCGACATTGCGGAGGTGGTCGCGGAGCGCATGGCCGCACCAGCGGAGGGGAAACGGGCATGAGCGGGGCCCCTGAGGCCCCGAATCGGGCTTGACCGGAGGTCCATCCCTGGGTAGACTTCCCCTTCGCCGAGTGGGCGCTTAACTCAGCGGTAGAGTGCCACCTTCACACGGTGGAAGTCGTAGGTTCAAGTCCTACAGCGCCCACCATCCCCCAAAGACGGACGTGCCGCCAGAGAGCCCGGCAGCTTGGGTCCCGCGTGCCCTCCATGCTGTCGTCCCGCCCCTCTCCGACGGGGTGGGCGGGCGGAGCAGACCTGGACAACCATGTCCTGACCACCCGGATGGGGGTCCGGCCCGGAGGCGCGGAGGCGCGGGTCAAGACACGAGGTTTGAAGGACGGGCGTAGAATGAGAGTCTTGGACGCCTCGATGCCCATGACCCGCGACGAAGTCTTGGCGACGCTCGAACTCCATGCACAGGAGCTCCGGCGACTCGGCGCCAAGAGCCTGGCCCTGTTCGGGTCGGTGGCGCGCGACGAGGGCACCGAGTCCAGCGACATCGACGTCCTGGTGGAGCTCGAGCCCAAGACCTTCGACGCCTACATGGACGTCAAGCTGTTCCTCGAGAGGGTTTTGGGCCGGAGGATCGACTTGGTGCTCGCCGACGCGGTGAAGCCGCGCCTGCGGTCGGTGATCCTGGAGGGGGCCGTCCCTGCCTCGCGACCCTAGAGGGCATGTCGAGCGCCAGCCGGGAAGAGGGTGGCGG
>Ga0209342_10003535_pt1 | contig 16448 bp, 17 predicted proteins | sample RifCSP16_2_FD_184023 | JGI IMG/M metagenome (GOLD analysis project Ga0209342, IMG submission 184023) | Soil microbial communities from Rifle, Colorado - Rifle CSP2_sed 16_2 (SPAdes) (version 2) | ecosystem: Environmental > Terrestrial > Deep subsurface > Rock core/Sediment | place: Rifle... | reverse complement strand
AAGCTCTCAGGAATGACCCCGGAATACAGAAGGGTATGGAACAACGCGACAAGCCATCCCCCGGCTGCAAATGGCAGGGCGTACCTGATGATGTTCTTGTCAAAAGGAAAGAGCCCCGCCAGGAAGAGTATCGCCAGGGGGAACATGAATATCCTTTGCCACCAGCACAACGAACAGGGGGCAAAGAGCATGATCTCACTGAAGAACAGGCTCCCCAGAGTTGAGACGGCGGCAATCAGCCAGCACAAAAAGATAATATTCCAGTTGAGGTCGGACGTTTGGGCTGAGCGGGCCATAGTGCTGTTCTCCAAAAAGAAAGTGCCTGCATGACCAGGGATAGGGTAGTTCTAATTCCACGGGGATTATAACGGGGCGGGAGAGAGGGAGTCAATGGAATTGTGCAAGCGAGGGCGGCGGCCCGTGGAGGAGTCATTAGGAGTTATCAGGTCACATCTTATATTTTGTCGAGTAGCATGATACAAGACGCGACCCTATGAGTTCCTACCACTTTTTGTCTAATCTGTAAAGAAGCCTTATTGCCTTGGGTTTACGCCATTGGAGAAAATCTTTTTCTGGAGCGATTGGTTTTGATCGGGTGACGGGGGGTCTTTTAGAAAAATGTAACACCCCAGGTGAGCGGCTGCCCCCGGAGGGGGCAAGTCCGTCTCGACCGGTTTGATGGCTCGCGCTGCTTTCGCGCGAGACATCAGGTCGGCCGCTCACCTGGGGTGATGGGCCGCGCGAAGCGCGGGCCATTGCGCGGCTGACCCGCGCTTCGTCGAGTCGAGCTGCTGGTTGGTCTTGTCTCAATGAATACTATTTGTAACGATGACCCAAAGGAATCGCAAAAACCAAAAAGCAGCTGGCAATATAACTACTGCAACAGAAAAGAAAAGACCGACCTGCATTAACTCCTGACTTACCCGTCGAAACTTCTTTCTCTTGAAAATTCTTAACGTCCCCTCAACGAACCAGCCGAGAGTATAGCCAATATTCATGAGAATCGGCGCTATGAATAGTGCAATTGGTTCAACTGCGTCTTCGCCCGGCTGGAGTTCGCCTGATTTCGAAATAAAAAGAAAGAATAATAGAAGACTTATAAAACCTATCATTCCGACAATCAAATTGTAGGGGATTCGTCTTTTTTCCCACCAGATTACTATTTGACCGAGCGATTGCTCGTCTTGTGGTACAGACAACAGCCATTTAAGAAATCTTTGCAAAGGGTTAATCAATTGAATTTTTCCTTAGACCAATACGCTGGTCACGCGCCGCCTTCTGGCGCGTCACTGTGGACCCGCTTCGTTAAAACTTGTACTTTGTCGGGATTTCGTGATTCATATTTTAATTTGAAATCGGTTGCCCAGGAAATCCACGGGTTATCATCTTCATCATCAGCGGGCCAACGTGGGATGTTCGACAATGCCCTCGATACATACTTATATGTAATCTCGTCTTTGTCTTGCTCAGAAGAAATTGTAGCCAATAACTGAAGTGCTTTGAAGTAATCAGGTTTGATCTTTAATGCCTCTTTTGCCGCTACTTCGGCAGATTCATTGTCACCAAGCATTCTATGACACACGCCCATCCCCCAATAGGCGTTTATATTAGGATGACCGGAATCAATAATTTGCTTGTATAGTTTCAAGCCCTTTTCGTAATCGCCTTTGGTATAGTGAGCACGAAACGCTCTAACTTGAAGGCACAGAGTACGTAGATTATCCATAACCCCATTCTTCATCTATTTCCCCGGACTAATGCGGCAGTTAAGCCGCCGCGCAGCGGTCGGTCTTGAACTCCTGGATCTCCCGGCGCTTTTGCCGGGAAGGAGTTCACGGCTTAACTGCCGCAATCTCGCGGCGCAAAGCGCCGGGAGATCACGCCGGTCACGCGCCGCCTTTTGGCGCGTCGCTGTGGACCGGCAGGTTATCGATCTTTTTGTCTTTTATAGCTGTCCACACCTTTTAAGAGAACCAGATGTGTCGCAACGAATAATAATAAGCCAATGAACGATACAATAAGTAAGGTTGCCAGACGTGAAATAGATAATTCTGCTTTTGCAATTACTGCCGAAGATAAAAGGAACCAGACTATTGTACCGACAAACCAGAAGGATATAATTTGAGCTCGATTTTTTTTAATGTCTTCTTTTCGGTTTATATATGCTGTCGGAATTGTGAATGCGAGGACTAACGATACTGCATCCACAAGATGTACTCGCAGGGGTGCTCCCGATAATATTACGGTTAAAGCGAAGAATCCTGTTGATAAAAATATGACGGATACTATGTGGTCTCTTTTTTTCATCAAAATTTGATCCAAATTTTCAGTGATTATCACCGTTTTTCTGTACAGTTTTCTTTTCCTGCCCTCTCAAAATCTGAAGGAAGGCGGAGTCCAATCCTGCGGCCTCTGTAAAAAGAATTTCTTCTTTCCAGTTCTTTCCGAGCAATGGAGCCCTTTTCCTCAGCAAGTAAACCTTTCCGTCTTTCTCTCCCAAATAATCTGCCCAGTAAACACTTTGCATATTCCGAAGATCATATTGCCGCTTGAATTCCTCTGCGGTCACATGTTGTAGCTCATTACAGCCATATAGCAAGGCAAAGATCAATAATAGGAATAGATAATACTTTTTCATTTTCTACTCTGATAACGCCGAGTTCACACACCGCGTAGCGGTCGGCGGGAACGACTCGTTAACGCGTATCTATGCGGCCCTTTTAAGGCTGATTCGCATGCCGGCCTTTGTCGCAAGAGCGATAAGCATTTCCAAACTGAACTTCTCCCATTTGCCTCTTATGAGATCGGAGACGCGGGACTGGCTGACACCCAAAATATGCGCCGCCTTTGCCTGCGTCAGCTTCTTGTTCTTGATGAACTTCCGGATATCAGCCATTATCTCGGAACGCATCTGAAGAATTGCGGCTTCCTCCGGGGGGAAACCGAGATCAAGAAATACGTTGCCGGAAGATTTGATAATAGGTTCTTTCATAAGACTGACTGCATTATACAAGTTTTGATATAATTGGCAATTAAAAAATTGTGAGGAATGAACCGCCCCTCCCTGCGATGGGAGGGGATCAAGGGGGAGGCAACTAAATTGCGGTTACATGAACGATCAGAACGTGACGTTCTGCCGCTTCATGAGCAGCACGCCAAGAAAGGAGCCCGGCTTGACCTCCGCGTTCTTTATCCATTCCGCTCCCTCAAGGCCGTATGGTTTCACGCAGGATGCGCAGATATAGAACTTGCAGTCGAAGTCTTCCACCAGGCTTTTCATAAGCTCGGCCACTGGCGAGAACCCCTTTTTGCCATGCAGGCCTGGCAGGGCAAGTCTTTTTCCGTGCATTGCGTCCGGCAGGCACGCGTTTAACACCACCCCCACCCGCCATGCTGCTCACGGCACGAACTTGCGAACCTCCAGCCCGGCTATTTTCTTGAAGTGTTTATGATTCGCGGTAACGAGTGCGTCGTCTTCCCGCAGCGCCGTTGCCACCACAAGCGCGTCGATCGTCCTCAGCCCGTCCGTCGTCGCATGCCCTTCGAGCAGAGCGATCGCCTTTGCAGAAATGTCTTCATCGGGGTGAATGACGCCCGCGATGTTCTCGCGGATGAACTCCTTCACGGTACGCAGCTCCTGCCGGTCCCGGCAACCCTGCACCAGCTCCATAATGCAAAGGGAACTTACCTGCCGGTCCCTGTAGGGAACGCCGGCGATGAGCTCCCTTGCTTTTTGATTGCCCCGGAAATACCAGATCAGCACGTCGGTGTCGAAGATCATCGCAGATACCGCTCTTTTCTCCGTTCATCGAGCCACTTCTTCACGTCCGTCATTTCCTTCCGGCCCTTCCATATGCCGAAGCCGACGGGGCTGAACGATTTCTCAATTTCGCTTATGGGCTTCATGACGGCGATGGATTTTCCGCGCATGGTGATGACCACTTCATCACCCTTCCTGACGCGCGCGAGGATCGCCGATGCGCGGTTTCGGAGATCTTTTGCCGTTGCGGTCTTCATGGTTAACCTCCATAGTGTACACTTTGAAGTATATACTTTCAAGCTGCGCCGGTCAAGGTCTTTTTCAAGAGAACAATGCGGGGTTGTTGATGTTTTTGTCGCTTTCCGCTATCGCTCACAGGATCTTAAGGGACAGCCTATAGCCCCCCATGTCTTTCCTGGTCAGGCTCGAACGATTCGGTAAAACAACGAATTGAAACGACTTGAAGCCGTCGTCTCAGCCCTTATTTGCCGGGCGGCCAGTCTTCTCACAACCCTTTTCCTTTAACGTTTAGGCTTCTTTCTGAACGCATATTTACAGAAAGAAGCTGGTTGGACTAAGCCGTTATGCGCCACACGGCTATGAGATTTCAAATGATCCATCCTGCTGTTTTATGATTGCAATGAGCGTTGTGCGAGGGGCGTGTCTTGTATCGCGGAAAAGGTTCGAGTCAAAAGCGGCGATTCCGGACAGTTCCGCAAGCCCCTTTCATTCAAGACTATACAGGAAATCGGGCTTTTGGGCAATAGGACATCATTGCGAAGAACAAGGCAGTTTTCGGGAGGAGTTGAGGACGCCGGTTTTTTGATTCTCACGATCACCGGGTTCATGATTGCGGCAGTCCAGTAGCTGCAAAGGAAGATTTTATACGTTATGCGGTTGTAGCATGCAGACGCAAACCGAGTGCCTTCACAACCTTGAGTATTGTGGCAAACTCAGGGTTGCCGTTCGGAGAGAGGGCCTTGTAAAGGCTTTCGCGGCCGAGTCCGGCCTTACGGGCAACCTGAGACATGCCCTTTGCTCTGGCAATGTCACCCAATGCCGCAGAAATCAGGGCGGGATCGCTGTCCTCGATGGCGGCTTCAAGATAATTTGCCATGTCCTCGTCGGTCTTCAGATAATCCACTGCGTCCCACTTTGTCGTTTTAACTTTTACTTTTTTCATGGTATCCTCCTACAGCATCCGTGCCATTTCGAGTGCTTTTTCAATATCCCGCGACTGTGTGCGCTTATCGCCGCCCGCAAGCAGAATTACCACTTCCCGGCCGCGCTGTACGAAATAAACCCTGTAGCCAGGACCATAATCGATCCGCAGCTCCGAAACGCCCTCTCTCACAGGCGACACGTCTCCAGGGTTCCCCAACATCATGCGCCGAAGCCGCGTGTTAATTCTGGCAACGGCCCGTTGATCACGAAGCCCCGTAAGCCATCGTTCGAAGACATCTGTCTTACGAATTTCGATCACAAATTAATTGTATCCCATAGGATTCACAAAGTCAAGGAGAATGTTTCAGGGGTCTTTAGGGTAAACATAATGTTTAGGCTTCTTTCTGAACGCATCTTTACAGAAAGAAGCTGGTTGGACTACGCCGTTACGCGCCACCGCGCTATGGGGTTTCAAATGAATTTCCTGCTGAAATTGTTATTGCAATGACAGTGTTGTCAGGGGCATGTCATGTATCGCGGAAGAGGTTCGAGTCAAAAGCGGCGATTCCGGACTGCTCCGCAAGCCCCTTTCATTCAAGACTATACAGAAAATCGGGCTTTTGGGCAATAGAATATCGTTCCAAATAACAAGGCTGTTTTCGGTAAGGGGTAGTGTCGGTGTGCCTTGGTCTCTCATGTCGCTTTTGTCTAACGGGCTGTTGAAAAAGTCTTTTTGTTGTCTTTTCGAGCGAAGCGAAGCAATCTCGCAATGACACAAGAGCAACTGCGGTTACATGAACGATCAGAACGTGACGTTCTGCCGCTTCATGAGCAGCTCGCCGAGATAGGAGCCCGGCTTGACCTCTGCGTTCTTTATCCATTCCGCTCCCTCGAGGCCGTACGGTTTCACGCAGGATGCGCAGATATAGAACTTGCAGTCAAAGTCTTCGACCAGGCTTTTCATGAGCTCAGCCACCGGAGAAAACCCCTTTTGCCAGGTGACGGATTCTGCGAAACCCTTGCGCGCAAGGTGCACGCCTTCGTTCATGAGAAAGAAGTCTATCTTCGCATCAAAGGCGGCCATGTTGGTCGCAAGCTGCAATGCGGCAGCGGCCCGCTCGATTGCATCGTAGGAATGGGTGATGACAAATACGAATTCCTTGTTTTCCATAGTTTGTGTCTCCTTTCATTCGTTAGCATAATGTCAAAAATTAACCACAGAGCACACAGAGAAATGCATTTGATCTTAGTAAATTCAAGAGTATTTCTTCGCCTCTCCTCTGCGTCCTCCTCAGGTTCCTCAGTTCTTCATCTTAATTCTAACCACAGAGTTCACAGAGTTTTTTGAATATTTAAAAGATTTTTTCTCAGTGTTCTCTGTGGTTAAGTTTGTGGTTTCATGCTTTGCCTCTCTTTTTTTCATGAAAGTTTCGACAGTAGCTTCGTTAACGTGTCGGCCCCGGACCGACGACAGCATTGGAAAGCTTTCTCTAATGGAATTACCATACCACGTCCGCTGAAACTAAGCTAATAAGTTTTTCTTATAATTCACAGTAAAACAGCGTGTTACGCCGGCGCCATAAATGGAGAGATCAACGTGAACCGCTTTTTGCCTTGACACCCATGACGCTTTTGTATATATTTCACCAGTCAAAACTGGGGGATCGTCCAGTGGTAGGACGACAGGCTCTGAACCTGTTTACGGGGGTTCGAATCCTCCTCCCCCAACCAGTTTCACAATGCAGAATGCAGATTGCAAAATGCAAAAGTCAAATTGAAAAAAACGCGCCATTTCATTTTTCATTTTGCACTTTGCCTTTTGACTTGTGCTCGCACATCGGTCCCATCGTCTAGCGGCCTAGGACGCTGGCCTCTCACGCCGGAGACACGGGTTCGATTCCCGTTGGGACCACCATTCAAACCGAGCTCGACACGATCTGTTCCAATTCATTACCTGACAGTCACATACCCACGGCCTTTTCTCGCTTGATGACCATCGCACATCCCGTTCCCCTGAGTCCTCTCCTGGTTCTTAATCGAACAGAACAAAAAATTCGTTTATCCGGTTGACAGAAAGCGCAAGAGATATTATGATAGCGTCAGTGCAACTATTTAGTACACGGCGCTATTCTGTTGCGGTCTGCTTTAAATTTGACCAACATAAAAAAATAATAACAAAACAGGAGGACATTCACATGGCAGATATCTGTCCCACCGCGCGCGTTGAAAGGTTGCTCCTCTCCACCGATGGTTCGGAATACAGCGAGGGGGCCATACGAGAGGCCATCAAGCTTGCAAAGAAATGCTCGAGCAAATTGTGGGTAATGTCCGTGGTAGAGAGCAATCCGGAGTTTGAAGCGCTCGCTCCCCAGATCACGGAAAAAGCGGGGAAGACGGCCCGGGAACACATAGAGGCGCTGCAGGCCCGGGCAAAAAAGGAAGGGGTGGACTGCAACGGCATTGTTCATCAGGGCGAGGACTCATACAAATATATCGTTGATGAAGCGGCAAAGAACAAGATCTCCATGATCGTCATGGGTCGGCGCGGCCGCACCGGACTCAGGCGGCTCATGATGGGAAGCGTCACCTCGCGCGTCATCGGTCACGCGCCCTGCAATGTGCTCGTAGTCCCACGGGCCGCGAAAGTGGAGTTCAAGAACATCCTGGTCGCGACGGACGGTTCGAAATATTCCGCGGCCGCAGCCTCCGAGGCCATCGGACTCGCCAAGCGGAACAAAAGCAAGCTTACGGTCATCTCCGTCGTTCCCTCGGAGCTGATGACGCCGACGGACATTGAGTTCTCGATGCCGCAGCGGGAGCTGATCGCGGAAAAAGAGATGCACGAGGCGGAGAAGAACGCGAAGGCGGTGAAAGACGCGGCGCAGAAGGAGGGGGTAGCGGTGCAGGCCTTTGTCATGAGTGGAAAACCCTCCGATGCCATCATCGAGACCGCCCGGGAGAAGAGCGCTGACCTCATCGTCCTCGGCAGCCACGGGAAGACGGGCATTGAAAAGCTTCTCATGGGCAGCGTGGCCGAGCGCGTGATCGTGCTCGCAGCATGTGCGGTCCTTGTGGTAAAGGCGGGCTCGAAGTAGCCTGAGGTCGGGCTCTCTTTTTTCCCGTTGGAAGATATTGGTGCCATGTATGAATAAGCCATGCTGAACATCCTCATTATTTCCGATGAAGCAAAAGACATCTACGCCTTGTTCAAATCCGCGGGCTTCGCTCCGGATATGCAGAATTCAAGAACGGAGCCCGCTGAGCCTGGGTCCGGTCCTTCGGCTGGCAAAGGCTATGATATAGCTTTTCTTGACCTCGATACGGAAAGCTGGGAACAGAGGATCCTCGATGTACGGCACCGGATGCCTGTTATCGCCTTTGCCCGGCCTGAAGTACGGAAAGCCGTGGAGGCGATGAAATTAGGCGCCAGCGATTTCCTGGAAAAACCGCTCACCACAGCGGCCCTCTCGGAGATACTCGACAAACATAAAAAGAAAATACTCAATCAAAAGTACGGCTTTGATGAGCTCATCGGCATGAGCCCGCCCATGCAGGAGGTCTTCGGCCTGATAAAGAAGGCCGCGGCGAGCGAAAGCAACGTCCTCATCACCGGGGAAAGCGGCACGGGCAAGGAGCTCATCGCCCGGGCGATACACCGCTGGAGCCCGAGGAACGAAAAGTCGTTCATGACCATAAACTGCAGCGCGATCCCCGACACGCTCCTTGAATCGGAGCTCTTCGGTTTCGAAAAAGGTTCTTTTACCGGCGCACAATATGCGAAGAAGGGCCTCCTTGAGCTGGCGGACGGGGGCACGGTCTTCTTCGATGAGATCGGCGACGTGTCCCCTCTTTTTCAAACGAAGATCCTTCGGGTCCTTCAGGAAGGCGAGATCATGAGGATCGGGGGAAGCCGCCAGTTAAAGGTGGACCTCCGATTCATCACCGCCACGAACAGGGACCTGAAGATGGCTTGTCAGCGGGGTACGTTCCGGGAGGACCTTTTTTACCGGCTGAACGTCATCAATATTCACCTGCCGCCGCTCCGGGAAAGAGCGGAAGATGTGCCGCTCCTGGCAAAACATCTTGTCCAAAAACACGCGGCAAAGAGAAAGGACATTTTGATCAAGGGGATCACCGGCGACACCATGAATGTTTTAATGGGCTACCCGTATCCCGGAAACGTGCGCGAGCTCGAAAACATCATCGAACGCGCCATATCGTTCGCGAACACGCCCGAAATATTGCCTTCCGATCTCCCCTCCCATCTCAGACAATCTCCCGCCAAACCACGGGCAACGACACAACGGTTAAGAGAAGCTCTCCTGGCATTCGAGAAGGAAACCTTATCAGCCGCATTGATCGAATCGGGCGGAAACATCTCCCGCGCGGCATCGGCCCTCGGCATCTACCGGCAGCATCTTCAAAGAAAAATCAAGGAACATAAGATAGCAATATAACGTTTCTCGTGCAATTATTAATTGCGCCTATTGTTCCGCATAAACCCTCTTTACGCCCCCATTACATGCAACATTAAATTGCCTCATTTTTTATTTAATTAAAATTGATAAATTAAATCAATATGCTATCCATTGGCATACATATTGTATTTATACATACTAAGATAGCACGGAGGATACCATGAAAACATTGTTGAAGAAACTCGAAGATATCATGGTTGCCATAACTTTTGCTGAAGCTGGTGAATTTGATCAGGCCAACAGGGAACTGGGCAACGACACCGTTAACAATGAAGATGCAAATGAATCGTTGCATGCGCTTAATACCAGGAACGCTCTTAAAGGCATAGCGAAGTAGATATTTAACATAAGACAGGTACACGGGAATTTATTTATTCCCGTTTTTTTTTGCGACATCATAATTCATTATAAGGATATGAAGAAATAACAAGCTTATGTGGACAGAAAAAACAGTAGACAGGGAAAGCCAACAAAAACTCTATGTCCAGATGTATTCGATCATCAGGGAGAAAATAGAGAAGAACGAATGGCCTATTGGGACCCAGATACCGACTGAAGACGACCTTTGCAAATCCTACAATGTGAGCAAAGCCACCGTGAGAATGGCCATCACTGAGCTCGTGAAAAACGGCTACCTCAAAAAACAGCAGGGCAAAGGGACCTTCGTCACCTATTCAGTGCCGGGCCTGGGCATTGCGGTGAAGACGAGATTAACCGAGGACATGTTCGGGGAGGGGGTGAACGTACGGAAGGAGATACTGATTAAGGGCGTCAAAGAACCGACTGCGGACGTGAAGGCATATTTAAAGCTCGACGAAGAGATCTACTATATTCTCTGCAAGAGGGTCGTCGACGGAGAGCCTGCCTATCTTGAAGAATCATTCATCCCCATGGCGGTCTTTTCCAGTATAGAGAGCGAGGACATCTGCCAGATGTCCTTTTATGACCTGATACAGCAGAATGCGGAGAGAAAGATCTTCAAGGTGATCCAGACAATAGAGATCACCGAGATACGGGGGGACGCCGCAACAATACTCAAGACGGACGAGGGCACGCCGGTCCTGCTCCTCCACCGGCTCCTCGCCGGAGCGGATGGAAACCCGATCGCCTATACGCGGCTGACCGGAAGCGGCAGAAAATACAAGATCCAGACGGAACTCGAGAGAATTGCGTAAGCAATATAATTTATAACTACTCGGGTCTGCCATGAGCGAAAGGCGCAGTAAGCGTGCAGGGCAAACTTGAACGAACACCACATCAGCCCAAGACAGCGCGTGCGAAGCGTAAGCGATGTGGGTACAAACCATCATATATGTTGTAGCGCAAAGCCTTATAGCACGCTATGCGCCGGAGCGAATGGCTGGCCTGAGTAGTTACTAAAATTTCAATAAATCGGAAGGAGGTTTTCAGACATGGGTATTTTTAGAAGCACGTATGAGTTTCTCAAGGCGGCGTCCATTGCGCACGCCAAATGGGACTACGAGGTCTCGATGAGCATCATCCATAACCGGAAAAAGATGTGGCTCCTCTTCCTGCTCCTGCTGCCGATCGTTATCGTATCGCTGGCGGACGCGGGGAACATGCTGGGCGGCAAGACCGCGTACGCGCCCGCGTTCTACTCAACGATGATCTTTATGGTCTCGATCGCCATCGGCCTGGCCGCGGGGCTCATCACCGGGTGCATCGGCGCGGGCGGCGGGTTCATCATCACGCCGGCGCTCATGGCCGCGGGCGTAAAGGGCATCCTGGCCGTGGGCACGGACGTGTTCCACATCTTCGCCAAGGCCATCATGGGCACCACGGTCCACAAGAAGCTCGGCAACGTTTCGGTGAAACTGGCCATGGCGTTCCTGGTCGGGTCCGCGGGCGGCACCTTCATCGGCGGCGCCATCAACAAGGGGCTGTACAACAAAGACCCCCTTCTGTCCGAGGCATTCATCAGCCTGGTATACGCCATTCTCCTCGGCTTCCTCGGCGTGTACGCGATGATGGATTTTTGGAAATCGCGCAAAGGGTCGAGTGGCGGCGGCGCCCACGGCGGGCCCGCGGGCACCACGGACTTTGCGCTGAAGCTCCAGAAGGTCCATATCCCCCCGATGATCACGTTTGACGAGGACTATGTCGAGGGCGGCAAAAAGATCTCCGGCGTGTTCGTGGCCATGGGCGGCGTGATCGTGGGCGCCCTGGCGGCGATCATGGGCGTGGGCGGCGGGTTCGTCACCTTCCCCATGTTCGTCTATACATTTGGCGTGTCCACGGCAACCACGGTCGGCACGGACATCCTGCAGATCATCTTCACGGCAGGCCTCGCTTCCATCGCGCAGTACGCCATCTACGGCTATGTGTTCTACACCCTGGCAATGGGCATGCTCCTCGGCTCGCTCATCGGCATCCAGGTCGGCGCGCTCACGACCAAGGTCGTGAAGGGCATTCATATCCGGGGCTTCTATGCCGTGTCCATCCTCGCGGGCTTCATCAACCGCGCGGCAACGCTCCCCAAGAAGATGGTGGAGCTCGAATACATCAGCATGTCCAAAACCAGCATCAACGCCATCGAGTTCGTCGGCAATATTGTGTTCTGGATCGTGGTCGCCGTGTTCGGCCTCTGGATCTTCAGCAAGTTCTTCGGCAATATTAAAACGCTCAGGGAGGAGGCATAGCCATGGTCATAAAAAATAAATCGACATTTTTCTCGGGAGTATTCCTTGCGGTGACGTTCTTCGGCGTCCTTGCCCTTATTTTTTCGCCCATATTCGGCGATGGCAAGAATGGCCTCGTGTACTCCGACGATATGTTCAACAAGCTCTCGAAGGGGTCGTCCTACTTCATCCCCAAGGTGGCGAAGAGCAACGAGAAGTTCAAGGGCACTCAGGTTGCCATGGTCATTAAACTCGATAAACCCGAACAGCAGAACGCCGGGGCGATGAAGCTTCTGGCCTCTGCCGGGGCCAAGGTGAAAACCGCAAAGACCGATATCCAGATGACCGGTGACCTCGGCACGCTCATGTCGAAGGTCATCCGGGACGCCGATGACATGTTCAACAACAACGGCGCAGCGGTGGCCAAGCGTTACGGCATTGACGAAAAAGAGGCCATGGCGTCCTGGTGGAACGTGCTCAAGGTCATGGACAAGACCCTGAAGAAGCAAAGCAAGATCGAGGAGGCCAAGATCGTTTCCGATGTGATGAAAAAGGCGGTAGAGCCAGCCTATAATTTCTACGGGGTCATTGCACAACAGGTCTCGGAAAAGGCCGGCATCATGACGGGGCTGCTCGTGTTCTACGTGATCTACACCATGTGGTGGGGGTTCGCCATCTTCTATATGTTTGACGGGATCGGGCTTACCATGAAGAAGGCGAAAGTTAAAAAAGAGGTATAGGAGGCGACATGAAGGTACTGGTGCCGGTTGATGGATCAAAATATTCGCTGGAAGGCATTAAGGTCGCGGCGCACTTCGCAAAAGCAAAGAACGCCGAGACCACGATCATAACGATCATTCCCTCGGTGGCCGATATTGATCTCGAACTCTCTCCCTCGGAACGGGACCGCCTGCTTGAAAGCATGAAGCGGCGCGGAGAGGATGTCCTCAAGAAGGCCGTAGAGCTCTCGAAGTCACGAGGCGTGACGAAGGTGAATACGGTCCTCTCCACCGCGGCGTCCGCGGCCCACGAGATCGTCAACTTCGCGGACAGGGAGAAGATCGATCTCATCGTTATCGGGAGCAAGGGCATGGGAGCGACAACGCGGTTCTTCCTGGGAGGCGTGGCGGCAAATGTCGTGCGGCACAGCTCGTGCTGCGTCTACGTGGTCAAGGAACCCTGCTGGTCTTAGCCGCCGTTGAAGACTTTTGGGGGTCAGGGCCGAGAGGTTGTTAAAGCTCCCGGTCCTGACCTCTTTTTGAAAGCGGTTATTTTGTTTTAATAATCTGTAACTACTCAGGTCAGCCATTCGCTTATGGCAGACCTGAGCAGTCATAAAAATCTTCACTTTTCTTCATCTGTGGGCTATAATGGCCGAACATGAAAATACGGGATAAACTGCTTTTCGGTTTCGGGTTGTACATCCTCCTTGCCGCCATCCTTGGTTTTTTTGCGTACAAGGAACTCCGGACCATCGGTGCGAGGTTGACCCTTGTCGAGACCGCTGACGACATAACGAATACCATCCTCGAAGTACGAAGGTATGAGAAGAATTTCCTCCTGTACCGGGACCGGGAAAACTTAAGCGAGCTCAGAAAGTATCTCGGGATCCTGAACAAGGACATAGACAACATCAAATCGGAAATCATCATCGAGATCGGGAGCGACGACTTCGCGATGATGAAGCGGGCGATGGCCGACTATGAACGCCTGATCACGGCGATCGCGAAAAATTCTTACGCGAAAAGCGCCGAAGAAAAAATGCGCGTGACCGCCCGGGAGATCCAGACCTTTACCCAGAACCTCTCGAAAAAGGAGCGGTTCAAGATCAGCACAACGATCACGACCTCCATCAATCTCCTCCTCTTCGCGCTGTTGCTGATCATTACTCTCGGCACCGTCATAAATGTCAAGCTTGCCACGAGCATTGCCACGCCGATTCGGACGCTCGAAAAGATCGCGAAGAAAATAGCCGAGGGGGATTTTTCGGAGACCATCGAGGTAAAGGGGAAAGATGAACTCGCCTCTCTCGAGATCGCATTCAACCAGATGGAGGACAAGCTGAAGAACGCCCTCGGGTCTCTGGAGCTCGCCATCACAAAACTCCGGGAAAAACAGGCGCAGCTCGTGGAAGCGGAAAAACTGGCAGCCATTGGAAAACTCGCCGCCGGCATTGCGCACGAGATAAACAATCCGCTCACTTCCGTGCTGACCTTTTCCCATCTCATTCTCGAGCAGTGCCCCAAGGACGACCCCCGTTGTAAGACGTTAAGAATGATGGTGCGCGAAACGGAGCGCGCGCGGAATATCGTCCGCCAGCTCCTGAACTTCGGAAGGGAAGTCAGCATAAAACCTGTGATGATAAACATCAACCAGCCCGTTGGTGAGATCATTGACTCCCTCATCGCCCAGGAGGCCTTCAAAGACATCAGTCTCAAGGTGGACCTTGCGAAGAACCTTCCGGATATCCATGCTGACCCCGCTCAGATCGGACAGGTGGTGCTTAATATGGCCCTGAACGCCATCCACGCGATCACACCGCCCGGAACCATCGAGATCTCGACAAGGGCAAAGGAGCGGTTCGTCGAGATCATCTTCTGCGATTCCGGCCGGGGCATCCCCGAGCAGCACTTGAACAAGATCTTTGACCCCTTCTTTACCACAAAGGACTCTTCGAAGGGAACGGGGCTCGGCCTCGCGGTAAGTTATGGTATCATTAAAAAGCATGACGGTGATATTGCGGTCATGAGCACGGTCGGAAAGGGTACGACATTCATTGTGAGGCTGCCGATAAGTATGGCGCTCAGATGACAGGGTGAGCGGCTAAGAAGTCGGAAAGATGAAAAGTTGAGGGGCGTAAAGGGAATAGTATGGATAAATTCAGAGCACTTGTCGTCGACGATGAAGCAAGCGTATGCGAGGCCGTAAAGGCGATCCTTGAAACCCAGGGGATCGAGGTCGTTACCACAACGAGCAGCGTGGCCGCCGTCGAAGACATCCGGAAGAACACCTACGACCTCATCATATCGGACCTCAAAATGCCCCAGATGGACGGGCTCGAATTCTACGACCACGTAAAGGAAATATCTCCGGACAGCGTCTTTATCATCATCACCGCGTTCGGCACCATCCCTTCGGCAGTCGATGCCATCAAGAAAGGGATGTACGACTATGTCCCGAAGCCCTTCACGCCTGATGAAGTCAGGATCCCGGTCCGCAGGGCGCTCGAAAAGAAGAGGCTCGAGCGCGAGAATATGGCGCTCCGGACGCAGATCGAGGCGCGCTACTCGTTCCGGAGCATCATCGGCAACAGCCCCGAGATGCACGAGGTCTTTCGGGTCATGCGGCATGCGGCGTCAAGCGAGAGCAGCGTGCTCATCACGGGAGAAAGCGGGACCGGGAAGGAACTCGTGGCGCGTGCGATCCACAGCAACAGCGTGAGGGCGAGAAGAAAGTTCGTCACCGTCAACTGCGGTGCGATCCCGGAAGGCCTCATCGAGTCGGAACTCTTCGGCCACGCCAGGGGCTCGTTCACCGGCGCGGTCGCCGACAAGAGAGGGCTGCTGGAAGAGGCTGATAAAGGGTCGCTCTTCCTTGACGAGATCGGCGAGCTTTCACCTTCCCTCCAGGTAAAGCTCCTGCGCGTATTACAGGACGGTGATTTTCTCCGTGTCGGCGACGCCCAGCCCCGGCGGGTCAGTGTGCGCGTCATCGCGGCAACGAACAAGGACCTCAAGAAAGCGATCGCGGAGAAAAGCTTCAGGGAAGACCTGTTCTACCGGCTGAACGTGATCCCCATAGAACTGCCGCCTCTCCGCAGGCGAAAAGAGGATGTCCCGCTCCTCATCAATCATTTTATCGAAAAACACCGGACAAAAGCGGCCGAAAAAAATATCAGCGGCATATCCAAGGAAGCGATGCAGGCATTGATCAATTATCACTTCCCGGGAAACGTGAGAGAGCTTGAAAATTCCATCGAATACGCGGTGGCTTTTACCTCGGGCCCCGTCATCCAGCGGGATGACCTGCCGAAATATATCCTGGAAGACAAGAAACTGGGACTCGATGCCCAAAAGATACCCATCATGCCGCTCAAAGGCGCAAAGGCCCAGTTCGAACGGGGGATCATCATCGCCGCCCTCATCGAATCAGGAGGCAATATATCGGAAGCCTCGCGCCTTCTCAATATCCACCGCCAGAACCTCCAGCAGAAAATACGTCTCCTCGGGATCGACCTTTCTTCCATTTCCGCCGCACATTAGCGCCGTGGCTCGATACCTGAATCAATAAGGACCCTGACCGCATCTCCAGGTTATTCATCCTCTTTTCCGTAACTCCCGCAGTAATAATTTGCATGGCCTTATGCAGTTAAAATACTGCGTGGTAGCCGATAACGAATTGAAATTA
>Ga0209342_10003533_pt1 | contig 16449 bp, 12 predicted proteins | sample RifCSP16_2_FD_184023 | JGI IMG/M metagenome (GOLD analysis project Ga0209342, IMG submission 184023) | Soil microbial communities from Rifle, Colorado - Rifle CSP2_sed 16_2 (SPAdes) (version 2) | ecosystem: Environmental > Terrestrial > Deep subsurface > Rock core/Sediment | place: Rifle... | reverse complement strand
TCTCCCTGGCGGAGGGACCGCTCCTGCAGGCGGTCCTCGACCGGGTGGGAGGGAATCAGCTCAAGGCCGCGGAACTGCTGGGGATCAACCGGAACACGCTGCGGAAGCGCATGCGGGAGCTCGGGATTTCTGGAAAACGCGAATCCTCTGGCGGTGGCGACCCCTCCTGATCGCCCCAGGCTAAATTTAGCTAGAACTTGATTTCTTCCTCAACCCACATTCTGACCAGCTTAATGATAACCCAGCGTATGGTACGGCCCTCCGACCGAGCCTTAGCTTTGGCTTTTTCCCAATGATCACGGGGTATGTTGCGGAGAATGTACGAACCTCCGGTTTTCCCGGTACCTCTTTTTCTTCTTGGCCGTATTTTCATAGTCGACTCCCAATTCCGCTACCAGCCAATCCCTCAAGAACGTGCGGCCCCTCTTTGAGTTATCGCTTGATTACGGTTCGATAATCTGGTGGTGCATCCGGCGTGCCAATCGATCACCGACGTCGTTGGGTGTCCGAGATGCGCGAGAGCTGGGGTTCCGCCCAGCTTCGATTTGTGCACGGTTAGAGGCAATTTCAGCTCTTCTCCGTTGGCTGGCGCCAGGGAAGACTACCTAAGGAGCAACACACTGGAGGCTGGTGACCCGCCCGAAAATCGACCGCTGACCAGAATCTGGTAGGCAGGCGTGGCCGATCCCCGGACAGGGGCCCGGAACTAAAGGTGATGCGTCATCGTAGAAATATGTGAGATGGAGGTTGACAGAAGGACGAGGATGGGATATATTCTTGATATACCACGTTACATCTTCTAGTTATCACATGCGGGGGCCGGAATCTTCGGTCGGGAATCTAGCGATGGACCCGGGGTAAGGCTGTCAAGATATTCCAGTCCTTGGCGGGGCTGGTCCAAGTGTGGAAGAGGCCCTTTAGGGGAGGACGTTCCCTAGAGGGCCTTTGCGTTTAAGGCACCTTACCGTTTCTTCGCCATCCTTCAATACCCCCCGTATTTCATTCCCAATTCAGTTCCAGCCCCCCAGTCACAGGCCACGGGTTAAACGACGGGAAAGGGCCATGGAACGGCCCATTCGTGTCCTCATCATCCATAGAAATCGTCTCTTTCGAGAGGGCCTTGCCTTTGTGCTGGCCCAGCAACAGGACATCACCGTGGTCGGTAGTTTTCCTGGGGCTGGTGAGGTAGTGGCGGAACTGGTAAGGCTCACCCCGGACGTCATTCTCCTCGACCTCTGCCTACCGGGGCGCGAGGGGATGGGAGAAGCTCGTCTAATCCGTGGGGTCTTTTCTGATGTCAAGATTCTCATGATGGGCGTTTCCGAGCTGGAATGTGACGTCCTGGCTTGCGCCGAAGCAGGAGTCACAGGGTGTCTGCCGAAAGAAGCGTCGCTCGAGGATCTGCTCAATCACGTTCAGGCGGCAGCGGCGGGCGAAGCTCTCTGCTCTCCCAAGGTGGCTGGTCTCCTTTTGTCTCGCGTCGCCGAATCTGGTCGCGAAAAGCAACTGCGTCAAGTCCGGGGTCTGCCGAATCTCACCCGCCGGGAGCTCGAAATCATCGCCTTGATTGAAGAGGGACTAAGCAATAAAGAAATCGCCATCCGCTTACAGATAGAGGTTCAGACGGTGAAGAATCATATCCATAACATCCTGGAGAAGCTCCAGCTTGATGGTCGGCGAGAGGCGGCGCGTTTCGCCCGCGAGCGGGGCCTGCTCGTGAGTGCCACTTGATTTTCCTCAGGTACTAGTACTTTTGACCAAGAGATAGCGGAGGATCTACGGAAACGTAGATCCTTTTTCTTTCTCCAAATAGATCAAAAGCTGGGCCCTGGGTCCATTGCTCCCACGTGATCAGCAGATTATCGTCCAAAGTGCCGGGGAAAGGACCCCCGTGAAAAAGATCAAAATCCTCTTGGCCAATCGTCCTCGGATGCTCCGTGAAGTCGTCAGGGAAATTATCGAAGCTCAGCCCGACATGGAGGTCGTTGGTGAGGTGCCGGACCCGGTGGAGCTTCTCGTGGCGGTGAAGGACACAGTAGCGGACGCAGTGATCCTGGATCTCGAGGATTCCGAGGAGCCGGGCCTGGCCAGCCACCTGCTGGCCGGGTACCCAAACCTCACCATCGTCGGTTTGGCCCCGAACGGCAAGACTGCCTTTGTCCGGCCCGGGCGACGGGAGATCGTGGACCCCACGGGGGCCAATATCCTGAGCGCCCTCCGCCAGGCTAGCATGTCGCCATGTAGCTCGGAGGAACAAGTGAAAAAGGGGGAGTCGCCTTGATATGACCTGGGTTCTGTGTGCAGGACATGCGTAGGGCTGTAGGTGAGCATGGGGGGTAAATGCCAGCACGGTTAGACCGTATGCAACAGGGATAAGAAGAGGCTCAGGAGGACTTCGATTTTTTGATTACAAGAGGATGATTGACAGAGGAAATGTCTATGGATCCATTCAGGTCGCAGGGGAGGCTGTGACGGTGATCTACGCAGCAGAGTAGATAACCCTCAGACGAAAGGAGATCTGTCATGAAAGAAGTGAGCGACGCCTTAGCGAAGGTTACGGGCCAGGCAAACGAGATTTTCGGCAAGATGGGTGCGGCGGTGGAAGAGGCGGTAAAAAAGGGAGCCAGGGAGTTAAACGTAGCGGAGATCACTCGGCTATCCGGGCTGCAGATAGATGAGGGGACGCTAGACCACCTTGAGGTCGACCGGATTATCCACGTTCACCCCTGGTTACACTGGCGCGACTATTTTCCGTGGCGCCCACTCTGGTGCTGGTGGTGGCACACCTATCATCCCTGGCACCGTTGCTGCCCGTATTGGTGGACCCGCTGCCACAGGTTCCCGTACCCGTGCTAGTAATGGTGGCTCGGTGGCCCAGCACTGGTGCCGGTCTACAGGGCGGCAGTGTGGGCTGGGGGGCCGACCACTTTCCGTGGTCGGCCCCCTAAGCCGGGGAAGCCATCCCGAGGCGTGAGTGCCCTCATTTCATTTTACGAGGAATACCATTCGGGTGATGATTGCCTTACGGCACACTCGCAAGCACGAGACCGCGCGATGGCGCTTGCTTCAGCAGAGGTGCCTAAGTGAGGCGAAGAAACGCTGACTCTTGCAGAACTCAGCGAGAAGTTCAGGTGGCGGATTCATCCCGAGCTACTCTTCTTTCGCCGAATGTGCGGGCGCGTGGTGAAGAAGGACCCGGTCACCGGTGTCGGGTATCCGGTACCGTTCGCCACGGTCCTGCAACGACGTAGATCGGTTAGAGAGTTCATTCTCAGACCTCTCGAGACAGAGCGAGTCGGTCGATTGCTGTACGCAAGTTACGGCGTCCGGGGACATCGGCAAGTGGAGGGGCAATGGACCTATGATCGGCCTTCGCCGTCTGCTGGTGGCCTTTACCCATTGGAACTCTACGTTGCGACACAGGCGGTGAAAGGGCTGCCCGACGGAGTCTATCACTATGACGCCCGGGCCCACCAGCTGGAGCTAATGGGTGCTGGGCTTATCCACCCGCATCTAGCTGATATGACCATCGGGCAGGAGATGATTCGCGATACCAACCTGGTCATCATGATTTCGGCAGTATTCCAGCGGAGTATGTGGAAGTACGGACAGCGCGGCTATCGCTACGTATGGCTGGACGCCGGCCATTTGTGCCAGAACATCTATCTTGTCGCGGTGGCACTCGGGCTTGGCCCAGTAAGCATCGGCGGCTTTTTTGACGACGAAATCAACCACTTAGTGGGACTTCCAGCGCGAGAGGAGGGGGTGATCTACCTGGTGTGCGTTGGACAGCCGAAGGATGCGCACGATGGGCGATTTCACGAGGGCGTCGGCTGAATTTCTCGGAGTAGACTGGGACGTCCTTTCGATGGGGATATGAGCCAGCCTCAGAAGGTCTGTAAAGCAGGAAGAGGTGGTGCACACCTTCCCTTGGGCAGCACAGGGTTTGGGAAAGGCCCCGAAGGAATGAGGGGCCCGCTTTGTGGGATCGCAACCCGTGTTCGCGTCCGGCATCAATGGTGAGGTGTGAAGATTCGAAAGGGAAAGGAGACCGCTGCAAGGCTATGAAAGGAATCCTATCTAATCGTTTCGATGTAGTTGGGTTGGGCCGATTCGATGTCGGGGAGAGTTTTAATGCGGTCAAGCAAGATCGGGGTAAGGGCCTTCAAGTCGATTTGCACTATAACCTTAGCTTCCGCTGTTACATCCCCTTTCAGGGGCAGACCGAGGTATTTTTCCAACGCACGAATGAGTTGGGCGAAGCCAACGTCCGTTGGATCCGCGAGCTTTTGCGCCACCGTCTCAGCTTCCGCGCTGCCCGGTGAGAACTTAATGACAAGCTTCTTCGGCAACGAGAGCCCTGGATGTGCTTCGGGCCTATCACGGCTCACTTCTACCTTTGCGACATTTTCGCGAGCGCGGAGTTGCCTTGCAACGTGGTCCGTTAGCATGTCGCTATCGACGGATAACACGATCCAGTTGCCGCCTGTCACCTGTTTTGCCTTGAGCGGGACACCTGTCTTGGCCGCTAGGGGGTCGACCACCACGGCCAACGTTCCAAGATCTGGAGGACTGCCACGGCTGGCTTGGGTGACTGCCGCGCTCCCGCCAGTCCCGGGAGCAAACTTTACAAGTATCTCGCCTGGGACAAATGGGGGCGATGCAGTCGGTGCGGTAGTGAGCAGCAGGGCTGCAAGTACGAGAAAAAGCGTCATAACACCACCCTGACCATTGGGAGGACCCGCGCTGCCCTGGGCCACCATTAGTATAGAAAAGTCGAAAGGAGGGAAGCAATGAAAATCCTTAACGCAGTAGGAGCACTGGGAGCACTGGGAGGCTTGTGCCTCGGCCATACTTTTGTTGCATACGCGCAGGCGCGAGCGCCACAGGAGTTTCGGATACCCGCACAGGTCCAGTTCGTTCCTGGGCAGGTGATCGTGAAGATGAAGCCGACCACGGGTCTCGAAGCTGCAACCCTATCCCGCTTGGGGATCCAGTCTGTAGGTACGGTGACCTCTGGTGGCGAAATCATTTATCAGATAGAACCGGCTACAATCAGAGCCCTCTCAGAGGCCCAGGCGCGGGACCGGACTTTAGACGTCGTCCGCGAACTCAATGCGCGGCCCGATGTCGAGTACGCACAACCGAACTACATCGAACGACCATTCGATACAAACCCGAACGATCCCAGGTACCCCCTCCAGTGGCACTACCGCAACAATGGCACCGGTGCGGGCGAGTCCCCCGGGGGGATCAGCCTGCCGAAAGCGTGGGATCTCACCACCGGAGGCCCCATCGTCGTGGCGGTTCTTGACACAGGCATTTTGCCCACTCACGAGGATATTACGGGTCCGAACTTGGTCGCAGGCTTTGACATGATCAGTAACACATTCATTGCGAATGATGGCGATGGTCGCGACAGTATTCCCACAGACCCCGGAGATGGAGTCGCTGCCAACGAGTGCGTCCCACTCGGAAGCCCTCCCCACCCGGCACAAGATCCCTCGTGGCATGGCACCCACGTTGCCGGCACCGTCGGCGTGGGAAGGACCAATAACAATCTCGGAGTTGCTGGCGTCAATTGGGCCGTGAGCGTACAGCCGGTGCGCGTGCTGGGCAAGTGCGGGGGAACCACCGCGGATATCAACGACGCCGTCCGTTGGGCTGCGGGCCTCGCTGTTCCGGGTGTGCCAAACAATACGACGCCGGCGAGGGTGATCAACATGAGCCTCGGTACCCCGCCCGGCGTTCCCTGCTCCTTGTCTCCCTCCAGGCAGGCGGCCATCGATGCCGCGGTAGCTGCGGGCGCGGCGGTGGTTGTCGCAGCCGGAAACGATGCGGTGGACGCGTCACAGGTTTCCCCCGCAAGCTGCAACAATGTGATCACCGTGGCAGCGAGCGACGCCCGGGGCCATCTGGTGACCCGCTATTCTAACTTCGGCGCCACGGTCGAGATCATGGCGCCAGGGGGGGATCGTCTTCGGGACGATAACGGGGACGGCAATCCCGACGGGGTGCTCAGCATGGTCCGCGCAGATAGTCCGCGGAGCTCCTTCCCGGGTGGCTATGCGTTTTACAACGGCACGTCGATGGCAACGCCTCACGTGGCCGGCGTGGCCGCCCTCTGGCTCGCCCAGAACCCGGCGTGGACCCCCGCGCAGTTGCTGACGGAACTCCAGACCAATGCACTTCCGAGGACGTCGACCCAATGCCCCCAGCCCTGCGGCGCAGGTCTGCTGAGCGCACTGAGAGACCACTTGGTTGTGAGCCTCGCGCTGGATCTTCCCCCTGATGAGCGGCTCGGCCGGGGCGAGACGACCACCGCAAGGGCCACCGTTACAAGGCGCGGAGCTCCAGAGGCGGGAAAAACGGTGATGTTCAGCACGGGTGACGCCAGCCAGGCAACTGTGGCCCCGGCGTCGGCCGTTACCAATGCCGCTGGTGTGGCAACGGCCACGGTGCGAGGCGAAAGCTCGGTACCGCACACAACGACGGTGACAGCCCAAGTCGATAGCGCCAGCGCCTCTGCCCCTGTAAAGGTCCCCGACCTGTCGCTCATCGGGGCCATTCTCTTGGTGCTCTGCATGGTGCTCTTTGGGCTCTTGGGCAGGCGACCCACGTCGTCGCAGCGGTAACCTCCGGAGCTTCCTATGGCCGTGTTCAGATACGTGAATCTCCGTTTCACTGCGGTGATGGCGATCTTCGTAGACGTCATCCTGCTCACCTACCGCGAGGATGTGCTCGGATCTTTGCTCGGGCCCTTGACGACGTTGACGGCGCAGGTGACGCTGGCGCTGCTTCACTGGTTAGGCATGGAGGCAGCACGGGTGGGAACGCTGATCTCCCACCCGCACGGCTTTGCCTACGAGATCTACTACCGCTGCACCGGATTCTTGCCGGTGGCGTTCCTTACCGTCTCCATCCTGGCCTCTCCGGGAACGCTACGACGCAAATGCATCTGGCTTGCCCTGGGAGTTCCCGTCCTGATTGCGCTCAATCTGGTGCGGCTTGTCCACCTGTTTTACATCGGCGTTTATAATCCGACCGCGTTCGACTTCGCGCACGCAGTCCTGTGGGAAGGTTTCCTCATCCTGGCGATTTTCGGGCTCTGGCTCGGCTGGAGGGGATGGTCCGACTTCCAGCCAAGGATTGGAGGCAATCGGTTGGTCGCTCGATGGCGCAGACCGCAAGATCCTCGTCAAGGGGCATTCCGACCCCTTCGGCTCACTCATCGACGAAGGGGAGGCTGACTACGGAGTGTTTTCCGTTGCTCCAGAGGTCGACTCCTGCAGTGACTTACGGAGGTCTTATCTCGAATTCGCTCAGCAAGGTGTGGGCCAGCCGGATACTTGAGCAGAATCGTGCCAGATATAACCGGGAGCTTGAGTCGATCAAGCGGGATTACGCGCTTCGGAGGGGCGCATCCGCTTCCTGGTGACGTTTCATCCTGACGCAGCGCCACCTGTGGTCGCCGCCGGATGGGGTCGGGGCGAGAGGGATGCAGAGTAGAACCATCAAGGGTCAGGCGCGCGGAGCTTGATAGGGACCATCAGCCGGCTCCCTATCCTGACCCAGAGCCCCTAGGTTTAACGGAGAGCGAACGGCATATCACCGCTCAGCCCGCCTGTCACCTTACGAGGCCGGGCGAGCATGGAAGGGAGCAAGCCATGGGCAAGCGAACGAATCTTAAGTCCCAGGAAGAGATCAATGCACGGTACGAACGCTGCTTCGAGTGTCTTGACGAAGTTCGGCGAAAATTCCTCGAGATCGAGGGAGTGATTGGTGTCGGCATCGGCCCCAAGGAAAAAGGAGGACAGCTCCTAGAGGATCAGCCTGTGATAGTGGTGTATGTAACTGAAAAGAAAGATAAGAAGCTCCTCAAATCGGACGAGCTGATCCCCACGGATGTTATGGGGGTTCCAACTGACGTGGTCGTTCCGGGCAAGCGGCGGCTTCCGTACCACTACGAGCACGACTTCGCGTGGGTCGACTGGGCCAAGGTCCACGCGAGGAACCCATTCCGAGATGTCAACCTCGAACCGATGGTGGATTATGATGTAGATCACGTGGCGGTCGTGGAGATTGACGACACATTTCTCGTCGGCAGCAATGTTGATTGGGTTAAGGCGGTGAAGCGATTCCTTCAGAGCCACCCGGATGTATTCGACTTCATCACTTTCTATGTCGATACTGCGAGCGGCTTGTCGGGGCAAGGATCTTGGCATAGCGGCGTGTACAACAAGACCAAAGGGATCAATTACTATGCGGGTGACAATCTTAATGTTCGGAGCTCGTACGGAAGCACTACACTACAAGCAATCCTATCCATAGGCTGGCTGGGGAACGCAGTATTGCTCCAAGAGACCGGGCACATGTGGGGCGCCTACGTACGAAATCGGGACACGCAGACGGGGTCGAGACTTTACGATTTGTTAATGGGGAGTACCGGCCAGGGTATCTTTCACTGGGGCCGTTTCTTCGATAATGACCACTCGCCGATGGACTATGATGGTATCGACTGGGAGGCTCTCGGAGGCAGTCAGTTCCAGTCTCATGGTGTTGCCGATGACTACTATCACTTCTATCCGCTGGACCTTTACTTAATGGGGCTTATCCCGCCAGGCGAAGTAGGCTCTTTCTACGTGATCCAGAACCCTTCTGCTAACACCGGGACCATCACCGGCACACCCAAGACTATCACAGTCCAGAACGTTATTTGGGCCGAAGGTGCCCGTGATCCGACTTATCCCAATACTCAGAGGGTTTGGAAACAAGCCTTTGTGCTTCTGACGAAAAATGCCCAAGGTTCCTCGACGCTTGCTCAGAATGTGGCTCAGCAGCGGAGAGAATTTACATGGCAGCTCTACAAGGCTACCCGGTTCCTGGGCAAGGTGGATACAACGCTCACCTCCTACATTCTCCTTCCCGACATTCGCGAAATAGCGGTGGCGCTGGATAATGATAGAGCCGTCGTCGGCTGGAAAACCAACATCAGGGCTAGAGGCCAGGTGAACTACGCCACCACCCCAGCCGCATTTCGCCGTGACCAGGCGCACACCGAGCCTTTTTCCCAGGTGGCTGAATCCACCTTCGGAACGTCGCATGGCCTGCTGCTCACAGGACTCACTCCTAATACGACCTACTTTTTCGAGATAATTGCCGAGACCGAAGAAGGGCTGCTTGACCGACAGGGCGTTGACGAGCTTTACACCCGGAAGACCAAAGACACTTGTCCACCAGACATCAACAATGTCTCGGTCCAGAGGAAGACGGTCTGGGGCAGCTATAAAGTGATTGTGAGCTGGAAGACAGATGAGCCTTCCGATAGCCGTGTGTATTATGGCACGAGCACTCCGCCAGCTCAACAGAGCTACGACCCTTATCCGACAACCAGTCACAGCATCAGACTGAAAGGGCTATCTGCTGGCACGTACTACCTAGGCGTGGAAAGTCGGGATGCGGCGGGTAACGTTGCTCGTGACGACAACAGCGGAAATTACTACCAGGTAATCATCCCAGCCAATGCACCCACGGCGCTTACGGCTGTAGACTCGAAGCACATAATGAAGCGAATTCAGGAGATCAATGTCTCCATCAAGACAGGCAACATAGCTAAGGCACTCGAGATGACGAGCCGTCTCGTGGTGGACGCAGCAACTGACGAGCTGGGCGAGATTGTCCAGAAAACACCACTCCCGAAAGACGATCTCGATGCAGGATATGCAGCACTCCAGATTCTAGCGAGCCGGTTGGAGGGCAGAGTTGAAGTTGTCGACCGAGATCCCACGTTCATTGACTTTGTCGTCGAGCCGGAACCCCTTTCTCTTGTCACGTGCATCCACTTGCCCACGGACCTAATCGCTAGGCGGAGTGTTTATCCGGTACTGCCGAGGATTATGGCTAAGGTGCGGCCGGGGCTCGTGTTGACACCTCATCCTGCCCGAGGCATGGGATACTACCGTCTCCGGAAAGCTGGCCGAGGCGAGGTGCGCGCGGTTGCACCCCGATCTGGAGGCGATGAAGAAGCGGCTGCGGGCCCGGGAAGCGAAGGTCGCGCACGGATGGAGTGATGCTCACGGAGGCTCAGTTTGCTTCCCGGAGAAGGCGGAGGAGGAAGCGCATAGCGAGTTCAGAAGCGACCACCCGGGCTACTGCGGGGCCGAGGATGCGTTCCGCTTCGAGACGCAGAAGGGGGGAGTCGGATCTTTCCTCGAGGGCCATTCCACGAGACGCTGCTCGATGAGTTCTATGAAGTGATGCTTCGGAGCACGCTCTAAGGGCTCCAGGAGGACGACGACAGGCAGTCATTCGGCCGTTTGAAAGAAGTGGCAGTAGATCTCCCTCACCGCCTCGGTATGCCCCAGGAACTCTTGGAGGAGTCGCTGGGCCCCTTCTTCCGGAAGGAGATCTCCTCGATACAAGTGTCTGGCGAGCTCCCCAAGCTCCTCAGGCTCCTCCCGAAACTCATTGAGCGATCGATCATGGATGAGCCTCAATCCGTTCTCCAAGTGCCTGAGGAAGTGGGTGGCAGAGATGAGGATCTGATAGACGCCGTCGGTCAAGAGATCATCGGTCCGAAGCTGCGTCAAGGCGTCGACGGTATTCGGGGTGCGCAGGCTGCGGTGGGTCCTGCCGAATTGTAGCTGGAGGAGCTGGACGATGAAGAGGATCTCTACCAGCCCTCCTTTTCCGAGTTTGACATTATGCCTCCCTTTATGTTCCCTGGTCAGCTCATGACGCATCCGTTCCCTGAGATGGTGGATCTCTGGGATCATCTCGTCGCTGAAGGGGCGTTCATACACGATCCGCTGCACCACCTCCTGAATCCGAGTCGCCAGCCCCTCGTCCCCCGCGAGGCACCGGGCCCTGAGGAGGGCCTGTCGTTCCCATATCAGGCCCTGCTCGGCGTGATACGCCTCAAAGGCCTCGAGTGATGTCACCAGGGGGCCAAACCGTCCTGAGGGGCGCAATCGGGCATCCACCTGGTACGCGTACCCCTCCCGTGTGGGGCTGCTCAGGGCAGTGATGAGGGCCTGGGCCCGTCGCACGAAGTAGTCGTGGTTTGGAAGTCCCTGGGTTGTCTCCCCGTCTTCGGCATAGATAAAGATCAGATCGAGATCCGAATGGTACGCCATCTCCCTCGCCCCGAGGGCGCCCAGGCCGAGAATGACGATGGGGGCCTCCCGCTGTCGCCCCGTCGCATCGACAGTCATGGGGACCCCATACCGGGGCCGGAGTTCCTCCCTGCAGAGTTCCCAGGCGGCCTCCAGGCACACCTCGGCGAGATCGGTGAGTTGTGCGCTGACGCCTTGCGTATCCAGCGCCCCGTACAGATCGTTCAGGCCGATGCGCAGCACTTCTGCGTGGTGAAACCGGCGGAGGGCGTCGAGTTTCTCTTCGAAGGATGGTGATGAACGGAGGTCTTCCGTGAGCTCCCGGGCCATGAGGTCGCGTCCCCTGTGTGGAGAGGAGGTCTCGGCCAAGACAAAGGTGTCCAAGAGCTCCGGGTGCTGGATGAAGAAACTGGACAGGTAGGGGCTCGTCCCGAAGAGACGCATCAGAAAGGTCAGAATCTTGGGATTCTCAGCGAGGAGAGCGTAGAAGCTCGTTCGCGCCCCGACCTTCGCGAGAAACTCCTCCAGATGGTTCAGGGCCTGTTCAGGGGAGGGAGAGGCCAGGGCCTCGGAGAGCATAGCCGGAGCCAGCCGCCGCAGAAGCCTCCGCGCCTGCTCGGTGAGACGGGTCAGGGGCGGTCCTTCCCCCTGGCTCAGGGCGAGGAGGGAACGGTACGCCCCTTCGGGCGCCCGGAAGCCCCACCCGGTGAGCTTTTCAAGAACCCGTTCCTTGGCGTCTTCATCCGCCAGGATTTCAAGAAAGTCGCCCATCTCAGCCGAGACCGCCTCCGATGGCCGGGAAAAGAGGCGTGTGGTGATCTCTCGCACGGCCGCGGCCCGTGGTATGAGGTCAGCGCGGAGAGCCCCTCCCGGTTCGGCCCCGCGATAGCCCAGCGCCTTGGCCACACGCGCAAGATCCTCCGGCACTTCGGGAAGGGCATGGGTCTGCTCGTTGTGAACCATCTGCAGGCGGTGTTCCAGGGTCCTCCAGGTGATGTACGCCTCTCGGAGGCATCGGTGGTCCTCAGCGTGAATGATCCCGATAGTCTCCAACTGTTCAAGGGTCCGTAGGGTGTTCCACTCCCGAAGGAGCCGAAACTTCCCTCCGTAGATGAGCTGGAGGGCCTGGACAAAAAACTCGATCTCTCGGATGCCTCCCATCATATACTTGAGATTGAGCGGACCTCGGGTGCTGGTGCGCTCCTGCTCCAGTCTCTTCTTCATTCGCTGGATCTCTTCGATGGCGGTGAAGTCGAGATATCCCCGATAGACGAAGGGCGCAACCCGCTGCAGGAACCGTGTGCCCAGCTCGATGTCGCCCGCCACAGGCCTGGCCTTGATCAGAGCTGCCCGCTCCCACGTGTCGCCCCAGGACTCATAGTAGAACTCTGCGCCCCGGAGCGAGTTGGTGATCTTCCCTGATTTTCCGTGAGGTCGGAGCCTGAGATCGGTCCGGAAGACGAATCCCTCCTCGGTGATCTCCCCCATCGCGCTGGTGATCAGTTCGGCGAGCTTCGCGAAAAAGGCGTCAGTTCTCAGCCGGCGGGCACCATCCGGGCCAGGCCCTCCCTCGGTCTCCCCCTCATCCGACGTGTGCAGATACTGGAGGTCAACATCGGAGCTGAAGTTCAGCTCCCTCCCCCCGAGCTTCCCCATCCCCAGGACTACAAATCCGCACGGTTCCACCCCCTCACGTGCATCTGGAACCGGTGGCCGGCCATACTCGGCGCAGAGTGTCGCATAGCAATACCTGTACGCGAGTTCCAGGCAGGCACTGGCCAGGTCCGAAAGCTCCTGGGCCACCTCAGGGAAGGGTGCCGTCCCGCCGAGATCCCTGAGCCCGATCCGAAGAATCTCCCGCTGCTTGAACCGGCGGAGTTTCGACCAGAGGTCCCTAAGATCCTGAATCGGCACTGCGAACGCCTGGAGGGCGGCGCGATGATCGGCTTCTTCTCTGTGCGTATTGATCCCCCCGTCGCACAAGAGCCATCGAAGGATCTGGGGATCACGAACCAGCAGTGTGGTGAAGTACGGGGAGAGGGCGAAGGCAGTGACGAGCATCCCGAGGGCCCTTGCGTCCGGGAGGAGGGAGCTCAGGACCGATCCAGGAGCCAATGCGACACTCTCAAAGCCATCGAGGGCCCGGTCGGGATCGGGAGACTCTGCACAGAGGGAGAGAAGCGTAGGAAGGCCCTGCCGCAACTCCGTCTGTTGGTAGAGATTCTTGACAGTGATGAGCGCCCTCTGTCTGTCGGTAAAGCCGATCTTCCCCAGGAGGGGCCCAAGACCCTTCCACTGCTTCGATTTGAGGGCAGAACCGATGCGGGCCTGAAGGTTCATCATGCTCATTGGAGCATATCGTCAAGGCGTGCGTATCGCGTCCGGTGTATGACAGGGCGGAACGATTATACCGGGTGAGGTTGATAGAGGTCCAGCGGCATACGTCGTGTCATGCCGGCGGCAGTCTCGGAGTCCGAGAGGGGAGCACTCCCAACCTGGAAGAGCAGTACGGGATCCACCTCAAGGCGGTCAGGATCGCCTAGGGGAGCAGGGCCCGGAGCCGCTCTGGCGCTTTGATGGTCAGGCGCCGCCCATGCACCTCGAGCAACCCTTCCCGCTGAAATTGGCTCAGGAGCCGCATGGCCGTCTCCGGGCTGAGGCCAACGAGGGCAGCCAGCTCACTCCGACGCAGGCCTAACTGGACCGTGATGCCCTTCGACCCGGGTTGCCCGTACCGTTCTGCGAGTTCCAAGAGCTGGGCGGCCATCCGCGTCCGGGCGTCGCTCAGCGCTACGTAGGCAAAGCGGACCTGGGTCTCGACCAACACCCGGCAGAGGTGTCGGAGGAGGGGAACGAGGAGTCCGTCCCGGCTCTGGAGCAGTTCGAGGAGGGCCTCGCGTCTTATGAAGGCACTCTGGCAGGTCTCGAGAGCCTCAGCGGTATTCGTGAGGGGCATCCCCTCCAGGAGGGCCTCCTCCCCGCAGATCCCCCCGTGACCCACGATCCGCAGGATCTGCTGCCGCCCACAGTTGTTACCCCGCGTGAGCTTGACCCGGCCCGAGCAGAGGATGTGGATGCCCAGGGCGGGCATCCCTTCATGGTACAGGATCTGTCGGGCCTGATAGGTCCGGATGTGACGGATCCCCCTCGTCGCCTCGATCTCCTGGGGAGAAAGCCGGCTGACGAGCAGACAGTTCTGTCTTCCTCTACACTCTGGACACGCGTTGCCTTGCATCGCTCCCTCGTTGGGTCGCCGCACCCCTAGGACGCCAGGGTATTGGGGGCACCCGCAGACCCGCTGGGGATTTCTCCCCGTATGGGCTGATGGTCACAAAGTGGCTCCTCCCCGAAGCAATCGCCGGTGACCGCATAGGCCCGCGCCCGAGAGCCTCCGCAGATCCACCGAAACTCACAGCGGCCGCATTTTCCCTTTATCCGATCCATATCCCGGAGCGCCTTCAGTTGGGGAGAATTCCGGTAGGTGTCGGCAAGGGGTTTCTCGCGCACATTCCCGAGCAGCGGGTGGGGGAGAAAGCCTGCGGGGTAGACCTCCCCCTTATGGGAGACAAAGATGACCCCATTGCCGTCCCGAACGCCAAATCCCATTCTCCTGCCCAGCCTCCGGATCGCCTCAACGGTCGTCCCTTCGTCGAGCTTTCGCTGGATCCAATACCTCCGATAGTGAGGGGCCTCCACCGTGCTGACATGGAAGGGTGCCTGCCCAGAGATGGAGTACACCCAAGCGAAGAGCTTCTCCACGTCCTCCGGGGAGGGGATTCCCAGCGTAGCTCCCCGCCCCACGGGGACGAGAAGAAACAGACTCCATCGGCGAACGGGAGGGACCGCCTCTTCCCGCAGCAGGTGGTACAGCGCGTGCAGATGCGGAAGAGTTTCCCGCGTGACGGTGGTGTTCACCTGCACGGGGAGATGAAATTCCCGAGCCCACGCCAGCGCGTTCATGGAGCGTTCAAAGGTACCGGGGACTCCCCGGAAGGTGTCGTGGACCTCGGGGCTGGGTCCATCCAGGCTGATCCCCAGGGCGGCCACGCCGAGATTCCGGAACTCACGGGCGGCATCGCGGGTCAGCGTCGGGGTGGTGCTCGGCGTGACGCCGAGGGGGAGGCGGATCTCTCGGGCGTACGCGATGAGCTCAAAGAGATCGGGCCGCTTCATCGGATCCCCGCCCGTGAGGATCATCATGCTCCCCATGGCCTTGACCTCCCGCATCAGGGCTTTCCCCTCCGCGGTCGAGAGCTCAAGCGGATCGCGATGGGGAATCGCCTCGGCCCGGCAGTGCTTGCACACGAGATCGCAGGCAGTGGTCATCTCCCAGTAGACGTTGAGGGGGGCGTCCCCATACAGGGTAAGGGGCCGGGTGGTTTCCTCCAGGAGTGCTGCCTGATTCACGCGGACCTCCTCAGCGATGACCGCGCTTCGAGTTGCCCCGGCGGGCTCTGCCGTCGATGACGGCGATACCGCCGGCAGAGGATGTGCTTGGGGGTCGTACAGCGGTTCCAGTACTCCCAGAATCCGGGAAGGGTGCTGAACCCTGAGATCGGATCACGGCAGCACGCGGGGACGAGCTGGTCATCGTGGACTTGCAGGTCAGTGGGCCACAAGAGGTAAGGGCAGTTCATGGCGGATCCCTTTCCCATCACGCGGTCTCTCGGAATCTCTTGACCGCCGCACTTGCCTGGCGTTCGCTCGATCCGGCACCGTCGAGTCACAGGGTCTCCCGTCGCCGGAGAACTCCTTCAGGATGGGGAAGCGATCGGCAATCTGCCAGATCTGAGAGCAAGGGCAGTGCCGCACCGCGTCTCAGAAATGCGGAGGGGCAGGAAACAGCTAAGCTGTTGATTCTAAAAGACGCTCAATGATCGGAGGGCGAGGGCGGACCTGGTAGGGATTGCGGCCATGGGGCAAACATGTCCCGGATCAGGTCCTCGTGTGACTGCGAACAGGGGCTTCCTGTAATTTATTACGGGCTATTACGGGGAGACAACCCGTGAGACAGCGGTGCCACAGGGGACAAGATCCTGTCCCACAATCTCCTCTGCCAACCCTATTCTTTTTCTTTCCTCGGTGAGCCACTTTCTTGGCGGGCTCCGTCTTGACCCGGACTTCCCCCTCCCCATGAAACCATGGGATTGCCAAGAGCTGCCCATCATCTTTCCCATGGGCATTATGAGGCTCGTGCCTCTTTTACCCGGCTTCACCACGCGCCTCGCCCAAGGGGCTTAAGGCTGAAGCCGGGATCGGGAGGCGGGTGACAAAGGCCAGGTACGTCAGGACAAAGGCCGCAAGAAAGCCCGAGGTGATGAAAAGCTCGATCCAG